>Ga0172382_10004951_pt1 | contig 20127 bp, 16 predicted proteins | sample Leawel138RmetaG_FD_122245 | JGI IMG/M metagenome (GOLD analysis project Ga0172382, IMG submission 122245) | Leachate microbial communities from a municipal landfill in Southern Ontario, Canada - Leachate well 138R metaG | ecosystem: Engineered > Solid waste > Landfill > Unclassified | place... | reverse complement strand
GTGCAGATCGTCCTCGCAGCGATAGCGCTGTTCTGGCTCCTGCCCGTCTTCGTGCTCCTAATCCAGTCGCTGCGCACCTCCGGCGACATCGCTAACAGCGGCTGGTGGACGGCGCTCGCCAACCCCAGCGGCCTGATAATCGACAACTACCGGGCGCTCTTAGAGAACCCCGACATAACCCGCGCCTTCTGGAACACCGTCTACATCACCGTGCCCAGCACCATCCTGGTGGTGCTCCTAGCGGCCGGCGCAGCCTACGCTCTGTCCTGGATAAGGTTCCCCGGGCGCGACGTCCTGCTCCTCATCGTGGTCGGCCTGCTGGTGGTGCCGCTGCAGTTAGCGCTCATCCCACTGGCGCGGCTCTTCGGCGACATCGGCCTCTTCGGCACGGTGCCAGGCGTGGTCCTCTTCCACGTGGGCTTCGGCCTGCCGTTCGCCATCTTCCTCCTACGCAACTTCTTCGTGGGCGTGCCGCGCGAACTGTTCGAGTCCGCGCGAGTGGACGGCGCTAACGACTTCGTCATCTTCATGCGCATCCTCATCCCACTAGCACTACCCGCCATCGCGTCCCTCACCATCTTCCAGTTCCTGTGGGTGTGGAACGACCTGCTGGTAGCCATGGTCTTCGCGGACCCCGCCGCTGCGCCGCTCACGGCCGCCATCCAGCGGCAGACGCGCGCCTTCGGTCAGAACGTCGACGTCATAGCACCCGGTGCGTTCCTGCAGATGGTCGTGCCGCTCATAGTCTTCTTCGCGTTCCAGCGCTACTTCGTGCAGGGCATCCTCGGCGGCGCCGTCAAGGGCTGACCCTCCAGCGTAGCTACGGCCAGAACCCGACAATCAAACCTGTACGGTCAATGCCGCACGGGCAAAACTGCCCGGTCAGAGCTGCCCGGTCAGAGTTGTACGCTCACCGGCTCTGGCCCGGTCAGCAGCACGCGCTCCCCGCGCACCGCTAGCTCGGCACCCTCGCCTGCAGCTAGCCACAACGTGACGGCCCCCTGCTCGACCCGTACCCGCACCTTCGCGCCGCCCGTGCGCACCACGAAACCGAGCGCACGCCAACCCGCCGGCAAGCGCGGGTCTAAGCGCACTGTGCCGTCGTCGTCGCGCACGCCGCCGAAGCCGCTCACCAGCGCCTGCCAGGTGCCGCCCGTGGAAGCCACGTGCACGCCGTCCGCCGTGTTGCCATGCAAGTCGGCCAGGTCCGTGTAGAGCATCGCCTCGAAGTGGCTCAAGGCGAGGTCGGGGTAACCCACCTCCGCGGCGAGAATGGCCTGCACCGCGGCCGAGAGCGAGGAGTCACCCGTGGTGAGCGGGTCGTAATAGTCGAAATCGCGGCGCTTCTGCTCCAGGCTGAAACGGTGCGACTGAAGGTACAGGGCCAACACGAGGTCCGCCTGCTTGAGGACCTGATGCCGGTAGATGACGAGCGGATGGAAGTGCAGTAGCAGCGGGCGTTTCTCCGGCGGTGTGCCCGCTATGTCCCACGGTTCGCGCTCCAGCCAGCGGGCGTCCTGAAGGTGGACGCCGCGGTCAGCGTCGTAAGGCAGTTCCATGGCCTCCGCCGCCCGGCGCCACTGGGCAGGCTCGTCCTGTTGCACGTTCAGTGCGCTCACCAGCTGTGAGTGCGCCTCAGGCGAACTCTCGGCCAACTCGGTCAGCGCGTCCGCGGCGGCTGCCAGGTTGGCGGCCGCCATGACGTTCGTGTAGAAGTTGTCATCAACCACCGCGCTGTACTCGTCAGGGCCCGTAACGGCGTTGATGTGGAACCGGCCGGTGCTCGGCTTGAAGAAGCCGAGGCTCAGCCACAGGCGCGCGGTCTCCACCAGCACCTCGGCGCCGTGGCGTGCCATGAACTCGAGGTCGCCCGTGGCGGTCACGTACTTCACCAGCGCGTAAGCCACGTCGGCGTTGATGTGGTACTGCGCCGTGCCCGCCGGGTAGTACGCGGAGGCCTCCTCGCCGTTGATGGTGCGCCAAGGGAAGAGGGCGCCGGCCTCCGTCATGGTGGCGGCGCGCCGCCGCGCGGCGGGCAACATGCTGTGCCTGAGCAGGAGCGCGTTGCGCGCTATCTGGGGACGAGTATGCATGAAGTACGGCAGGACGTAGATCTCGGTGTCCCAGAAGTAGTGACCCGAGTAGCCGCTCCCCGACACGCCCTTGGCCGACACGCCGCGTCCGTCCGCGCGCGCAGCCGCCTGCAGGAGCTGGTACAGGTTCCAGCGCAGCGCCTGCTGCACGGCGGGTTGCCCCGCCACCGTCACGTCCGCGTCGGCCCAGAAACCGTCCAGCCAGGCCCGCTGCTGCGCGTACAGCGCCGCTGCGCCCTGCTGCGCCGCGCCCTCGAGGGTGGCCGCGGAGGCGGTCAGCAGCGGGGCCACTTCGCTCGCCGGCCCGTCGTGGTACGCCACGAACTTGTGGAGGGTCACGGCCGCGCCACGCGGCGCGTTGACACGGTAGACGCTCGCGGCCTCTCGCGGCGCCGTGGTCGTGGCGGCCTCGGCCACGGCGCCCTCCAGAACGTGAGCGGCCATAGCCACCACGCCCAGGCCGGAGTTCCTGGTGGCGTGCGCCAGGTAGGCGGCCCCGCTGGCGCCCCTAACCTCGTGAACGCCGTGGCGCTGCGGCTGCAGGGCGCCGGTCATGTCCTCGGAGCGGCGCGGGTCGAAACCGGCCGGGGGCGCGCCCTGCTCGTCCAGGCCCTGCGCTTGCCTGTCGACGATGAGCGACCGGAACCTCAGTTCCGCCGCGGCGTCTAGCGGCGTGACCGTGTAGCTCATGAGCGCCAGGTGCTTGCTCTCGAAGCTGACCATGCGCCGGGTCGTGACCCGCAAACTTTCACCGTTCTGGGTGCGCCACACGAACGAGCGCTCCAGTACGCCCGCCCGCATGTCCAGCACGCGCTCGTAACCGGTTATGTCAGCAGCCGCCAAGTCGAGACGCTCGCCCCCCACCTGTAGCTCGATCGTCTTCGCGTCGGGGAGGTTGAGGATCGTTTGGCCCACCTCTGCGAAGCCGTACGCCTTCTCGGGGTAGTGGATGTGCCAGGTCTCGTGGAAACCGTTGATGAACGTGCCGTGCTCGTAGGCGCTGCCGCCCTCCTCGTCGTTGCCGCGAAGGCCCAGGTAGCCGTTACCGACCCCGAAGAGCGTTTCGGCGCGGTGGCGCTGCTCGCCAGTGGGCAGTGCAGTCTCCACCAAGCGCCACTCGTCTACCGGGTAGCTGCGCCGGTCGAGCGGTGCGGGGCGCACAGCAGCGGCCAGCTCCGCCAGGTCGGCCACCACCACATGCGCGCCGTTAGCGAGCAGGCTCTCCGAGCCGGCGCCGCGATCCACGCCGACCACGAGCCCGAACGCGCCGCGCTGCCCCGCCTCCACGCCCGACAACGCGTCCTCCACCACCACCGCGCCGGACGGGGCGGCGCCCAGCAGCTCGGCGGCCCGCAGGTACGTGGCCGGCTCGGGTTTGCTGGCCAGGCCCTCGGCCGCAGCGGACTCGCCGTCCACGACCACCTCGAAGCGCTGAGCTAGCCCTGCGGCGGCCAGGGCCTTGCGGGCGTTCCTCGAGCTCGAGACTATGGCCATCTTCGTGCCGGCCGCCTCCAGCAGTTCGAGCAGCGCCAGCGAACCCCGGTAGGGCTGCACGCCCTCCTGCTCCAGCACGCGGTTGAAGACCACGTTCTTGCGGTTGCCGAGCCCGCAGACCGTGTCGGCTTCGGGCGGGTCGGACGGGTCGCCCCACGGCAGTTCGAGCCCGCGCGAGGCAAGCAGTTCCGCCACCCCCTGGTAACGCTGCTTGCCGTCTATGTGATCGAAGTAGTCCTGCTCCGTGTAGGGCCGGTCGCTGGCGTGCTCAGCCAGGTAGGGTCCGAAGAGCGCCCCCCAGGCGCGCATATGCACTTCAGCGGTGGGCGTGATGACCCCGTCTAGGTCGAAGAGCACAGCCTGGAACTCGGTAAGGTCGGGAAGCGCGCCGCCGGCGCCAGGAAGGTGTCGCGGGTCCATGCCGTAACGATACGCCTCGGCGCCGGACCGGGCCGTTACCGTTTGTGCGTGGTAGCCGGCACCGGGCGCCCTCCGGGTAGACTGCCACAAACACTCAAGCTCCCGGAGGCCAGAACAGAATGCGGTTCTTACGCGTAATCCTCGTGCTCATAGTCATCTTGGCTGCTGCCTACGGTGTGCTGGCTCTGATCGCCAAACCGGCTGCTGAGCACGCTTACTTCGATCAGTTCGACGAGGACCGGCTGGTGCTGGCGCACGGCGGCGGGCAGCGGCTCTGGCCTGACAACACCATGCGCGCCTTCCTGGGCGCCGCCGACATAGGCGCCGACGTGCTGGAGGTCGACGTGCACCAGGACGCCGACGGCGTCTTCCGCGTCATCCACGACTCCACCGTTGACCGCACGACCGACGGCGTGGGCGCCGTGGCCGACCTGACGGGTGTGGAGATAGCGGCGCTCGACGCCGGTTACCGCTGGACCGTGTCGGGTCCGAGTGCAGCCGCCACCGGCGAGTTCCCCTACCGCGGGCAGGGCGCCACCATCCCCACGCTGGCTGAGGTGCTGAGCGGCACACGCGATATGGCCGTGAACATAGAGCTGAAGCAGGACTCCGAAGCTGCGGGGCGCGCCCTCTGCGAGCAGCTAAGGGAGGGCGGCGACGCGCTGAGGGTCATGGTCGCGTCGTTCCACACGGCGCCCATGCGCGCCTTCCGGCAGGCCTGCCCAGAGGTGGCTACCTCCGCCACCCGCGCTGAGGTCACGCTCTTCTACGTGCTGGCGCGGGCTCGTCTTGCGGCCGTGTACAGCCCACCGTTCCAGGCCGTGCAAGTGCCCGTGGCGCAGGGCGGCCTGACCGTGGTGACGCCGCACTTCATCCAGGCGGCGCAGGCGCGGAACCTGCGGGTGCAGGTCTGGACAATCAACGAGCGCGCCGAGATGGACCGGCTGCTGGCCCTCGGCGTCGACGGCCTGATAACCGATAGGCCCGACCGCGCGCTGGCGGCCATGGGGCGTAGCTTCGACACGGCGCTGGTGCCCGACTTCGTGGCGCCCTGAGCGGGGTGGAGGAACGCATGCTCGAAGGCCTCCTCGTACTGGACCTGAGTCGCGTGCTGGCCGGGCCCTACTGCACGCAGCTGCTCGCCGACCTAGGCGCGCGCGTCATCAAGGTCGAATCGCCCGCGGGCGACGACACGCGCCGCTGGGGCCCGCCCTACCCCGCGGGGGAGAGCGGTTACTACCTCTCCGTCAACCGCGGCAAGGAGAGCGTGGTCGTGGACCTCAAGACGCCGCGCGGGTCGGAACTGGTGCGCGCACTGGCCCGCAAGGCCGACGTGATCGTCGAGAACTTCAAGGTGGGCGACCTTCAGCGTTACGGCCTGGATTACGCGAGCGTCGCGGCAACCAACCCGCGCGCCGTCTACGTCTCCATTACCGGCTACGGGCAGACGGGCCCCCGCGCGCATGAGGCTGGCTACGACGGCGCCATGCAGGCGTTCTCTGGGCTCATGGCCATGCTGGGCGAGCCGGGGCGGGCGCCCGTGAAGTTGTCCGTAGCGTGGATCGATGTGCTCACAGGCGTTCACGCCGCGGTCGGCGCGCTGGCGGCGCTGCGGCGCCGGGAGCGCCTGGGTGAGGGAGCGCACCTGGACGTGTCGCTCTTCGACGTGGCGCTGGCCAGTCAGGTGAACCAGGCGCAGAACACGCTCATAACGGGCCGGGCGCCTTCTAAGCTCGGCAGCGCCCACCCGAACATAGTGCCCTACCAGGCGTTCGAGACGGCCGATGGTGCGGTGGTGCTGGCGGTAGGTAACGACCGCCAGTACGCGAGCCTCTGCCAGGTGCTCGGCCGGCCCGAGTGGGCTGAAGGCGAGTACGCCACGAACGACGGCCGGGTGGCGGACCGCGCCAGGCTGGTGCCCATGCTGCAGGAGCGGCTGCTGGAAATCACTACGAGCGATCTGCTGGCGGCCTGCAACGACGCCAAGGTGCCGGCGACTAAGGTCATGGGCCTGAATGAGGCGCTGGCCGAACCGCAGGCTGTGGCGCGCGGAATGGTCGTTAGTGGGCAGCACCCGTTGATTGGTGAACTGCAGATGGTGGCGAGCCCCCTCTGGAAGGCGCACGGCCCTAACGGGCAGCCGCTGGAGCTTGAGCCTGAAGCTGGCAACGCGCCCGTGCCGCCGCTGTTGGGTGAGGACACGGCGGCCGTGCTGGCGCGCGAGTTGGGCCTCTCAGAAGCGGAGGTGGCCGACCTGGCCGCCAGCGGCGCAATCGGGGTGCGGCAGCCGTAGCCGCCGGCACGCTGAAGCTGCCCCGGCTAGCGGCGCGGTTTGACGCTCAGTTGGGCAGTAACAGGCTCTCGGCGACCGAGCCGCGTAGCAGGCCGCGGTAAACGCCGTCGATACTCAGCTCGCTGCCGTGGACGGTCACGGTGGGGTAGTCGGGGTTATGCGGCCGCAGCTGGTACTGGCCCTTCGGCAGGGAGTCTAAGTACTTGAGGGTGACCTCGTCCTCGCCTACCCGCACGGCGCAGATCTGACCGCTGCGGCTGGGGCGCAGTGCGGCTAGCAGCACGATGTCGTCCGGTTGTATGAGGTCGGCCATCGAGTAGCCGCTGACCCGCAGCGCGAAATCGGAGCGGAGCGCCCCGCTGGCGGCCAGGTTGGGGAGGTACGCCTCTACATGCGCGCTGGCGATGCCGAGGCTGCCCGCCGGGATATCACCCACCAGTGGGATGCCGGTGGCCTCGGCGGGGAGTTCCAGGCGCGGCGAGCGGCCCCGCCCCCGGCTCTCGAAGGTCAGGTAGCCCTTGGTCTGCAGCGCCTCGAGGTGCTGCTTGAGGGTGACGTAGTGGACGCCCATGCCGCGCGCCAGCTCGGATAGGTCGGGCATCTCGCCGGTGTTGCGGCGGTGCTCCAGCAGGCGCTGGTACACCCGTTCCTGAGCGGGGGAGAGCGGTTGGGTGTTGCTGGGAGTGGCCATGTGCCTTAAATGCTAAGGTGCGCTAGGCGAACTGTCAACTGCTAGGGTGCGCTCGCCAGGAATGCCGTCCAGGACAGCTCTCATCATGCTTTCACGATGCATGGCGGCTATGGACAATGGTGTAGTGCCATGCTATAGTTTTTGTAGTCGTCCTGGCCCCGGGGCGCAGCTCGCGAACTGCGCACGGCGCCTAGGTATCCGCCACCCATCAGTGTGGCACTCTCTCGGACGCCCGGTTCAAAACATCCTCGACCCGCCGCAACCATGCGGCTAGCTAAGGAAGGTTCATCATGCTCGATACTTTCGAAAACCTCGAAACCCCGAGCACTTGCCATGCTCCCGCCATCGTCCCCACCGGACTGGCGCTCCCCACCCGCACGCTCGAGCCTGGGCAGGTGCTCTACGAAGCCGATCGCGAAGCCAGCAGCCTCTACATCGTCAACCACGGTGTGCTCAAGGCGGTCGTCCCCACTAGTCTGGCCGTGACCGTATCGCCGACCTCTACGGCGCCGGCGACGTCCTGGGCCTCTCCGCGCTCGACGGCGGTCAGCACGCCGAGACCGTGGTGGCCGTCCATGACGCCTGCCTCACGCCTATCGACCCGCAGCAGGCCATGAACGACCGCAACCTACGCGATTACGTGCTGCGCAGCCTGGCCCGTCAGCTCCGCCGCTCACGCGAGATGCTGGACGAAGCCGAGATGCCAGTCGGCGCCCGCGTTACCCGCGCGTTCCTGCGCCTGGCCCAGCAGTTCGGGCTCCCGTCCGACAACGCTGAGGGCGGCATCAAGCTCCCGCTGGCACTCACGCACGAGGACCTCGCTGACCTGACCGGCTCCAGCCGCGTCACCATCACGCGCATCCTCGGCGAGCTTCGCAGCGAAGGTGCGCTAGAAGGCACCCGCGGCGTGTACGTAGCCAATCTCGAAGGGCTGGAGCGCGCCACCGACCACTACGTCATGCAGGTCCTGTAACGGCGTGTGCTCCCACTCGGTAATCCAGTTACCGGTCGCCTTGGCGGCATCGGGTAGGCTAGGCGCGTGATTAGCTTCACCGATACTGCCAAGGACCGCGTGCTGCACTTCATAGAGGCGCAGCGCAGCCAGGGCGTCACAGCGCTCCGCATCGCCGGCAACCGCGCCGAGCAGCGCCTGTGGCTCGTCAAGCCCGAAGACAAACGCGAAGACGACCTGGTGCAGAGCGAAGCCGGCTTCGACGTCTACCTAGACCGTCAGAGCTCCGGCCAGCTGGACGGCGCCACCGTCGACTTCGTCGACGGCGTCATGCAGTCAGGCTTCAGGCTCTTCTTCGCCGGCACCACCTGGGACGACCCCATCACCCAGAAGGTCCAGGACGTCATCGACAGGCAGATCAACCCCGGCGTAGCCAGTCACGGCGGCGCCGTTACGCTCGAAGGTGTCAAGGACGGCGTGGCCCTCATCCGCTTCGGCGGCGGTTGCCACGGCTGCGGCGCGGCCGACGTGACCCTCAAGCAGGGCATCGACCGCATGCTGCGCGAAGCCGTCCCCGAGATCGTAGGCGTGCAGGACGTAACCGACCACAGCACTGGCGAGAACCCGTACTACGCTCCCCAGGAGAACGCTAGTTCGCCGCTGGCTTAGACCGTCTTCTGACGGGGCTCCCAAGTGCGGAGCCCGAGCACACAACCGTGGTACCTTGAAGCAGTGCGGATGCCCGAAGTGAACAAGCCGGGCGCCGCGCTGCCTTTTTTGAGCACCCGCGGACTCACCAAACGCTTCCCCGGGGTGGTCGCCGCCAACGGCATAGATCTCGACATCATGCCAGGCGAAGTGCACGCGCTACTCGGCGAGAACGGCGCAGGCAAAACCACCCTCATAAGCATGCTATACGGGTTGCTCCAACCGGACGAAGGACAGATCCGGGTAGCGGGCAGCGCAATGCGCATTCGCGATCCCAGGCATGCAATGGAGCTTGGTCTCGGACTCGTAGCCCAACACTTCCACCTAGCGCGCAGGCATACCGTGGCCGAGAACCTGGCGCTCGGTCAGACAGGCGCGCCGTTCTGGCGCCCCACCGGGCAACTCAGGCACCGCGCCGGCGAGCTCGCAGACCGCTACGGGCTCGAAGTCGACATGGACGCGCGAGTCAGCGCCCTCTCACCCGGCGAGCAGCAACGCATAGAGATCCTCAAAGCCCTCATGCAGGGCGCCAAGCTCCTCATCCTCGACGAACCTACCAGCGTCCTCACCCCCCAGGAAGCCGACGCGCTCTTCGACGTGGTGGAGCGCATGCGCGCCGACGACCGGGCTGTGGTGTTCATCAGCCACAAGCTAGCCGAAGTGCAGCGCGTGGCCGACCGCATAACAGTGCTGAGGCGCGGCGAGGTCGTCGGCCGGCTCGTGCGCGGCCAGGCGGACTCCTCCGAACTCGCGCGCCTCATGGTCGGGCGGCAGGTGGCGTCGCCCCAGCGCCTCGGCGTAGTCAGCAAACAGGAACCCCTACTAGTGGTCGACGACCTGTGGCTGAAGAGCGCCCGCGGCGTCGACACCCTGCGCGGCGCCACCTTCAGCGTCAGACCCGGCGAGGTCATCGGCATAGCCGGCGTGGCCGGTAACGGCCAGAGCGAACTAGCGCAGGTGCTGGCCGGCCTGGCGCGCCCCACCAGCGGCAGCGTCATGCTCGGCGGTCAGGAACTCGGCCGCTTGACCCCCCGCGAGGTGCGCGCCGCCGGGGTCGCCTACATACCCGAAGACCGCCGCACCGAAGGCGTGGTCGGGGCCCTCAGCGTCATGGAGAACCTCGTGCTGCGGCAGGTGCGCGACCCCGCCTTCGCCAGGGGCGTGATCATCGACTGGGGCAAAGCGGAAGCGTTCGCTAAGCAGGCAGTGGAGGAGTTCGACATCCGCACCCCCTCCCTGCGCACGGAGACCCGCACGCTGTCCGGCGGCAACATCCAGAAGATCGTCCTCGCACGCGAGCTCTCGGGCAAACCCCGCCTGGTGGTCGCGTCGCACCCCACCTACGGGCTCGACATCGGTAGCACCAACCACACGCACGAGCTCCTGCTAGCGCAGCGCGCCCGCGGCGCGGCCGTGGTCGTCATCAGCGAGGACCTCGACGAACTCCTAAAACTAGCCGACCGCATACTCGTCATGTTCGCTGGCCGCGTGGCCGGCGCCATGTCCGTGGCTGAAGCCGCCACAGAAGAGGGCGTGCAGCGCCTCGGTCTGCTCATGGCGGGGAGCGTGGAAGCGTGACCCGCGTGCGCTGGGTACCGCGACTGGCGGCCCCCGCCTGGCTCCTGGTAGCCGTCAGCGCGGGCGCGTTCCTGGTGGCGCTGCTCGTGGCCCTCGGCATCTTCGCCAGTTACGGGCTCGAGCCGCTCAAGGCCGGCGCCACCGTCGTGCAGCGCACGCTCATGGACAAGCGCGGTTTCGGCGAGGTCATCCGAAAAAGCATCCCGCTCCTGCTAGCCGGCGCCGGCATGGCGCTGGCCCTGCGCGCCCGGTTCTGGAACATCGGGGCCGAAGGGCAGATCCTGGCTGGCGCCATAGCGGCCACCGCCGTGGCGCTCTTCGTGCCGATCGGCTGGTACACCATCCCTGCCCTCTACCTGGCGGGTTTCGTGGCGGCCGCCCTCTACGGGCTGGTGCCCGCCTACCTGAAAGCGCGCCTCGGGGTGAACGAGATCATCACTACCCTGATGTTCAACTACGTGGCCATCTACGTGGTGCGCTGGCTCATAAACGGGCCCTGGCGCGGCCGCAGCGTCACGGGCTTCAGCTACACGGACCGCTTCGACCGCGCCACGTACCTCCCCCTCTGGGAAGGCACGCGCGTGCATATACCCACGCTCGTTATCGGGGTAGTGGCGGCGCTGCTCATCACCTGGCTACTTAGGCACACGCGGCTCGGTTTCTCGATAAGGGTCATGGGCGACGGACCGGACGCAGCGCGTTACGCGGGCATCAGGCTGCTACCCACCACGCTGGCGCTGGCGGCGCTGGCGGCGGGCGTGGCCGGCATAGCTGGCGCCGGCGAGGTAGCCGGCATACACCACCGGCTCATCGAGCCCACCAGCGTCTCCATGGGCTACGGCTATACGGCCATACTGGTCGCGCTCCTGGCGCGCCGCCGGGCTTGGGCTACGCTCATCACCGCGCCGCTACTCGGCTGGGTCTTCGCTGCGGGCGACGTAATCAAGGTCAGCCTGCAACTACCCTTCCAGATCACGGACGTCATCATCGGCGTGACCCTCCTGCTACTAGTGGCAGCCGAGCCGCTGTTGTCGTATCGTCCGGTCTGGCAGCGTCGAGGTGGGTCCGAGGACGCCGCTTCCAAACCAGACATCGACACTACTCAGCCGGAGGTCGGTTCCTAGATGGAGTTCGAGCTGCTCACGACCACCGTCGCGCGCGCGTTGGCGTTCGGGACACCGCTACTGCTGGCCGCCTTAGGCGAGATCGTGGCGGAGCGCTCCGGCGTGGTCAACCTCGGCATGGAGGGCATGATGATGCTCGGCGCCGTCGCCGGCTTCATCGCCGCCCAAGCCTCAGGTACGCTCCTACTCGGCGTAGCGGCCGCAGTGATCGCCGGCATGCTGGTGGCCGCCCTGCACGGTTTCCTGTCAGTGACCCTCGCCTCCAACCAGTACGTTAGTGGGCTCGCCATCACTATTGGCGGCGTGGGCCTCGCTAACTTGCTGGGGCGCGACTGGGTGGGCCGGCCACTGGCCAAGCCCATGGGCTTCGTCACCGTGCCCGTGCTCTCCGACATTCCCATCCTCGGCCCCGCGCTGTTCGTGGACCAGTACCCGCTCACTTACGTGGCGCTCGCCATAGCGCCCCTGCTGTGGCTATTCCTGTTCCACACGCGCCCCGGCCTCACCATCCGCACGGTGGGCGAATCGCCCTCGGCGGCGGACACAGCCGGCATCTCTGTGCGCTGGGTGCGTTTCCTGGCCGTGGTGTTCGGCGGTGCGCTCGCCGGTCTGGCTGGTTCCTACTTCTCGCTGGCGTACCGCCCAGCCTGGGGCGAGAACATCACCAACGGCCTCGGCTGGATAGCCCTCGGGCTCGCCATCCTCGCCCTGTGGCGCCCCTTACGCGCGGTGCCCGCGGCGCTCCTCTTCGGAGCTTTCTTCACCCTCTCCTTCCGGTTACAGGGAGTCTTCCCGCCGGAACTGCTGACCGTTCTCCCGTACCTCGTCACCGTGCTGGCGCTGACCCTCATAGCGCTGCGCGGCGGCCGGGGCGCGGTGGGTGCCCCGGAAGCGCTCGGGACGCCCTACCGCCGGGGGGAACGCTGATCGTGGCCACGACCGGGAACGGTGGGTTCCCGGTGGGCGAGGTGGGTACGCCTACCTTGGACGCTTTTGGACACCGTTACCGGGAGACGAGAGCCCCGGCCGGGTCCAGTGGAGGTCGTATGCGGCACATCCGTCGAGTTGCCATCCTGGCACTACTAGCCCTCTTGACCAGCTCTGCCTTCGCCCAGCGAGACGACATCAAGGCATGCTGGATCTACATCGGTCCCGTGGGTGACTACGGTTACTCGTACGCGCACGACCTCGGTCGTCTGCAGACCATGGCCGACCTGCCGAGCATAGAGACCGCCTACGTGGAGGCGGTAGCTGAGGCCGACGTGGAAGCCACCGTCGACCAGCTCGTGGCCGACGGCTGCAACGTCATCTTCGGCACCAGCTTCGGCTTCGGCGACGGCATCCTCGCCTCCGCCGAGCGTTACCCCGACGTCATCTTCGGTCACGCCACCGGTGTGGAACGTGCCCCCAACGTCCTCACCTACATGGCCGACTTCTACCAGGTCTACTACCTCAACGGCCTCATCGCGGGCGCCGTGACCGAGACCAACACCGTCGGTTACGTAGCCGCGTTCCCCATCCCCGAAGTGAAGCGCCACATCAACGCCTTCGCCTTAGGCGTCCAGGAAGTCAACCCCGACGCCAAGGTCGTGGTGCGCTGGATCTACAACTGGTTCGATCCGGCCGGCGCCACCGAGGCTACCGAGGCGCTCATCGCCGACGGCGCCGACGTGTTCGCTTACACCGAGGACACCCCCACCGTGCCGCAGGTCGCCGCCGCGCGTGGCCTGACCTCCTTCGCCCACTACGCCTCCATGGAGGCCTTCGCGCCCGAGACCCTCGCCTCCGGCCAGCTCGTGCACTGGGGCGTGCTCACCACCGACATCCTCCGCAAGGTCATGGACGGCACCTACACCGCCGATAACCTGGAAGACGTGGACTACTTCTGGCTCATGGCAGAAGGCTCCGTCGATGCCGGGGTCGAGCCTGGCGTGGTCGTTCACCCCAACTACGTCGACAAGCTCCAGGCGTACATGGTCGAGACCGACGCGGGCACCGAGTCCGTGTACGACCTGGTCATGCGCCGCGTGGCGCAGATGAACGCCAGCCCCGTGGAGTACGAGCCGTTCGCTGGCCCCGTCTCCGACCGCCGCGGCAACCTCGTGTACGGCGCGGGCGAGGGCCCGACCGTGCTGGAACTGCTCGGCATGCAGTGGGCCGCCCCTAACGTCGAGGGTCCCTGGGAGGGCGAACCGTAAGCCAGACGAACTCCGCCCCCGCCATCATCCCGACCGCCGCTGAGGTCCAGGCGGCTGTCGGGGTGGCGGCTGGCCGCGAGCGCGCCAGCCTGCTCCTGGCCGGTGGGCGGCTGGTGAACGTGTTCACGAACGAGGTCTACCCGGCGGACGTGCTGCTCGCCGGACGCCTCGTGGCGGGCATCTTCGACCCTGATGACGGCGAGGCTCTGTCCCGCCGCGACAACGCCGTGGAGGTGATAGACCTCCACGGCGCTTACGTGGTGCCCGGCCTGATCGACGGGCACGTGCACATTGAATCGTCCCTCGTCAGCGCCGCCGAGTACGCGCGCGGCGTGCTCGGGCGTGGCGTCACGGGCGCCGTCTGCGACCCGCACGAGATAGCCAACGTGGCCGGCGAGGCCGGCGTGCGCTGGCTCCTGAACGCCACTGACGCCCTGCCGTTCGACGTGTGGGTCACGGTGCCCTCCTGCGTGCCGTCCAGTCCGTTCGAAACGGTCGGCGCCGACTTCGGCCCCGCCGAGATGGAGCGCCTGCTGGAGCACCCACGCGTGGTCGGCGTGGCGGAGCTCATGAGCTACCCCGAGGTGGTAGCTGGCGACGCGGCCACCCTGGCTAAGGCGCGCCTGGGCGAAGAGCGCGCTCTGCCGGTGGAGGGTCACGCTCCCGGGCTGCGCGGCGGCGCCCTGCAGGCCTACCTGGCCAGTGGGGTGGCCTCAGACCATGAAGCCACCGTGTACGAGGAAGGCACCGACAAGCTCCGCTCTGGCGCGTTCCTGATGATCCGCGAAGGCTCCGTGACACGCGACCTTAACGCCCTCATGCCACTCGTGCACGAGCGTTACGGCGACCGGGTGGGCTTCGTGACGGACGACCGTCTCCCGCACGACCTGCTGACCGAGGGCGCGGTCGAGCTCCTGGTCAGACGCGCGGTGGCGGCCGGCGTGAACCCCGCTTACGCCGTGCGCTGCGCTTCGCTCAACGTGGCGCTTCATTACCGACTGCCCCGGCGTGGCGCCGTGGCGGCCGGCTATATTGCTGATATCTGTATAGTTCCTGACCTGGCAGAGTTCGCCCCGTCGCAGGTCTACAAGGAGGGCCGCCTGGTAGCCGAGGACGGCGCCGTTCTCCCTGGCCTTATCCCCACCGCGGACCCGGCCGCCGCTGCGCCGGTCCTGGACACGGTCCGGCTGGGTAACCTCACCCGTGAGTCCTTCAGGCTGGCCGCACCAGGCGGAGCGGTGCGCTGCATCGTTGCGCTGCCGAACAGCATCGTCACCGCGCAGACCACGGTCGAGCCCAAGCTGGCCGGCGGTGCAGTGGTGGCCGACCCGGCGCGCGACCTATTGAAGCTGGCCTGCACCGAAAGGCACGGCCGCAACGGCAACGTGGGCCTGGGCCTGGTGCGGGGTTTCGGCATGCAGGCGGGTGCGCTCGCCACCAGCGTGGGTCACGACCACCACAACCTCATGGTGGTGGGAGCTGACGACGCCGACATGTTGGCAGCCGCTACCCGCCTGGCGGAGCTGGGCGGCGGCTTCGTAGCTGTGAAGCACGGGCGCGTGCTGGCAGAGCTGGCGCTGCCCCTGGGTGGGCTCATGACCGACAGCTCGCTAGCAGCCACACGCGACGCCCTCAACGCTCTCGACGAGGCCGCGCGCGAGCTGGGCTGCCAGTTGCCCTCGCCCTACATGGCCCTCAGCTTCCTGGGGCTCGCCGTGGTACCGGAACTGCGCCTGACCGATATGGGGCTGGTCGACGTGCCGCTGGGTCGCGTAGTGCCGTTCGCAGCGGACTGAAAGGCCTCAGGCCCGGGCGGTCAGAGGGCCTTGCGGTAAGGCCAGATCTGCAGGTCCTGCCACACGCCCGAGCGGGTGTAGACGTCGGCCTCCATCAGGTCGCGCGCCGCCTTCTCGTCGGGAACGTCTAGCAGGAGCATGGAACCGATCATGTTCCCGTCCTCGTCTAACAGGGCGCCGCCCGTGACGAGCCTGCCGTCGGCGAGTAACTCCTTGGCCGTCTCCAGGTGAGCCGTCCGCACAGCGGCGCGGCGGGCGGGTGCGTCCGCGTCGGTACCGTCCTTAGCGATGACCACGTAAAGCAACTCGGGCCTCCGATCCTGAGTTCGGGGGTGAGCCCGGGCGCGCGTCGAGGGTGCGCGCAGCCGCGGGAGCACTCCGTTCACCGGATGCTACAGTGCGGCGTGCGTTGTTAGGCGCGTGGTCGCGCCGCTGAACGCCAACGTTCGGGAACCGACTCTTGATCCGTAGTGGGTCTGGCTCCCCTCCCGCAAGGCGTTATCCGCAAAGTTGATACGACCACACTCATATCAATTGACAATGCACCGCCAAAACGGCTATACTCGCTGCTAGTTGGAGCTTGCGCCGAGTCTGCTCATGTTTCATGCGGCCAAGTGGCCCCGGCTGGTGTCGGGGCAGGCGCGGTGAAGCTCCGGAACGCCTGGTTGACCCCGCCCGAAAGGCGCGCGCAGCCGGCTACATACCCCACCGAACGAGGAGCCCAAGAATGGCAAAAGCCGTAGGAATCGACCTGGGAACCACCAACAGCGTCATCGCCGTCATGGAAGGCGGCGAACCTGTCGTACTAGTCAACGCGGAAGGTAACCGCACCACCCCGTCAGTTGTAGCCTTCAAAGGCGAGCAACGCCTCGTAGGCCAAGTGGCCAAGCGCCAGGCCGTGCTCAACCCCGCCGGCACGCTGTTCGAGATAAAGCGCTTCATCGGCCGCACCTGGGACGAGGTCAAGAACGAAGCCGAACGCGCCCCGTACGAAGTGGTGCGCGGCGACGACGGCGGCGTACGCTTCGTGGTCGAAGGCAAGCAGTACACCCCCGAAGAGATCTCGGCCATGGTCATGCGCAAGCTGGCCGAAGACGCCAGCGAACGCCTCGGCGCCAAGGTCACTCAGGCCGTCATCACCGTACCCGCCTACTTCAACAACTCGCAGCGTGAAGCCACCCAGAACGCCGGCCGTATAGCTGGACTGGAAGTGCTGCGCATAGTCAACGAGCCCACCGCGGCCGCGCTGGCCTACGGGCTCGAGAAGAAGGGCAACGAGACCGTGCTCGTCTTCGACTTGGGCGGCGGCACTTTCGACGTCTCCATCCTGGAAGTCGGCGACGGCGTCTTCGAGGTGCGCTCCACCAGCGGCGACACGCACTTAGGCGGCTCCGACATGGACCACGCCATCGTGCAGTGGCTGGCCGAGGAGTTCCAGAAGGAGTACAACGTCGACCTGCGCAAGGACAAGCAGGCCCTCCAGCGCCTCATCGAGGCCGCCGAGAAGGCCAAGATTGAGCTCTCCGGCCTGCCCGAGACCACGATCAGCCTGCCGTTCATCGCTATGGACCCCGGCTCCAACGCGCCCCTCTACCTCGAGAAGAAGCTCACCCGCGCCAAGTTCGAGGAGCTCGTCGCGCCCCTGCTCAAGCGCGTGCGCGGCCCCCTCGAGCAGGCCCTCAAGGACGCCAAGATGAGCGCTTCCGACATCGACGAGATCATCCTCGTGGGTGGCTCCACGCGCGTGCCCGCCGTGAAGAACATCGTGAAGGAGATCCTCGGTAAAGAGCCCAACCAGTCGGTCAACCCCGACGAGGTGGTGGCCCTCGGCGCCGCCGTGCAAGCGGGCGTACTCACCGGCACCGTCGACGACATCGTGCTCCTCGACGTGACCCCCCTCAGCCTCGGCGTTGAGACCAAGGGCGGCGTCTTCACCAAGCTGATCGACCGCAACACCACCGTGCCCGTGCGCAAGTCCGAGACCTTCAGCACCGCGGCTCACAACCAGACGGGCGTCGAGGTAGTCGTCCTGCAAGGCGAGCGCTCCATGGCCGCCCAGAACAAGCTGCTCGGGCGCCTCCAGCTCGACGGCATACCCCCGATGCCCGCCGGCATGCCGCAAGTGGAGATCACCTATGACCTCGATGCCAACGGCATCCTGCACGTGACCGCTAAGGAGAAGTCCACCGGCAAGGAAGCCAGCATCACCATCCAGAACACCACCACCCTCAGCGAGGACGAAGTGGAGAAGATGGTGAAGGACGCCCAGGCGCACGCCGAAGAGGACCGCACCCTCCGCGAGCTGGCCGAGGCCAAGAACCAGCTAGACGGCGTCCGCCTCCAGGCGCAGAAGGCCATCGAGGACGCCGAAGGCGCCACCGACGAGCAGAAGAGCGAGCTCCAGACGAGTATCGACGCCGCCCAGACGGCTCTCGACAGCGAGACCGACAAGGCCAAGCTCGAGACTGTGACGCGTGAACTGGCCGAGGCGCTCCAGAAGTTCCAGGTCAACACGCAGCCGCAGGCCAGCGAAGAGCAGGCGAGCGAGGCTCCCACCCAGACGGACGCCGGCGACGACGACGTGATCGACGCCGACTTCAAGCCGGCCGGCTGAGACGCGGACGATCATGAAGCGTAGAGACGACCGCCCTGACGGCGAGCCGGTCACTTATCAGGAACCAGTTGGCGACCTCCCCGGGGAGAACCCGGGGGAGGTCGCCGACCAAGCCCACGAGGGCCAGCCCGACAGCGAGGCCGAGATCCTGCGCGCCGAGCTGGGTAACGCGGTGGAGCAGGTGGAGCGGCTTAGCGCCGAACTCCGCGAGGCCGAGGAGCGCTTCCTGCGCGCCCGCGCCGAGCAGGACACCATGCGCCGCCGCATGCAGGGCGAGGTCGAACTGGCGCGCGCTGAAGGCGTGACCAGCGCCCTGGCCCCCTCGCTGAACGTCTTCGACGACCTCGAGCGCGCCCTGGGCGCCGCGGAACGCACCGACGACCCGCGCAGCATCGTGCCAGGCGTGCGCGCCGTGCGCGACGCGCTACTCCGCAACCTTGACGCCCTGGGCGTCAAACTCATCGGGCAGCCAGGCGAACGGTTTGACCCGGAGCTGCACGAGGCGCTCAGCGTCGTGGCGCTCAGGCCAGGCGCCGAACCCGGCACCATCGACCAGGTCTTCGAAGCGGGCTTCGTGCAAGGCGACCGGCTCGTGCGCGTGGCGCGCGTCACTGTGTTCGCCGACCCTAACTGACCGCAACCATGAAGACCCAAGCCGCCTGTGCCGCCCCTCAAGGAGGCGGCCGGGCCGGTGCTACTAACTACACGGAACGGAGGTGACAAGTGGCGACTTTCAAGGACTACTACCAGACGTTAGGCGTCGCCAAGAACGCGAGCAAGGAGGACATACGGCGCGCGTTCCGTAAGCTCGCCGCTAAGCACCACCCGGACCGCAACCCGGACGACCCAAGCGCTGAGGAGCGTTTCAAGGAGATCAACGAAGCGTACACGGTGCTCTCCGACGAGGAGAAGCGCCGCTTCTACGACCAGTACGGCGCGACTGGTAGCATGCCCCCGTTCCAGCCGGGCGCCGGCGGCGGCGCCGGTTACCGCCCCGTCTCGCCCGAGGAGTTCGGCGACTTCTCGGACTTCTTCCAGAGCCTCTTCGGCGGCTTCGGCGGGGTGCGCGGCGGCTTCACCACCGACTTCGGAGGCGCGGGCCAACCGTTCGGAGGCCAGCGGGTCAGCACCGCCCCGGCCACAGCCGAAGCGCGGCTCGACGTCGGGCTCCTCGACGCCTACAGGGGCGGGCCCACCAGCATCCGCGTGGGCGACAGGTCGCTCGAGGTCACCCTGCCGAAGGGCGTCAAGGACGGCGCCAAGCTTAGGCTCAAAGGCCAGGCACCCAGTGGGGGAGACCTGATACTGCAGGTCCGTCACCTGCCGCACCCCACCTTCCGCCTCGACCGCGACGACGTGCGCGTGACCGTGCGCGTGCCAGCCCCCTTGGCCGCCGTGGGCGGTCCGGTGCGGGTGCCCACCCTCGACGGCGACGTGGAGATGACCCTCCCCGCCGGCAGCTCCAGCGGCCGCGTCCTGCGGCTCAGGGGCAAGGGCTGGCCCAAGGCCGACGGCAGCCGCGGCGACGAGCTCGCCGAGGTGAGGCTCACCGTGCCCGAAACGCTCACGGAAGAGCAGGCGGGACTGTACCAGCAACTCCTCGAGCTAGAGACCGCCGGCGCCGCCAGCGACTGAGCACGCCCGCCGGAACCCGCACCGGGCCTGCGGGCCAGCACGGCGCGGGCCGGCCGCGCTACTAACCGGCCACACTACTAACCGGACGCACTGCCAGCCGTACGCGTTTCCAACCGTACGCGCCGCCAACCGTACGCGCCGCAGGTGGTAGCGTTCGCTCATGACCGTCAACAAGCCGCTCCTCAGACTGCTATTCACCCTGCTGACCGCCTTCGCGCTGGTCACGACCGCCGCGGCGCAGGGCGCCGACACCGGTAGCGCCCCCACCGCACCCGAAACCGCCGCCACTCAGGACGACCCTGTGGTCCTGCAAGTGGGCGCCACCACCGAGCGCGCCAGCGAAATCGAGTGGCGCTTCGAGGTCGCCATCCGCAACATCGTGGCCCAGCAGGGCATGCCGTTCAGCCCGGAGGTCGCACTGCAACTCCGCGGCCTGCTCCCCACCTACCTCGAGCAGCGCGCGCAGGAAGTGGCCCTCGTCGTAGAGGCCCAGCGTCGCGGCATCACGCCGAACGAGGAAGCCATCCAGGC
>Ga0172382_10004949_pt1 | contig 20134 bp, 15 predicted proteins | sample Leawel138RmetaG_FD_122245 | JGI IMG/M metagenome (GOLD analysis project Ga0172382, IMG submission 122245) | Leachate microbial communities from a municipal landfill in Southern Ontario, Canada - Leachate well 138R metaG | ecosystem: Engineered > Solid waste > Landfill > Unclassified | place... | reverse complement strand
TGGCGCTTGGGAAAAAGGGGGTTTCCCCGCCCCCCTCTCCCGGTTCCGCGGCCTTCGCCCGTCCCCCTCTCCCGGCGCCCCGGCCTGCGTCCGCCCCCCTCTCCCGGTTCCGTCGGCCTGCGTCCGTGCCCGGGCGGGGCCTACAGGTACCAGCGCCAGCTGCGTCCGGCCAGGTAGAGGTCGCGCAGGGTGACGATGCCTCCGGAGCGCAGTTTCTTGACCAGGAAGAGGAACAGGTAGGCGGTCTGCATGGCGTCGTAGAGGGCGTTGTGCTCGTCGAAGGCGGGCAGGCCGTATTCGCGGCACAGGTGTCCGAGCTGGTAGGACACGGAGCCGTCGAACTGGTCGTAGTAGTTTTCCCACAGTTCCTGGCGGTAGACCTGGGCCAGGCGCATGGTATCGATGCACGGGGTGCGCAGGCGGCCGCCGAAGATGACGCGGGCGGCGCGGTTGAGGAAGGAGATGTCCAGGCCCACGTTGTGGCCGACGATGAGCGCGCCGCCGCAAAAGCGCAGGAAGTCCGGGAAGGCTTCGCGCAGGCGCGGGGCGCCGCGCAGCATGTCGGGGGTCAGGCGGTGGATCATGGTCGCGACCTTGGGCACGGGGCCGCGCGGGGCCACCAGGGTGTAGAAGGAATCGGCGGTGATGGACAGGTCACGGATGCGCACGGCGCCGATGGAGACGATCTCGTCGCTGGCGGGGGACAGGCCGGTGAGCTCGGTGTCCACCACGCAGAACTCGTAGTCGGCCAGGGGCCGGTCCTGGTCGAAGGCGGCGAAGCGCTCGTGGTTGGCGCGCAGCAGCTCGCCCCGCGGGGCGCGGACCAGGCGCGAGAACACGCGGGCCAGAGCGGCGACGGGGGCGGGGGCGGGTGTCATCATGGCGGGCTCCTCGGGCGGTCTTCCCGGCTGGCGGGGTCAGCCCACGTTCAGGCTGAAGGCTTCCCTGACGAAGGTTTGCAGCGAGCGGACCACCCCGAAGGTTTCCTTGAGGGTCTGCTTTTCCAGGTCCGAGAGGCTGGCGGGGTTCAGGTGGTTGTCGGGGGCCCCGCCCGCGTCGATGCGGGCCATCTGGTGCACCAGGCGCACCTGCATGAGGAACTCGTAGGCTTCCAGGGCCTCCACGGCGAGGTCGGGCGGGATGAGGCTCCGGTCCTTGAGGGTTTCCAGGCGGTCGAAGGTATTGGTTTCGCGCAGGCCGTGGCGCAGGGCGAACAGGCGCGCGAAGTCGACGAAGGGGGTGAGGGCCCGGGTCTTGAGGTTCAGGGTGTCCTTGTGGGCGCCGTCCTTGTCCACCAGGATGTTGCGGAAGAAGGACAGGGGCGGGCGGGTGCCCAGGCAGTGGCGGGCCAGGTGGCGCAGGAACACGTCCTGCCGGGCGGCGTGGACGGCCACATGGTCGCGCAGGGCCTCGCCCAGGGCGACGTGGCCCCAGCCCGGGCGGAAATCGAAGAAGATGGTGGCCTGCAGCACCTCCTCGGGCTCGGGCAGCATGACCAGCTTCTCGAAGAAGTCGCGCATCCGGGTCATGGGCATGCGCCAGCGGGGGTTGGAGGCCATCATGCCGCCCGGGCAGGGCGGGTAGCCGCAGCGCACGAGCTGGTCGATGGCGGCCTGGGCGAAGCGGCGGAAGTAGTCGTCGCAGCGGGCGGCCTCGCCGGGATCGGCGCAGTCGGCGTAGACCAGGGCGTTGTCCTGGTCGGTCTGGAAGGTCTGTTCCTTGCGGCCCTCGGAGCCCATGAGCAGCCAGCAGAAGGGCGCGGGGGCCGGGCCCAGCTCATCCTGGACGAAGGTCAGCAGCTTCTCCAGGATCAGGTCGTTCATGACGGTGACCATGCGCGTGATGTTGCGGGCCTTGGCGCCCTCCTCCACCAGGGAGCCGACGGTCATGGGCACCCTGGCCGCCAGGGGGTGCAGGGCGTCCAGCGACCGGGCCCCGGCGATCTCGCGGAACAGGGACGTGGGCGAGCGGCCTTGCAGGAGCATGATGTCGTGGGCGGTGACCATGCCCGCCACGCGCCCCTCGCGCAGCACGGCCAGGTGATGGATCTGGGCGCTCATCATGCGCAGCAGGGCGTCGAAGCAGGGCTCGCGGTGGCCGATGGTGGCCAGGGGCGAGCTCATGATGAACTCCACGGGCGCGTCGTGGGGCTCGCCCTCGGCCACGGCGCGGCGCAGGTCCTTGTCGGTGACGATGCCCACGGCCTCGCCGCGCGGGTCGGCGACCAGCAGGGACCCCACGCCCTGTTCGACCATGATGGCGGCGGCCTCGCGCAGGCTGCGGCCCGAGGCGATGAGCAGCGGCGGACGGCGGATCACGTCGCCCACGCGGGTGGAGAACAGCACCAGCGGGCTGGCGGCGCACAGGTCGGCGTGCTGGCGGCGCAGTTCCGAGAAGGCCCGCTCGATATAGTTCTCGGAGATGTTGTGCAGGTAGTACTGGGCGATGGCCGGGTGCTCGGCGATGAGCGCCCGGAAGACCGCGCCGGGGATCTTGAAGCAGAAGGTGTCTTCCACCGTCTCGGCGCCCAGGCTGGCGCGGGCCTCGCGGATGACGCCCAGGGCGCCCACGGCGGCGCCCTCGCCGCGGTAGTCGATGAGCGTGTCGGGGCCGCCCTCGCGGGAGAGGAAGAGCTTCACGGCCCCGCTGCGGATGAGCAGGACGTGCTCCACCGGGGTCACGCCCTGGGTCAGCAGGCGGGTGCCCTTGGGGTGGAAGTCGATGGTGCAGGTCCGGGCCAGGGCCTCCAGGGCCGGACGGTCCAGGTCGCTGAAGGGCAGCGTCCGGGCCAGGAAGGGCACGAGCTCCGAAGCCTGCGCGGAAAAAACCTGATCGGGCCTGGTCATGGCGCCTCCGTTGCGGCGGGAGGGCCGGGGGCGCGCCCCGCGCGGGGCGGGGCGCGCCGGTCCGGCCGGGGTCTAGTGGTCCACCGCCGCGCCCGCCCCGCGCGGGAAGCGGACGGTTTCGACCATGTCCTGCACGGCCTGGGGCGGGGCGGGGGTCAGGGCCGAGACGACCACCGTCACCGCGAAGTTCAGAACCATGCCCACGGCGCCGATGCCCTCGGGGCTCACGCCCATGAACCACGGCGCCATGCCCAGGAACTTGGTCTGCACGATGTAGAACATGGTGAAGCCGATGCCCGCGATCATGCCGCAGATGGCGCCCTCGCGCGTGGCGCGCTTCCAGAAGATGCCGAGCACCAGGATGGGGAAGAAGCTCGACGCCCCCAGGCCGAAGGCCAGGGCCACCACCTGGGCCACGAAACCGGGCGGGTTGATGCCGAAGTATCCGGCCACGCACACGGCCACGCCGATCATCACCCGGCCCAGGGTCAGGCGCGCGCGCTCCGAGGCGCCGCGGTTGATCACGCGGTAGTAGAGGTCGTGGGACACGCTGGAGGCGATGACCAGCAGCAGCCCCGAGGCCGTGGACAGCGCCGCGGCCAGCCCGCCCGCCGCAACCAGGGCGATGACCCAGGCCGGGAGGGCGGCGATCTCGGGGTTGGCCAGGACCATGATGTCCGGGTCGACGTAGAGCTCGTTGGCACCCGGGGCCGGGGCGTTGGCCAGCAGCACCTGGCCGTGCGCGCCGATCTGGCCCGAGGACTGGGGCTTGCCCGCAAAGGGCGCCCCGGCGCGGTACTGGATGACCCCGTCGCCGTTCTTGTCCATCCAGGCGATGAGCCCGGTGCGCTCCCAGTTCTTGAACCAGGTCGGGGCCTGGGCGTAGGGCGCCTCGTTCACGGTGCCGACCATGTTGTAGCGCGCGAAGGCCGCCACGGCCGGGGCCGTGGTGTAGAGGATGGCGATGAACAGCAGGGCGTAGCCCGCCGAGAGCCGCGCGGCGCGCACGCTGGGCACTGTGTAGAAGCGGATGATCACATGGGGCAGCCCGGCGGTGCCGACCATGAGCGCCAGGGTCATGCACAGCACGTCGAGCATGGATTTGTTGCCCGGACCAAAGGCCGAGGTGTAGGCCGAGAAGCCCAGGTCCTGGCCGATCTGATCCAGGGTTTCCAGCAGGTGGCGGCCCGCGTCGGGCCCGGAAAGGATGGAGGAGCCGAAACCGAGCTGGGGGATGAAGCTGCCCGTGACCATGCGCGAGATGGCCGCCGCGGGGATGAGGAAGGCCACGATGAGCACCAGGTACTGGGCCACCTGGGTCCAGGTGATGCCCTTCATGCCGCCAAGACCCGCGTACACGAAGACGATGACCATGCCGATGATCACGCCGGTGTTCACGTCCACCTCCAGGAAGCGCGAGAACACGATGCCCACCCCGCGCATCTGCCCGGCCACATAGGTCAGGGAGACGAAGATGGCGCAGATCAGGGCCACGACCCGCGCGGTGTCGGAATAGTAGCGGTCGCCCACGAAATCCGGAACCGTGAACTTGCCGAACTTGCGCAGGTAGGGCGCGAGGAGCAGCGCCAGGAGCACATAGCCCCCGGTCCAGCCCATGAGGTAGACCGCGCCGGTGTAGCCGGTGAAGGAGATGATGCCCGCCATTGAGATGAACGACGCGGCGCTCATCCAGTCGGCGGCGGTGGCCATGCCGTTGGCCAGGGGCGGCACCCCGCCGCCGGCCACATAGAAGCCCCGGGTGTCCTTGACCCGCGACATCCAGGCGATGACCAGGTACAGGCCGAAGGTCAACCCGACCATGATGTAGGTCCATATCTTTATCGTCATGTGCGCTCCCCGGCGCCGTGGGCGCCCCTGTGCGGTGTTTCCGGCGGTTCTACTCGTGCACGTCGTATTTCCTGTCCAGCCGCAGCATGAGCAGGTAGTAGACGAAGATCAGGACCACGAAGACGAAGATGGACCCCTGCTGGGCGAACCAGAAGCCCAGGGGGAAACCGCCGACGGTCACGGCGTTGAGCGGCTCGACGAAGACGATGCCGCAGCCGTAGGAAACCGTGGCCCAGATGGCCAGCAGCACGGCCATGTAGCCCACGTTCCTGCGCCAGTATTCGCGCATGGAGCCGGTGGTCTGTGTTGATTGCGTCATGGCGGGCACCTCCCTTGCGTTTGCCCATGCGCCGGGCCCCGGCCCGGCGCGCCCGGGGCGTTGCCCACGGGTGTCCAGCCCCCGTCATAAGGGACCAGCGCGAAAAGGCGCACGTCATTTTCGGTGAACGCGCAAAAACCCGGGCGGGCGGCGGGCGGGCGGACGCCCCGCCGCTGGACGGCCCAAAGCCGCCGTCCACAGGGCCTGGGCGCCGCTGGGCGGCGGGCCGCGGCCCCGGCCGGGCGCAGACGCCCCGAAGCCCGGGGCGCCGCCCGCCACTCACCGCCCCAAGGCGGCTGTTCACCTTCGGGCCCGTTTCTGCTACATACGGCGGGGAGCACCGACCAACGCCCACGCGCCCCGGCAACCGGGGCGAAAGGACAGCCCGATGATCAGCCTGCTCGATGTCGTCTTCGGCTCCCTCGCCCTGCTCTTCGCGGTGCGGGGGCTCTTTCGCGGCCTGCTCAAGGAGGTGCTGTCCACCCTGGGGGTGGTCGGGGCCTGGTGGCTGGCCGCCGAACACGGCCCCGCCCTGGCGCCGCACCTGCGCCAGTGGGTGGAGAGCCCTGGGGTGGCCGAGTTCGCGGCCTATGTGCTGGTGTTCTTCGCCGTGATGCTCGGGGTCAAGGTTCTGACCTGGCTCATTGCCAAGATCCTCAAGGCTTCGCCCGTGGGCTGGATCGACATGCCCGGCGGGCTCCTGGTGGGCCTGGGCAAGGCGTGGCTGCTTTGCTGCGTCATCCTGGCCGGGCTGCTGGCCTTCCTGCCCGACGCCGAATTCGTGCGCAACTCGCGCACCGCGCCCTACCTCGCGCCGGGCGCCGAATACCTGCGCGAAAAGATCCACACGGGCATGGACGGCTTCGACCCCATGCGCATGCTGCCCCAGTCCCTGCCCGCCCCCGCCCGGGAGACGCAGGACGGCGGCCAGGACGACCCCGGGGCCCCGGCCTCGGCAATGACCGAAAAAGCCCGCGCCCTGCTGGAGACCCTCGGCAAGGCCATCACCAACCAAGAGGAAAAGCCCGCACAATGACCCCCGACACCGCCCACGCCCCGGACCACGGCCCGGCCCTGCGCGAACTCTTCGCCGTCATCGACGCCCTGCTGGCCGAGAACGGCTGCCCCTGGGACCGCAAGCAGACCCCGCAGACCATGACCGACTATGTGGTGGAGGAATGCTTCGAGCTGGCCGAAGCCATCCGCGCCGACAGCCCCGGGCGCTCGACCCCCGACTCCCGCGCCGAGGTCATGGAGGAACTGGGCGACGTGGCCTTCCTGCTCTTGTTCGTGGCCACCCTCTACCACCGCGCCGGGCACTTCGACCTCTCCGACTCCCTGCGCTACTCCGCCGCCAAGATGATCCGCCGCCATCCCCACGTCTTCGGCGACCTGAAGCTGGAAAGCCAGGAGGAGCTGCTGCGCAACTGGGAGCGCATCAAGCGCGCCGAAAAGGCCGAGGGCGACGAGGGGCCCAAGCGCGTCTACGAGAGCCTGCCCAGGGGCCTGCCGCCGCTGCTCAAGGCCTACCGCGTCAACTCCAAGGCCGCCCGCGCCGGGTTCACCTGGGCCACCGACGCCGACCAGGCCGCGCACATGGCCGACGAATGGCGCGAATGGGAGCAGGCCAAGGCCGACGGCGACCCCGCGCGCATGCACGAGGAGTTCGGCGACTACCTCTTCAGCCTCGTGGAGTACGGCCGCCGCCACGGCATCAAGGCCAACGCCGCCCTGGAGGACGCCAACTCCAAGTTCCTGGCCCGCTTCGGCCTCATGGAAGACGCCGCCCGCGCCCAGGGCCGCGACATCGCCGAGCTGACCCTGGACGAGATGAATGCCCTGTGGGAGCGCGCGAAGGGCTAGGGCCGGGGGGAGACAAAGCCGCCGCGCTGCGGCCACTCTTGGCCGGACGGTAAACGGAGTACCCTCGACAGAAGGATCGGCTCTCGTGAAAATCTCCACCATTCTTGACCACATCGACAGCGGACACATGGCCCTGCCGGAATTCCAGCGCGGCTATGTGTGGAACCGCGACCAGGTGCGCGGACTGTTCGACAGCCTCTACCGGCGCCATCCGGTCGGCGGCCTGCTTGTCTGGGCGACGGACTCCAGCACGGTCGCCCATCGTGGCGAGGGTCGGCTCGCCACAGGCGTGGTCAAACTGCTGCTTGACGGGCAACAACGCATAACGACCCTCTATGGCGCCGTGCGGGGCCGTCCTCCGAAATTTTTTGAAGGCAACGTCCAGACCTTTACCGGGCTCCGCTTCCACCTCGATTCCGCCGCGTTCGAGTTCTATCAGCCCGTCAAAATGCGCGACGACCCGCTCTGGATCGACGTGACGGAACTGTTGCAAAAAGGCACCGAGGGGCTGGGCTCCTTCGTGGCCCAACTTTCCTCCCAACCGGAGCGACTGCCAAAGGTTGGCGATTATGTCGGCAAATTGAGCCAACTTCTAGGTATCCTGGATGTGGAATTGCACATCGAGGAGGTCACCGGGGCGGACAAGAGCCTCGACGTGGTCGTGGACATCTTCAACCGCGTAAACAGCGGCGGAACGAAACTCTCCAAGGGCGACCTGGCCCTGGCCAAGATTTGCGCCGACTGGCCCGAAGCCCGAGAGGAGATGAAAAATCACCTCAAAAGCTGGTCTGCCGCAGGCTACACCTTCAGCCTCGACTGGCTGTTGCGCTCCGTAAACACAGCACTCACGGGCGAAGCCAAGTTCAGTTTCCTGCATGAGAAAAGCGCCCAGGAAGTGAGGGAAGCCCTGGCCCATGCAACCAAGACAATCGATACATGCCTGAATATCATCAGCGGCCGTTTGGGGCTGGACCACGACCGGGTACTTTTCGGCCGCTACGCCATCCCGGTCATGGTCCGCTATCTGAGCCTGCGCAAAGGCACGATTGACGCCACAGAACGCGACAAGCTCCTGTTCTGGTTCGCCCAGTCCGGCATGTGGGGCCGCTTTTCAGGCTCCACGGAATCCTTCATCGACCAGGATCTGGCGACCATCGAAACAGCCGACAACCCCCTGGACGCGCTTCTGGAACAACTCCGCCTGTGGCACGGCGGCCTACGGGTGGAGCCGGGACATTTCTCAGGCTGGAGCCTGGGGGCACGCTTCTATCCCGCGCTCTACATGCTCACCCGCATGGGCACAGCCTGCGACTGGGGCACCGGCCTCCCACTCAAGGCGGAAATGCTCGGCAAGCTCAACCGCCTGGAGGTGCATCACATCTTCCCAAAGGCGCAACTCTACAAACACGGTCATGCCCGACCCGAGGTCAACGCCCTGGCCAACTTCTGCTTCCTGACCAAGGAAACGAATCTGCGCATCAGCGACAGGCTGCCGGAGGAGTATTTCCCGGAGATTGAGGCCAGCCACCCGGGAGCCCTGGCTTCACAGTGGATTCCGATGGACCGGGAACTCTGGAAGATCGAGAACTACGGCGCCTTCCTGGAAGCCCGCAAACAACTTCTGGCAGCGGAGGCAAACCGCCGCATGACCGATCTGCTGCACGGCGAGGAACAGTGGCTGCAAGGCTCGGCCCCTGCCGTGTCCGCCCCTCCCACGCCCCTGGGTGGTATCGACAACGAAGCCGAGGAGCAGGCGCTTGTGGCCCTGAATGACTGGGTGACCGAGCGAGGCCTGCCCGCAGGCGACCTGGGATTTGACTTTGCCGACCCTCAGACCGGTGCGCAGCAAGCGGTATTCGACATCGCCTGGCCCGCTGGCCTGCAGGAAAGGTTGAGCGGACCCGTGGCCGTACTGATCAACGAGGGCGCCGAAGTGATCGCTCTGGCCAGCCGGGCGGGCTATCGATGCTTCACGTCCGTGGAGGCATTCAAGGACTATGTGCAAAAGGATGTCTTGTCGGCCGGGGCAAACTAAGGATCGCGCCAGACAGGCCCGGCGCCGGACGCCCCCGGTGCAGTATTCGGAAGGTCTACGCCATGCATGCAACCAAGTCATCGCGAGGTGACGCCCCCCCGGCGGGCGCAAAAAAGGGCGAGGTCATGCCTCGCCCTGGTTCGCTGAAAGGGGAAACGGCGGGGGCTACTGGTTGGCGCGTTGGCCCACGTCGGTCAGGCGGTCCAGGTAGTCCTGGACCTCGGCGGTGTTCTTCCACTGCTCGAAGCCGGACATCCAGGCCGGGAAGTCCATGAACTCCTCGTCCAGCTGGGCCTCGTGGCCCTGCATCCACAGGCCGAAGAGGTACATTTCCAGCTTCAGGGCCTTGGTGTCCCACACGCTGGTCACCGTGCCGGGGGGGTACTTGTTGCCGTCGTAGACCAGGGCCACATGGGCGCAGGTGTCGGTGCAGGATTTCTGGTAGTCCACCAGCGCGCCGTCGTACAGCTCGGCCAGCCCCACAAGGTGCTCCTGGGTCTTCTTGAGGTGCTCCATGATCTCGGCGGGGATCTCGATGCGCACGGCCTCGCCCTCCTCCTCCTTCACGAAGTAGAAGCGCAGCCAGTTCTCGAACTTCATCACCTCGGCCACGTCGGCCACGGCGCTGGTCATCAGGTCGGACATGGGCATTCTCCTGTGGTGCGTTGCCCCGCGCTGGGGGTCCACTCAAGTAGGCCGCCGCGGCCCGGGAGTCAACCCCCCGCGGGGCGGACGGAAAAGCAAGAACGGTCAGGCGGGCGCCGCGGCGATCCGCTATCCCGGGCCAGGAGGAACGCATGGCGAACGGACTGCGGGAAACATACGCCGAGCGGCTGAACCGGGCCCTCGACCACCTGGAACGCAACCTGGACGAGGACCCCTCGCTGGAAGAGCTGGCCCGGGTGGCCTGCTTCTCGCCCTTCCACTTCCACCGCATCTTCACCGGCATGGTCGGCGAGCCGCTGCGCGCCCATGTGCGCCGGTTGCGGCTGGAGCGCGCCCGGCACCGGCTGCAATTCACCTCCCTGTCGGTGACGCGGGTGGCCCTGGACGCGGGCTATGACAGCCCCGAGGCGTTCTCGCGGGCCTTCCGCGCGCAGTTCGGCATGGCGCCCAGCCACTGGCGCGACACCGCGCGGACCGGAGCAACCACAACCCCGGGAGGCCGCTCCCGGGACACAGGAGGACGGAGCATGGATGTGGCCGTGAAAACCCTGCCGGAAATGACCGTGGCCTATGTGCGCCACACGGGCCCCTACATGGAATGCGGCGCGGCCTGGGAGCGCCTGTGCGCCTGGGCCGGGCCCAAGGGCCTGCTGGGGCCGGGCACGCGCTTCCTGGGCCTGTCCCACGACGACCCCGAGATCACCGCGCCGGAGCGCGTGCGCTACGACGCCTGCATCACCGTGCCCCGGGAGACCGGCCCCGAGGGCGAGGTGGGCGTGAAGGCCATCGGCGGCGGGCAGTACGCCGTGACCCTGCACAAGGGCCCCTATGAAAAGATGCACGAGACCTACGCCCGGCTCTGCGGGGGCTGGGGCCCGGAAAGCGGGCGCGAGTTCGGCCCGCAGGCCAGCGTGGAGTTCTACCTGAACGATCCGTCCAGCACCGCCCCCGAGGAGCTGCTCACGGAAATCTGGGTCGCCCTGCTGGAGGGCTGACCCCCCGGGCCGCGGGGCGGCACGAAACGGATACGACGCGCGGGCCGTCGGCCCCGGGCGGGGCCGACGGCCCGCCACGCATCGGGGCGAGGCCCTCAGCCCGCGCCCGGGGGCTCGGGGGAGAGGCCCAGGCGCTCCAGGTCCGCCAGGTCTGCGGCGGCGGGCTCGCCGGGGGTGGTCAGGTAGTCGCCGGTCATCAGCCCGCTGGCGCCGCAGGTCAGCAGTTCGGCCTTGCGCGCGCCCATGACGGCGGGCCGCCCGCCGCAGATGCGGATATGCCTGTCGGGCAGGAGCAGCCGCAGCAGCGCCACGATGCGCAGGGCCTCGTCCGCGTCCAGCAGGGGGCGGGCCTCCAGGGGGGTGCCGGGGATGGGCGTCAGGAAGTTCACAGGCACGGAGGGCACGCCCAGGCCGCGCAGCTCCAGGGCCAGCTCCACCCGCTGGGCCCAGGTCTCGCCCATGCCGAACAACCCGCCGGAGCAGACGTACAACCCCAGGGCCACGGCGTGGCGCACGGTGTCCACGTCGTCGTCATAGGCGTGGGTGGTGCAGATGCGCGCGAAGAAGCTGCGCGCGGTCTCCAGGTTGTGGTGGTAGGCCCCGAGCCCCGCGTCGCGCAGGGCCTCCAGGCGCCCGCGATCCAGGATGCCCACCGAGGCGTCGGCGGCCAGCCCCAGCTCGCGCACGGCGGCCACGGCGCGCAGCAGCTCCTGGAAATCGGCCCCGCCCAGGGCCTTGCCGCTGGTGACGATGCCAAGCCGCGTGGCCCCGGCCGCGCGCGCGGCGCGGGCAGCCCGGACGATGGCCTCCAGGCCGATGAAGGGATACTCGCGGCAGGCGCCCCGCTGCCCGGCCCGGTGGTGGGCCGACTGGGCGCAGAAGGCGCAGTCCTCGGAGCAGGAGCCCGAGCGGGCGTTGACGATGGAGCACAGCCCGATGCGCTGGCCGAAATGGTGCTCCTTGACCCGCCGGGCCGCGTCCAGCAGCTCCCGGGCCCCGTCGGCACCGGCCTCGCCCGCCCGGCGGCCCAGCTCCCCGGCCTGGGCCCGGTCCAGGATCTCCCCGGCCAGCACCCGCCGCCCCACGTCCTCGAAATATCCGCTCACCGCTCGTCCTTCCAGTTCCACCATTTCAGGAGTTCCGGGTCGCGGGGCCGCCCCTCGGTCCGCGCGAAGTAGTGCGCGCAGCGAAAGACATAGAGCACGCAGCGGTCCACATGGCGCCCCTCCAGGGCCATGAGCCGCCGGTACATCCGCTGCGGGTCCGCCCCGGCGAGGTCCGCCACGCGCCCGTAGCCCAGGCGCAACAAATCCTCGGCCATGCGCGGCCCCACCCCGGGGATGCGCCGCAGATCCCGTATGCTCTCCCGCCTGTCCACGGCCCCGTCTTACAGCCCCGCCCCGGCCCTGGCAAGCCGCCCCGGCCGGGCGGGGCCCCCGGCCTCCCGCCTTTCCGGCCCCTGTTGCCTCCCCTCGCGGGAGTTGATAGGAAAGGCATGGTCCGGGCGAACCCTCTGCCGCGCCAGGGGGCCGTCGGCCCGACCGGGGCAGGCGGAGCCAGGACGCGGCGGCCAACGGGCGCCCCGGAGCTTCGCGCCCGCCGCCCCGCGCGGACACGGGCGCAGAGGGGGATCGCGCACATGGCCGACGACCGTTTCCCGCCGCCCCGCGCGGGGCGGCCGCAGGCACCGGCCCCCGACCGCCGCCCCCATGACCACACATGCGCCGGCCGCACCGACGGGCCGCGCCGCAAGGAGACCATGCCCATGCCCCTGTTCACCCGCCTGGCGGCCATCCCGCTGGCCCTGTCCCTCCTGGCCGGATGCTCCGCCCCCCCGGCACCCCAGCCCCCCATCCCGGCGGTGAAGACCGCCGTGGCGCAAACCACCGTCTCCGCGTTCAGCCGCGACCTGTCCGGGGTGGTGGAGGCCCAGGAGAGCACGTTCCTGTCCTTCCCCGTGGGGGGCACGGTGTCCGAGGTCGCCGTGGACGTGGGCGACGAGGTCCGGCCGGGGCAGGTGCTGGCGGCCCTGGACCCCACGCCCCTGGACAACCGGGTGCGCACCGCCCTGGCCAGGGTCCGCTCCGCCCAGGCGGAGGTGCTCAAGGCCAAGGACCAGCACCAGCGCCTGAGCACCCTGTTCAGCCAGGGCTTCGTGTCCAAGTCCGAGATCGACGACTCGCGCGCCGCCCTGGAGGCCGCCAGGGGCGGCCTGGAGGTCGCCCGGGGGGAGCTGGAGGACGCCCAGCGCGACCGCGCGCGGACGGCCATCGTGGCGCCCTATGCGGGGGTCATCGCGAAAAAGAGCGTCCAGGCGTTCCAGGAGGTCCAGCCGGGGACGACCCTCTTCGAGCTGGCGGGCAAGGGCGGGCTCAAGGTCCGGGTCATGGCCCCCGAGACCCTCATCGCCGGCATCCGGCCCGGCGACCCGGCCCGGGTGAGTTTCGCCGCCGTGAAGAACCTGTCCGTGCAGGGCCTGGTCGCCGAGATATCCGCCGTGGCCGAGACGGGCAACGCCTTCCCCGTGACCGTCGCCCTGGACTCGCCCCCGGAGGGCGTGCGGATCGGCATGACGGCCCAGGTGGCCCTGGGCACCGGCCAGGGCGCGGCCGTCTTTCTCCTGCCCATGACCGCCCTGGCCCTGAACGAGGTGCCCCGGCTGGCGGCTGGCGGCGGCCCGGGCGACAAGGCCCCGGTGTTCATCTTCGACCCCGAGCAGCAGGCCGTGACCCTCCGGCTGGTGGATGTCCTCGACATCCAGGGCAATTTCCTGGCCGTGACCCGCGGGCTGGCCCCCGGCGAGGAGGTCGTCGTCGCCGGGACGGCCTTCCTGCGCGACGGCATGCGCGTCCGGCGCTGGACCCCCGACACCCCCCAGGAGACCGTGCGCCTCGGCACCGTCGCGGGGGAAGGGGAGTAACCCATGCACGCGCTGGTCCGCTTCGTCATCACCAACTCGCGGTTCGCCCTGTTCGCCGTGGCCCTCGCCGTCCTGGGCGGGCTGTCGGTCTACTTCACCCAGGCGCGGCAGGAGGACCCCGAGATCACCATCCGCACCGCCCAGGTGCTGGCGCAGTATCCGGGCATGTCGGCGGAGCGCGTGGAGCAGCTGCTCACCCGCCCCATCGAGGAGGAGATCAAGTCCCTCCCGGAGGTCAAGGAGATCAAGTCCCTGTCCATGCCGGGAATGGCCATCGTCCTGCCCAAGCTGCACGACAGCCATTTCGACCTCGACCCCATCTGGGCCCGGCTGCGCAACAAGATGGACGACCTGCGGACCCGGCTGCCCGAAGGCACCCTCGGCCCGCAGGTCAACGACGACTTCGGGCGGGTGGCGGTGGTCACCCTGGCCCTGACCGGCGAGGGCTTTTCCGGGCGCGAGCTGCGCTGGGCGGCCCGCTGGCTGCGCGACCACTTCGCGAAGCTGCCCCTGGTGGCCAAGGTGGACCTCTACGGCGTGCAGGAAGAGCGCATCTGGCTGGTCTTCGACCCCAAGAAGCTCAACCGCTCCGGCATGAGCCCGGACCAGGTCGTCGCCCAGCTGAAGGACCGGAACATCATCCTGCCCGGAGGCACGGTGAACGCGCAGGGCATGGCCCTGTCCATCGAACCCTCCGGCAATTTCGAATCCCTGGAGGACCTGCGCCGGGTCATCCTGACCCGCCCGGACGACGCGGGCCCCATCCGCCTGCGCGACCTGGTGGAGGTGCGCCGCGACTATGTGGACCCGCCCCGGTCCCCGGTCTTCTTCAACGGCGCCCCGGGCGTGGTCCTGGGCATCTCCATGGTCGAGAACTCCAACATCGCCGAGCTGGGCAGGCAGGTCATGGGCCTGCTTCCGGGGGCGCGCGCGCAGCTGCCCCTGGGCATGTCCCTGGACGTGATGAACTACCAGCCCGAGCTTGTGGCCGAGGCCGTGCAGGGCGCCACGGACAACCTGCTCCAGACCATCGCCGTGGTCCTCGGGGTGGTCATGGTCTTCCTGGGCTGGCGCATCGGGCTCATCGTGGGGGCGGGCATCCCCCTGACCATCTTCGTGGTCCTGGTGGGCATGTCCCTGTGGGGCGTGGCCCTGCACCGCATCTCCATCGCGGCCATCATCGTGGCCCTGGGCCTGCTGGTGGACAACGGCATCGTCGTCGCCGAGGACTTCAAGAGCCGGATGGACAGGGGCGCGGCCAAGCTCGACGCGGCCCTGGACGCCTCGCGCAGCCTGGCCATTCCGCTGCTCAACAGCTCGCTGACCACCATCCTGGCCTTCCTGCCCCTCATGCTGGCCGAGAACTCCTCGGGCGAGTTCCTGGCCTCGCTGAGCCAGGTGGTGATCCTCGCCCTGCTGGCCTCCTGGTTCCTGGCGGTGGTCCTCACCCCGGCCCTGTGCTACTGGCTTTTGCCCGAAACCCCGGCGCGGGCCGCCGCGAACGGGGCGGACCAGGACCCGGACGACGCGCCCCGGAGCGGGCTCCACGCGTTCTACGGGCGCCTGCTCGGGCGCATGCTCCGCTGGCGCGCCGCGTTCCTGCTGGGGGTCGGGGCCCTGTTCATCCTGTCCCTGGCGGGCTTCGGGCTGGTCAAGCAGCGGCACATGGCCCCCTCCGAGCGCAACCAGTTCACGGTCTACCTGAACCTGCCCGCGGGCAGCGACATAACCGAAACCATCGAGGCCGCCCGGACCCTGGGGAGCTACCTGGCCGACCGGGAGCAGAACCCGGCGGTGACGGGCAACGTGGCCTATGTGGCCTCCGGAGGGCCGAGGTTCTTCCTCGCCCTCCAGCCGCCCGACCCCATGCCCCATTCGGCCTTCCTGGTGGTGAACACCGAGCGCTACGAGGATGTCGCGCCTGCCATGCGCCGCGTGGAGGAGTTCATCGCCGCCCGCCTGCCCCAGGCCGCCGGGCGCACGGAGTCCCTGTTCCTGGGGCCCGCGCCCCTGGGCACGGTGGAGCTGCGCCTGAGCGGGCCGGACATCGAAACCCTGCAACTGGTTTCCGGCCGGATGATGGCCGCCGTGGGAGGCATCCCCGGCATCCAGGCCCTGCGCAGCGACTGGGAGAACCCCGTGCTCAAGATCCGCGTGGTGGTCGACCAGGAGCGCGCCGCCCGGGCCGGGCTGACCAGCAGCGAAATCGCCCGCTCCCTGTCCGGCGTCCTGGACGGCTACAAGGCCACGGACTTCCGGGAGGGCGAAACGGTCATCCCCATCAGCCTGCGCTCGGACCAGGACGTCCGCAACAACCTGGACCGCCTGCGGACCCACGAGATGTTCTCGGCCCGGCTGAACGCCCCGGTGCCCCTGCTCCAGGTGGCCGACCTGGCCGGCGCGGTCGAACCCAGCCAGATCCGGCGCATCGACCAGGAGCGCACGGTCACCGTGGCGGCGCGCCACGCGGACATGGGCGCCAGGGAGCTCTACGCGGTCATGGGCGAGGCCCTGGCCGCCGTCCCCCTGCCGCCCGGATACGTCCTGCGCCCGGCTGGCGAGGTCGCCGACTCGGCGGAGTCCCAGTCCAAGCTCTTCCAGTACGCGCCGCACTGCCTGCTGGGCATCGTGGCCCTGCTCATCCTCCAGTTCAACTCCCTGCGGCGCATGGGCATCGTCATGGCGACCATCCCGCTGGTGCTCATCGGCGCCGTGGCGGGGCTGCTCGCCTTCCGGGCCCACTTCGAGTTCACGGCCATGCTGGGGCTCTTCTCCCTGGCCGGGATCATCATCAACAACGGCATCGTCATGATCGACCGCCTGGACCAGGAGCGCGCCCGGGGCCTGGGCGTGGACGAGGCCGTGGTGCGCGGGGCCCTGGCCCGGCTGCGGCCCATCCTCATCACCACGGCGACCACGGTCATCGGCCTCGTGCCCATGGCCCTGCTGGGCGGCCAATTCTGGTTCTCCATGAGCATCGTCATCATGTGCGGCCTCGCCGTGGGCACCGTCCTGACCCTGGGCTTCGTCCCGGTGCTCTACAGCGTCCTCTTCGGCCTGCGGAGGCGGACCCCCCCGGCCTGAGGCCGGGGGACGGGCGGGCCCGCGCCCGCCCGGTACCCGCCCAACCCCAACCCCCACGGACCCCATGCCCCGAACCTTCGTCGTCGCCGGAACGCACAGCGGATGCGGCAAAACCACGGCCGCCCTGGCGCTCATGGCGGCCATCCGCCGCCGGGGCCTGACGGTGCAGCCCTTCAAGGCCGGACCGGACTTCATCGACCCCGGATACCACGAGCTGGCCACGGGCCGGACCGGGCAGAACCTGGACGGCTGGATGATGGGCGAGGCCGGGGTGCGCCGGTGCTTCGCGCGCCACGCGGCCGGGGCGGACGTGGCAGTGGTCGAAGGCGTCATGGGCCTGTTCGACGGCGCCGAGGGCGCAGGGGAGGACGGCTCCACGGCGCAACTGGCCAAATGGCTGGGCGCCCCGGTGCTGCTGGTGGTGGACGCGCGCAGCATGGCCCGCAGCGCGGCGGCCGTGGTGGCGGGTTTTGCCGGGTTCGACCCGGGGCTCAGGCTGGCCGGGGTGCTGTTCAACCGTGTGGGCTCGGCGCGCCACGGGGAGCTGCTGGAGCAGGCCATGACGGCTGCCCTGCCGGAGGTGCCGGTGCTCGGGCTGCTGGGCCGCGACCAATCCCTGGCCCTGCCCTCGCGGCACCTGGGGCTGGTCACGGCCCAGGACCAGGGCCTGGGCCCCGAGGCCCTGGACCGGCTGGCGGACTGGATGCTGGCGGGCTGCAACGTGGGCCGCGTTCTGGCCCTGGCCCCGGACCTGACCCCGGAGCCGGAAGCCCCGCCTCCGGCCGCCCCCGGAACCGACGGCGACGCCCCCGGGCCATGCCGCCCGGACGACGCCCCCCCCGGGCGGACCGGCCCCGGAACCGACGGCTCCGGGGTGCGCATCGGCGTGGCCCGCGACGCGGCCTTCTGTTTCTACTACCCCGAGAACCTGCGCCTGCTGGAGGCCGCCGGGGCGCGGCTGGTGCCCTTCTCGCCCCTGGCCGACGCCGGGCTGCCCCCGGGGCTGCGCGGGCTGTACCTGGGCGGCGGCTACCCCGAGCTGCACGCCGCGCGGCTGGCGGCCAACGGGCCCATGCGCCGGGCCGTGCTGGCCCTGGCGGCGGCGGGCGCGCCGGTATACGCCGAGTGCGGCGGATTCATGTACCTCATGCGCACGCTCACCGACGCCTCGGGCACCGAGCATCCCATGTGCGGCGTCTTTCCCCTGCGCTCGGTCATGGGCGCCCGGCGCGGGGCCCTGGGCTACCGCGAGGTGGTCACGCGCGAGCCCGGCATCCTCGGCCCGGCCTGGACCATGCTGCGCGGCCACGAATTCCACTATTCGCGCCTGGGGGCGCCCCCGCAGGACGACCAGGCCGAGCCCCCGCGCCTGGTCTACCGCGTGCGCGACCGTCAGGGCTGGACGGACCAGGCCGAGGGCTTCGCCGTGGGCAACGCCCTGGGCACATACATCCACGCCCACTTCGCCTCCAACCCCGACGTGGCCCCGGCGCTGGTGGCGGCCTGCCGGGCCTGGGAGGGCGCGCCGTGAGCCGGGCGCTGCGCGAGGGCTTCACCACGGGCACGGCGGCGGCGGCGGCGGCCAAGGCGGCGGCCCTGTGGCTGGCCACCGGGGCGGCCCCCGCGCGGATGGACACGCCCCTGCCCCCGGGCGGGCGGCTCATGGTGCCCGTGGCCGCCGTGCTGCCCGAGGGCGGCGGCGCGCGGGGGCGCGTCATCAAGGACGGCGGCGACGACCCCGACGCCACCCACGGCCGGGCCGTGGAGGCCCTGGTGACCCTGGACCCGCACGGCCCGCCCGGGGAGATCGCCCTGGCGGGCGGGCGCGGCGTGGGCCGGGTGACCCTGCCGGGGCTGCCCGTGCCCCCCGGGGAACCGGCCATCAACCCCGCCCCGCGCGCGCAGATACGCCGCGCCGTGGCCGAGGCCCTGGAGACGGCGCGCTTCCCCGGCGCGGCGCGGGTGGTGGTGGAGGTGCCGGACGGCGAGGAGATCGCCGCCCGGACCATGAACGCGCGCCTGGGCATCGTCGGCGGTGTGTCCATCCTGGGCACGCGCGGCACGGTCCGGCCCTTCAGCCACGAATCCTGGGCCGCCACGGTGCTCCAGGGGCTGGATGTCGCCCGGGCCCAGGGCCTGGACCACGCGGCCCTGGCCACGGGCGGGCGCACCGAGGCCCTGCTGCGCGCCGACCTGCCCGGCCTGGCACCCCTGGCCTTCGTGCAGTTCGCGGACTTCTTCGCCCTGGCCCTTGGCGGCGCGGCGCAGCGCGGCTTCGCCCGCGTCACCGTGGGCTGCTATTTCGGCAAGCTGGTCAAGATGGCCCAGGGCCACGAGTACACCCACGCCCACGCCGCGGCCCTGGACTTCGAGACGCTGGCGCGCTGGTGCGCCGGGGCGGGCATGGCCCCGCAGGCCGTGGCCCGGGCGCGCCGCGCCGTCACCGCGCGCCATGTGCTGGAAATGATTTTGGCCGACGGGGCCCGGGATGCTATCATCGCCCGCATCGCCGCCCGGGCCCTGGCCGCGGCCCGGCGCCACGCCGGGGCCGCGGCCGGGCCCGCCCCGGCCATCGCCCTGCGGGTCTACGGCTTCGACGACGCCCCGCTGTACGCAATCCAAGGAGACCACGGACCATGACCATCCACGTCGTCGGCCTGGGCCAGGACCCCGACAACCTGCCCGAGCACTCCCAGGGCCTCATCGAGCACGCCGAGCTGCTCTGCGCGGGCCGGGACATCCTGGAGCATTTCGAGGACCACCCCGCCGAGAAGCTGCCCGTGGCCAGCCCGCTGGACGCGGTGATCGAGCGCCTGGCCAACGCCCACGCCGACGGACGCACGGTGGTCGTCCTGGCCGACGGCGACCCGCTGTTCTACGGCATCGGGGCCACCCTGGTGGAGCGCCTGGGCCCGGAGATCCTGCGCATCTACCCGGGCGTGAGCACGCTGCAAGCCGCCGCCGCCAAGGTCAAGATACCCTGGCAGGACGTGGCCGCCGTGTCCCTGCACGGGCGCGACGACTACGGCCCGCTGTTCGCCGCGTTGCAGTCGCGCGACTGGGTGGCCGTATTCACCGACGGGCGCAGCGTGCCCTCGGCCATCGCCCAGACCATCCTGGACAAGTGCGGCCCGCTGTTCCTCATGTGGGTGCTGGAGGACCTGGAGAGCGAATCCGAGCGCGTGCGGCGCTTCCCCCTGGAGGAGGCCGGGCGCACGAGCTTCTCGCGGCGCAACCTGGTGCTCCTGGAGCGCGTGGGCGCGCCGGAGCTGCCCCTGGGCCTGGGCCTGCCCGACGAGGGTTACGCCCGCGAGGGCAACCTGATCACCAAGGCCCCGGTGCGCGCGGCGGCCCTGGCGGCGCTGCGCCTGCGGCCCGGCTCCGTGGTCTGGGACCTGGGCGCGGGCTGCGGCGCCGTGGGCATCGAGGCCTCGGCCCTGTGCTGGCGCGGGCGGGTCCACGCGGTGGAGAAGAACGCCGCGCGCGTGGGCCTGATCCGCGCCAACGTGCGCCGCACCGGGGCCTTCCTGGTGGAGGTGGTCCACGGCACGGCCCCGG
>Ga0172382_10004948_pt1 | contig 20137 bp, 19 predicted proteins | sample Leawel138RmetaG_FD_122245 | JGI IMG/M metagenome (GOLD analysis project Ga0172382, IMG submission 122245) | Leachate microbial communities from a municipal landfill in Southern Ontario, Canada - Leachate well 138R metaG | ecosystem: Engineered > Solid waste > Landfill > Unclassified | place... | reverse complement strand
TGCGCATACAGCGCCAGCACATCGGGTGACAGCGTATGCGCCGGTTTGAAATAGGCCAACCGGAACAGCTTGCCGTAGAACTTGAAGCCGTGGCGCAGCACATGCAGGCTGCCCTTGATGTCCAGCTCCTTGACCAGCGCATCGATCAACATGGGCTGCAGATTGCTGCCGTGCTGCGCGGTCATCTCGGCCCACAGCTTGGGCTGGGTGGTTTCGATGAAAGCGAACACCCGCGCAGGGAACAGCGCCCGCGCCTTGTCCCATTCGGCATGGGTGCCGGGCAGCCAGCCGCCTTCGGTGAGCATGTGCACCAGATAGGCCTCAAAAGCCTTTTCGTTCGTTTGCGCCATGTTCAAACGCCCGGCTGCGCCGCGTCACGCAGCAGAACCGCCTGGCTGTACTGCAAAAACTCGTCCAGGTGCTTTTCAATGATGCTCACCGTGATGGACAGTTGCAGCGCCTGGTAGTCGTGCACGGCAATGTTGCGAAAGCCCACCATGCGTTTGAGACCATCGGCTAGCGTGACATCGATCCAGCCGCCCTGGGCCAACAGCGTGAACACATCGCGGGCGCTTTGCGGCACCCCGAGCTTTTCCCGGCGGATCAGGTGCTGGCCCATGTCCAGCGCCGCCTCGCAGGCGCGTTGAATGTTCAAAATGGCCGCGTCCTGGCGGGTGAAATCGGTGGCAAACCCAGCGGGATTGGCGGCGTACTCCTCGCGCGCCCGTGCCACGCAACGCTCGATGGTCGCCGCCTTGTTGATCAGCACATCATCGGCCATACACCGTCCCCCTTTGTTGAATGTCGGCCAGCAACCCGGCGCGGGCGGTGTCCAGCGCGGTTTTCTCGCTCAACATGGCCGCCTCGAACAGCGCGGCCTGACTGTCTTTATGCCACCAGCGCTGGCCGGTGGTGATGATCTGGTACTGCATCACGGTGGAGGCGGCACGCAGGTCGAGCAGATCGACCGCACAGCCCGCCACGTCGGCCAATTCACTTGCCAGATCGAACAGCGCCAGCGGTTCGGCATACCCCGCCACCAGCACCGCCAGATCAAGATCGCTGTCTGGCCCGGCCGTGCCGGCGATGCGGCTGCCAAAGGCGTAGATGGCCAGCAGATGGGGCAGCCGGGTTTGCAGGGTTTGAATAATGGCGTCGCGGTTCATGCCAGCCCCCGCACGTCGATTTTGCCGGTAACGGCGGAGGTGATGAGGGCTTGGCGGTATTCGGTGAGGCGGGTGATGGCGGATTCGACCTTGGCAGTGAGTTGGTCGATGCTCGCGGTTTCGTGATCGAGGTAGGCCGTGATGGCTTGTTGTTCGGTAATAGGTGGAACCAATATAGGAAATTTTTCCAATATTGTTGCTTCGATTTTTTTTGTCCCGTGCGCGGATTCGTCTGCCAATGCCACTAGCGCCGCAGAAAATCCGCAGAGCGCCCAATACAAATATTCTGGCCGGATTTTCCTAGAACAAACCAGCGCTTTCATGTCCTGGTTAATCGTCAGCTCGCGCATCGACAAAGCAACAGGAAACGAATGCGCCAAGATCATTCCTCGCACCACGATCAAGAGTGACTCGTTCGGAATCAAGGAAAGCGGACTATTGCGAAGTCCTTTTTCGGATATGTGATCCTCCGCATCGAAGATACGAGGAACCTTCATATCTTTTGGTGAAACCCAAGGAATTTCGCCATCCCAATATTCAGTTTTGCCTTTATCCGGTGTTGCACCGCCTCGCATTTTAACGAGATAGCTCAGCGGCACTGACGCCCAGAGATGAGGAATTCTGCCCAACCAATCCACCCCCGAATCCTTCATCTCCGGATTCGGCTCCAGTCCCGCTGCCTTGGCAGCTTCGGAGGGCAGGCCACGGGTGACGGTGCGGGCAATGAGCGCCTGCCGCTTTTCCTTGAGCTTGTCGATGAGCTGACGCTTTTGCGCCAGCAGCGCATCGATCTGCGCGGTCTTGGCATCGAGGAAACGGGCGATGGTGTGTTGTTCGTCAATTGATGGGCAGGCAATACGAATGGAGCGCACTTTTTCTTGACTGATATTTGGTTGACTACCACCAGAAGCCAAGAGAATGATTTGCTCGCGAAACGCTTGTAGCCAATAAAACACAAATTTCGTGTCGAAAGCTTTTTGACCAAATAGAACACCACATGCTTGATTTGTTGCTGCGGCAACACCAAAAATTCCCAACCTGCCAATGGTTGCGCCATACATGGCAATAGCCAGTGCTCCTTCTGGAAAGACTTTAAGGGCACTAAAATTCTCTAGTGCCTCCTGACTGATTTTCTTCTCAGTATCGGTAATTACAGTTTCCCGTAACTCACTTGTGGTAACCCAGCATACATCGCCGACATACCAATCTGGATTGTCTGGCGAAGGCGTTGTGCCACTACCTGTCATTTGGAAGCCATGCGCAATCTTCCAAATTTCCCAGTGATCAGGGACAGAATCAATCCATTCAATCTGACTTGGCTTGTATTGTTGATACGCGGCGTATTTCATACCCCAGCCTCCCGGAACAGCCAGCCGCGTGTTTCTGCCTGCGCACGCAGCAGCTTGGATTTCTTCTCAATCGCTTTTTTGTCGAATGCCGTGAAATCAATGGAACAATGTTCCGGGTGAGGATTGCCATCTTCGATCACGGGCAGTTCCTCCGCCATGCATTCCGCCAGTGACACGGCTTGCACACCGACGGACTTACAGAACGGGTTGGTGATGAAACGCTGCCAGGATGCTTCGGCGGTTACGTGGTCGCCGTTCTCCACCGACAGCAAACATTCGTCCTTGGGCGTGGGGCGGAAGGCTTGCGAGGTGACGCGGCCATCCTGAATAAAACTGGGGTGAATCTGGCGCAGCAGCAAGGTATCTGGCGTCATGCCTTGGCCTCCTGCAACTGGGTCAACGCCTCATTCAGCGTCGTCCAATCCGAACCGTCTTCCGCAGCAAGCAACAGCGCTTGCTCGCGGGTTTCACCAGAGACTGTGTGGACGGCCTGATAGTCAGCAGCCAAGCCTGGCAGGGCAATCTCCAGCGAAACCTCCCAGTGACCTAACGTCCATTCGGCCTGCACCCCGCCTTCTGGCGTTGGGTACAGGTGCGGCAAAGGCAGATCCGTGCCGAAACGTTCGTCGAAGGCCTGTGCCAGACGGATGAGGGAGGCGCGATCCAGTGCCCGTCCTTTGCCATCCAGCCAGCCGTCTTGCAGTTGCGCCAGTTCTTCAAGGCGGGTTTCGATGTCCAGCGGGTCCAATGATGTGACGTGCTCAACCAACTCGAAACGCTTGGGGCGATCGGCGCGATCCCGTTCAATGACGCCCTTGATGGCGACGGTGACGCCAGTTCGGTAACCGACAGCGGCTTCGAGAACGGTCTTGCGGTGGGCTTCAAGTAAGGGCGCTTTGAGCTTGGTGCCGCTGCGCAACTCCAGTTCAAAGCTGTGATCGGCCTGATCGACCTCTGGGATTCGACCTTTGAGGGTGACTTCCTCGGTCCAGCTTTCCGCCTGCGAGGCGCGGAGCAAGCGCTCCCGCGTTGCAGGTGTCAGCGAAGCGGTCTGACCGTTGCTGCGAGCAAACTCCATGGCTTCGCCTTCGTGCAGGCCACGGCCGAAACGGTCGAAGTAGCGCAGCAGCTCTGGCGGCAAAGCAGGCTGCTGCCCGTGTTCAGCGGCGGCAATGGCTTCAACGATCTGATCTTTGGCTTGGTCAAAGTAGTCGGCATCCGCCGATGGAAACAAAGTGGCGAAGGCCAGGGCAATCACTGGAATGGCGCTGCCTTCTTCCACCGCTGTCAGGTGCAGCTCCAGTCCTTTAGTGAAGCCCTTCGGCGTGCGCTGGCGGTCGGGGTGGGCGGCAAGGTACTGGCGCTTGGCCACTTCGATCAGCATTTCTTCCAGCGCAGAAAAATCCTTGAGGATATCCAGCGGCAGGGTGTGCTTATCAAAGCGATGCCCCACGAGGCGTGGGCGCAGAAACTCCTGATGGTTCATGTTTTTCGTCCTTTGGATGGGCTGCTTTTCAGCTGTCGTTCCAAGGCATCCAGTTCCTGCAAGTCCTGTGCATCGGCCAACCGTGCTTCTTCCGCTCGTCGTTGGGCATCAAAGAGGTCATAACGTTCGTGCACGATGGTTTTCATGGCGGCATGGCTCATGCTGCCGGGTCCTTTCAGGACAGGGCGGTCGTTGAAGGCGAGCAGCCGGTCAACGTTGCTACGCCAATAGTCCAGGCTGAGTTGCTGACGGTCCTTCACGCGCAGCTCAGCCTGCTCGAGAAAAACCACGACGAGGCGGTTGAGCGTATCGATCTCATCAGCATTGAGGTAATTTTTGGCGACGATGACATCGGATTTGCGGACGCGACTGCCACTGAAGCTCTGCAAGGCCATGTTGGGCTGGCTGGTATCCGCACGCGAGACAACCAGTTCGGCGGCCGTTTTGCCGGTGACGGCATAGAGCAGCTTGTTCTGGACTTCGGCAAAGAACAACTGGGCCTGCTGTTCGTTATCCTTGTAATCCACGCTCAGCGCGAAGAGATCGCGCACTTTCTGGTAAAAACGCTTTTCCGAGGCACGTATCTCGCGGATACGTGCCAGCAGCTCATCGAAGTAGTCCCAGCCGCCGGGGTTCTTGAGGCGCTCGTCATCCATGACGAAGCCTTTGACAAGGTATTCGGCCAGATGGCGGGTGGCCCACTGGCGGAACTGGGTGCCGCGTGGGGAGCGCACGCGGTAGCCCACTGCCAGGATGATTTCCAGGCGATAGGTGAGGAGTTTGCGCTTGACCTGCCGCGCACCTTCGGACCGAACCTGTAAGTCTTCCTTACAGGTTGCGTCGGGTTCAAGTTCGGTCTCGGCATAAATGGCACGGATGTGCTGGGTCACCGCCTGCGGACTGATCTGGAAGAGTTCGGCAATCTCAGCCTGGGTGAGCCAGACGCTGCCATCCAGCACGCGAAGACTGAACTCGGCCTGTCCATCTGGCGTGCGATAGAGGATGAGCCCGCTCATGTGGTGACCTCCCCCAGAAGGCGCACGATGTCGGCTTCCAGCGCTTTGATTTCGCTCTCGATCACGGCCAGTTCGCGGGGAGGCTCGTAGCGGTAGAAATGCCGGTTGAGCGGTATCTCATAGCCGATCCTGGTCTTGCTGTGGTCGATCCACGCATCCGGCACGTGGGGCAACACCTCACGCTCGAAATAGGCCTGAATACTCTCCTTCAACGGTACGTTTTCGGTATCGCGCAGTTCGGCATCGGGCTCGGGCAGACCCTCGCGGTTCCGGCAGATTTCGGCGTTTTCGTCGCGCTCGGAAAGGGCACTGACCACAGCCTTGAGTTCTGGCGCGGACAGGCGCACGTTCAGTTCGCGGTCTACGGGCTTGAGGCGATCCAGAAACACCTTGCGGTCGTTGATTCTCTCGGGGTGGCGCTTGGCAAATTCGGCCAGCAGGTCGCGGATTTGCTGCTGGCGTTTCTCGCCAATGGCGATATCGGCCAGGCGGGCGGCTTCGTCCTTCTTGTGACTGCTGGTCAGATTCTTGAACGCGGTTTCATCTTTCAGGCGGGCCAGCCGTTCTGGTGTGGCGTGGAAGTTCAGGCGCAAGGGGCGTTCGACGGTGATCTTGTGGTAGCCAAAATCCTCGTTGTCGAACACCTTGCTGACCACGAGTTGCTTCCACTGCTGGCCTTCGGGGGCATCGTCCGTGGGGGCCGCGCTGGCGACGGTGACGACCTTGCCATCCTTATCGAACAGCACCCAGCGGCTGGCGCCTTCCTGAAACTGGCCGTGCAGGGCGGTGATGTCGCCGATGTAGTCGGGGTCTTTGGGTTTGTCGGATGGGTCACCAATGCGGCGGCGCTTGTTGCCCAGGCTTTTTTCCATCGGCACCCAATGATTGCGGGCGTCGATGAGCTGCACCTTGCCCTTGCGGTGCGCTTCCTTGCGATTGCTCAGTACCCAGATATAGGTGCTGATGCCGGTGTTGTAGAAGAGTTGGTCGGGCAGCGCGACCACGGCTTCCAGCCAGTCGTTTTCGATGATCCAGCGACGGATTTCGGATTCACCTCCGCCGGCGTCGCCGGTGAACAAGGGCGAACCGTTGAATACGATACCGATGCGGCTGCCGCCTTCGGAGGCCGGGCGCATCTTGTCGATCATGTGTTGCAGGAACAGCAGCGCGCCGTCGTTGATGCGCGGCGTGCCTGCACCGAAGCGGCCCTGATACCCCAGGGTGTCGCGCTCGTCCTCGATGGTGCGTTGCTGCTGCTTCCACTCCACACCGAAGGGCGGATTGGCCAGCATGTAATCGAAGCTGCGCTTCTGGCCTTGATCGTCGTACTTGTGAAAATCTTTCGTGAAGGTATCGCCCAGCGCGATGTTGTCGGCATCCTCACCTTTGATGAGCATGTCGGAGCGGCAGACGGCCCAGGCTTCGTCATTCCAGTCCTGCCCGTAGAGCAAGGGGTTGGCTTCGCTGTTCAGGTCGCGGATGTATTTTTCGGCCACCGATAGCATCCCGCCCGTACCACAGGCTGGGTCGTAGATGGTTTTGACCACGTGGCTGCGGCGCAGGTCTTGTTCCGGCGTCAGCAGCAGGTTGACCATCAACTTGATGACTTCGCGCGGCGTGAAGTGCTCCCCCGCTTCTTCGTTAGATTGTTCCGCGCCGATCCGGATGAGCTCTTCGAACACATAACCCATTTGCATGGCCGCCTGGTCGACAGACAAGCCGGAAAAGCTCAGATCGAAGGTAGCGAACTTCTGGATGACCTGAAACAGCAGGTTCTTCTCGGCCATTTTGGTGATCTGCTCACCGAACTTGAAGTGATCGAAAATGGCGCGGACGTTGGGCGAGTAGGCGTTGATGTAGCTGTTGAGGTTCGGCGCAAGGTTGCCGGGGTCGTCCAGCAGGGAATTTCGCCCCTTCTGTGACGGCGCCAATTCCAGCCTGGAAAGGTTGTAGAACGGATACCCCGTGGCCGACTGCATCACGCTGCGGACAATGCTTTCCGGCTTGCCTTTGTACTGGTTGAAGGTTTCCAGCGCTTGAGTCTTGGTGGGGGCCAGCAGGCAATCGAAGCGGCGCAACACGGTGAGCGGCAAAATGACCTTGCGGTATTCATTACGCTTGTACGGCCCGCGCAACAGGTTGCAGATGCTCCAGATGTCATTGGCAAGCTGACGGTGGGTCTCTGTGTTCATTCCCTTCGTTCCGTATCTTTTGGGGCAGTGGACAGTATCCATTCAGCCCTCGTGGCGTGAGTCCATCTTCGCGGAAGGTGGCATCGAGTACCCGGTGCGGAAGTCTCGCTATTTTCCAATACAAAACCGCGAGAAGATCACCCCCAGCAAGTCGTCGGAGGAGAATTCGCCGGTGATTTCGCAGACCTGTTCCTGGGCGAGGCGGAGCTCTTCGGCGAACAGTTCGAGGGCGTGGGTGAGGTCGGTGGCGTGGGTGAGGTGTTCGGCTGCGGCGCGCAGGGCGATGACGTGGCGCTCGCGGGCGAGGAGGGTGTCTTCCTGGTCGCCGTGCCAGCCTACGGTGTCGAGCAGGGCCTGGCGGAGCAGGGGCAGGCCGTCGCCGGTTTTCACCGACAGGCGGATGCGGGGGCCGAGGTCGGTGCTTTCCAGACCGGCAGGCTGCCCGGCGAGGTCGATCTTGTTGAGGACGGTGAGGCGGGGCAGCTTTGCCGGCAGGCGGGCGTCGATGGATTGGTCGTCCGGTGTGATGCCGATGCGCGCGTCGACCAGACGCACGATCAGGTCGGCGCGTTCGATTTCCTGCCAGGTGCGTGCCACGCCGATGCGCTCGACCGGATCGTCGGTGTCGCGCAGACCGGCGGTGTCGATGATGTGCACCGCCACGCCTTCAAGCTCGATGGTTTCGCGCAGCGCATCGCGGGTGGTCCCGGCGATGTCGGTGACGATGGCCCGCTCGTCTCCGGCCAGGGCGTTGAGCAGGCTGGACTTGCCGACGTTCGGCTGCCCGACCAGCACCACGCGCATGCCGTCGCGTAGCAGAGCGCCCTGAGTGGCGCGCTCCAGCAGGTCGGCCAGATGGGCGCGCAGGGTGGCGAGCCGTTCGAAGGCCCGGGCGCTGTGCAGGAAGTCGAGTTCTTCTTCGGGAAAATCCAGCGTGGCCTCGACCAGCATGCGCAGGTCGATCAGCTCATCGCGCAGGGCATTCACCCGTTGCGAGAATTCGCCGCTGAGCGAGCGCACCGCCGAGCGGGCGGCCGAGGCAGTGGAGGCTTCGATCAGGTCGGCGATGGCTTCGGCCTGGGCCAGATCGAGCTTGCCGTTGAGGAAGGCCCGTTTCGAGAATTCGCCAGGTTCGGCCAGGCGGGCGCCGAGTTCCACGCAGCGCTGCAACAGCAGGCGCATCACCACCGGCCCACCGTGGCCCTGCAGTTCGAGCACGTCTTCGCCGGTGAACGAACGCGGTGCGGGGAAGTACAGCAGCAGGCCCTCGTCGAGCGCCTGGCCGTGGGAATCCCGAAAACGCACAAACCCCGCATGGCGGGGTTTGACGGTCTGGCCGGTCAGGGCGGTGGCGAAGCCGGCGAGGTGCGGGCCGGAGACCCGGACCACGCCAATGCCGCCACGACCGGGGGCGGTGGCAACCGCCGCGATGATGTCAGGCTGTCTTGCCACCGGCTTTCTTTCCGCCTTCGATCATGCGCGTGATCTGCCACTGCTGGGCGATGGACAACAGGTTGTTGACCACCCAGTACAGCACCAGCCCGGAGGGGAACCACATGAACATGAAGGTGAACACGATCGGCAAGATCATCATGATCTTGGCCTGGATCGGATCGGGCGGGGTGGGGTTGAGCTTCATCTGCACCATCATGGAGGCACCCATGATCACCGGCAGGATGAAGTAGGGGTCTTTCGCGGACAGATCCTGAATCCAGCCCAGCCAGGGGGCGTGACGCATCTCGACGCTGCCAAGCAGCACCCAGTACAGCGCGATGAACACCGGAATCTGCACCAGGATGGGGAGGCAACCGCCGAGCGGGTTGATCTTCTCCTTGCGGTACATCTCCATCATTTCCTGCTGCATGCGCTGCTTGTCGTGACCGTACAGCTCCTTCAGGCGCTGCATGCGCGGACCGAGCACGCGCATCTTGGCCATCGACTTGTAGCTGGCGGCCGACAGCGGGAAGAAGGCGAGCTTGATTGCGACGGTCACCAGGATGATGGCCCAGCCCCAGTTGCCGGTGAGGCTATGGAACCATGCGAGCACCCAGAACAGCGGGGCGGCAATGACGGTGAGCCAGCCATAGTCGACCACCAGGTCCAGGCCCTTGGCGATATCTTCGAGCTTGCTCTGGTCTTGCGGGCCGGCGTACAGGCGCACCGAAACCGAGCGGCTTTGGCCGGGTTCGATCTGCTCGACCGGCAGAATCAGGCCGGAGGCGTAGAGGTCGGCGCCGGTCTTGCGAACGAAGAACTCGCGCTGCATGCCCTCGTGCGGCAGCCAGGCGCCGACGAAGTAGTGCTGCACCATGGCGAGCCAGCCGTCGCTGGCGTAGCGGGTGAATTTGGCCTTGTCCTTCTCGATGTCCTCGAAGCTGATCTTCTGGTACTTGTTTTCTTCGGTATAGACAGCCGGGCCGGTGAAGGTGTTGACCCCGAACACCTCGACCGCTTCGGCGGGCTGGCCGTCGCGGGTGAACTGGTGATAAGTGTGGGTCTGCAGCGCGCTGTCGCGTTCGTTGGTGATCTCGTAGGCAACGTCGATGAGGTAGCTGCCACGGATGAAGGTCAGCAGCTTGGCCACTTTGACGCCGGCTTCGTCGTTGCTTTCGGCTTCGAGGCGAACGGTCAGCGTGTCCTGGCCCCCCGTCATGCTGAGCTCGCCGGCTGGCAGGCGGTACAGGCTGCGATGGTTGGGCAGGTCCTGGCCGATCAGGCCGGACTGGGCTGCGTAGATGTGCCGTCCGCCGTCGTCGAACAGCACGAAGTTGCGTTCGCGGTTCTCGTTCGATTTGTGGTCGGTCAACTCCAGGCGAACGATGTCGCCACCCTGCGCGGAAATCTCGGCCACCATCAGGTCGGTGCGCACCACGAGGCGCTCGGCCGTGGTGTTGACCGAACCGCTGGCCGGATCGCCGCTGGTGGGCGCGCTCAGGCGTGCGCCGGGCGTGGGGGTCGGTGCCAGGGCGGAGCCGTCGGCCGTTTCAGCGGATTGCTGGGTGCCGGCAATCGCTGCGGGGGGACGGTTGTGTGCCATCCAGCCATCCCACAGCATCACAACGGCAAAGGAGAAAATCAGGAATAAGATGATGCGACGCTGATCCATCGGACTATTTGTCTTTCTGTGAAGGTTCGGGAACGGGATCATACCCGCCGGGATGGAAGGGATGGCAGCGGCCGACGCGCCGGAGGGCGAGCCAGGCGCCCTTCAGGGCACCGTGGCGCTCGACTGCTTCCATGGCGTATTCCGAGCAGGTGGGATGAAAGCGGCAGTTGCGCCCCAGCATCGGACTGATGCCGTAGCGATAAAATCCGATCAGCCCGAGGAGCAGCTTCTTGAAAATCATCGCAGGCGGTCGAACAGCTGGGTGAGGTCCTGGTTGATCATGGCACGACTGGCCCGGGCAACAGGCGCATTGAGCCGGACGATCATGTCGACGGCCGGCAGCGCAGCCCGGCGCCTGCGAAACTGCTCACGCGCGATGCGCTTGACCAGATTGCGGACGTTGGCACGCTTGGCCAGCTTCTTGGCAACCACGACCCCCATGCGGGCTGACGGCAGTTCATTGGGGCGGTAATGAATCATGAAATAACGGCCCCGCATCACACGCCGGAAAGCAAAAACGGATGAGAACTCATCCGTTTTTCGTAATCTGTAGGCGTTGATGAATCGCTGATCAACGCCTGTGGGGTCGGTCACCTCAGACGGCGAGGCGATGACGGCCCTTGGCACGGCGTGCGCGGATGACGGCACGACCGCCACGGGTCTTCATGCGGACCAGGAAGCCGTGGGTGCGCTTGCGGCGGACGACGGAAGGCTGATATGTGCGTTTCATTTGGTTTTGCCAATGTGAGTCAAACGCGGCATTAAATTCCATAATCCACTGTTTGTCAAGAATAAATTTTGACCAATCCTGTGGATAACTCGCGCTTTGCGGGGTAAAATCCGGCTCTGCTCCGGCAAAACGCCAGCTGACGTGCTTGCCCGGGGTGCTGGTTCCCTCCCACAAGCGTCTTCCCATGTAGTCGACGCGATTCTCAAGACCACAGAAACGAGTGACACAAGATATCTGGTCCTACTGCCTGTCCCGCCTCGAAAGTGAGTTGCCGCCTCAGCAGTTCAATACCTGGATCAAGGCGCTGAGTCCCGAAATCGTCGAGGATGACGGGGCCGTGGGGCTGCGCCTGTGTGCCCCCAGCCGCTTCGTGCTGCAGTGGGTGCGCGACCGCTATCTGAAGCGGATTGTCGAGCTGGGCGAGGAATTCAGCGGCGGACCGTTCAAGATCGAGCTGTCCCTGCCGGCGGCAGGGGCGGCAGGCGCACCGCGTGCAACGCCTGCCCGCGCTCCGGCCTCATCGGGCGGGACGTCGGCCGCAGGTGCGCGCGCAACCGGTGCGGCACCTGCCCCGGTTGACACCTCCCCTGCGCCCCGGCAACACGCCGCCACACCGCGCGTGGCGCCGGCTGCTGCGTCCGCGCCTGCCCCGGCACATGCCCCGGTGCAGGAGAGCAGCGGCAGTGACATCGCCTATGAAAAGACGCGGCTGAACCCGGATTTCACCTTCGACACCCTGGTCACCGGCCGGGCCAACGACCTGGCGCGCGCGGCGGCGATGCAGGTCGCGCAGAATCCGGGCACGTCCTACAACCCGCTGTTCATCTACGGTGGCGTGGGCCTGGGCAAGACCCACCTGGTGCATGCCATCGGCAATGCGGTGTATCGCGCCAACCAGCGCATGGTGATTCGCTATGTGCACGTCGAGGACTATTACGCCGACGTGGTGCGCGCCTATCAGCAGAAGAGCTTCGATGCCTTCAAGCGTTATTACCGCTCGCTCGATCTGCTGATCATTGACGACATTCAGTTCTTCAACAACAAGAACCGCACGCAGGAAGAGTTCTTTCACGCCTTCAACGCCCTCACCGAGGCCAAGAAGCAGATCATCATCACCTGCGACACCTATCCCAAGGACATCCAGGGGCTGGAAGATCGCCTGATTTCGCGCTTCGACTGGGGGTTGACCGTGCAGATCGAACCGCCCGAGCTGGAAATGCGGGTGGCGATCCTGAAGAAGAAGGCCGAGGTGCTGGCCGTCGATCTGGACGAGGATGTGGCCTTCCTGATCGCCAAGAACCTGCGCTCGAACGTGCGCGAGCTCGAAGGTGCCCTGAACAAGGTGGTGGCCTACGCCCGCTTTCATGGCCGGCCGATCTGTCTGGAGGTGGCCAAGGAGGCGCTCAAGGATCTGCTCAACGCGCACAACCGGCAGCTCACCATCGAGCACATCCAGAAGACCGTGGCCGACTACTACAAGATCAAGGTCGCCGACATGCACTCCAAGAAGCGCACCCGGGTGATTGCCCGGCCGCGCCAGGTGGCGATGTGGTTGTCCAAGGAGCTCACCCCGATGTCGCTGCCGGCCATCGGCGAGGCCTTCGGCGGGCGCGACCACACCACCGTGCTGCATGCTTACCGGACGATCGCCGAGCTGCGCCTGACCGATCACCAGCTCAATCACGATGTGCACGTGCTCACCCAGGTGCTGCGCGGCTGACGGGTACCCACCCGTTCCACTGTGCCCAAGCGTATTTACAACCATTCACTGCTGAGTCTTTCGCCATGCATTTGCTTACCACCACCCGCGATGCACTCCTTGCCCCGCTCCAGTCGGTAGCCGGCATCGTCGAGAAGCGTCACACCCTGCCGATCCTCTCGAACGTGCTGATCGAAAAGCACGGCGACCAGCTCACCATGCTGGCCACCGATGTCGAGATCCAGGTGCGCACCACCACGGCGGGCGATCTGGGGGGCGACGATGCCGCGATCACCGTGGCGGCAAAGAAATTTCACGACATCCTGCGCGCGTTGCCGGACAGCACCGAGATCAATCTCACGCTCAACGACCGGCGGCTGACGGTGAAGGCGGGCAAGAGCCGCTTTGCGCTGCAGACGCTGCCTGCGGAAGATTATCCGCGCATGACCTTGCCGGAAGGGGAGGGCACCCGCTTCCAGGTGCCCCAGCGCACCTTCAAGCGACTGCTGGCGCAGGTGTCGTATGCGATGGCCCAGCAGGATATCCGCTACTACCTCAACGGTCTGCTGCTGGTCGCCGAAGGCGCCGAACTGCGCATGGTGGCCACCGACGGGCACCGCCTGGCCTTCGCCGCAGCCGTGCTGGAAGCGCCGGTGGAGCGGCGTGCCGAAGTGATTCTGCCGCGCAAGACCGTGCTGGAGCTCAGCCGGCAACTGGCCGACACCGAGGACATGCTCGAAGTGGTGCTGGCCGGCAGCCAGGCGGTGTTCCGCTTTGGCGCAATCGAGATGATCACCAAGCTCATCGACGGGCGTTTCCCGGACTACGAGCGGGTGATTCCGCAAGGCCACCCCCGGATGATCACCTTCGAGCGCCAGCCCCTGCTGGCCTCGCTCAACCGGGTCGCGATCCTCACCAATGACAAGTTCCGGGGCGTGCGCCTGGTGCTCGACGACGGCCTGCTGCGCGTGGTGAGCACCAACAGCGAGCAGGAAGAGGCGCAGGAAGAGCTGGAGGTCGATTACCACGACGTGCCGCTCGACATCGGCTTCAACGTCACCTACCTGCTCGACGTGCTCAACAACGTGGCCGACGATCTGATCGAATGGCGTTTCAACGACAGCAATTCCAGCGCACTGATCACCGTGCCCGGCAATGACCGCTTCAAGTATGTCGTGATGCCGATGCGCATCTGAGCGCCCCGGCCGTCCCCGAGGCCGCTCCGCGCAGTGTCCGGAGCGGTGCGTTCTTTCCGAATTACCCGAGATGAAGATGTCCGAATCGCAGAACCCCCAGCAAGTCCCCACTCCGGAGCCCGTCCAGGGCAACAGCGCCTACGACGAATCCAGCATCCAGCAACTCGAAGGCCTGGAAGCGGTCAGGAAGCGTCCGGGCATGTACATCGGCGACACGTCCGACGGCACCGGTCTGCACCACATGGTGTTCGAGGTGGTGGACAACGCCATCGATGAGGCGCTGGCCGGTCACTGCGACGACATCGTCATCACGATTCATGCCGACAACTCGATTTCGGTCACCGACAACGGCCGGGGCATTCCCGTTGGCATCAAGATGGACGACAAGCACGAACCCCGGCGCTCGGCGGCCGAGATCGTGATGTGCGTGCTCCATGCCGGTGGCAAATTCAACCAGAACAGCTACAAGGTGTCCGGTGGCCTGCACGGCGTGGGGGTGTCCTGCGTGAATGCGCTGTCCAAGTGGCTGCGCCTCACCGTGCGCCGCGACGGACGCAAGCATTTTCTGGAGTTCCACCGGGGCACCCCGCAGGATCGCGTCATCGAGGTGATCGACGGCGTGGAAGTCAGCCCGATGCGCAGCATGGGCGAGAGCAGCAAGACAGGCACCGAAGTGCACTACCTCGCCGACGAGGAAATCTTCGGCACCATCGAATATCACTACGACATTCTCGCCAAGCGGCTCAGGGAACTGTCGTTCCTCAACAACGGCGTGAAGATCCGCCTGGTCGACCAGCGCACCGGCAAGGAAGAGGACTTCGCCTTCGCCGGCGGGGTCAAAGGCTTCGTCGAGTACATCAACCGCACCAAGAGCGTGCTGCACCCCAATGTGTTCTACGCCGCCGGCAGCACCCGCATCCCCACCGGCGCGGGCCATGAGGCCGAACTCAGCGTCGAGGTCGCCATGCAGTGGAACGACTCCTACGCCGAGCAGGTGCTGTGCTACACCAACAACATCCCGCAGGCGGACGGCGGCACCCACCTGACCGGCCTGCGTACCGCGATGACCCGTGTCATCAACAAATACATCGACGAACACGAGATCGCCAAGAAAGCCAAGGTCGACATCACCGGCGACGACATGCGCGAAGGCCTGGCCTGCGTGCTGTCGGTGAAGATGCCCGATCCCAAGTTCGCCAGCCAGACCAAAATGAAGCTGGTGTCCTCCGAGGCCCGCCCGGCGGTGGAGGAAGTGGTGGCCAACAAGCTCACCGACTTCCTGCAGGAAAACCCGATCGACGCCAAAACCATCTGCGGCAAGATCGTCGAAGCCGCCCGCGCCCGCGATGCCGCCCGCAAAGCCCGCGAAATGACCCGCCGCAAGGGCCTGCTCGACGGCGTCGGCCTGCCCGGCAAGCTCGCCGACTGCCAGGAGAAAGACCCCGCCCTGTGCGAAATCTACCTCGTCGAGGGGGACTCCGCCGGTGGCTCCGCCAAGCAGGGCCGCGACCGCAAGTTCCAGGCCATCCTGCCGCTCAAGGGCAAGATCCTCAACGTCGAAAAGGCCCGCTTCGACAAGCTGCTGCAAAGCCAGGAGATCGCCACCATGATCACCGCGCTCGGCACCGGCATCGGCAAGGACGACTACAAGCCCGAGAAACTGCGCTACCACCGCATCATCATCATGACCGACGCGGACGTCGACGGCGCTCACATCCGCACCCTGCTGCTCACCTTCTTCTACCGCCAGATGCCCGAGTTGGTCGAGCGCGGCCACATCTACATCGCCCAGCCGCCGCTGTACAAGATCAAGCACGGCAAGAGCGAGATGTACATCAAGGACGACTCCGAGCTCAATGCCCACCTGCTCAAGCTCGCGCTCGACGGCGCCGTGCTGCTGCCGCGCGAAGGGGGCACCACGATTGCCGACGAAACCCTGGCCGGGCTGGCGCGCAGCTATCTGCTCGCCGAAGCGGTCATCAACCGTCTGGCCAGCTACATCGACCCCGCCGTCACCCATGCCATGCTCGCGCACGACCTGGAACTGAGCCTCGAAGACGAAGCCGCCGCCCGCGCCTCCGCCGCACGCGTGCAGCCTCATCTGCCTGAAGATGTCGCGATCTACGCCGAATATCACGACGAAAGCGAAGCCTGGCGCCTCGGCATCGAGCGCATGCACCACGGCAACCGCCGCCTGGGCGCTGTCGAGGAAGACTTCCTGCTGTCCGGCGACTACCGCAGCATCCGCACGGCCGCCGCCGCCATCTCGGGCCTGATCGGCGAAGGGGCCGAAGTGCGCCGGGGCGACAAGCACCAGTCCGTCACGAGCTTCGCCGAAGCCATCCGCTGGCTGCTGTCCGAAGTCGAGCGCAACCTCAACAAGCAGCGCTACAAGGGCCTGGGCGAAATGAACCCCGAGCAACTGTGGGAAACCACCATGGACCCCGCCGTCCGCCGCCTGCTGCGCGTCCAGATCGACGACGCCATCGCCGCCGACGAAATCTTCACCACCCTGATGGGCGACAACGTCGAACCAAGACGCGCCTTCATCGAAGGCAATGCGCTGTATGCGCAGAATATTGATGTGTGAGGGGGAGTGAGCTGCCCCCCGAATTTCGTCTTCCAACGTAGTTGTCGTACGATCGACGCAACGAGAGGAAGAACGACGTGAAACGCATCCCGAAACAGGAATACACGGCCGAGTTCAAGGAGCAGGCCGTCAAACGCGCCGGTGAGGTGGGTAGCATTGCCCGCGTGGCTGAAGAGCTGGGGCTGGTAGAGCAGACACTGCGCAACTGGGTCAAGGCGGCCAAGGCGGGCAAGCTCAATCCGGCTGGGGCGAAGCAGATCACCGCCGAGCAGATGGAGTTGTCCCGGTTGCGCGCCCAGGTCGCGCGCCTCGAGATGGAAAATGAAATTCTAAAAAAAGCGACGGCATATTTCGCGAAGGAGCTGCTGTGAAATATGCCTGGATCGAGAAGCAGCGTAGAGCCTTCCCGTTGCCCGTCCTGTGCGACGCCCTGTCGGTGAGCCAGAGCGGCTTTCGGGCCTGGCAGGGGGGGTGGGACGCCGCACCGCAAGCGACTGACCGACACGCAGGCGCTGGTGCTGATCCGCACGATCCATCAGGAGGTTCGGCAGGCCTACGGCGCTCGACGCATTCACGCCGAGCTGCGTGGGCGCGGTCACCGGATCGGCCTGCCGCGCATCGAGCGCCTGATGCGTGAGAACGGCATCCGGGCTCGGCACAAGCGGCGTTACAAGGCAACGACGGACTCCAGGCACAGCCTTCCGGTGGCAGCGAATGTGCTGGATCGCGACTTTATGCCTGAAGCCCCGAATCGGGTCTGGACCGGCGACATCACCTACATCGCCACCGCCGAGGGCTGGCTGTATCTGGCAGTCGTGATCGACCTGTTCAACCGCGAGGTGATCGGCTGGTCGATCAAGCCGCGGATGACGACCGACTTGGTGCTGGACGCGCTGTCGATGGCGTGGTTCCGCCGTCGGCCGGAGCCTGGGGTGCTGTTCCATTCGGACCGCGGAAGCCAATACGCCAGTCATGCCTGGCCGCATACGGCATGTGCGGTTCGATGTCGCGAAAGGGCAACTGCTGGGACAATGCCCCGACCGAGAGCTTCTTCAACAGCCTCAAGAACGAGCGGGTTCATGGCGTAAGCTATGCGACCCGCAGCCAGGCCGCGAGCGATCTGTTCCAGTACATCGCCGTGTTCTACAACCGGAGCCGCCGCCACTCCACCTTGGGATATCTGTCCCCGACCACGTTCCTGCAGAACTGGATCGAACGACAGGATCACCAAGAAATGGCAGCATGAGGACGACCGCTTGGAAAGCGAAAAACGTAGGGCACCTCATATTTGGCGCACCCCGGACACCTGGCCACCCGGTCTGAGCAAGCCCGTCCTGGACTTGCTCAGACACGGAAGTCGCAGACTGTTCCGAGGCCCTTTACTGGAAGGACGACCAGGCGATATTGCCGTTCGGATGAACAATCTGCAGTGCGCCGTTTGGCGCGAGATCGAGCGTAGTCCCGGAGGGCTGCACAACCGAAAATGCGGACCAGATGTAAGCATCGCCAGCGCCGCGGGCGACCAGGTTGCCGTCACTCTGCATGACGATCGTCTCGACATTCCTATAGCTGTCGCCAATCAGGGTGTTGAGTGCCCAGACATAGCTTCCGGCGGCGTTGTAGACAACCAGATTGCCATCGTGCTGGAACTCCATGTAGTGAGCGCCACTGTTCGAGGTATAGCGCTGGCCGCGAACCAGGGTCGTGCCGCCTTGAATCGGAAATCCGCCTGCGAACGCGGTGCCGCAGGGATTGCTGGCATTCCAGCCTAGCGGCGCCCAGCCCTCGAACACATGGTTCTCGTCGCTATAGGCCGTGGCACTGCCCTCGACCCGGCTCCCGTCTTCGCGGAACACCTCATACGTGCTCTTGCGCTGGAACAGTGCAGCGTAGGTTCCCTTGGGGACCTTATGCAATTTCGTGATCGTCCGGGCGTTGGTGATCGTGTTCGACCCACCAAAGGCGATCGAACTGTTGAACTCGGCAGTAACCGATGTATTCACCGAACCGCCGATGCCGACAGGCTCCAGGGACAGCTCAGCGCCGACGGTCGACGATATGCTGTACCCGAAGGATGTTGACCAATTGTTTTCCGTTTCCAGGCCAACCTCCATGCTGACGCTGAACTCATCCGCTTCCGTTCCGCGCACGGCGCAGCCGGTATTGTCGTAGTCGTCAACGAGGACATACGAAACCGTCCGATTGATCGTGTAGGTCGGCGAGTGCAGCCATTGCTCGACATAGTCGTACATGGGGTCGTCCACAACGAAGAACGGCACCTCGTACTTCCGTGAGATCGTGTGCTTGTCGGACCCGCCCTCCCATTTCGGACCCGTCAACTTTGGCCTTTCGATCTGGGAGGCCACATCACGGGGCAGCTCACCGAATGGATTGCTCAGGTTGTTGAACGAGAACGACAGGGCCCACGCATCCTCGGTATCCGGAGTCGATGCATCCTTGGTCGGCCAAAACACGTTGCTGAGCATCACGAAGGCGTTGGGCGTGCGCGGCCCCCTGTACGTGGTTCGCCACAGCCCGACGCCATGTTTGCCACCGGACTCGGCGTCATCCCAGATCGATTTCTGGTCCCACTGCGCGCGCACCACCACCGAACGACTGATGCATCGAAAGGACGGATCGGAGGGAGTGTCCGTACCGCCAGGCGTGGCGATCGCACCCAAGGCGACGAAGCCGCTGGGACACTCGGCGGCATAGATCGCGAGGTCACGATCAGCGCCGGTACCCGCGTCGTCGTAGAGCCATTCAAAGCGGTTGGGCGCAGCCAGCATGTGCTCGGATCCTGGCTTTGGCTTGATCACGATGGTATACGGCGTACGCCGTCCGTCGATCTGATATCGCGGTACGGCGAGATGCCCCAAGGTGTAGTAGCCGGCAGGCGCTCTGGGGCGAAGGATGGTCACATCGCGCTTGGCACCCGACCCCCGGTCATCCCAGACGTTGTCGAAATCGTTGATGATCTGGATGGAAAACTGATCCGATTCAATGACGCCCGACTTTGCCGCAGCCGTCGGTGCGTGAGCGGCAGCGATCAGAAGCGGAACCACGATTGCGTACTTCATGTTGGGATTGATCCTGTGATCTTGACTTGCGTTGATTGGAAAGCTGACGAAGAAATTCCTAGGAAATTCAACCGCCTACGCCTCAGTGTCTCTGAGCCTCGGGGGGCTGTCAAGCCTGACGGAAGCTCTTTCCGAGCGGCGGTAGCAGCGTGCACCCGACCCTTGATCATGGTGCGTGGTCAGGCGCCGCGCGCGATCAATGGTAGGCGATCCAGTAAGGCTGCTCGTCGGTGGGCGCCACATCCAGCGTGCGCAGATGGGCCCCGTTTTTGTCCACAAAGCGGAAGATGTGACCGGGGTAGGTGAGTTCCTCGGTGCGTCCGTGGGCCGGAATCTGGCGCAGCACCTTCGGATTGCAGTCAAAGTCGATCCATTGCATCGTAACCGGCTCGTTGAACAGGTTCTCGAACGTCACCTGGAAGCGCCCCTCGCTGCGGGGCGAACAGCTTCCCTCGGTGTAGGGCTCGCCCTCGGCCGCCACCTTCGCCACCAGCGCATCGCTGACCACGAAGCTGAGTGCGTCCGCC
>Ga0172382_10004946_pt1 | contig 20137 bp, 15 predicted proteins | sample Leawel138RmetaG_FD_122245 | JGI IMG/M metagenome (GOLD analysis project Ga0172382, IMG submission 122245) | Leachate microbial communities from a municipal landfill in Southern Ontario, Canada - Leachate well 138R metaG | ecosystem: Engineered > Solid waste > Landfill > Unclassified | place... | reverse complement strand
CTTCGGCTCAATACCTGAATAACACGGCCTATCTCTTCTTCACGGCCTATGACCGGATCCAGCTTCCCTTCTTCAGCCAGCATGGTCAAATCCCTGCCATACGTGTCAAGCGCCTTCTCTGAGGCGATTGCATTACTATTGTTCATCATGGCGGAAATGCCGCCTCCTTCCTTTCTCAGCTGATCCAGACGGGCCTGGGCCTGCTGCGGATTGAATCCCAATCTCATCAGCATTGCGGCCGCTCTGTTCTCACCCTGACGTAATATAGCCATAAGCATGTGCTCCGGCTCTATCTGTGCGCTGCGGGTACGTTTTGCCTCATCACCAGCAGTTTGCAGAACAGCATTAAGTTCCGCTCTATCCGCTTCGGTTCCGGCACTCTCCTTGCCTGCGCTTTCAATCTCCTTCACCAGGGTACTAATATCCACACCCCCGGCCCCAACAAGGAATCCGGCAAAGCCTCGCGGCTCCTGTAGCAGAGTTCTCAGCAGGTGTACCGTATGCGGCGCTTCCAAGCCGGCATCTTTGGCCATCCGGTCCGCAGCATTCAACACCATCTGTGATCTCTTTGAAAGCTTGTTACCCGCTCCTCTGCCTACATTCATTCCCGGCAGAAGGAAGGAGATCATGTCCTTAAGTGATGCAGCATCACTGATTCCCCCAAACGGCATGCCCATGCCGCTATCCAGAAAACCGTGTTCATGAGCGCATCTTTCGCATATCCAGAGCTCTTCAGCCTCTCCGCCGGATATTTTGGTCAAATGTATAGAAGCGTTCTCTTTATTACATATCTGGCATTTCATTCTCTCTTCCCCCTCCTTGCAGATCGGTACTCTATGCTTGTCGCTCGATCCAAGTCTGATATTTCTATCCTTCGAAATAACATTTATGCCCCGAAGGATAATATGAAGTGTATGTTAAATTGTAATCATTATAAAGTATTCTATATCGTCGCTCTGCTAATGTCAAGTCGCTGCCATGAATTTATTTCTCAGTGGTACACCGTGAACAGAGACCGTAAAAGTATATCCTCTGACCCAGAATACGATATCTCTTCCGCACGGATTCCGGCAGACAGTTCTCACTGAGATCATCGGTATAAATATCCTCTATTCTTTTGCATCTGACGCACATGATATGAGCATGCGGCCTGGTATCCGGATCGAAGTTTCTGCGCTCATGGCTGATGGCTATCTCTTCAATCTCTCCCAGACCGACCATAGTCTGCAATGTATTATAAACAGTTGTCAGAGAAACACTGGGGAAACGGCCGGCAATATACGCATATATATCATCCACCGTTGGATGAGAGCTGGTAGTGTAAAGATATTCGAATATAGCTACGCGTTGCGGTGTTATCTTTAAACCCGCTTCGCGAAACCTGCGAATCATCCTCTCAATCTGCATTGCCGATCCTCCTTCCGCTCACTGAGATTTAATGAAATGGGTCTGCCTGCCCAAACTTCAACAAAGATAGGCTCCTATTCCATCCTAAATTTCAAAGATTTTTAATTTGTAATCATTTTAATATAAAAAAATTACAAATGCAAGAGCACGCATGAAGCAAAATAGATGTATTCTAAGCTGCCCCTGGATTAAGAGCGCGCCTTATTTAGGCTTTCCTTTTACATTGCCAAGGATTTCTTCATGCAGAAAAATGGGTGGAAGGAAATGATACGAGAGCCGGTTTTCAGCCCTTCTCAAAAGACAATTCATCATTCCTCACCGCAACTCTTACTGCAGCGCCATCGGTAATCTCTCCTTCCAAGAGCTTCATGGCCAGTTCATCCTGCAGACGCCTTTGTATAACGCGCTTCAGCGGCCGGGCGCCGTAGGCGGGATCAAAACCTTCCTGGGCCAGCCGGGCCTTGGCCTCCGGCGTCAGCTCCAGGGTAATGCCCTTCTCGGCCAGCCGCTGTCTGAGTTGGGCCGCCTGAATATCCACAATACGCTCTATTTCCAACCGTCCCAGCATATTAAAGATCACAATCTCATCTACACGATTGAGGAATTCAGGTCGAAAATGCTGCCGCAGCAGGTCTATAACCGTCTGCCGCGATTTATCGTCTACGCTCTCCCCCAGAAGCTGGCTGCCCAGGTTGGAGGTCATGATGATGACGGTATTCTTGAAGTCTACCGTTCTGCCCTGGCCATCTGTCAACCGGCCGTCGTCAAGCACCTGCAGCAGGATATTGAAGACGTCGGGATGGGCCTTCTCTATCTCATCCAGCAGTACTACGGAATACGGCCTTCTCCTGACGGCTTCGGTAAGCTGGCCTCCCTCATCATATCCCACATATCCGGGAGGTGCTCCCACCAGGCGGGAGACGGCATGCTTTTCCATATATTCGCTCATATCTATACGGATCATAGCCCGTTCGTTATCAAACAGAAAATCAGCTAAAGTACGGGCCAGTTCTGTCTTGCCCACCCCCGTCGGTCCCAGGAAGATAAAACTACCGGTAGGCCTGTCGGGATCAGAGAGACCGGAACGGGAACGCCTCACTGCTCTGGCTACAGCATCCACAGCGGCATCCTGTCCGATAACTCTTCCCTTCATGATGCTCTCCATCTTCAGCAGCCGTTCTATCTCTCCTTCCATCATGCGGGCCACCGGTATTCCGGTCCATTTGGCTACTACCGCAGCAATATCCTCGGCTTCAACCTCTTCTTTGAGCATTCTCTTGTTCTTTTGCAGTTCTACCAGTTCCTTATTGGCCTCTTCTAAAATACGGGTCAAATTGAGTTTGACACCGAAACGAAGTTCGGCCGCCCGGGCCAGGTCTCCCTTACGCTCAGCTGCTTCCTCCTCCTGGCCGGCCCTCTCTATGGTCTCTTTAGTACTGCGAATACGGCCGATTATCTCTTTCTCCTGCTTCCAATGCTCCTTCATACCAGCGCTCTGATCTTTCAGGCTTTCCAGTTCCTCCTCCAGCTTGCGCAGACGCTCAGCCGAGACCTTATCGCTCTCTCGCGACAATGCCTGGCGCTCTATCTCAAGCTGCATTATACGGCGCTCCACCTCATCTATCTCGGTAGGCAGGCTATCGATCTCTATACGCAGACATGAAGCGGCTTCATCTACCAGATCCACCGCCTTGTCCGGAAGAAAACGATCGGTAATATACCTGTTGGAAAGAGTGACGGCAGATACCAGAGCATCATCCATAATACGTACGCCATGATGTACTTCATAGCGTTCTTTGAGACCGCGCAGAATGGCAATGGCATCCTCAACCGAAGGCTCCTGCACTACAACCGGTTGGAAACGACGTTCCAGAGCAGCATCCTTCTCTATGTATTTGCGGTATTCATCCAGCGTGGTAGCTCCTATGCAACGCAACTCTCCCCTGGCTAGAGCGGGCTTGAGCATATTGGCGGCGTCAACGGCTCCTTCAGCGGAACCGGCACCTACTAATGTATGCAGTTCATCTATGAAGAGGATTATTCCTCCCTCGGAAGAGATTACCTCTTTGATCAGAGCTTTAAGACGGTCTTCAAACTCTCCGCGATACTTGGCGCCGGCAATCATGGCACCAAGATCCATGGATACCAGGCGCTTCTCCTTCAATCCCTCCGGCACATCACCACTGATGATACGTCTGGCCAAGCCCTCTACAATAGCGGTCTTGCCCACTCCCGGTTCGCCTATCAATACAGGATTATTCTTAGTGCGGCGTGATAACACTTGAATTACCCGGCGTATCTCTTCATCCCGGCCGATAACCGGATCCAGCTTGCCCTGGCGGGCCGCTTCCGTCAGATCGCGACTGAATTTCTCCAGCGCTTGATACTTACCCTCGGGATTGGGATCCGTGACTCTCTGGCTGCCGCGTATATCGGCCAATGCTTTGAGGATACTCTCCACTGTAGCACCTTTGGAACGCAGTATCTGCCCGGCGACGCCCTTGTCGCCGGCAATGGCCAAAAGCAGATGTTCAGTGCTGACATATTCATCCCGAAAGCGATCTATCTCCTTCCATGCCTGATCGAAAACCAGGCGCAGTCCGTCGGAGATATACATCTGTCCGGCGCCATGCACCTTGGGTACACGGGCTACAGCTTCTTTGAGCTCTGACACTATGCCGCCGATATCTGCTCCCAGCTTAGCTAAAACCGGAGATGCCAAACCATCTTCCTGCTGCAGCAGAGCCATTAGCAGGTGCTCTACATCAACCTGCTGATGGCCGTTTTCCTCAGCCAGCCCTTGTGCTATTTGAACAGCTTCTTGAGCTTTAACGGTGAATTTGTCGAATCGCATCGGCATACCCTCCCGCATAATCTTGAGATTATCTACATTTCAGCATAAAATCCGAAGCGGCCGTTGTCAAGTTTACAGCCTCAAATCCAGATATCCAAATGACTTTATTTGGATATCTGGACACATTTGCGGATCCAGACCTTGGAAATTGGAAGCTTTGCTTCCTCTCTTCAAATATTCAACTCTTCCAATACTCCCGTTTCCATAAAGATAACTCTCTCTCCTATATTGGTGGCATGATCGGCGATCCTTTCCAGAAAACGAGCCACTCTCAGAAGAATAATAGCCTGGCGGATAATACCGGGGTCTTTCTCCATGTAATCAACTATCTCATCGTAGATGCGCCGGTAGAGGGCATCTACTGCATCGTCGTCAGCCACCATCTTTTGCACCAAATCGATATCACGGTTCACAAAAGCCTGTAGGCTTTCACGCAGCATCTTCTGGGCTACAGCCGCCATCTTAGGTATATCTACTATAGGCTTGAACAGGGGCTGTTCGGCCAATGTCCGGGCCAGCTTAGCGATATCTACAGCATGATCGCCCATCCGTTCCAGATCAGTAATGATCTTCATTGAGGTTCCGATAGTACGCAGATCCCGGGCCACCGGTTGCTGTAGAGCCAGCATCCGCATGCAGCGACCTTCGATGGAAATATCCAGATCGTCCACGGCATCGTCCATCCGGATGACCCGCTCTGCCAGCTCAATATCTCTTTCGGATAACGCCTTGATGGCGTGATGAACCATCTGCTCTACCATGCTGCCCATGCAGACTATCTCCTGTTGCATATCGGATAATTGTTCATCAAAGGTCTTTCTGATACTCTCAGTCATAACCTTGCTCCTTTCAACCGAAAATAACCTTTACCCGAAACGGCCGGTGATGTAGCCTTCGGTTCTCTTATCGTCGGGCTTGGTGAATATCTTGTTGGAATCCCCGAACTCTATCAGTTCCCCGCTAAGAAAGAAACCTGTGTAATCCGCTACGCGAGCTGCCTGCTGCATATTATGAGTAACTATGATTATGGTATACTCGCTCTTCAGATCCTGCATCAATTCCTCTATCCGTAAAGTGGAGACCGGATCCAAAGAGGAACAAGGTTCATCCATCAGCAGGATGCCGGGATCAGCTGCCAGCGCTCGGGCGATGCATAGCCGCTGCTGCTGCCCGCCGGACAGGGAGAGGGCGGAGACTTTGAGTTTATCCTTGACTTCATCCCAGAGCGCCGCCCTAACCAAGGTACGCTCTACCAGATCGTCCAACCCTCTGCTTTGCCCCTTCATTCTGGGAGCATAGGTTACATTATCGTATATACTCATAGGGAAAGGGTTGGGACGCTGAAATACCATGCCTACCCGGCGTCGTAATTCCACCACATCCATATCCGGAGCATATATATTGCGTCCATCTATAAGAACTTTACCATTAATACGCACGCCGGCTATGAGATCGTTCATACGGTTGAGCGTCCTTAAAAAAGTGGATTTGCCACATCCTGACGGCCCTATGAAAGCGGTTATTTTATGTGGTTTCAGACAGAGCGTTATATCTTTCAACGCCTGAAATTTTCCATAGTAGAAATTGAGTTTGTTGACATCGATTATACATGCAGCCGTTTCCATTTACCTCTCCTTACCAACTTCTGCGCCATCTGATATAACTCCTCAACACTATGGCGGATGCATTGATCAGAAGCACCAGGGCCACAAGAACCAATGCCGTCCCATACTGCACCTTTTGAGGGATATTCGGCACCTGTGTAGTTATGATATAGAGATGATACGGCAAAGCCATAACCTGATCGAAGATCGACCTGGGCAGCCGTGGCAGGAAGAAGGCCGCTGCCGTAAAGAGAATTGGAGCCGTCTCTCCGGCTGCTCTGCTCACACCCAGAATAGCTCCGGTGAGTATACCGGGCAGGGCCGACGGCAATACTACGTTCCAGATGGTCTTCCAGCGGGTGGCCCCCAGCGCCAGGGAGGCCTCCCGGAAGGATTGCGGCACAGCCTGGAGCGCTTCTTCCGAGGCGGTTATGATGACCGGAAGTATCATCAACGCCAGGGTCAGGCATCCGGCCAGCAAAGAGACCCCGATCTTCAGAAAAAGCACAAAGGCCCCCAGACCGAAGAGGCCGTAAACTACTGACGGCACACCAGCCAAATTGACTATGGCCAGATGAATAAGGCGGTTGAGCCGGCCGCGGCTGGAGTATTCCGATAGGTAAATAGCAGCCATGATGCCTAACGGCAGCGCTATGGCTATGGTTCCCAGCACCAGTAACAGTGTACCCATAATGGCCGGAAAGATACCTCCGGCACGCATACCCATCCTGGGCGCAGAAGATAGAAACTCCCAGTTTACGGCACTATAACCGCGGCTGACAAGGATAAAGAAGATCGCTGCCACCGGCAGAGTAACCAGAACGATAGAGAGATAAAGCAGGCCGTAGGCCAGCCACTCTCCTGTGCCGCGAGGCCTCATCTCCTTATCCCCCTAAACCTGTGCAGAACTATCTCGGCCGTAAAGTTGACGGCAAAGGTTAGCACAAAGAGCACAGCCCCGATGGAAAAGAGAGCATAATAATGTTCCGAATACTGAACGGTCTCTCCCATCTCGGCAGCAATAGTGGCGGTCATGGTCCGCACAGGTTGGGTGATGCTGTGAGGAATAAGGGCGGCATTGCCGGTAACCATCAGAACGGTCATAGTCTCTCCTATGACCCTGCCTATACCCAGCATAACAGCGGCAGTTATGCCTGACAGCGCGACCGGAATCATGATGCGGCTTATGGTCTGCCACCGAGTGGCACCCAAAGCCAGCGATGCTTCTCTGTAATCTCGTGGCACAGATGATACGGCATCTTCCGAAATACTGATGATAGTAGGTAGAGCCATGAAGGCCAGCATGATCGAGCCGGTCATAGCAGTCAGTCCTGTTGGCAAATCGAGAAGGTTTTTGATATACGGTGCCAGGACCAGCAGGCCTATAAAGCCTAAAACTACTGAGGGTATGGCAGCCAACATTTCAACTACCGGCTTTATCGCTTCTCTGATCGACGGTCTGGCTACCTCTGCCAAATATATGGCCGCCGCCACACCCAGAGGAACGGCGATGATTACAGACCCCAGCGTAACCATCAAAGAGCCGGCCAGCAAAGGCACCAGCCCAAAACGAGCCGGAGCGGATATGGGATACCAATCCCTGCCTATCAGAAATGCCTTGAGCGGATATATCTTGAAAAGAGGCAGCGAATTTTTCAACAGGAAGGCAAAAATCAGCATAATGAACACTATAGTCAGCAGACCGCTTGCCTGGATAATGCGTTCAATAATCCATTCAAACCAGCGCTCCGTTAACTTATGCCTCCCTTTGAATTGCCTGCGCTTTCCGGATCTTGGCATCACTAATCATACACCTGCTTTTTCCATTCTGCACCCATTATGGACTTTTTATTATTTAACAGACACAAAGCCCTGCTCCTCGACTATCTTTTGGCCCTTCGGGCTGAAAACGAAATCGATGAAAGCCTTTGCCGTTCCCTGTGGTGCTCCGTTGGTATACATCAGTAGTGATCTGGATAAGAGGTAGGCCCGGCTGCGGATCGTTTCTGCTGACGGCTTGATATAGACGGTGGATTTATCCGCGGCTAAAGCGATATCCTTGACTTTGTCGGATAGATATCCCAGACCTATATAGCCGATGGCATCGGGACTCTGCATCACCTCTTCGGCAATAGCCTGACTGGAGGGCAACATCAGCACATTTTTGCCATATTCCTCCGGCCCCCCGGCATTGCCTTTGCGCAGGATATATTCCAGGAAGAAAACATGAGTGCCGGAGCTGCGATCACGCGATAAGGCCACAATCCTTCGGTCTGCTCCACCCACTTCATTCCAATTGACCATTCGGCCGGTAAATATAGCGGATAATTGGTCCACGTTTAGCTTTCCGATCTTGTTGGCAGGATTGACTATAACTGCTATGCCGTCCAGAGCGACGACATTTTCAATCGGCTCGATCCCTTTGGCTTTGCCCTGAGCAATCTCTTTGTCCGTGATATCCCTGGAGGAAAGGGCAATATCGGTAGTTCCATTGAGTAAGGCCACTATACCCGTGCCGGAACCGCCTCCGGTAACGGCTATGGAAGCTTCGGGATGCATTTGCATATAGGCTTCGGCCCAGACCTGAGCCAGGTTTACCATAGTGTCGGATCCCTTGATCTGAATAAATGTTGATTGCCGCCCGCAGCCGACGGCTATAGCGACACTTGCTATAATCAGTGCCATTATTAAGCTTAAGTTCCTCTTGATCAATTTATGCCGCTCCTTATGCTTTTTCCATTACTATTACCACCATATTCTAATATGCCCCGCTTAAGGCGATATTATACAGATATTAAGAAAATATTAAGAAGACCGGCCGCCGGTAAGAGCGATAAGGTAATATCGTAAGGCGCAAACAATGGGAAGACACTTCTTGCCCTGAAATCAGTTATAAAATATACCATAGAGCTCGCCCAGTATCATCTGGTGAATTGTTTTGGGCAAAGCCAGGAGATAGATCTCACCATCTATATACTCATAGCGCTCGTCGCTATTCTCCGTCAGTTCCAGGAGAGCCTCATAGATCGCCTTCTTCGGCCAGACATCGCAGGCTTGCACCTTCTCTTTGAGCAGGTCTTCACCGGCCGTATCCGACGCCGCATCCTCGTAAGCGGATAGCCTGGCTACCCTCCTGCCGCTGTCGTCCAGCGTATCTGTCATCATGCTGTTCTGTGCTTTATTCATGTTATCAGCATAGAACAGCCGGTTTAATCGGTAGCCTTCATTTGTCGGTCAACGTTAGCATTATACAACCATAATGTTAAGCTTATATTAACTCCTGCGGGAGAGTACCCGGGCTTCGTAATTCCTGGCCTCTTCCAACCAAGCGGTACCGACAGGCACGCCGGCCTGCAGACAGTAATAATCCCAAACCGCACCCAACGGCATATTTCTCAATTCATCCATCAGGGCCAGCCTGGCAAAATTATCGTTTTTCTCTTCCAGCGCTACCAGTTGCTCCGTCGGTTCGAGCAGAGCGGCCAACAATGCCTTGAGAGTAGCCCGTGTTCCTATAACGTAGGCTCCAATGCGATTGATGCTGGCATCAAAGTAATCCAAAGCCAGGTGTACCCTCTTCAGAGCATCAGCCCGTACAATCTCCTGCATGACAGCCAGAAGATCGTCGCCAAGAATGACGACATGATCGCTATCCCAGCGTACGCCGCGACTGACATGCAGCAGCAGCTCATCGCAGAATTGCAACAGAGCGGATATCTTGTCCGTCACGGTCTCGGTAGGATGGAAATGTCCGGTATCCAGACAGAGAATCTTGCCGTTGGCCAGGGCATAGCTGACATAAAATTCATGCGAACCTACCACGAAGGACTCGCTGCCGATGCCGAAAAGTTTGCCCTCAAGGGAGTCTTTTATCTCGATATCGCTATGTTTGATTGCGTAAATGGCATCAAGAGATTCTTTTAAAAGCCTTCTGTGAGAGAACCTGTCCGCCGGCATATCCTTGGAGCCATCCGGTATCCATAGATTATGTATTGCTGCCGAACCCAATCTGTTGCCCATAAAGGCGGCAATTTTTCTGCAGCGTCCGGCATGCTCTATCCAGAAGCGCCGTATCCCGGCATCCTTACTACTCAGAGTATAGCCGGTCTCCGCCATGGGATGAGCAAAGAAGGAGCCGTTCATGTCCAGTTTCAAATTATTGGCAGCAGCCCAATCCACCCAGCCTGAGAAATGTTCCACATCCACCTGATTTCTGTCTACTCGCCGTCCGCCGAACTCACCATAGATGGCATGCAGATTAACGCGATGCCTGCCCGGAATAAGAGAGAGCGCCTTGAGCAGGTCCTGACGCAGTTCTTCCACATTACGGGCCTTGCCCGGATAATTGCCGGTAGCCTGCAAACCGCTGCCGGATAGAGAAGCGTCCTGCACTTCAAAACCGCCTACATCATCCCCCTGCCAGCAATGCAGAGAGATGGAGATCTCTTTAAGGCGCTGCAACGCCTTATCGGTATCTACTCCCAGCTTACCGTACCGTTCTCCGGCTAGATTATAGGCAGCTTCCACTACGCTATCCGTCATACTCATTGCCCTATCCTCCCGATTTTATTGAAATATCAATCCCTCTTGACCGCTATCCAATCAGGCGTGAAATTATCTCCATCCACGGTTATCAGGCCTACAAAGCTGTCTGCCCCGCCCACGGTGGTGCCGGGGTTGAAGATACCGATATCGTCGATATATTCAAAGGCAGCCTTATGCGTATGCCCGTATATCAGACAGTCGATATTGCCCATAGCCTCCTCGATTGCACGCTCCGACCGCACATTGAACAGATGTCCATGCGTTAAGCCGAAGGTGACGGCCTCAACTATTATAGTCCGTTTGAGCGGCAGTTCAAGACGGACTTCCCAGTTATCCATATTTCCGGCCACGGCATAAACCGGTGCCAGCAGCTCAAGCTCATGTAAAACATCAAAGGAGAGTATATCGCCGGCATGGAATATCATATCGACATCTTCGAAGGCCTCAAAAACCTTGCCCGGCACGGCTTTGGCCCGGCTGGGAATATGAGTATCGGATATAACGCCTATTCTTTTCATCAAGCACCTGCCGTATTAAAACTTCGCCGTTTTTGCTTAAAAACCTGCCGTTGCAGCTGGCAGAAGGGTAAAAGATTGCCGACACAGAATATATTACGATATATCACCTCTACAATTTATAAAAGGAGGCAGGTTGTATGCGACAGTTCAGATGTTTTACAAGTATGCTGGTACTGATTGCGGTAGTGATGACCATCGGGCTAAGCCTGGCTGATGACAGCAAGAAAAAGGGTAAGGAGAATAAACCCAGAGGCGAAGTAACATTGGTCACGAAAAAGAACTTCGATAGCGAGGTTCTCAAGAGCAAAAAGCCCGTGCTGGTAGATTTCTACGCTGATTGGTGCGGACCCTGCCGCATGCTGGCGCCCATTATCGCAGAGATAGCCAAAGAGAAAGCTGAAAGGCTCAAGGTATGTAAAGTCGATTCCGATAAATCCAAGGAACTGGCCGGCAAATATAACATCCGCAGCATACCCACGCTGATTCTCTTTAAAGGAGGCAAGGAGGTTGCCCGCAGCATAGGATACAGGGATAAGAAAGCGCTGCTGGATTGGCTGGCTCCACAGCTGAAAGGCGATAAATAACATAGTTATCGATAATAGGCTCGATACCCCATTACAACGCTTACAAATAAAGAACGCCACCCATATTTTCCATTTATATTGACAGCAAGGGTAGCATGAAGTATACTCTCAATATACCCCCGGGGGTATATTGAAAAAGAAAGCCGGTGATAGGATTGAAGCCCTTGACCATAATCGTGTCAGCGCTGGTAGTCCTGATAATAGCAGCAGCCGGAATGAGTTATGCAGTAAAGAGAAACGGAATGATGAAGAGTAATAAGGAAACGTTTGTAAAGGAGGCGCCAAAAATGGAAGTGCTGCACCTGACAACCAATAATTTCGACAGTGAGGTATTACAGAGCAACAAACCGGTCCTGGTGGACTTTTGGGCTGCCTGGTGCGGGCCCTGCCGTATGGTAGCTCCAATCATTGAGGAAGTAGCCCGGGAAAACGAAGATTCGCTCAAAGTGGGCAAGGTCAATGTGGATGAAGAGAGCGTCCTGGCCTCTCGCTACGGCATCAGGAGCATCCCGACGATGATAATCTTCAAAAATGGAGAGAAGGTGGACCAGATTATCGGCTATGTGGACAAAAATGCCTTGACCGCCAAGCTTAAGCCGTATCTGGCACAGTGAGACTGCGAAGGAGTGTCCGCTCAGAAATAAGGGAAAAGCATTATGGCTGTAAACGATAAACAGGACAAAGGCACAGCGCACGGCGATAATGATCTTTTAGCGCGGCTGCGCCGTATCGAGGGGCAGGTGCGCGGCCTGCAACGTATGATAGAAGAGGGCCGGGATTGCGAAGAGATCATGGTCCAGTTTGCCGCCACCCGGGCTGCCTTCCGTAAGGCCTGCATCTCCTTCATCAATGCCCAGCTGGACCGGTGTCTGGAAGAGAGCTTATGCCATGATAAGGACCCACACCAGGCGGTGAGCAGCCTGGTGCGGAATCTTTCCCGGTTGGTATGAGCTTATTGAAGGAATTACCTCTCTTTATATGCCAGCAGTAGAGCTGAGTTAAGGATTACCGCCAGTGAACTGAATTGGTGTAGAACGGCTCCGGTTATCAGACCGATGATGCCGGTGGCGGCCAGTATAATAGCTCCGACGTTGAAGACTACGGCAAAGATAAAGTTGTATCTGATCCGGGAAAGAGAACGTCGGCTGAGGTCTATGGCTGTGGCCACCTTGGTTAGATCGTCTGCCATAAGCGCGATATCCGCAACTTCTATGGCGATATCGGAGCCGGCTGCTCCCATGGCAATGCCCAGGTCTGCTTGCGCCAGAGCCGGAGCATCGTTAATACCGTCACCAACCATAGCTACCCTGTAATGGCGTTTGAGATCATTAACCGCTTCCACTTTCTCTTCCGGCAAAAGATTGGCCCTGAAATCTATTCCTAAATGTTCGGCTATAGCTGAGGCTGTATGCGGGTTATCTCCCGTCAACATGATTATACGGCATGTTCCCAGCCTTTTCAGACGTGAAACAGCTTCCTTTGCTTCGGGCCTCATAGTATCGGAGAAGGTTATGATACCCATGATCTGCCCCTCCCGGCCCACTATCACAGGGGTTTCACCCTTCCGCTCATGCACACGCAGCGCCTCTTCCATATCGTAAGGAATAGTCCATCCCTTATCCAGCATCAAACGCCGGTTGCCTATCAATACAAGCTGCCCTTCTATAACAGCTTCGATACCCAGGCCGCGTCGGCTTTTGAATTCCGTCCGGAGCTTGCGAGGCGATATCCCCTTGCGTTTTGCCTCCACCAGTATGGCTCGAGCCAGGGGATGTTCAGAGAGCCTTTCCGCCTCCAGAGCTATAAGGAAAACATCCTCTTTTTGATAGCCTTCAGCAGGCACTACACCGGCAACCGTTACCCGCCCGGTGGTAAGAGTGCCCGTCTTGTCAAAGGCCACTGCATTCACTTCACCGGCCCTCTCCAGATAGCTTCCGCCCTTTATCAGGACTCCCTTGCCGGCAGCACTGCCTATGCCGGCGACTACAGCTGTAGGCGTGGCCAGAACCAGGGCACAGGGGCAGGCCACTACCAATACCGTTATAGCCTGGGTGATGGAACCGGTAAAGCCCCATACGCCTAGGGCCAGTGCTATTACGGTGGGTACGAACCATGCGGCATAGCGATCCATAATCCTCTGCACTGGAGCCTTCTTCTGCTGGGCGTCTTGTACCAGAGTGCGTATTCGGGCCAGAGTAGTATCCTCTCCCACCTTTGTAGCTTCCACTTCCAATGCCCCGCTCTCCACTACTGTTCCAGTAAAAACTACGGCGCCGGCAACTTTATCGGCGGGAAGATATTCTCCGGTTATAGCCGCTTCATTGATGGATGCTTCACCATAGATAATAACCCCATCCACCGGTATACGCTCTCCCGGCTTGACAATAATCCTATCACCTGCACGCACTTCTGCAGCAGGCACGCTGATTTCCTTGCCGTCACGTATCAGTCTGGCCTGAGTGGGCCCTATATCCAGCAGCTTTCTAATAGCTAGCCTGGTACGATCGGCCGTGAAATCCTCCAGAACCTCTCCCAGAAGCATAATGAAAGCTACCAGGCCGGCTTCCAGGTATTTGCCTGTTATCAGAGCGGCAATTACAGCCAGCGTCACCAGCACGTCCACATTCAGGCTTCGTCCCAGCAAGGTAGCCACAGCACTACGGGCAATGGGATAGATTGCCGTCAGCGCACCAGCCAACGTAAAAACAATAGATAAAAGTTTTAAAGATGGGAAATGGCCTATTATCCAGCCGGATAACAACAGCACTCCGACGACGATCAGCAAAAGGCTCTCATAATGTTCCGCCAGAAAAGACGGATGCTCCGTTTTCATCTCGGCTATCTGGTAGCCGGGACGGCCGATGGCACGCATTATATCACCGGGAGCGGTCAGATCGGGATCATAGCTGATGGTTGCCGTTTCATAGATATAATTAAGGTTGGCTTCACGAACACCTTTAAGGTGCGCCAGCATCTTTTCCAGGCTGAGAGCGCAGTCGGCGCAATGCAGCCCTCCAATAGTCAGCGTTATCCTTTTCGTTTTGCTTTTGTTCTCACTCAATAAAGGCTCTCCTTTTTCAAAAGAGAACGGTTTTAGTCTATTATTCTTACCCTGATTTGGCGATGATTATCCTTGTACAGATTTTCTCAGAGTTTTTGCCTACCGGATATCAGCCCAACAATACCGGCGGCTACGCCCGCCTTAAGCAGATCTATAAGCAGAAACGGAGCTATGCCCAGCCCGAAAACAGCTGTTGCGGTGCTTTGAGCCTTACCGGTAACAGCAAACCAGTTGAAGAGCCATATTGCGCCACAGGCATATATGATCACCATTCCGGTAACCGCTGCTGCAAAGAGTCTCCATATTTTGCCGGCGCAATAATTTTCCACCAGCAAGCCGATAACTTAGGCGGCAATAACAAACCCCAGCAGATATCCGCCGGTGGGTCCTAACAGAGCGGCCGGGCCACTTTTCCACAAGGCAAAGACAGGTAACCCGAAAACACCGGCGGCAATATAAGTAACCTGAGCCAGGGCCGCCCTGCGTCCCAGCAGTAATGCCGATACTAAAACAGCTAAAACCTGTAATGAAACCGGTATTGGAGTGAACCACAGTTTAAAAGATATTTGGGGTCCGGCAGCGGACAGCGCTGCCGCTCTATCTCTTTCTTTTCTCTCTGGCTCAAATGCTCTATATCCGCTATATATTTCATCAATCTATTATAACCCCGGATATAGCTTCCTACATAGATCTGTTGCACCCCGAACCTTCCCGTTCAGAGTCCAATATGTTTCTGAACTTCTGCATATTACGCCATCAGGGCATATCAGGAATTTCCCACCATCACAAAACTGATGGTACCCGCTCCGCCGGCTTTTTATATTAACTGAATAGCAGTCGAACATCCTCGCCGGTAAGGGATTTAAAGAAGCTACTCTCAGCGGTTATCAGCTTGTCCACCAGATCTTTTTTACGCTCCTGCAACAGGAGGATCTTCTCCTCCACCGAATCCCGGACAACCAGTTTGTTGACGAAGACCGGCTTCTCCTGGCCGATACGATGCGTACGGTCGGTAGCCTGGCGCTCCACCGCCGGGTTCCACCAGGGGTCCACATGAAAAACGTAATCTGCAGCGGTGAGGTTGAGACCTACTCCACCGGCCTTTAGGCTTATAAGAAAGAGCGGGATATCGGGGTCTTTCTGAAAGATATCGATGCGCTCCTGGCGATCTGTGGTACGGCCGTCCAGATACATATAAGGAATATGGCGAGCCTGCAATTCCTTTTCAATTTCCTTCAGCATCCTGGTAAACTGCGAAAAGACAAGCGCCTTGTGTCCCTCCTCCCGGAGTGTCTCCACAGCCTCCAGTAGCACGTTCATCTTGACCGATCCGCCTTTGAAACCGGGGTCCGCCAGAACCGGATGATCGCATATTTGACGCAGGCGTAGCAGGCCCTCCAGGATATTCATCCGCATATTGTTTATGCCTTCCGTCTCGATCATGTTCAGCAGATAAGCCCGGTACTTATCCCGGCACAAGGTATACACTTTCCGCTGAGCAGGCTCCATATCGCAGTAAACGATGCATTCGCTGCAGGGCGGCAGTTCCTCAGCCACCTGTTTTTTGGTTCGCCGTAGAATGAAGGGATAGACTAGATGGCGTAATTCTTTAATCGCACTCCCATCTCTGTTACGTTCCACGGGATTGGCAAGCTCCTTACGAAAATAATCCAGGCTGCCCAGCATGCCCGGATTGAGAAAGGCGAATTGCGACCAAAGGTCCAGGGTGGAATTCTCCACCGGTGTGCCGGTCAGCACCAGGCGATGATCACAGATCAGATGTCTGGTCGCCCGGCTGGTAAGCGCTATGGGGTTCTTGATGGCCTGGGATTCGTCCAGAATAACATAATGGAAACGATATTGCCGCAGCATCTTCTCATCTCGCAGCATAATGCCGTAAGTAGTCAGCACCAGGTCGTAATTGTCAAAATGAGCCTGGTCATCGGGACGGTCTCCGTCGGCATGTATCAGGATACGAAGCTCGGGGGTGAAGCGCTCTGCCTCACGGGCCCAGTTGGTCAGCAGGGAGCGCGGCATGACGATCAGACTGGCTGCCTGCGCCTGTCCGCTCTCCTGCAGCGAAGCCAGAAGGGCTAGTGCCTGCACTGTCTTGCCGATGCCCATATCGTCGGCCAGACAACCGCCCAGTTCATAATCATGAAGAAAATGAAGCCAATCGTAGCCGGCTTTTTGATATGGTCGCAATTCGCCGTTAAAACCTGACGGTAGTGCCATCGGCTCAATGCCGGTAAAGCCGCGCAGACGCCCGCATCTATCTTTGAACTCCGCATCGCTCTGAACTTCATCGGCTTGGTCCAATGCGGCTTCCAGCAGGGTTATCTGCGACTTGCGCAGATGTAGGCTGCCACCATCCTCCTCAGCAAGCTCGAAGATGTGCCGGTAGCGCTCCAGCCATTCCCGAGGCAGTTCCCCGATGGAACCATCGACCAGTTTGACGTAACACTCCCGCTTCTTCAGAGCGCGACGGAATTCGGCCAGGGAGAGCTCGATATCGCCAAAAGTAACGACGGTCTTGAGATCGAACCAGTCGATTTCCGAACTCACCACCATGGATATCTTCGGCGTATTACGGTTGATCCTGATACTGTCGATGTTCTCCTCGCCGTATACCTCAAAGCCGCTCGCAGCCAGACGGGGCAGGTAGCTGCAGATAAAATCCACCGGCGTAACCGCCTTACGCAGTTGAAAAAGTTGAGCGGCATCTCCGCGCTTCAGGCCGAACTTTGACAGGCTCTTCCAGATGGTCTGTTCCTGCTCCGGCTGCCGATGTATGCGCAGCATGGCAGAGCCGTCCGGCAGGGCATGAACAGTGCAGGACGGCGATTTGGTCTCATACATGACCTCCGCTTCGCCGTAGGCAAAGAGCAATTCCGCTCCCAGCTCGCCGCTATCCTCATACAGATAAAGGCGTGGCACCGGCTCGGCCTCTATATCCCGCCACTCCGGCAGAGCATCTCCATCCATGTTTAGGGATTCGGCCAGCGGCCCCAAATATCGCTGATAAAAAGTGAGACGATCTTCTTCAGGAATGACGATGGGCTGCATTTTCAGCAACATCTCGGCCAGCTCCGGCTTGTCAGCGGTAAAGAGCGTGGAGCCGGAAAGCAGCCAGGCGTATTTGGAGGAGATGATCTGCGTATGCGGGCTTTGCAACGGCAGCTTGCAGCCGCCGACCAGAGCCGACCCGGTCAGGCACAAACCTTCCGGCACGCGTTTGGCTTCCAGCTGCACGGTCGCCGGCTCTAAAAATATCTCCAACGGTGTTTTCAGCGGGCTTTTCTCTGTGCCGAAATAGATGCCGTTCCCTCCCAGAGCCCGGATTATGATATCGATATTTTCGCCCCGAAAACCATAATAACAATGATCCTTTACCAGTTTACCGATTAGAGCGTGACAGCCGTCACCTATTTGCAGCCAGCGACAGCTGTCCCTACCCGAACTGTAACGCAAGGATTTTGCCTTTCCGGAGAGCTTCTTACGGGTGATTATCTCTCTGACGGCTCCGATGTCAGAGAGACCTTCCCCGTCGAAGTACGAAAGAGCCAGAGCGTAAGGAATGATTCGCCACTCCCAATCATCGTGCTGCAGACTGAAAACAAGTATCTCCTTGGGTTGTTTGGCGGAGGTATACGCTTGCGGCTGCAGAATACTATCCAGCGAATCGCGCCAGGTATTCCCCATCCTGTCGTCAAAATATGTCTTGAGCTTGAGAGCCGCCGCCACCATATGTTTACAGGTAAGAGCTGCATGGGCATAGGGACAATCACAGCAAAATATCACCCCGGCTCTCTCTTCAGAGCTGAAAAGTGCTTCAACTTTATAAGGGTACGGCTGACTGCCCTCTACCAGCAGCAGCGCCCCCTCAGCATTGATATCGGCTATCTCCACCCGTCCCTGATGATAGTAAATCTGCCCTCTCGCCCGTACGGCAGAAGCAGCCCTCTCCAATATTACGTCAATATCTATATTGGCCGCTGACGACCTGTCGATAGTCGATATACTCATCACATCACATCACCCTTGAATATGCTATGGGAGATAGCAGGGAATGTCAACCGGGAGGATTGTAAGGCGTTCGTCCGGATTTGCCTGGCAAGCATCATACCAGACGATTACATTCTTAGACAAATTCATTGCTACTCTCAGAGCCTCACCGCTGCTCCCGGCCGCAGCAAATAGATCCATCTCTCCAGGACACGCCGGCAGGTGATGCGCTCCACCGCCAGGCTGTAGGCCCTCATTTGAGTTGCATATCTGACACGGGCTGTTTCGGCTTCCTCCGGGCCCAGCCTGTCCGTTTTGTAATCTATCAACATATAACCGTCGTCCATCGGAACAAGGCAATCTATAATGCCGTAAAGGGAAACATGTTCTCTCTGCAGTTGATCCGGCGGTATATCGGGGTAAACTTCAGCCGCCGGCAGCAGAAGGCTGAAGGGAAGTTCACGGCGTAGATTATGACGCTCCGCCAGGATGCGCCTGCCAAGATCGGAGCAGAAAAAAGCTGCTATCTCCTTAACCAGAATAGAGGCCGTCTCTTCCTGCCGCAGCAATCCTCTATCCGTCATCTGCTGAATTTGCAGAGCTATACCGACTTCATCCAGCGCTCTATCCAGATTCAGATGCTGCAACACCAGATGGTTGATTGTACCGACAGCAGCTGCGCCCGGCCGTCTGCCCTCTGACCGGGATATGGCAGCAGAGAACGCAAACGAAACCTTCGGCTCTTCCAGCAGTTCATCATCCCATTCATAAGCGTGCCCTGCGGACTCAGCCGTCGGTTCTCGGCTGTTGATCTCTAACTCCTCTGCCGGCCATAAGCTGTACTGTCCGCCTGTATCCACCGTGGGGATATTGCCGGATGCAGGGTGGTTAACCCCTACCGGCCCCGGCAGCAAATGTTCAATTTCGGTTATCCGCACTCTCTGTGGCAAACCGGCAATTGAAGCAAAAGGATATTTCCAACCAAGCGCCCGGTCAAGCCGGGCTGTAACGCCGGAGTCGGGGGAACCGGGGGGCTGTTCGAGATTCTTCAGAAAACTCCAGGCTCCGTTCCCTGTATGTACTTGCCGCTGCAGTTCCGCAGCGTGTACCAAGGATATCTTCCAAGCCGACTGGTCTTCAAGTATATCCTCAGGCGACGGTGACATCTCCAGCCCTAAAGAAGCCAGAAAGAGCCCTCCATCTCTGTGCCTGAGCAGTGCCGGCATCAACCAGTCAAGGAATCCGGAAGCTGCCGCCAGCCGATATAACGGAAATGCCCGGCTCTGATGATCGGAGATGCTCCAGCGCTGAACGGCGGCATAATGCTTCTTGATGGAGGCAGTCATGATCAGGCGTTCCCGTGCCCTGGTCATAGCCACATAAAGTACACGCAGCTCTTCAGCCAAACTATCCTGCCTAATGGCTGCCGCCACCGCTTCACGGGCCAGCGTAGGGTAACGCAAACGTAGCTTCCTGTCATAGCAGGAAAGGCCCAATCCCAGACCAGAGCCGCGATGGATCAAAACATCTCCCCTGGTGTCATCCAGATTAAAGCGCTT
>Ga0172382_10004945_pt1 | contig 20142 bp, 16 predicted proteins | sample Leawel138RmetaG_FD_122245 | JGI IMG/M metagenome (GOLD analysis project Ga0172382, IMG submission 122245) | Leachate microbial communities from a municipal landfill in Southern Ontario, Canada - Leachate well 138R metaG | ecosystem: Engineered > Solid waste > Landfill > Unclassified | place... | reverse complement strand
TTTTTTTCACGCTTACAAGTTTATATGAGCTTGCTTTCTCAAAAAACACTCTTGAGGAAAATTTATCTAAATGGGACAAAGGAATAGGTATTTTTATTAATGATTTAAAAGCTGTTCATACAATAAAAGATTTCGATGAAACTTTTCTTAATTTATCAAGATTTTCAACTCCTCCTTCAATTTCAACAGAACTTCCCGGGGCTAATCTTTTTCTTGCAGATATTGAATACTCTTTTATTTCAAATCAATTGATAAAACGCTCAGGTAATACTATAGAACCGATTCTTGAAAAATTAAAAACCTTTAATATTATACTTATTAATGAAAAACTTGAAAAAACAGAAACTTTAACAGAGGCTTGTGGTTTTATACTTCTTTTTGTATTTGAAAATGAAGATGAAACAATTCCGGTTGAAATTACAGTTTTTTCTGAATACCTCTATAGACATAAAGTTTTTCCTGACTTTTTTGATTTTGTAGATGACAGGGAGTTTTATTAATGAAAATGTTTATTAAATGTTTAATAATTACATTAATAATTGTTTTATCCGGGTGTTCACAGAAAGAAGAAATATCTGCACCTATTGAATTCCCTTCAAAATTACCCATTCCTGAACCGGATTTTATATCTGCCATGGAAACTTATTTTCTGAATCAGCAGTTTGCAGGGGGATTTTCTGAAAGAACAGAAGCGACTGAAGTGAAAATAAACAATATAATGTCATATATCAGAAATCGGAACTATTCAAAAGCTATTGAATTTATTGAAGAAGAACAGAGAGCCGATTCAAATCCCTATAATCAGCTTATATATCATCAACTGAGAGCATATTCACTTAATCAGCTAAATCAGGATGAACGTTTCAATAATGAAATGGACAGTTTTTTTATTCTGTATGAACGATTAATTACTTCCTACAGAAATAAATAATTATTCTCTGTTCATTTTTTTTACTTATAAAAAGTCTTTCCTGATTTGACACATCTTCAATTACATAATTCAAATCATCAGAAACTTCAAGAAGTTTTTTTATAAAAAGATTTGATTTTCCATAAAGTGCAACCTTATTATCACCTGAAACATACAAACTGTCATCAGATTCATAAACTTTTGAGCCTGAAATTCCAGGATTAAGTGTGGTTACTTTAACGTAAGTTACTGAGTTGATAACCTCTATTTCTGTTGAGTTTTCTTTTGTAATATAAATTCTGTCCTGACCGCAGTAAATATCAACAGGACGTATTATATTTGAAATATAAGAAGAAAATATTCGGTTAGTAATGTCAAATATTCTAATTTGATTACCTAATCTGTTTGATATAAAAACATTATTCTGATTTGCAGCAACACCGGAAGGCTCAAATCCCATTTCATAAGCCTGTTTTGAAAAATCGACTTTATCAACGACATAAAGCTGTCTGTCGCCTCTTGTAACAATAAACAGATTTTCATTTTTCAAGGCAATTTTGACAGGTTCAATACCTGAACTGGTGTTTTTTAATTTTACAAAATTCGCAAGTGAATACTTCTCAACATTATTGTTGAAACTGTCAATAATATAAACAGCATTTTCGTCAATAACAAAATCTTCAATTAATCCGTCTGTGGTAATAACGGTTTCTGTTTCTCCATATTTTTTAGAAATTCTGTAAATTTTCTTTTTATCATTTGACAGTGCAAAAACATAATCATCACTCTGTTTAATAATACCTACTCTTGAAGGAAGCGCAATTTCACCAAAAATACCATCACCAGTCATTTTTGATAAAACGATATTTTTATTTAAAACATCAATTCCATTTTCAATAAATATGTTTTCTACATACTGCTGATAACCGAAAGCATTTATATATAAAGTATAATTACCTGACTCGACATTTGAGAAACTGAATGCTCCATTATAATCAGTATCTCCTGTTAAAGAATTCAATTTTACTGTTGTAATAACAGGTTCTCCAGAATTATTTTTTACATCTCCAGAAATTAGTGATTTTTTAAGAGTGAACTCAATATTTTTTTCTGTAGTAACTCCAGCAGTAACGCTAAAATCAACTTTTTTATCAAGATATCTCAGAGAATTGAACTCTATTGAGTAATTTCCCGAATTCAAACCACTTAATGTTATTTTTCCTGTATCAGCAATTTCAATATGACAGAACACTTCTTCATCATTACTATCTTTTACAACTAATTCAGGATTAAAATCAAGATTATTTTCAAGTATTGGAGTTATTTCAACTTTTCCGTATCTTGCAATATTATCAACCACAACAGTTTCAAGATCAGTTTTTACACCAGCTTCAACTTCAGCAAGAACCGTTGTACCAAAATATTCTGTAACAATTTTAATCATATAAGTATCAGGTTCAATATTAATAAATCTGAAAAATCCCGAACTGTCAGTTTTTTCATGTATTTTTTCTGTTGATGAAACAGCATATACATCTGCTGATGTTATCGGAAATCCAAAAGCACTGATAACTTTTGCATTAATCATTCCAAGCTCTGGATTCATATATGTTTTTTCAAGCATGAGAGTTCCCAAGTCTAATATTTTTTCAGATTCCACAGTTATAACCCTTACCACACGTTCATAACCATATTCATCAATAATTAATTCATGTGTTCCAGGAGAAACTGAAATAGTGAAATTACCATTTTCGTCTGTTAATACAGGTTTTGTTCCAATATAAACTGCGATTCCATATTTTGTACTACCATTACTCAGTAAAATTTTACCAGTTGTTTTTCCTGGATTGTCAAGAGTTACTTCTATCTTGTTTTCAATTCCAGGTTTAACTTCAATATTTGATAATTCTTTAAACGAATAATCTTTTTTAATAACATAAATATCATATATTCCTGACTGAATTCTCTCAACTTCAAAATTTCCATTAATATCTGCAAGAACTTTATAATCATAATTTGAAGGGGTTCTCTGAATGTTTGAATCATCTTCATCAGAAGAAAGCTCAGACTTTCTTGTAAAAAAGACTTCTGTCCCGATTGCACTTATTGATGAATCTTCAAGTGTGAGTTTTCCTGTAAGGCTCCCATAAGAAACACTATCAGTTCGCTGAGTGCCTTCAATTCCTGTTGAAGCTTGACCCATACAACCTGCCAGCATTAATATGTTTATGATAATGATAAAGTATAAAGCGTTTTTTTTCCAATTCATAGTTTGCTCCTTAAATTCAAAAATTATATAAAAAATAACTTTTTTGTTTTTATCGGTAAAAAAACTAACTATATTTAAACAAAAAAATATTTACAAAATAAAAAAAAATATATATAATCTGTTCTATGGATGGAGAATTGAAAATACTGCTTGATAAAGTAAAAAGTTACAACAAATTTGCAGATTTTGCACTTATTGAAAAAGCTTATTATTTTGCCCAGGAACATCACAAAAAACAGATAAGAAAATCAGGCGAACCCTATTTTATTCATCCTTATAATGTTGCTTTAATAATTTGTGATCTTAAACTTGATACAGCCTCAATATGCGCCGGACTTCTACATGATATAATAGAAGACACAGAAATAAATTACGATACTATTTCAAAAGAATTTAGTCCTTCAGTTGCTCATATAGTCGATGGAGTTACAAAAATATCAAAACTTATTTTTAAAACCCGCGAAGAACAGGAAGCAAACAATCTTAGAAAAATGCTTTTTGCCATGATAGAAGATATCAGAGTTATTCTTGTAAAACTCGCTGACCGTCTTCACAACATGAAAACTCTTGACTTTATGAAACCTGAAAAGCAGAAGCTTATTGCAAGAGAAACTCTGGAAATATATGCGCCACTGGCTCACAGACTTGGAATATATGTTATAAAATCTCAACTCGAAGATTTATGTCTGAAATATATTGACCCTGAACTTTATCAGAGTCTGAAAGACGAACTGAATAAAGAACAGCAGCAGAGAAATAATTATATAAATGAAATTATTAATTCAATTAAAGACATATTGACTGAAAATGAAATTTCTGACTTTTCTGTTTACGGAAGAACAAAACACTTTTTTTCAATATATAGAAAAATGAAATTTCAGAACAAATCTTTAAATGAAATTTATGACCTTATAGGAATTAGAGTTATTACAGACAGTGTCAAAGACTGTTATGCAGCTTTAGGATTTGTCCATAAACTCTGGCCACCGATACCAGGCAGATTTAAAGATTATGTAGCAATGCCTAAAACTAACTTTTATCAATCTCTTCATACAACAATTATGCACCCAATGGGATTTCCTGTAGAATTTCAGATTAGAACACAGAAAATGCATGATATTGCAGAAGTTGGTATTGCTGCACATTTTGAATACAAGGAAAAAGAACAGGACAGCGCTAAAGATAAAGTAATGTGGCTCAGACAGTTACTCGAATGGCATAAAGACATTGATAATGACAGTGAATTTCTTGAATCGGTAAAAATTGACCTTTTTCAGGATGAAGTATTTATTTTTACACCTGAAGGGGATATTAAATCTCTTGCTTCCGGTTCTACTCCACTTGATTTTGCTTTTTCTGTTCACACAGAAGTCGGAAGTCATTGTACAGGTGCCAAAGTTAACGGTAAAATTGTTCCTCTTTCATACGAACTTCAAAACGGTGACATAGTTGAAATAATAACTTCTCCAAAACAGACTCCAAAAAGAGAATGGCTGGATATAGCAAAAACTTCAAGAGCAAAAAATAAAATCAGAGCTTATCTCAGAAAAGCTCTAAAAGATGTGAATATAGAAAAAGGTAAAGAATCATATAGTAAATACATTGATAACATTACTGAAAAATATCCTGATATACTTGAAGAATACCCTAAACCAGTATTACTTGCAGTAGATAAAGTAAAAAAAATTAAAAATATTCTTGAAGAAAACAAACTTGAAAGTATTGATGAATTTTATGCCGCTGTTGCATTAAAATCACTAAATCTGAAAAGTATTTTTTATTTAATGTTTCCAAAAGTGCCTTCGATTATATCTTCTCCGAAAACATTACAAAAATTTAAAGAAATAAAAAGTGATAAGGAACAGGCAGTTTCTCTTGGAGAAATTGATCAGGCTCTTATTAAATTTTCAAAATGCTGCAATCCAATTCCTTATGATGAAATTACAGGTTTTATAACAATGGGAAAAGGTATTAGTATTCATAAGGCTACTTGCCCGAATATTAAGGATCTTATTCAAAAACACAGCGAGAGGATAATTAAACTTAACTGGAATGCAGAAGCTGGCTCCGAAAATGTTCTTTTTAACGCAAAACTCAGACTCGAAACTATTGACAGACCTAAATTACTTTCAGAAGTAACTCAAATAATATCTCAGATGGATATAAATATATCTGATATGAGTGCGAGTATTAACAAAAAACGAGTTGGTATAATAGATTTAGGAATTCAAATCAAACATATAAATGAGCTTAATCATGTTATTTCAACAATCTCTCAGATAAACGGAGTTCATAACGTTTTCAGAATTGGTTAAAAAAAATGGATAAAAAAAAAAGACTGGAAAAAATTTCCAGTCTTTTTTTTGTGCAACCAGAACCTTATATTCTTTTCTGAGTCGCTATATCAAAGAAATGAAGTTTATTTCTGTTAAAAAATACTTTAACTGGTTTGCCATATTCAACTGGAACATCTGGCTCAAGTCTTACAACCATAGGTTTTTCATTTAATTTAAGATTACAGTGTTTTTCATTACCCATAGGCTCAATAACATCAACTGCTGCATTAAGTATATCTGCATCAGAATGTTCAAGAACTTTTGCCATTGAAGAGTCAGGTGTATAAATATGTTCAGGTCTTATTCCAAGAACAATTTTTTTATCTTTATACTGTTCAAGTGAAGCAGGTTTATTAAATACAGGAATTTTCAGATTTTCTGAAACAACAACCGAATTTCCATCCCACACTCCTTCAAAAAAGTTCATCGAAGGTGACCCGATGAAACTTGCAACAAACATGTTTACAGGTTTAGAATAAACAGCATCAGGAGTATCAACCTGCTGAATAATTCCATTATTAAAAATTGCAATTCTGTCGCCCATGGTAAGAGCTTCTATCTGATCATGAGTAACGTAAATAATTGTTGAGTTCAGCTTTCTATGAAGTTTAATAATTTCAGCTCTCATCTGCACTCTGAGCTTTGCATCAAGATTAGAAAGAGGTTCATCCATTAAAAAAACTTTAGGCTCTCTTACAATCGCTCTTCCTAATGCAACTCTCTGTCTCTGTCCGCCAGAAAGCGCTTTAGGTTTTCTTTCAAGATATTCACGTATTCCTAAAATATCAGCAGCTTCATTAACTCTTCTGTCAATTTCAGCTTTAGGATATTTTCTTAATTTTAATCCAAATGCCATATTATCATAAACATTCATGTGAGGATAAAGAGCATAATTCTGAAAAACCATTGCGATATCTCTATCTTTTGGAGCAAGATTATTAACAACCTGCTCGCCTATTGAAATTTCACCCCCGGTAATATCTTCAAGACCAGCAACCATTCTTAGCGTGGTTGATTTACCACAGCCTGAAGGTCCGACAAGAATCATAAATTCTTTATCTTTAATATCAAGATGAATATTTTTGATTGTTGGTTCAGTAGCACCTTCATATACTTTTACAACATCCTTAATGGAAACTCTTGCCATTCTTTATTCCTCCCTGTGAACACATTTAAATTAAAAAAATATCAAATTGATTTTATCTATTTTACAATAAAAAAAAATTAATTACCACCAATAAATCCAGTTTCAACTTCTACTACTTCAAAATCAATATTAATACCCGGAACACCTATTTTACCAGAAATTGCAACAGCAATATGAGTATTGTTTCTTGCAATACCAATTTTAAAGCCAGCTCCAGAAATTCCATAAATACCTGAATTTATTTTTTTAAAAATTTTTTCAAAAATATTTAAAAACACATATTTATATTTTTCTTCAGTTGTAATAACCCCAGAATGTTCTGCTGCGGTAAGTGAATTTCTGAAAAGCTTGTCCTTTAGATTATCCCCTCTACCACCAGCTCTTGTAATAACACACTTAATACCTGAACTCTTAAAAAATTCAACAAGACTGTTATCATTTAAATCATCTACCATAGATAAAAAAATTGCAACTTTGGAAACAGATACACCTTCTTTGTTATTAATAAATTCTTTCAATGTAAAATCTTTCATAAATTTGATTCTACCAGATTATTTCTGTATTTTAAATACTTCCTGGAAATTTTTTTTATATAATATGAAATCTGATCCTTTGTCATTCCAAGTTTTTCACCAATTTCAGCATAAGAAAGGTCTGGAGAATTAATTCTTTCATCAAGTATATTTTGTGAGATATTATCAAGCTTTTCCCATAATTCAGAATTTTTTATATTAATAAATTCTCTCATCTGTTTTGAACCACATGCAATCACTTTATCCATATTATTCAACTCGCAGTTAAGTTTTCGATTTACTCCGATTTTAATTTCTCTCAGCATGGATTTTTCCTGAAGAAGCATAATCGAGCGGTTTACTTCAAGAATGTTTAAAAATCTGACAACATTTTCAAATTTTTTAATATAAAGAAAAAAATTTTCTTTTCTTTTAATTTTTTTAATATTTAAATTAAATTTAGAATCAAGAATATTTCCTGTATAATCAAGTGTTTTTTCATGGTTTTTAAAATTTATTTCAATTTGATATCCCTTTTCAGGATTAACTGAACTCCCCGAAACAAGAAATGCTGCCTTCAAGAAATTTTTCACACAGCATTTGTTTTCCAGATGCTTGAAACCTTTGCTTTCATCAAAAAAAATATCTGTTATATCTGAATTATTCAAAGTCTGAATATCTGTTCTGATTTTTTTTATCTTTCCTTTTGCATTATATATACATTGTATTTCTCCCCTCTTGAAACCGGAGTTTGATACAACAGGCATCAACTTTCTAAAAACAGCCATATTATTGCTGTTTATTTCAATAATAAATTCATTATTTTTTTTCATAAACGAACTTGATAATATAAGAATTGCGATAAAAGCACTATGAGAACAACATGAAGAAACTGAATCAAGCTTGATTTCTTCTTTGATTAAATCAGTGTAATTTTCCATGTTTTGTACAATAAACCTCACCATTTTGTATATAATATTCACCTTTTTCAGGACATGAGATTTCTCCTGGAATAAACTGTCTGATTTCTTCAATCGAAACAGCTTCTGCAATTTTATCATTGGTAAGAAGATATCTCTCAAGAGCAAGTGAGATTAATTCCCTGTTATTTTTACATATCTGATTAAAAACTTCTCTCATAGTAACAGAAAAATAATTTACAAACTCAAAAATATTCGGATTAATACCATATTTCTGACTTTCTACATAAAAATTTCTGTTAATTTGAAAAGGAACACCATCAACGTCACTGAATGGAATATCAAAATCATAAAAAACTTTTGTATAGGGCTTAATAAGATTAATATCATAATTTTCTGTTCCAGGATTTGTAATTCTGTAATAGTTTAATGCTGCTGTCCACACTGTAGTTCGGAAATAACTAACTATTTCATCCTTCAATTTTGCTTCTTCTTCAGCACTGAACGACAAAGTGTTAAACTCTCTTATAAGCTCAGTAAGAGCAACATGAGAATCAGCAAATCTGTTTATTTTTTTGAGCAGATTTATTTCAACAAGAAACACTTCAATATCTCTGAAAGATTCGTTTTTTAGAAAAGTTATATGTTCAAGTGCTCTGTCGTATCTTCCGGTATTAACATAAATTTTTGCAATTTTAAGATAGGGATTATAATAATCTTTTTTTAAATTTACTGCTTTCTGATAATATTCTACTGCTTTTTCAGGTATATTTTTCTTTGCAAAAATATCACCAGCTGTTGCATAAAATTCAGGTTTTTCATTGATTGAAAGTGCTTTTATCGCATAAGAAAGCGCAATATCAATGTTCATATTAAGCTGAATATATAATATTGCAATATTATTTAAGGCTTCTGCAAAATCAGGTTTTAAATCTATGGCTTTTCTGAAATTTTCAAATGCATTATTGTTATCACCTACTTTCTGATAGGCTATTCCAATATTATTATAAATTTCAGGAACTTCAGGAGCCCTTTCAAGAATTTGTCTGTATGTAATTACAGCATCCTGATAATTACCATGTATCATATGCTGATTGGCAATTTCTAAGAGACCATGCCAGTAATCGCTTTTCTGCTGACTATTACTAATAACACTAAATAATATTATTATTATTATTATAAAATTAAACTTTGTTTTCATCCACAACTTCCAGCATGCTGTCAATTGCTTCATCTATCTTTTCTCTTAAATCCCCACCCTTTAGCGTACTTAATTTTTCAGTAAGAACAGGAAGAAATTTTTTCAAACCATGTACTCCTGCCATTTCAACAGAAAAAATTACATCTTCTTCATCCGGTGAATTTAAAAAATTTAAAAACAATTTTTCTGCTTTATCAATTTTTTCTTTAACCATTTTAGCAAGGGCAATTATAACATTTCTTCTAATACTCCAGTTTTTATTTTCAAAAATATTGTTTTTTTCCATTATAGATAAAGCCTGTTCATTTGAAATCTCGCCGAGAGAATACACAGCTGAAGCAACCATCCACTCATTATCATCCTTAAGCATGTCTTCAAGAATTTCATATCCTTCCGACTTTCCTTTTTTTACAAAAAGTAGAGCTGTATTAGCTCTTACTCTGTTATTTTTATCGGTTTTAAAAGGCTTGAGCAACTCAAGTATTCTGGAATTTTCAAAATTTTCAAGAGCTTCAATTGTATTAGCTTTTACCCTTTCATCACTTGAATTTAAAAATTGAGCTATATACGGAATAACTTTTTCATCATTCAGAATTCCAAGTACTTTTATTATAGTTGCTTTAATTTTATTATCACTTTCAGTTTCCAGATATTTTAAAAGTATTGGAATAGCATTTTTAGGTTTGACTTTTCCAATTGCTTCAACAATTTCAAGTCTTACCCATTCTTCAGGTTCAACAAGGGCTTCCAGCAATGCCTTACCAACATTGTCAAACATAAAATATCCAAGTGTCTGAGCAGTTACATATCGGACAACAGGTTCACTGTGATCAAGATAAGGGATTACTTCCTGTGCAATATTTTCTTTTTTAAATAAAACAAGTTTTTTTATTGCAAATAGCTGTTCTTCAACGTTATCAGAATTTTTCAACATGTTTAAGTAATATGAACTGTCTTTATACACCCTGTCCCTCCAAATTTGTTTTTTTCAACGATAAAATAACTGTTGTCCCCACACCAGGTTGACTTTCAACAAAAATCTCACCACCATGATTGTCAATTATAGCTTTAACAATAGCCAGTCCTAGTCCCACCCCTGAAAACTGCCTTGTGAAACTCTGATCAACCTGAAAAAAATGTTCAAAAATTGTATCAAGTTTATCCTTTTCTATTCCAATACCGTTATCTTTAACATACACATAAAGACAATCTGATTTTTCTTTCTGCACACCTGTTTCAACAAATCCTCCCCTTTCTGTAAACTTGATAGAATTGAGAAGAAGATTTACAAAAAGGTGAATCATTCGCTCTATATCAACATACACAAAAAAACGATTTTTTTCAATATTATTTCTAAACATTAATCCTTTTTCATCAATATTTGGTCTTACAATCTCATGGGCTCTTTCAATAATATATGCAATATCAACTTTTGAAGGATTAAGCTCAACTTTTTCATATAAAAGCTTGGAATAATCAAGCATATTTTCAATAAGGGAAGACAGTTTCTTAAGATTTTTTTTGATAATTTCAAGACTTTTGTGCTGTTCCTGATTAATATCACCCATTTTTTTATTCAGTATTAATTCATTATACCCTAAAATAACAAGAAGCGGAGTTTTAAGTTCATGAGAAATTGAAGCAATAAAATTATTTTTTACATTTTCAAGTTCTCTAAGTTTTTTGTTTGCATACTCAAGCTCTTTTCCATAAATACTCATCTGCTGCGAAATTGCGATTGTCTGATTGTGAGACGAATTGAGTTCTTCATATAAACTGGTTAATTTTATATCATTTTTTTCAATAAACTCGACAAGCATTTTATTTTCATCTTTTCTTTTTGTGTTTAAACCTGCATTTTTTGAAATCTTTTCAATTGATTTACTTACTTTTTTAAAAATCAAAAAATAAGATAAAATTAAAAACATTCCCATAAGCATAATATAAGATAAAATAATTGAAATTTTTTCTCCGAAAACGAATTTATCCTCATTAATAACAGTTTTATAAATAACAAACCATGGCAGTCCAGTTATTCTTCTGCCAGTATATATTGAATTTTCCCATATAATATAATCAGAATATTTCAACTCTTCAAAATGTTCATCAGAAGGAAGGTTGAAAAATGATTTATTGAGATTAAGAATTTTTCCTTCATTATCAAGTATTACAATTGTATCTCCCTCAGGCAGGACAAGTCTCTGATAAATATCATCTACATTCAAGACCGTCATTGTGAAAATAAAATTATCTTCATCATAGGAAATTCCTGAAAAAAATACATTTTCTCCATTATATTCAAAAATTGGAGAAATATATAATTCAAAAATATTATCTGTATCAAATTTTATATTATACTTATTGTTTCTTGCTGATGAATGTATATCACCTTGACTGTTAACAAAAAATAAATCTCTAATAAAAGGATGAAAAGAAATCATATTTTCAATATCATTATCTGATAAACTGTTTTGATATACTTTTTTTATAGCATGTAAATAATTACTCTGTTTTTCAACATAGTTTCTTACAGTGTAAGAAATTGATTCAAGAAAAATCTTCTTTTCGTTAACAATTCTTCTTGTAAATTTATTCTGAAGAAAATTACCTGAAAGAAAACAAAGTAAAAAAACCATCATCGAACTTACTATTATATATAAAATGATATTTCTATAAATTAATTTCATTAATTTTTATTTTTAAAAGTTTCACAGCTGGAATTTTGTTCAACAATTAAATCATAACCATGAGCAGCTGTACTCTTGCACTTTCCAAACCCCCCAGCCATAACTTCATAATAAGCACAGTTTCCGCAAATACGTTCAACTTCCTGCGCTTTTTCATCATTCTGTGAGATTTTTATATTGTTATCATTTTGAATTTTTATAGTATCAGTATTTGCAGACATTATTCCTCCTGAATATATACGTTTTCCAAACCCATGGAATCTGCATGCTCTATAATTTTATTATAACACATTTCAGATAATTTTTCCTGCTGTTTTTCTGAAGCTCGCCATGCAGGGAAATATTGACGCATTATACTCAAAAAAATATCAGGTTTAATTTTTGCAATATAATTTATTATCTCATAAGTGTTTTTTATCTCAAAAGGAAGTACAAGATGCCTTAAAATAAACCCTCTTTTGATTATTCCAGATTCATCAAAAATATTTTCACAGTATTCATTAATAACAGCATTTATAAACTTTCGATTTATTTCAACATAATTATTAATTCCTGAATATTTCCGGGCTGGAAGATTTTTATAATATTTCATATCAGGAAGCATTATATCTACAAATTCTTTCAACAGGTAGAAACTTTCAAGAGAATCATATCCTGAAGTATTATAAACAATAGGAATTATAAGACCTTTTTCACCAGCCGCTAATATTCCCTTAAAAATCAGTGGAATAAAATGTGAAGGAGTTACAAGATTTATATTATGCACACCTTTTTTCTGAAGAAAAAGAAGTTTTTCTGCAAACTCGTCAACACTAAGCTCTTTTCCGACCGAAAGTTGAGAAATTGGATAATTCTGACAGAAATTACATTCAAGTGAGCAGTTGGAAAAAAATACAGTTCCTGAACCTTTTGTTCCAGATATTGGGGGTTCCTCACCTTTATGAACAGAAAAAGAAGCTACTTTGATTTTATTACCTGCCTTGCAGCCGGTTCCCTCAGTTTTGTTTCGGTCAACTTTACAGAAAAAACCACATAATCTGCATTTTTCCCACAATGAATCAGCATAATTTATTAAAAAATTTTTTTTATTATGATTTTTTGTTTTTAAAAGTTCAACATACTTTGGCATCATAAGAGTTAATATACAATATTTCAGAGGAATAATCAAAGTAGTAAATACGTGATATGGGGTCTGCACAGCTCCTAAGTTTTTTATTTTTCTTACTCACTTATTCACTGTTTCTTATTTATCCCACTTATTAACTGCTTTTCTTTTGCTTTCTCGGATAACGGATTACCGATTACGGATTACGGCTCATAAGTTTCACCCGCGTTTCATTATTCTATTGTATTTATTTGTGTTTTTTGATAAGTTATTAAATGAAATTTAATAATGTAGGAGAATATATGGAAAAAATCTGGTTAAGCGACATTGCTTCGCATTATGGCAAAAAAGTTAAAATTTCAGGTTGGGTTTTTAATAAACGCTCAAGCGGAAAAATCAAATTTCTTCTTGTCCGTGATGGCTCCGGTGTGTGTCAGGCCGTACTTTCAAAATTCGATGTATCTGAAGAAATTTTTTCAAAACATGAAAATATTTCACTGGAAACTTCTGTTGAAATAATTGGAACTCCAAAACACGAGCCAAGAGCTGCCGGCAATACAGAAATTCTTATAGAGGATATAAATATTATAGGAATGAGTGAAAATTATCCTATCGGAAAAAAAGAACATGGTGTGGAATTTCTTCTTGATAACAGACATTTATGGCTGCGTTCCACCCAGCAGAGAGCAATAATGAAAATAAGGCATGAAGTTATTAAAGCTTCAAGAGATTTTCTTAACAATCTTGGGTTTATAAACATGGATTCTCCAATATTTACACCTTCTGCCTGTGAAGGAACCACAACACTTTTTCCAGTTGAATACTTTGATAAAACAGCATATTTAAGTCAGAGTGGACAATTATACAACGAAGCACATGTAATGGCACATGGAAAAGTTTACTGTTTTGGTCCAGTATTCAGGGCTGAAAAATCAAAAACCAGAAGACATCTTACAGAATTCTGGCAGATTGAGCCGGAAATTGCATGGATTAACCTTGAGCAGAACATGGAATTACAGGAACAGATGGTATGTTATATTATTAAATCAGTTCTTGATAATAGAATGAACGAACTTGAAATTCTTGAAAGAGATATTGATTTTTTAAAAAACATTAAAGCTCCATTCCCAAGAATATCTTATACTGAAGCTGTTGAAATACTTCAGAAAAAAGGTTCTGAAATAAAATGGGGTGATGATTTTGGTGCTCCAGATGAAACAATTCTGGTTCAGGAATTTAAAACTCCTATTTTTGTCCACAGATTTCCAATTAAAATAAAAGCTTTTTACATGAAACCAGACCCGGAAAATCCCGAACTTGCTCTCGGAGTCGATATGCTTGCTCCTGAAGGTTATGGTGAAATTATCGGTGGTGGAATCCGTATTGATGATAAAAACCAGCTTCTTGATAAAATTCATGAGCATAATCTTGATCCTGCAACATTTAAATGGTATCTGGATTTGAGAGAATTCGGAAGTGTCCCTCATGGTGGCTTCGGTATGGGGATTGAAAGAACAGTTGCGTGGATTTGTGGTATTTCTCATATAAGAGAAACTATACCATTCCCAAGAACAATTTACAGACTTGAACCTTAAAACACTGACCGGGGAGAAATCCCCGGTTTATTTTTTTCTTAATGCATTTATATAATTTTCTACCAGATTACTCAACTCAAAGCTATCTTTAACAAGCGGTCTTGCTTTTATCATATTTTCAAGCGCTTTATCTTTTTCACCCATTAAATCATATACAATTGCACTTCTTATAAACGGGTCAGGCTCCCTTCCATCTATGAGTATTGCATTTGAATAGGCTCTCACAGCCTCTCTGTTTCTTCCAAGCTTTTCATAATTCAAACCAAGATTATAATGAATGTTGAAATCCGCGCCTTTTATTAGAAGAGCCTGATTTAAAATATTAACAGCATTTTCAAAATCTTTTTTTTCATGGAAAACTGCTGCAAGATTGTTGAAAGCAGGAATAAAATCAAATCTTAATTCTATTGATTTTTCAAAAAACTCCTGAGCTTTATCAAGATTATTCTGTATTTTATAAATAACTCCAATCTTGTTATTTAAATCATAAGAGTCCGGGAAGTATTTCAAAGCTTCAGTATAATTAATCAGAGCATTATCATATCTGTGTCTGTCAAGAAAATTATCCCCTACTGTTTTGTATTTTAAATACATATTATTATCAAGTGGTGTATAACTTCTTACATACTGACCTTCAAATATTTCTTCTGTCTGAGCTGGAAGAACATCACACACTGAGCAAAGTATTCTGTTATCAACCACAATATATTCACCACCAGCCGGACATTTTTTTTCTTCAGATAAAAGTCCCATTTGAATTAGTTTTGCCACATCAAAATCATAGTCAAAAGCTTTATAATTATTTAACTCAGGTATTATTTTATAATCAAATGAATTATAGAAAAACTCTTTCATATTTTCGAGATTTTTTGCTTCAAAATAGGCGTTTTCAAGAAGTTTTACATTAAGATAACACTCATATTCAGCTGTAAATCTGTTATCAAATTCTTCACCCGGGAAATATTTGAAATATTCTTTGATAAGTTCCATTATTTCAGGAATTTTCTCCTGACTCCCTTCTTCACGATATCTTTTCCATAGTGTATATGGGCGTATAAACTTACTTATTTCTCGAGTCTGTTTTTTAATATCATAGGTGTCATCACGATTTCTTGCTATTTTAAAAAGATAATATCTGGCAATAACATTGTCTGGGAATATTTCAAGACTTTTTTCAAATTCTTCATAAGCCATATTGAAACGGGATTCATTAAAATAATTTTCACCCATTTTAAAATGAAACTCATCCCAGGCATTAATTTTTACTTTTTCTTCAACTTGCTCTTGTTCAAGTTGACTTTCAAGGTATATTTTTTCTTCTTCAATTTTTTTTATCTGCGATTCCAGCTGAATTTTTTGAAAATGAGCAATTTTTTCAATTTTATCCATCAACTCTAAAGCCAGAGAATTTTCACCGTCAAGTTCAATAGCTCTTTCTAACATATTATATGCCTGCTGAATATTACCTCTGTTATAGTTAAAAAGAGCGTTCATGTACCATTGATGAGAATCATATTTGTTATCAGCCAGTATAAACAAACTGAAACATAGAATTATTAAAGGGATATATAAGATTTTTTTTCTGAAAACATCTATTGACCACAGCATTTTTTATATTTTTTCCCTGAGCCACATGGACACAAATCATTTCTTCCGATTTTATCTCCCTGCCTTTTTACAGGTTCTTTTTTTGCTGTATTATCACTTTTATTTTCAAATGCTTCTGTTTTTTCAGGTTCAACAGAATGTGAAGGTGAAATTTCAACCCTGAAAATAAACTCAACTGTCTGTTCTTTAATTCTCGCGACAAGACCATCAAACATTTCATGGGTTTCAATTTTATATTCAACAAGAGGGTCTCTCTGACCATAAGCTCTGAGTCCAATACCTTCTCTGAGTGAATCAATTGAAACAAGGTATTCTCTCCACTCATCATCAACACTTCTTAACAGAGCAACTTTTTCAAGTTTTGAAAAAATTTCACTTCCATATCTTTTCTTTTTTATTTCATATTGTCTGTAAGCTTCATTTACCACAAATTGAACTGCTTCTTCATAATCAAGTTTTCTTAAACTGGTTTCATCAACTTTAAAACCAAATTTTGTATAAAGTTCTTCATTTAATTTATTTAATTCCCAATGTTCTGAAAGAAATTCCTGATTAATAAAAACAGAAGCAATATTTGTAAACAGTTCTCCAACAAAAGAATTAAGAGTTTCTGAAACATTATCAGTACTCAAAACTTCTTTTCTCTGTTTATAAATTATATTTCTCTGATCATTTATAACATTGTCATACTCTAATACGTGTTTTCTTACTCTGTAATTCTGAAGTTCTACTCTTTTCTGGGCTCTTTCAAGTGCCTGATTTATAAGCGGATGTTTGATAGGTTCATAATCTGGAATATTTAATCTGTCATATAAAGATGTGATTTTATCTGAGCCGAAAAGTCTTAATAAATCATCTTCCAGAGCTAAAATAAATTGACTTGTTCCGGGATCGCCCTGTCTTCCTGAACGTCCTCTGAGCTGATTATCTATTCTTCTGCTTTCATGGCGTTCAGTACCCATGACATAAAGACCACCAGCTTTTTTAGCATCTTCATCAAGAACAATGTCTGTTCCTCTTCCAGCCATATTTGTAGCTATGGTTATTGCACCATGTTTTCCAGCTTCTGAAATTATTTTTGCTTCCATTTCATGATATTTTGCATTAAGAACATTACAGCTAACCCCTTTGTTATTAAGCATAGAAGCAAGAAGTTCTGAAACTTCAATGGAAACTGTACCGACAAGCACTGGCTGACCTTTCTGGTTAAGCTCAATAATTTTTTCAATTATCATTTCATATTTTTCTTTTTTACTTCTGTATATAATATCAGAATTATCATTTCTTACCATAGGTTTATTTGTAGGCATAACAATAACTTCCATATTATATATATCTACAAATTCTCTTTCCTCAGTTTTAGCTGTACCAGTCATTCCTGAAAGCTTTTTATACATCAGAAAATAATTCTGCAAAGTAATTGTTGCAAGAGTCTGACTTTCATCCCTTATTTTAACATTCTCCTTTGCTTCAATAGCCTGATGAAGACCTTCACTGTAACGTCTTCCAAACATAAGTCTGCCTGTGAATTCATCAACAATTATTACTTCCCCTTCTTTGACTACATAATCTTTATCTATTCTGAAAAGATTGTGAGCTTTCAGCGCCTGAGTCAGATAATGAGAATAATCATAATTATCATTACTGTATAGATTTTCAATATTTAGAATACCTTCTGCAAATCTGATTCCTTCTTCTGTCAGAGCAACATTTCTGTGTTTTTCATCAACAGTGTAATGTTTTTCATTTTTCATTTTTACAGCTATCTGATTGAATCTGAAATAATTATCTGATGACCTTTTTGGCAGTCCCGAAAGTATGAGAGGAGTTCTCGCTTCATCAATCAGAATTGAATCAACTTCATCCACTATTGCATAGTTCAGATTTTTCTGTACACAGTCATTAATATCAACTTCCATATTATCACGCAGATAGTCAAAACCAAATTCATTGTTGGTTCCATAAGTAACGTCACACATATATGCCTGTTTTTTAACATCATGACTCATTCCACTTTTTATAATACCTACAGAAAGACCTAAAAACTGATAAATCTGCCCCATCCATCGTGAATCTCTCTCAGCCAGATATTCGTTTACAGTTACTACATGAACACCTTTTCCAGTTAAAGCATTAAGATATACCGGAAGGGTTGCCACAAGAGTTTTTCCCTCACCAGTTTTCATTTCAGCAATCTTTCCTTCATGAAGCACAATACCACCCATGAGCTGTACGTCAAAATGTCTCATGGATAATACCCTTTTTGAAGCTTCTCTGACAACTGCAAAAGCTTCAGAAAGAATATCATCAAGAGTTAATCCACTTTCAAGCTGGGATTTAAAATATGATGTTTTATTTTTTAATTCTTCATCTGATAATTTTGAAATTTCACTCTCAAATGAGTTGATAAGTTTAATTCTTTTTTCAAGCTTGAGAATTTCTCTTTCGTTTTTATTAAAAAGTGATTTTAAGAATTTTTTCATTTTTTTCTTAGTATATCCATAATTTCTTCAGCCGTAACTGCATCAAGAATAGCTTTTCTAAATTCATCACGTCTGAGTAACATTGAAAGATTTGCAAGAACCTGAAGATATTTGGATTCGACATTTATAGGAGCTGCAAGCAGAAAAAATATTCTTGCAGGTTTTCCATCAAGAGAATCGAAATCAATACCTTTTGAATGTCTCACTAAAATAAGAGATAAATCTTTTACACATTCACATCTTCCATGAGGTATTGCAATATTTTTTCCAATCCCGGTACTCCCAAGTTTTTCACGGTTTTCAATCACCTCAAAAAACTCATTTTTATCAGTTACAATACCAGTCTGAAAGGCGAAATCACAGAGTTCTCTGAGCATTTCGCCTTTTGTTTCAGACTTTGGATTTAAAAAAATAAATTTTTCTTTTAATAAACTGTCAATTTCCATTAAAACTTATAGTTCTGGCTCAATAAGACCAACTGTGCCATCCTTTCTTTTATAAACTACGTTTACCTGTTCTGTTTCGGCATTTGTGAAAACAAGAAATTCTCTGCCGAACTCATTCAGCTGCATTGCCGCTTCTTCAACAAAAAGTGGTTTCAAAGCATATTTTCTTGCTCTTACAACCTTAGGATTATTTTCCTCAACTTCAGTTTCAAGATCATAAACTGAATGAGTAATTGCTCTTTCCTTAGCTTCAGCAAGTTTTTTTCTGTCTTTGGTTTTCAGTTTTTCTTTGTACTTTTTAATCTGTCTTTCAAGCTTGTCAACAACAAGATCTACTGAAGAATATAAATCCTGTGCGGATTCTTCAGCATGCAATGTTGTACCATTAGCCCAGATTGTTACTTCAACTGAGTGTTTTTTTTCTTTTTCTTTTGAATCTTCAACATGAAAAACAACATCTGTTTCGTTAATCTGTTCAAAATACTTTTTGAGTTTTGACAGTTTTTCTTCAGTGTGCTGTTTTAAACTGTCTGTCAGATTAAAATTCTGTCCGCTTATAATTATCTGCATCTGTAATGCCCCCTTTGCCCTGAATGGGAACTAAATATTCGTTATTTGCCGCAAGATAGTTCAAATGACTTTTTTCCTCTGAAATAAGATCCGGCTCACCCGCAACTCTTACATCAGGAAGTTCAAAGTCACAGTTTCTATCTTTTTTTAACTTGTAATATTCAATTATAGCAGAAGAAATCGATTTTGCCAAATTATATCTGTAAAAATTTGACATTAGTAATTTACATTCTTCATTATTTGAAATAAAACCAATCTCAAGAAGCAGTGCAGGAGACTGAGCAAACTGCAGCACGCTGAAATTAGCACTGAAAACTCCACCTCCGTGAATATTTATATCATTTTTTTCAAAG
>Ga0172382_10004944_pt1 | contig 20144 bp, 16 predicted proteins | sample Leawel138RmetaG_FD_122245 | JGI IMG/M metagenome (GOLD analysis project Ga0172382, IMG submission 122245) | Leachate microbial communities from a municipal landfill in Southern Ontario, Canada - Leachate well 138R metaG | ecosystem: Engineered > Solid waste > Landfill > Unclassified | place... | reverse complement strand
GCTGACCTTCTGGGAGCGCGAGGCCGGCGAGATCGATTTCGCCCGCACCGGCGAAGGCTGGCTCGTCTTCACCGACGGCTTCGTCCTCGACGCGCGGAAGCGTGCCGTGAAGCGCGCCTTCGACTTCCTGGTGAGCCTGGCCTTCCTGATCCTCTTCCTGCCGGTGATCCTGGTCGTCGCTCTGGCCGTGAAGCTCGAGAGCCCGGGCCCGGTCATCTACCGCCAGGAGCGGGTCGGTCGGGACGGCAAGGTCTTCGAGGTCTGGAAGTTCCGCAGCATGCGCACGGACGCCGAAAGCGACGGCGTGCCGCGCTGGGCGGCCGTGGCGGACGATCGCATCACTCGCGTCGGCCGGATCATCCGCAAGCTTCGGCTCGACGAGATCCCGCAGATCGTCAACGTGCTGCGCGGCGAGATGAGCTTCGTCGGCCCGCGCCCGGAGCGCGCCTACTTTACCGAACAGCTCTGCAAGCAGATCCCCCACTACGATCTGCGTCACAAGGTGAAGCCGGGCATTACCGGGTGGGCCCAGGTCAACTTCCCGTACGGCGAGACCCTGGAAGATTCGAAGCGGAAGCTCGCCTATGACCTCTACTATGTGAAGAACTGCGACCTCGTGCTGGATCTCGCGATCATCGCGCAGACGGTCCGGGTCGTGCTGTTCGCTCACGGAGCCCGCTAGTGACCCTAGCCAGGTCTCACCGGTCCGACACGGGTTACGCCTTCATGGCGGCCAATGCTGAGCCGCCGCCTGCGCGAGCGCAGGCGCGGCATCTGCTGCATGTGTTCCCGGGCTTCGGGGTCGGCGGCTCTCAGATGCGCTTCGTCGCGCTCGCCGACGCGCTCGGCGACAACTACGTGCACACGGTGTTGTCCCTGTCCGGGCGCTTCGAGGCTGCCGAGTTTCTCACCCGTCGGGCGCCGGTGCGGCTGCTGGACGGGACGGTCGTCGCCGGCTCGCTGCCCAACCGAATTCTCGAATATCGGCGGCTTGTCCGACGTCTCGCGCCCGACCTCCTGGTCACCTACAACTGGGGCGCCATCGAGCCGGCGCTCGCCAATCTGGCGGGTCGCACGCCGCACCTGCATTTCGAGGATGGCTTCGGGCCGGAGGAGGCCGAACGCCAGCTCCCCCGGCGCGTATGGACCCGGCGCCTGGCCCTGGCCCGAAGCGACGTGGTCGTGCCCTCGCACACGCTTCGGACCATCGCGACCAAGGTCTGGCGCCTGAACGGGCGGCGCGTCCGTCACATCCCCAATGGCGTGAGGCCCCGCCGGGCCTTCGCCACCACCCTGGCGGAGCTTGGCCTGGCGCTGCCTTCGGGGCGCGTCCGCATCGCCTGGGTGGGCGCACTCCGCCCGGAGAAGAACCCTGCCCGCCTCCTGCGCGCCTTCGGCAGCGTGAAGGACGATGCGGTTCTGCTGCTGATCGGCGACGGGCCCGAACGCGAAGCGCTGGAGGCCGAGGCCTCCCGCCTCGGGCTCGCCGAGAGCGTTCGGTTCCTCGGCGCCCGGGACGATGCGCGCGACATCATCATGCAGTGCGATGTGCTCGCGCTGTCCAGCGACACCGAGCAGATGCCGCTCGTCGTCCTGGAGGCGATGGACGCCGGCCTGCCGGTCGTCTCGACGGACGTGGGGGACGTCCGGCGCATGGTCGCTGAGCCGAACCGGCCCTATGTGACGCCGTGCACCGACGAGGGCCTCGCCGCTGCGCTGACGGCCCTGGTCCGGGCGCCCGCCGCCCGGGCCGAAATCGGCGCCGCGAACCGCCGGAAGGCTGGCGCAGAGTACAGCTTCGAGACGATGGCGGCCGCCTACGCGGCGCTGTTCGACAGCCTTGCGGGTCAGCCGCGATGACCGGTCGAATCCTGCACGTCTACAAGCACTTCCGGCCGACGTTCACGGGCGAAGGCGTCTTCCTGGAGCGGCTGGCGCCGGTGATGGCCGAGCTTCGGCCCGACGTGGCGCACGAAGTGCTGGTGACGACGACGCCGCCTCCCCCCGAGGCGCCTTCGCTCGCCGGCATTGCGGACATCCACTACCTGGCCAGCCCGGAGACCGGCGCGCCGCAGCGCGACATCGTGCGCTGGCTGGCCCGCAACGCCGAGCGCTACGACGTGGTGCATCACCACACCCATGTCGACCGGACCTTCCTCGGCGCCCTCCAGCTGAAGCTGAAGGGCCGCAGGATCGTCCTTTCGGCGACGCTCGACGACAGCCTCCAGGGCCTGCTGCGCGGATATCGTCCGGCGTTTCGCCCGCTGGTGCGCCGGCTTTTCGGCCTGATCGACCAGTTCGTCGCCATCAGTCCGAGGCTCCACGAGGAGAACCTGCAGGTGGCGCCCGCCGGCAAGTCGGCGCTCGTGCCGATCGGGATTCACATCCCGCCGGAGGGCGACGTTTCGGCTGCGGCCCGCGAGAAGCTCGGACTGCGCATCGACGCCAAGGTGCTGATCTGCGTCGGCGGCCTGTGCCGCCGAAAGGACCAGCTGTTCCTCATCGAGCAGCTGCCCGACCTGGTCCGTGAGACGCCCGAGCTGGTGCTGGTGCTGGTCGGACCCGACGTCGAAAGCGACTACCGGAGCCTGCTGCAGCGGCGCGTGGACGAGCTGGGCCTTGCCGCCCATGTGGTCTTCGCCGGCCACGCGGACGAGCCCTGGGACTACTATCGCGCCGCCGACCTCATGGTGTTCGCCTCCCGCGAGGAAGGCTTCGGCACCGTGGTCATCGAGGCGATGGCCCACGGGCTGCCGATCGTCGCGCGCCGGCTGCCCGGCGTGAACGACACCTTCGTCGATCACGGCGTCAGCGGTTACCTGTACGACGACGCCGACGCGTACCGCCGCTTCGTCGCCGGGCTGATCGCCGATCCGGTCGGGTCCCGGACCATGGGCCGTTCGGGCCGTGCGTTCGTCGCGGCGCGCTATCGGATCGAGGACATCGCCGCGAGATACCTGGAACTCTACGGCTTCGCGCCGAACCGCCACGCGGCGGTCGCGCCCCTTAGAGCTTCCGTAAGCCCGGGGCCCTACACCGACGCAGAGGTTTCCGCGGCCGGCCTCAAAGTTCGAGCTCAGTAGGACATGACAGCCAGCAGAAGTGCACAATACGAGACGATCGTGATCAGGCCGCGCAAGGGACTTGCGCCGCTCGACCTGAAACTGCTGTGGCAGTTCCGGGATCTCCTGTTCGCGTTCGCGGACCGGGACATACGCCTGCGCTATCGGCAAACGGCGCTCGGCGCCGCCTGGGTGATCCTGCAGCCGCTCCTGGGCGCCTCGATCTTCGCGATCGTGTTCGGGGTCATCGCCAAGATGCCCAGCGACGGGACGCCCTACTTCCTGATCTCCTACACGGGCTTCCTGGGCTGGAGCCTCTTCCAGGGCGTGATCAGCCGCGTGACCCCGTCGCTGGTCGCCAACGCGAGCCTGATCCGCAAGGTCTTCTTTCCGCGCCTTCTGGTGCCGCTCGGGGTCATCCCCTCGGTCGTGCTGGACTTTGTGGTCAGCCTGCTCGTCCTGGTCGTGCTGATGGTGATCTACCGGATCACGCCGAACTGGGGCCTGGCCCTGGTTCCGCTCGCGATCCTCATCCTCTTGGGCCTCGCCCTCGGCTTCGGCCTGGCCGCGACCAGCCTCGCCGTGCGGTTCCGGGACGTGCAGCACGTCGCCCCGTTCGCGGTCTCGCTGTTCATGTACGCGAGCCCGGTCGGCTACGCCGTCGCCGCGGTGCCCGAGCACCTGCGCCACCTCTATCTGCTGTTGAACCCGATGGCCGCGCCGATCGACGTGATCCGCTGGGCCTTCCTCGGCACCGAACAGCCGCAGTTCGCCTATCTGGCCACGTCTGCGCTCGCGGCGGTGCTGAGCGTTGTCGTCGGGCTTCTCGTGTTCCACAGCGCCGAGCGGGAGTTCGCCGATGTCATCTAGCACGGCCGCCATTTCCGTCCGCGGGCTTGGCAAGCGCTACATCATCCAGCAGTCGGGCTCGAACCCCTCCACCTTCGTGGAGGCCATGCTGGACCGCGTCCGCCGGGGCCTTGCGCGCCCATCGTCGGAAGAACTGTGGGCGCTCCGCGACATCACGTTCGACATCGAGCAGGGCGACATCGTCGGCCTCGTCGGCCACAACGGCGCCGGCAAGAGCACTTTGCTGAAGCTGCTCAGCCGGATCACCGACCCGACGACCGGCGAGGCCCATATCCGCGGTCGCGTCGCCAGCCTGATCGAGGTCGGGACGGGCTTCCAGCCCGAGCTGACCGGTCGCGAGAACATCTATCTCAACGGCGCCATTCTCGGCATGCGCCGGCGCGAGATCACCCGGCGCTTCGACGAGATCGTCGATTTCTCGGGCGTGGAGAAGTTCCTCGACACGCCCGTGAAGCGCTACAGCAGCGGCATGTACGTCCGCCTGGCCTTCGCCGTGGCGGCCCACCTGGACGCCGACATCCTGCTGGTCGACGAGGTGCTGTCGGTCGGCGACGCCGAGTTCCAGCGCAAGTCGCTCGGGAAGATGGACGAAGTGGCCCACTCGGGGCGGACGGTGATCTTCGTGAGCCACAGCGTCACGGCGATCCAGTCGCTCTGCCACAGGGGCCTGTTCTTCGATCAGGGCCGCCTCGCCTTTTCCGGCGAGATCTCGGAGACGCTCGACGCCTACCACAACGCCGTGCGCAACCGGATCGAGGCCATCGATCGGGTGGAACGGCCAGTCGACCTCGCCAGTATCAGCGAGCACTTCCGCCAGATCGACGTGCTCGATCCGGAGGGGCGCTCCACGCGGAGCATCCCGCTCGGCGGTCCGCTGCACCTGGAGATGCAGATCGAGTTCCCGGACTCGATCACCTATCCGACGCACATCGTCCTGATCGAAAGCAGCAACGGCCAACGGTACATGACGCTCAAGTCGCCGAAGAACGATCGCGCGCTGCGCGTCAGCCCCGGCGTGAACACGGTGAGCTGCGTGATCGACGACCTGCCGCTGCCGCCGGGCGACTATTACGTCAGGCTGGCGCTCTCGCGGGCGAGCGAACGCTTCGAGGAAACCGGCCCGGTCCTGTCCTTCACGGTCAGGGACGAGGACAGCTTCGAGGACGGGTGGGGCGCGACGCGCGGATACTGCCTCGCGCGCTCCCGCTGGTCCGCCAACGCCTCGGCGGCGCCGCGCCTGCTGAGGGCCTGAGGGCGTTCGCCGCCGATGCTGCGCACATCCAGGGCGATGGACGCCTGGGACATCTTCAGCGGTACGGCGAAGGCGCTGCTTCCCGAACCGGCCATCGACCTCGCGCGCAAGGTGCGCGACCGCCGTCGCGCGCGCCTTGCGCTCGCGGACTACCTCGCTCGGATCGGGGCCGCCTTTCCCGACGTCTCCTACCGGAGCGCCTGGCTCATCGATGAGGGCAATGACTACGCCATCGTAAACTTGGACAACTCGCTGGTCTTTAGGTTCCCGCGCAATGGTGACAGCGCCGACCTGCAGCGAGAAGTGAGACTCCTTGAGAATCTCCGCGCCCGCACGAGCATCAACGTCCCACACTACCTGTATATGACGGACGCCTTCGGCGGCTATCCCATGCTCAATGGAAGGCCGCTCAGCGTAGAGGTGCTGCGCAACCTCAACGAATCCGAAACTGAGACAGTCCTGACGCAGCTGGCGGGCTTTCTAAGCGCGCTACACTCGACAGAACATGACATCATCGCGCGAGCGGATGGGTCGGTACCGCATACGGCTCCACATCAATTGTTCGCGGACGGATATCACGGGGAACAGCGAGATCGGCTTGAGTCCCTCGTCGATACAGATCTCCGACGCTCGCTGGAACGCTTCTACGCCGAGAGCCCGCAACCCGATGCACCGCGGCTGAGGCTGGTTCACGGCGACCTGAAGCCAAGTCACGTCTTCCTCTTGCCCGAGAGCCATCAGCTCGGCGTAATCGATTTTGGCGACGTGAGCGCCGCCGACCCGGCTATCGACTTCACTTTCCTCTGGTTTTTCGGCGAGGATTGCGCCCGCTCCGTCTTTGAGCGCTATTCGCTCGCCAGCGAAGATCCCGAAATTGTCGAGCGGGCGCGCCAGCTTCTGCCGAGACTGGGCGTGAAGCGTCTACTGTGGCGCTTTGCAAACCCCCAAAGATACTCTCCGGACCAACAGGCGAAGGCTATCACTCTGCTGAGGCAGGAACTGGCGGCGGCTGGATTTGCCGATGAGCATTAGCCGCCCTCGGCCACCCTCCCCCAACTGCAGGGGCCACAAGTGAGTATCCTCGCCGCCATCGCCAAGGCCACGCTTCCGCCCAGCGCCGTCGACGCCCTGCGCAGGAGGAAGGCTGACTACGAGACGCGCGCCGAACTGGTCGGGCGCATTCGTTCGGCGCTGCCGGACTTCCCCGTTCGCCGCACCAAGCTCATCGACGACGGATTCGACCACGCCGTTCTGATCGTCGACGGCGAATGGGTCTTCCGCTTCCCCCGGGATGACGACTACCGGGAGAACCTCCACTACGAGGCCCGCCTCCTCGCCGCGCTGCAAGGCGAGACCTCGGTGTCCTGTCCCTTCTATTCGCACCTGGTCCGAGGGCCGGACGACACGCCGTCCCACCCCGCCATCGAGTTCGGCGCGTATCGCATGATCGCCGGGCGCGAGATGTACCCCGAGGCGTTCGCGAAGCTATCACGCGAGGCGCAGGAAGCCGTCCTGAACCAGCTCGCCGAAGCGCTCAGCGCCATCCATGGCCTTTCCCCGGAGCTGATCACGCGACCGGACGGGCGCACCCCGCAGGTGCTGCAGGCGCCGCGCTTCACGGACGCCGAATACATCCACGAGCGGCTGGAGATGCTGGCGCCGCAGGTCGATCCCGGCCTCCAGGACGAGATCGCCCGCTTCTACGAGGCCTCTCCGAAGAGGTTCTCCGCGAGCAGACGGCTCCTGCACAGCGACGTCACCTACCGTCACCTGTTCCTCAAGCCGGACGGGCCCAGCCTCGCTCTGATCGATTTCGGCGAGGCGGCGGTCGGCGACCCTGCCTGGGACTTCGCGGCCCTCTGGGGCTATGGCGACTGGGCGCCGCGGTTCGTGCTCGAGCGCTACGCCTTCGCGGACGAAGAACCGGGAATCCTGGAGCGTTCGCGCTTCCAGTACGCCCACCACCTGATCGACTGCCTCTGGTGGCCGGCCAGCGGCAGGCCGCCGATCGGCGATCCGGAAAAGGCGGCGGCCGAGCTCAGGGCCCACTTTGCGGCCGGCTGGCGCGCCTGAGTGGCAACGGCCTTGCATCGCACGCCGCGAAGGTGACGCAACATGACTCTTCTGGCACGGATCGCCGGGCGCACACGCCGTGCGACGCGTGAGATAACCGATATTCCGCTCCGCCGGCGGCTGGGATCTCGCCCCCGGGCCGCCCGGTCGCTCGCCTCGCTGTCCGATCTTGGGACGCAGCCCCTCCTCCTGGTGTTCGCCCATCCGGACGACGAGGTGATCGCGGCCGGCGCCCTCATGCAGCGCCCGCCCCGGGTCGGCCTCGTCACCCTCACCAGCGGCGCCACGCGTCACGGATCCTATGCGCGCCGCGCCGGGTTCGACAGCTGGCTCGACTACGGCCATGCACGCCAGATGGAGACCGAGGCCGCGCTCGGCTGGCTTGGTCGGGAGGTCGCGCCGCGGCGCAATCTCGGCCTGCCGGACATGGGCACGATGGATGAGCTGGTGGCGATCACCCGCCATCTCGTCGGTCAGCTGCGGCAGGGCGTGTCGTACGTCGTGACCCATGCCTACGAGGGCGGGCATCCCGACCACGACTCGGCGGCCTTCTGCGTTCACGCCGCCTGCGCCCTGATCGGCCGGGAAGGCGGGCGGCCGCCCGTCATCGTGGAGGCTCCCCTCTACAACGAACACGACGGCGCCGTCGTGCACTCGCAATTCCTGCCGCACGAAGACGCCGGGGCCCCCGTCACCTTCCATCTGTCCGCCGACGAGCAGGCGCTCAAGCGCCGGATGTACGAGAGCTACGTCACCCAGCGCGAGACGATGGCGGACTTCGGCGTCGGGACCGAAATCTTCCGCGAGGCGCCGCGCTACCACTTCTCGTGCGCACCTCAGAACGGCGGCGCGGCCTACGACAACTACGGCTGGCCGATCCGCAGCCCGTCCTGGCGAAGGTCCGCCTGGCGCGCCATGCGCGAACTCGACCTCACCGCCGAACTGGCGTGAGCAGAGCCCCGGCCATGCGCGTACTCCTCGTTTCCAAGCACCTACACTTTCCGCAGGGCGGCGGCGGCCTGGAGCGCAACACGCACGAACTCTGCCTGCGCCTGGTCCGCGCCGGCGTGCAGCCCGCCGTGATGTGCGATCTGCATCCCGACCGTTCGCTGCTGGCCTTCAAGAACCGGCTCGCCCGCAAGCTGCGCCCGAGCATCCGCTTCCCGGTCGATCACGCGTGCGGCTATCCGGTCTACCGCGGCTGGGGGGAGGACGACGGCGCCAAGGAAGTCACCGCACGTTTCAAGCCGGACGTGGTGATCGCCCAGTCGGCCGAACCGGTGCCGCTGCTTCGCTCCTTCGAGGGCCTCGGCGTCCCGCGCATGGCCTACTTCCACGAAGTGGAGCGCGTCGAGGAGGCGCGCGAGGTGGCCCGCATGGGGGATGTCGGATTCCTGGCCAATTCGGTGTTCACCGCCGCCCAGATCATGCAGGCGGCCGATGTCGCGCCGCCCCCGGTCATCCGGCCGCTGATCGACCCGGAACTCTACCGGACCCGCCGCTCGCCGAGCAACGTGCTCTATGTGAACACCCACCCCAAGAAGGGCGTCGAGGTCGCCTTCGCGATCGCCCAGGCCCGGCCGGACGTCCACTTCGACTTCGTCTGCTACTGGACGGAGAGCGCCGAGAACCGACGCCGCCTCCAGGAGCGGGCTCAGGCGGCGGGCAACATCACGCTGCACCCTCCGACGAACGACATGCGTCCGCTCTACAGCCGGGCGCGCCTGCTGCTCGCCCCCTCCCAGTGGCGGGAGGCGTGGGGCCGCGTCGCGACGGAAGCCCAGGTGAACGGCATCCCGGTGCTCGCGAGCGCGCGGGGCGGCCTTCCCGAATCCGTGGGGCCCGGCGGACTGCTCGTCGAACACGATGCGCCGCTCGGGGCCTGGCTCGCAGCCTTTTCGGAGATCTGGGACGATCCTGTAAGATACGAGCGCTATTCCACCGAAGCGAAGCGGCACAGTCTTCGCCCAGAGATCCAACCCGACCAAGTAGTCCGCGAGTTCATCGCCGAAGTTCGCGCCTTTTCCAACAGGGGCGCGCAATCAACACGGGGGGCTCCCGAATGAGGATATTGCTGGCTGCGAAGTGGCCTCACTTCCCGCAGGGCGGGGGTGGCCTGGAACGCAACACCCACGAACTCTGTCGCCGGCTGGTTCGCCGCGGGGCCAAGGTCGCCGTCATCTGCGACCTGAACAACGACGGATCGCTGCTGGTGCTGAGCAACCGCATCGCCCGCGCGCTGCTTCCCGCCCGGCGCTTCCCCGCCGACCACTACTTCGGCTATCCCGTGTATCGCGGGTGGCCGTCGGAGGACGGCGCGGCCGAGGTGACGGCCCACTTCAAGCCCGACGTGGTCATCGCCCAGTCCGCCGAGCCGATCCCCATCCTGCACTCCTTCGCCGGCCTTGGGGTTCCGCGCATGGCCTACTTCCATGAGGTCGCCCGCGCGCACAACGCCGGCGAGATCGCGGAGATGGGCGACGTGGGGCTCCTGGCGAACTCGGAATTCACCTCGCGACGGATGGCCGAGCATGCGGGCTATCGCCCGCCGGTCATCCGGCCGCTGATCGACCGCTCGCTCTACGAGACGGCCATGCGGCCGGCCAACGTCCTCTACGTCAACACCAAGCCGCATAAGGGGCTGGAGACGGCCTTCGCCCTGGCGGCGGCTCGACCCGACGTGCAGTTCGAGTTCGTGAGCTCCTGGTACGAGAGCGCGGCCGAGCGGGAGGAGATCGCCCGACGGGCGCAGCTGGCGGGGAACATCCGAATAAATCCCCCGACCAACGACATGCGTCCGCTCTACGCCCGGGCGCGCCTCCTGCTCGCGCCCTCCACGGTCGAGGAAGCCTGGGGCCGTGTCGCGACCGAAGCGCACATCAACGGCATTCCGGTCCTGGCGAGCACCCAGGGCGGCTTGCCGGAGGCCGTCGGACCCGGCGGACTGCTCCTTCCCCACGACGCGCCGGTCGAGGCGTGGGCCGCCGCCTTCTCAGAGATCTGGGACAGCCCCGAGCGTTACGAGCGCTTCTCGGCCGCCGCCCGCGCCTACTCGCTTCGCTCGGAGATCCAGCCCGACACCATCGTCGACACGTTCATCAAGAGCGTGGAGCTGTTCCTGTCGGGTTCGCGGGCGCCGGCGCGATCCCGCGCGCTGGGCGTCGCCCTCCCCGCGGCCGGATGAGCCCGAGATAGGGCGCGAGCGGCGGGCGCTGGGGCCCGCCCTGCAGCGCGAAGTCGTACTCAGCGCGCATGCGGGCGACGCAGGCCGTGATCGAGAACTCGGCCTGCGCCCTCTCCCGCGCCGCCGTCCCCAGGCGTAGCCGCTGCTCGGGCGCGCGGATCAGGCCAATCATCGCCTGCGCCAGCGCCTCCGGCGATTGCGGCTCGACCAGAAGGCCGGTCTCGCCGTCGACGATGGCCTCCGGGATGCCGTCGACGTTGGCGCCGATGCTGGGCTTGCCCGCGGCCGCTGCCTCGACGATGACCCGCCCGAACGCCTCCTGGCGCGAGGGGGCGATCAGGAAGTCCGAGGCGTCCCTGAGGACCGCGCCCAGATCGCTGCGGTGGCCCAGGAAATGGACCGGAAGGCCGGCCGCGAGCGCCTCGTAGGCGGCCCGCTCGGGTCCGTCGCCGACGACCAGGAGCTGGAACTGCGTCGCGGGAAGATCGAGCCTGCGCATGGCCTCGAAGAGGATGTCGTGGCCCTTGCGCAGGATCAGGGATCCCGCGATCGCCCCGATCACCGCCGTATCCGGTATCCCGAGCGCTTTGCGCAGGCCCAGGGCCTGCCCTTTCAGCACCTGCTCGAAATCGAAGCCGTTCGGCACGACCGAAACGCGCGCGGGCGGCATGCCGTCGGCGAGCAGCGGGGCCGCAACCGCCTCGGCGACGGCGACGATACGGTCGGCCGCATGGACGCCAAGCACGTAGCGGCTGCGGCGCAGGTAGGGCGCGTGAAGGTTCACCACCATCGGGACTCCCGCGCGCCAGCAGGCCCACCGCATCCATTGCGCCGGCGCGGCGCTGTTGCAGTGGACGAGGTCGGCGCCCGTCTCGGCGATGATCCGGCCCGCCAGCCTCACCTGGCGGAGGTAGGCGCCTGGCGAGAAGCGGGGCGAGGCGTAGTCGAGGAAGTGCTCGAGATCGTCACGGCGCGCCTCGATGCCGAGCTCAGCCGCCGCTCCCTGCATCGCCCGGGCGTTGCACCAGAGGGCCGGCTGCACGCCCGCCGTCGGGAACCAGCGCATCATCTCCAGCAAAGCGATCTCGCTGCCGGCGATCCAATCCTCGCCGTAATGCACGCAGAGGACCTTGATCGGGCGGGAGGCTTGCGTCGCCGCGCTCTGACCGCTCATCCCCTGCTCCTCCCGGACGCGCTCATCGCCCCTGCGTCTGCAATCCCCGCGCCATCATCGGCGGCACGACGCTTGCACACGAAAGCTCTGAAAAATTCGGCTACGAGCCGATATCCGCCGGCCCGGGCAAATCGATGAAGTTCCTCATTTCCGCATTTCTGTCCCTGCTTCTCGCTCTGGGGGCGATCGGCGGCCTGCGGGCCTGCGCGGCCGACACGCCACCGCATCCGCGGATGGCCGATCCCGGCGACTTCAAGGGCAAGGTCGGCGAGGTCGGGCGGTTCGGCCTGGTGAACGACGCGGGGCATGCGGCGGCCCCGCGCATCATCAGTTTCGGCCAGGTCTTCCGTCCCGGCGAGGTCGCGGCCGGCGCGAGCCTCGAGGTGCTGGTCGACGGCAAGCCGCTCCCGACCCAGATGGATCCCAAGGCGTTCAACCTAGACGGCTCGGTGCGGCACGCCATCCTGACGATCGAGACGCCCCAGTTCGCGGCCGGAGCCCGGGCCGAGGCCAAGATCGTCAGCCGCTCCGCAAGAGCGGGCGCCCAGGCGGCGGCCCGCAAGACCGCCCCGCCGGCGGTCGTCGTCGACATCCTTGAGGCCGGCGGCAAGCGTCGCGCCCGGGTGGAATTGGCCAAGGTCGCCCGCAAGCAGGGTCCGGTCGGGTCCCCCTGGCTGAGCGGCCCCCTCGCCCAGGAGCACCGCTACGTCGCCGATGTCGACGGCGGGTTGCAGATCGTGTTCGACGTGTTCACGCCTGTGCGGGGCCCGGCGCGCGTCGATGTCGCCTTCCATCTCGACCGTATCGGAACCCGTCGAAGCGACGTGCGGACCTACGACGTCGAACTGCTCGTCGATAGCAAGACGGCCTACCGAGCGCAGGAGGTGCGCCACTACCCCTTCTCGAACTGGCACACCGTGCTGTGGACCGACAGCGGACAGGCGCTGCGGGTCGTGCCGGATCTGGACATGTTGCGGACCGCGGCGGCGACGCCGCGTTATCTCGACAACGTCCCCATCAAGCCGAAGCTCCTCGACGAGATCCGCCGCGCAGGTCGCGAGGGGGCGTCCAAGCCGCTGGGCCGCGGCCTGGTCTCGCGGAACATGCCGGGCACGGGGGGACGCATGGACATCGGCCCGCTGCCGACGTGGGCCGTGGTCGATCTTCTCCACGGAAGCGAGGCCACGCGCCGGGCGCTCCTGGCCAGCGCCGACGCCGCCGGGAGCATCCCCTGGCACCTGCGCGACGCCGACGGCCGGCCGCTCACCATCGACGACCATCCCCGGCTGTGGCTGGATCTGCGCGGCGGCGAGGTCCCCGGCATCCTTCCGGACGCCTTCGACCTCGAGTTCGAAGGCTGGCAGATCGACGACGCCCACCAGCCGTTGCTCACCTACCTCCCCTATCTCCTGACCGGCTCCCAGTACTACCGCGACGAGCTGGCCCAGCAGGCCGCCTTCGTGCTGCTCTCGTACGACCCCGGCTTTCGCGGCGAGGAGCAAGGCCTGATCATCGGGCGCAACGGCGAGGCCTGGCAGCAGGTGCGCGGCCTGGCCTGGTCGCTCCGGACGCTCGCGACAGCGGCCTACGCACTGCCGAGCGATGACCCTCTGCAAGCCTATTTCGACAGCAAGCTCAGGGCGAACCTTGCCAAGCTGGTGGAGCTCTATGTGGAGGAGCGAAAGCTGAAGTCAGCCGGCGAGATCGAAGGTTGGATGCCGGGCGCCTACAGTCCCGAGGACATGACCGCGCCCTGGCAACAGGCGTTCCTGGCGACCGTCCTGAACTGGGCGAACGACATGGGCTATACCGACGCCGGTCGCGTCGTGGCCTGGATGTCCAACTTCCTGTCGGGCCTCTTCACCAACGCGGACAAGGGCTTCAACCCCAACCGCGGGGCCGCCTATCGTCTGCCGATCGAGGGCGACGGCGGCGAACGTATCCGCACCTGGCGCCGGCTCTACAACGAGAGCGAAATGCCCGAGAAGGACGCCGACGAAGTAGACGAGATGTGGGGGGACTACGGGTGGATCATGCGCGCGGGCGTCGGCGCCGCCTATTCGGTCACCGGCTCGCCGCAGGCGGCCGAGGCCTACCGCTTCATCGGCGAGCGGATGCGGCGGATGCGCGAACCCGTCCCGACCGACCCGACCTTCGCCATCGCGCCGTCCAGGCCGCTGCCCTCGGCGGACAAGTAGCCTGTCCCGGCCATCAACACGCATCCCCGGCGGCGCAGGCGCCTCGCCGGGCAACCCTCAGGTGATCGTTCGCCCCATGGACCGGAGACCTCTGCGCATCCTCTACCACCACCGCATCGCCGCCAGCGACGGCATGCAGGTGCATGTGAACGAGATCGTGACCGCCCTGCGCAACCAGGGCCACGTCGTCAGGGTCGTCGGCCCCGGCGCGGTCGATGGCAACGCCCAGGCCGCCGGCGAGGCGGGCGCCCTCGAGCGGCTGGCCGAAACCCTTCGCAGGCTGCTGCCGCCTGCCGCCTACGAACTGGCGGAACTGGCCTACAATATCCCCGCCTATCTGCGCCTTGCGCGCGAGGTGAAGCAGTTCAAGCCGGACGTCATCTACGAGCGCTACAACCTGTTTCTGCTGGCGGGCCTCGCACTCCACAAGCGTCGCAAGCTGCCGCTGATCCTCGAGGTCAACTCCCCCTTGGCCACGGAACGCGCCGAATTCGGAAACCTGCAGCTCGTGCCCCTGGCGCGGCGTTGCGAGACGGCGCTCTGGAGCGGCGCGGACATCGCGCTGCCGGTGACCGGCGTGCTCGCCCAGCAGGTGGTGGCCAGGCGGGGGACCGCGAACGGCGTCCACGTGATGCACAACGGCGCCAACCTCGCACACCGGACCGATCCGCAGGTGGGTGTGGAGGTCCGGCGCCGCCTCGGCCTCGGCGAGGACGCCATCGTTCTGGGGTTCGTCGGCTTCATCCGGGCCTGGCACGGCGTCGGCTGGGCGATCGACGCGCTCGCAAACCTCCCTGCGAACGTCGTCCTGCTGGTGGTCGGGGACGGACCGGCCAGGGCCGACCTGACCGCGCGCGCGGCCGAGCTGGGGTTGGCGGACCGGGTGCGCTTCGTCGGCCGGATGCCGCACGAACAGATCCCGGAGCTGATGCAGAGCTTCGATGTCGCGCTGCAGACCGCTGCGGTGGGCTACGCCTCGCCTTTGAAATTGTTCGAGTACATGGGCCTGGCGCGGGCCATCGTCGCTCCCGACCAGCCCAACATCCGCGAAGTGCTGACCGACGGCCACGACGCGGCGCTCTTCACGCCGGACGACGAGGCATCCTTCCGCCTGGCGCTGGAGCGCCTCTGCACCGATGCGTCGCTACGGGCGCGGCTGGGCGAAAACGCGCTCAAGACGGTGCTCGAGCATCCCTTCACCTGGGACAGCAACGCCTCGCGGATCGCGTCCTTCGCGCACCAGCTGATCGAGGATCGTTGCGGCTCGGCCGCCTAGCCTGGGCGGCCGCAGCCTGATGAACCGCCGTCCGCACGCCGCTGCTCGGCGGAGCTCCTAGCGCTCACGCCGCCGTCTGAGCGCGAACCGTTTCCATTTCGGCAGGCTCCGCTTCCAGGGGCCCCGCCCCCCTGCCGGCTTGAAGACACGCTCCCGGCGCCAGTTTGGCACGACTGCCTTGGCCTGCGCGGGCGCCGCGGATGGCGCTGTCGCAGGCTGGGACGGCTTCATCTTCAGCAGCCCCTTGCCGGCGGTGCTCGGCAGCTCGCCGTCGTTGGCGTATGTCCAGAGGACGACGATCAAAAAGGCCACGACTCCAAGGCCGAACAGGATACTCGACACTGTCATCCTCCATCGGGGCCGGGCGAAGAGCGGCCCGTCACCAACTCGCTCATACAAGAATCGCGCCGACCGCCGTAGCTGGAACGGGACGCCGCGACTGGCACGGTTCGTGCGAGGCGTGTGTTCCGTAGCGGCTTGGAAGAGGCATCGAGACAGTCTTGCGCGATCTGGTTCTGTTGGCCGCTCTCCTGGGCATCACCCCGCTGATCTTCCGGGCGCCGATTATCGGCGTGCTCACCTGGATCTGGCTTTCCCTGATGAACCCCCAGCGGGAAGTCTACGGCTTCCTCGCCGGCTTCGGTCTCAACTTCTACGTGGCGGCCATCACGATCGCCGCCTGGGCGATGTCGAAGGAACGCAAGCTCGCGCCGCCGAACCTCGCGACCGTGGCGCTGGTCGCCTTCGGCGCCTGGACCTGCGTGACCACCTACTACGCCCTCGACGTCGACTACTCGGCGGTCCTGCTCGATCGGACGCTGAAGACCATCGCCCTGTGCCTGGTCATCACCCTCGCCGCGACCACCAAGTCGCGCATGCAGGGCGTCCTTTGGATGATCGCGGTCTCGCTGGGCTACTACGCCGTCAAAGGCGGCGGCTTCGTCGTTCTCACCGGCGGCACCCACCGGGTTTTCGGTCCCGACGAGTCGATGATCGAGGACAACAACTCCCTGGGCCTGGCCCTGGTCATGCTGCTGCCGCTGCTGAACTACCTGCGCGTGACCAGCGAGCGGCTGGTGGTGCGGCTGGGCTTGCTGGCGGTCATGGCGCTGAACTTCGTCGCCATCATCGGCACCTATTCCCGCGGCGCCCTCGTCGCCCTGGGCGCCGCGATCGTCGTCACCGCCCTGAGGTCGCGGTCCGGCGCCGCCATGCTGGTGATCGGCGCCCTGATCGTCGGGGGCCTGGTGCAGTTCATGCCCGACTCCTGGACCGAGCGGATGGCCTCGATCCAAACGTACGAGGAGGACGCCTCCTTCGCGGGCCGCACCGCCGCCTGGCGGACGAGCGTGAACATCGCCAACGAGCGGCTGCTCGGCGGCGGCTTCTCCGCGGTCGACCTCGACGAGGTCGCGGAGCGGTTCTACTCGCCGGGCGCGCTCACCGATGGACGGGCGGCGCACAGCATCTACTTCCAGGTGATCGGCGACCACGGCTACATCGGCCTCGCCCTCTATGTACTGATGCTGGGGGCCTCGGTGCTGAACACGGTGATGGTGCTCGGCCTCACGCGAGGCCGACCCGAGCTGGATTGGGCGAACCATCTGGCCCGTGCGCTGCAGGTCAGCATGGCGGCCTTCCTGGTGGGCGGGGCCGCCCTGTCGATGGCCTACTACGACGGCTTCCTGATCCTGCTGATGCTCAGCGGAGCGCTTCTCTACGTGGTCCGCCAGCCGGTGCGCGTCGCTTCGACGACCGGCGCCGAGCCGGCCTGGAAGCAGGTGGCGATGCCCGACGCCGAAACCCAGCTCGGCCGCAAGTTCCGGCCGCGGCTCTCCCGTTCCAACTAGCCCCGAGGACCCGAGATGACGGTACTCATCACCGGCGGCGCCGGCTACATCGGCAGCCACATGGCGCTCTCGCTCATCGATGCAGGTGAGGACGTCGTCATCCTCGACAATCTGTCGACCGGCGTTCGCAGCCAGGTCCCGCACGGCGCCCACTTCGTGGCGGGCGACGTCGGCGACAAGGATCTGGTGCGCGGGCTCCTCAGGGAACACGACGTCGACGCCGTCCTGCACTTCGCGGCCTCGACGGTCGTTCCGGAGTCGGTCGCCGACCCGCTGAGCTACTACGCCAACAACACCGTCGCCTCCCGGGTGCTGATCGAGGCCTGCGTCGATACGGGCATCGAGAACTTCATCTTCTCGTCCACGGCCGCGGTGTACGGCGCCACGTCGGAGGCGATGGTCTCGGAAACCGCCGCCACGCACCCGGAGAGCCCCTACGGCCGCTCGAAGCTGATGACCGAGTGGATGCTGGAGGACGCATCGCGCGCCAGCCGCCTGCGGCACGTCAGCCTGCGCTACTTCAACGTCGCGGGCGCGGATCCGGCTGGCCGCACCGGCCAATCGACGCCCAACGCCACCCACCTGATCAAGCGTGCCTGCCAGGCTGCGATCGGCGTCGTGCCTCATCTGGCGATCTTCGGCGCCGACTATCCGACGCCCGACGGAACCGGCGTTCGGGACTACATCCACGTGACCGACCTGGTGTCGGCCCACGCGGTGGCGCTCCAATACCTGCGGGCCGGCGGCGCCCCCGACACCTTCAACTGCGGCTACGGTCGCGGTTTCTCGGTCCGTGAAGTCGCGCGCGCCGTCGAGCAGGTGGTCGGAGCGCCGCTTCCCGTGGTGGAGATGCCGAGGCGGCCCGGGGATTGCCCCGCGGTGGTCGCGGACAACACCAAGATCAGGACGCGCCTGGGCTGGACGCCCGAGCACGACGATCTCGAAATGATCGTGCGCACCGCGCTCGACTGGGAACGTCGCCTCGCCCAGCAGGAGACGTCGGCGGCCTGAGCCGCCGACATCCTTTCTCCTTCAAGTCCAGGGTGACCCAGTTCGGCGGGATGCGGGGGCGGACCTGCGTCCGCGCGCCTACGTCTCACGCGAGGGCGGCCTGCTGCGCCGGGTTGCGGGGCGGAACTACGTCCGCCCCTCCCCCTCACTCTACGGTGACCGACTTCGCCAGGTTGCGGGGCTGATCCACGTCCGCCCCCTTGAGCAGGGCCACGTGGTAGGCCAGCAGCTGGATCGGCACCGACATCACCAGCGGCGCGATCAGCGGATCGCACTGGGGCGCGGTCACCACCACGTGCGCGCCGGGCGGCGACTGCTGGGCGCCCAGCTCGTCGGTGATGAAGATCACCTTGCCGCCGCGCGCCACGACCTCGCTCATGTTGGCGACCGACTTCGGGAAGTAGCTGTCGTACGGCGCGAGCATGACGATCGGCGTGGCCTCGTCCACCAGGGCGATCGGTCCGTGCTTCAGCTCGCCGGCGGCGTAGCCTTCGGCGTGGATGTAGCTGATCTCCTTCAGCTTCAGCGCGCCCTCGAGGGCGATCGGGTACATCGGCCCCCGCCCCAGGAACAGCACGTCGCGGGCGCCGCTCACTTGCTGCGCCACGGCCTGGACGGCGTCCTCCAGATTGATGGCGTCGGCGATCAGCCGAGGCGCCTCGAGAAGCACGCGCATGAGCCGTTGCTCCTCGGCGTCCGAGATGGCGCCATTCGCGCGCGCCAGGGCCACGGCGAGAGCCGTGAGCACGCTGACCTGCGCCGTGAACGCCTTGGTCGAGGCGACCCCGATCTCCGGACCGCAGTGGATCGGCCAGACGACGTCGGCCTCCCGGGCGATGGTCGAGCCGGGCGAGTTGACCAGGGCCGCGCTGCGCATGCCCTTCGCCTTGCAGTACCGCAGCGCGGCCAGCGTATCGGCCGTCTCACCGGACTGCGAGACCGCCACGACCAGCGCGCCGCTGCCCCGCAGGGCGGGCCCGCGATAGCGGAATTCCGAGGCCACCTCGACATCGACGGGGATGTCGGCCAGGGACTCGATCAGGTACTTGCCGACGAGGCCCGCGAGATAGGCGGTGCCGCAGGCGACGATCTGGATCCGCTCGAGACCGGCGAGGTCGATGTCGTCGCCGATGCGCGCGCGGCCGGTCAGCGGGTCGAGGTAGGCCGTGATGGTCCGCTGACAACCTTCCGGCTGCTCGTGGATCTCCTTCTCCATGAAGTGCCGGTAGCCGCCCTTTTCCAGCAGCGCTCCGCACCGCGGCACGGCCTGCGCCTTGCGCTTGACCGGGCGGCCATCGGCGTCGAACACCCTGGCCCCGTCGCGGCTCGCGAAGACGACGTCGCCGTCGTCGAGATAGACGACCTTGCTGGCGTAGGCCCCCACGACGAGTGGGTCGGAACCCAGCAGGGTCTCCCCCTTGCCGAGCCCCAGCACCAGCGGCGGGCCCTGACGCGCCCCCATCAAGAGCCCGTCTTCCCCCTCGAGCATGGCCACGATCGCGAAGGCGCCCTGCAGCCTGGCCAGAACCGACTGGAACGCGCACGGCGGCGCCTTGCCCGTCGCGAGCTCGCTGTCCAGGAGTTGCGCGACCACCTCCGTGTCGGTGTCGCTCTCGAAGCTGCGGCCGCCGGCGATGAGCTCGGCGCGCAGCTCGGCGAAATTCTCGATGATGCCGTTGTGGACCAGGACCACGCGCCCGGCCTTGTGCGGGTGTGCGTTGCAGACGGTGGGCGGGCCGTGCGTCGCCCACCGGGTGTGACCGATCCCGATGGTCGCATCGAGCGGGTCGGACTGCAGCACGGCCTCGAGATTGCGCAGCTTGCCGGCGGCGCGACGCCGCTCGATCCGACCGTCCACGAGGCCCGCGATCCCGGCGCTGTCGTAGCCCCGGTACTCCAGCCGCCGCAGACTCTCGATCAGGCGGTCCTGGACCGGCGACCGGCTGACGATACCAATGATGCCGCACATTTCATCTGCCCCCCATCTGGCGATCCGGCCGACCGGCCGCCGATCGCTCGGGTTCTCTTGTGTGACGCCCTAGACGAGACAGGACGCCGCCTTCACTTCGGCCCGTCCGACGCTGACGTAGTCGAATCCCCGGGCACGCATGTCGTCGGGGCGATAGACGTTGCGCAGGTCGATCATCAGCGGCTGGTTCATCAGCAGCTTGACCCGGTCGAGGTCGAGGGCGCG
>Ga0172382_10004943_pt1 | contig 20147 bp, 20 predicted proteins | sample Leawel138RmetaG_FD_122245 | JGI IMG/M metagenome (GOLD analysis project Ga0172382, IMG submission 122245) | Leachate microbial communities from a municipal landfill in Southern Ontario, Canada - Leachate well 138R metaG | ecosystem: Engineered > Solid waste > Landfill > Unclassified | place... | reverse complement strand
CCAACCGCCAAGGAATCCTTGGTAGTTGAAACGAACCTGTAAGGAACACTGAATAATTGAGATTCACACCGCCCTGGGAAGTAGACGGCACGGAAGTGCGCGAGGAATACGCGCGCGGGGATTGGGCGTATGCGCTGGGGCGTCCCGCGTGCGAGCATCCCAGGTATGCCGAGGCGGTGAAGGTTGCGGAAGGGAAGCCCGACCGGCGAGGGCGCCGGTCCCACACCAAAGGCGCAAAGGCGTTCAATCCGTGGTGGATACGCAGTCTTAGCGATGTGGACGCGGTAATCGAGGGTTGCTGGATGGACGAAGAGGCCGGCCATCGGGTGTGTAAGTTCGCCACGAAGTACCTGCGGTATCCCGTGGAAGAAGGGGGCGGCACCGTCACGCTGTTGGATTGGCAGATATACGATCTCATCATGCCGCTGTTCGGGTGGAAACGCGCAAACGGATACCGGCGGTTTCACCGCGGCACGGTATGGGTGCCGAAGAAGAATGGCAAGAGCTTCATCTGTTCACTACTGGCACTCTATGGCCTGACGAAAGACAACGAGCGCGCGCCGGAAGTGTACGTCGCAGCAGGCGACCGGGACCAGGCGTCCATCATTTACAACGAATCGAGCCATCTCGCCAAGGCTTCACCGGTGCTGGCACAGCGTTTGCGCTTCGTGGACTCGACCCGGCGCATTTACCCCAAGAAAGGCCGAGGCATCTACCGCGTATTGTCGAGCGATGCGCAACTGGCCGAGGGCGTGAAATGGAGTCACGTGTACCTCGATGAGCTGCACGTGCAATCCCCGCGTATGTGGCAGACGCTCAAGGGTGGCGGTATATCGCGCATGCAGCCACTTATGCTGGCGATCTCAACGGCGGGTATTTACGACGAAACCTCGATAGCATGGAATCAATGGGAGCTCAGCGAGAAGATACACAGCGGCGCATTGAAGAATTGGAGCTACTTCGCATTGATGTACCGCGCGACCAGCGACGACGACTGGCACAGCGAGGATACATGGCGGCGGGCGAATCCCAGCTACGGCACGATCCTGCGTCCCGAGATATTCAAAGAGCTGCACGACGAGGCCGTGTCGAACCCCGTGGAACAGTCCAACTTCATGCGGTACCATCTGAACGTATGGACCCGAGCGAATGAGGTGTGGATTGACCAGGACGACTGGCGCGATTGCGCTGGCGAGTACAGCATCGAGGAGATGTATGGACGCCGCGCCTACGGCGGCATGGACTTGTCCCTCGAAGACGACCTGACAGCGTTCGCGTTATGGTTTCCGCCGCAAGACGAAGACGAGCCGCACAAGATGTGGGTATGGTTCTGGTTGCCAAAGGCGGTGGCGCTGGATAAATCGGAGTCCAACGCCGCGCCCTATGACATGTGGTTGCGCGACGGCTGGGTATTCGGCACCGAGGGCAACGTGATCGATTACCGTGTGATCAAGCAATTCATCCTGGAAACCGTGCAGCACTTCGACGTGCCCGAGATCGCGTACGACCGCTATCAGGCTACGCAAATTGTAACCGAGCTTATGGATGAAGGATTGACGATGGTTCCGCACGGTCAGGGCACCGTGTCGATGAACGCGCCCACCACCGAGATGAAGAAGCTGGTGTTGCAGCGCAATGTGCAACATCCGGACAATCCCGTGTTGAACTGGCAGGTATCCAACTGCCAGATCGTCTACGACAGCGGCGGTAACGTGAAGCTGAAGAAAAGCGACAAGACGCCGGGCCGCAGCGGGGGCAAGGGCTACAAGCGGTACAAAATCGACGGCGTGATCGCGGCCATTATGGGACTGAGCCGCGCCATTGTGCAACCGGACGCGATAGCGCCGGGAATCGTGGTGTTCTGAGAGGTATCCGTAAAAAGGCAGAGATCGGGAGGGGGAAAGGCAGAGTATGTATTGTCCGAAATGTGGATCGCCAAGGTCGAAAGTAACACATACCATCCACAAGATCGACGTGAAGGGAGCGTATATCGTGCGTTACCGTCAATGTCAACGCTGTGGTTGGCTGTTCCGTACCCGCGAGGATTGTGACGTGTCAAGCCCGACGGCCAAGTAATTCATGCTACATATAGCAAATCATTGCTACATATAGCAAATCACTTTATATCAATAAGTCACTTTGAGAAACCAATGATATAATGAGGCCGAACAAGGGATAGGCCATCCTTTGTGGTTGGTGAGTTTGCCCGGTACCGCTGCAGCGGGCGGTATCGGGCGCTTTTTATGTAAGGCGCAAGACATGGGTTACCGCATGGGAACAGTAGCGTGGCGTTGGATAGACGACGATATCGCCGACTTAAACGCAATGAACACGCTGCACGACGCGCGGCCCCACGAGCCGAACATGGATGATTCCACATGGACAGGCGAGCCGGTGGAGCGCGTGCGCATTAACAGGTAATTTCTCCCATCGCTTACCCTCCCGGGCGGGGCCTCGGCAATGGGCAACCTGCGGCGGGGTCCCGCCCAACCCCGACACGGAGATGATTGTGAAACGCGAGATACGGCATTTCAACATCGAAGCGCGCAGCGCGGAACCAGAAGAGAGTCCAACCAAGATCGTCGGCCGGGCAGCCGTCTTCAACACCATTGCCCATGGCGAGATGATCCAAAAAGGCGCCTTTGCAAAATCCCTCGAAGAGCAAGACGACATCAAAGCCTATCTGGGCCACAACCCCTTAAACATCCTTGCGCGCCGCGCGAACGGCACGCTGGAGTTATCCGAAAGCGACCAGGGCCTTGAAGTAACGATTTATCCCAACCTGGACAGCCAAGCCGACCGCGACATCCTGGCGAAAGTACAGCGCGGTGACATCAATCAGATGTCGTTTGGCTTTATGCCGGTGAAAGAAGAAATGGTGGACATCAATGGAGAACAAGTGCGCGTGCTGAAAGAGGTGCGGCTCTTTGAAGTCTCCGTTGTTACCGAGCCGTGGTACGAGACCACGGTGGCAGAAGCGCGCGAGAAGGCAGACGCCGATGAACAGCCGGAGCCGGTCCCTGCTGACCACTCCACTGAGAAAGCGAAACCGCGTCACGCGCTGCGATTGGCGAAACTCAAACTACTTGAAATGGAGTAACTGAATATGGACATCAACGCACTGCTCGAACAGCGGGCAAAGGCGATCCATGACGCGCGCGAGTTGGTGGAAAAGGCAACGGCCGAAGATCGCGATCTGACCGCCGAAGAAGAGGCGCGGTTTGACGCGTTCCACACCGAGGCCGAGAAGCTGAAGAAGCGTGTTGCGCAGATGGAGAAGCAGGAAGCGGAAGAGCTTTCGCTTGAGCATGCGCGATCCGTGGCGCTGCGTCCCGAGATCAGTGAGACCCCCGAAACGGCCGATGAACAGCGGGTAGTCGATGACTATTCGCGGTGGTTGCGCACAGGCACGGTTGACCGTGAATTCCGCGCGCTGCAGGCCGACGTAGACACGACTGGTGGATTCCTGATTACACCCGAGCAATGGGTAAGCGACCTCATCAAGGCCGTTGACAATCAGGTATTCATGCGGAGTCTGGCGACGACCTACAGCGTACCGACGGCCGCGAGCCTGGGTGCCGCATCGTTGGACAACGACCCGGCCGACCCGACATGGACCTCCGAGCTCAACATCGGTACGGAAGATTCCACGATGAGCTTTGGGAAACGCGACCTGAACCCGCATCCTCTGGCGAAGTTCATCAAGGTATCGCGCGAGCTTCTTCGCCGGATTCCCAGCGTTGAAGGCCTCGTCCGGGATCGCCTCGCGTACAAATTCGCGGTGACGCTCGAATCAGCCTACCTGACCGGCAACGGCAGCGGCCAACCGCTTGGCATCTTCACCGCGAGCGACAACGGCATCTCGACCAGCCGCGACGTTTCGAAGGGCAACACCGCCACGTCGATGAAATTCGACGGGCTGAAAGAAGCCAAGTACACCTTGAAGCAGCAGTACCGCAAGAACGCGAAGATGCTCCTGCACCGCGACGGCATCAAGCAGGTGGCCAAGCTGAAAGACGGCGAAGGCAACTACCTGTGGCAGCCGAGCGTGGTTGCTGGCGAGCCCGACCGCGTGCTGAACATCCCTGTGATTGAGTCCGAATACGTGCCCAACACGTTCACCGCGGGCGAATACGTGGGCGCGATTGGCGACTTCTCGTGGTACTGGATCGCAGATGCGCACCAGATGGAAATGCAGCGGCTGGAGGAACTTTACGCTGGCAGCAACCAGGTGGGCTTCCTTGGACGCTTTAACACAGACGGTATGCCGGTGCTTGAAGAAGCATTTGTGCGTATCACGCTGTCTTCGTAAGGAGGTGACAATATGCCGAACCTTTCCAGTAACGTAAAGATCACTAAGGTGGCGGACCATGCCATAGCTGACACGTCGCCGATCAATTCGACCTACGTAGACATGAGCGGTTACGAAGGCGTGCTGTTTGTCACTTCCTTTGGTACCGCCGCAGATAACAACACCATCAACGCGGCCCAGTGCGCCACGACCGGTGGTAACTACGAAGACCTCGAAGACACGAGCGTTACGTCCGGCACCTCCGACGCGGATGTGTGGTTGGACGTGTATCGCCCCTCGGAGCGTTACGTGCGCTGCGAAGTCGCGCGCGGCACCTCGTCCACCTGCGAGAGCATCTGGGCGATTCAGTACGGCGCGCGCAAGGCGCCGGTGGACAATACCACAAGCGGAACCATCACGGGTGAGCTGCACGCCAGTCCCGATGAAGGGACCGCGTAACCTCTGGCCAATAGCGGAGGGGGCGGCATAGTGCTGCCCTCTCCGTTCACGCAATAGGAGCAAGTGAGAATGGGATACAGCGCAGATGTATTCATGGAACAAGGCGGCTCGAAGTTGATCGTCGGTTCGAGCGGTTCGATCTGCTGGGGCACATCGTCCAGCAACGTCGCGCAGACCGGCTGCGTTCGCGCCGGTACGCACACGGTTACAAAAGCGGAAGACGACGCGGGAATGCTCGACATTGATACCGGGCTGTCAGACGTGACCGCGCACTTCGTGCAGATACTCAACAGCGGCGTGGCCGCAACCGGCGACATCGCGATCAGCGAGTCGGAGGGCAAGCTGACGATTGCCGACGGGTCAAACACCAAGGCCGTCGAAGGCTATGTGATCCACTGGATCGCGGTAGGTACCTGACGATGGGGGGTAAGCACATAGCGGGCCTGTTGGTTGGGTTGGCCGTGCTGGTTGCAATGCTTGTGGCGCCGTGTCCCTGGAACGGCGTGTTTGCGGCGTCCGGCACGACAGCCACGGAATCACACAACCAGTACACGGTGAGCTACAACACTACGGGCGCGGTGGCATTGACCGTCGCGCCGGTCGGCGCATTTAAGATCGAGCAAGTCACCTACAAGCTGAGCAACACCAGCACGGGGAATTTCACGATAGGCGTGGACGCCAGCGAAGGCGCTGCCTACGACACGACGCTGGTTACCGTGGACGTTGCTACGCAGGGCGTTAACTACGGATACCGATCCTCGGACGGATGGCTATTCAGCGAGGGTGACGAATGCGAGATCGCGTACACAAACGGGGACAGCCGGACGGTGGGGGTGAAGGTGTGGTACAGCCTGCTGCCGTAGAGCGCCGGATCGTAATGGTTGAAACAACGGATGGGCGGCGCATTGCGGTGAGCGAAGCGACCGCCCGCGATCTCGAACGCGCCGGAATGGTGCGCAACATTCTCTCGACAGCGCAACTTGCGCGAGGCGTGCAGTGTCGATAATTGAACGTATCAAAACCCGATGGCGTGGCGAAACCCGAACGCATCCATCGGTATGGGATAAAGACCCGGCGCTCAAGGAAGCGTGGGTGAAGTGGTTTCGTGGCAGTGGCAACACGACCGCCGGGATCGATATCACACCCGAAGTGGCGCTACATCTCCCGCCCGTGTTTGCGTGCGTGCGCGTAATCACTGAGACGATTGCCACACTGCCGATCCACGTGTACCGGCGTGAACGCGAGAGCGGCAAGACCAAGCGGATCGACATAGATCATCCGCTGAATAAAATCCTTCGAGAGCCGAACCCCGAGATGACGCGCGTGGAATGGATGGAGTGCATGATTGCCAACCAGGAAGCGCGCGAGAACGCCTATGCACAAATCGTATGGAACAGCGCGGGGGTGCCTCAATCGCTCTGGCCAATCCCTACCGACAAGGTGCGCCCCACGCGGATAGGCGATAGATTGGCATACCGTGTTGAGTGGCGGGGCAGCAGCCGCATCGTGCCCGCGCGCGACATGATTCACTTTCGTCCGCTGACAATGGACGGCGTGCACGGCGTAGCGCCCATTACCTATATGCGCGACGTATTCGCAATGGGCCTCGCGGCACTGCACTACGGCGCGGGTGTATTCGCGGGTGACGGATTGAAGCGCGTGGCGTTGACGATGGACGGTTCACCCCCGCAGCAAAACGGAGATCGCGGCGCGGCGTTCATCAAGCAACTGCAGGAAGCGTGGCGGCAACTGTACGGCGGTGGTGGAGATCGCGATCACAAGCTGGCCGTGCTGCATTCCGGGTTGAAGCCCACGGAGATTGGCATCAATCCCAAGGATGCGCAACTCGCGGAATTGCTGAAGGTGATTGCCATCGAGGCATGCCGCGCGTTTCGTGTTCCACCGACGAAGATCATGGAACTGGATCGTGCGCACTTCAACAACATCGAACACATGCAGCTCGATTTTCGCACGGATACAGCACTGCCTAGGTGCATACGCATCGAGCAAGAACTTGACAGGAAGCTGCTACGTAACGACGAGGCCAGCTTCATCCGCTACAACCTCGACGGGCTGTTGCGCGGTGATTACAAGAGCCGGATGGAAGGCCATTCGCTCGCCATTCAAAACGGGATACTGAGTCCCAACGAGGCACGCGACGAAGAAGACCGCAACCCATACGAAGGCGGCGACGTGTACCTGCTGCCGTTGAACATGGCACCACCGGAAGAGGGAACTGAACAACCCGAGCAAGAGCAACCGGGTGTGGACGGCGATTCCAATACAAAAGCGGTGGATGTGCAGCGAGAGACACGGGCGGCAACGCGGCGAGACGCGCGGAATAAGATCAAAAAGCAGTGGCTGCCGGTGCTTGTGGAAGCGTACACGCGACTGCTCAAGCGGGAGCAGAAAGACTTCCGCGAAGCGGCGGATAAGTTTTTGGGCACGCGCGGCGCGTACGAATTCACGCAATGGCTCGACGAATACGAGGCCATCCATCCCGACGTCGTGAAGCGGATTTTAGGACCGGCCATTGAGGGAATGGAAATGGCGCTAGGCCAGAGCGTTGCCGATGACCTGGGCATTGCGATGTCTGCCGACTTCGGCGACTGGGTGCGCGGGTGGATTGACTCCTACGCGGAACGGCACGCGGGGCGTTCCGTGGGTGAACTGCGCAGCCTCTTGCGCGAACACGAGGGCAACCCGGAAGCGCTGCTAGAGGAGATGGCGAAGCGCATCGAGAACTGGACTAACGACGCGGCATGCCGGGCCAACGACCGCGTAACGCAAAGCGATGGCGCCGTGGCGCGCGAAATCTGGATGCGCGCGGGGGTCAAGAAGATTCGATGGAATGGCGGCGACTGCGAGTTCTGCGCGCAGTTGGATGGCGTGGTCATTGGCATTGAAAATGACGCATTCGTACCTAAAGGGCAAAGCGTGAACGTGGAAGGCAAGTCGCCGATATGGGCGGGCGCGGATGTATTACACCCGCCGCTGCATCCTGGGTGTGACTGCTACCTGAGCTACGAATCATGAACTGCTACACCGACATAGAGACCGTTAAGGCCAAGCTGGGCATCACCGGCACGTCCTACGACCGTGACGTGCTGGCGATCTGCAATGCCGTGAGTCGTGATTTAGAAACAGCGGCGGGCCGGGTGTTCTACGTAACGGAGGGACAGGCGCGATATTTCGACGGCACGGGCACCGGCATTCTTTTGATAGACGATCTACTGAGCGCCACTGATGTAGCCACGGATACTGACGGTGACGAGAGCTACGCGGACACATGGATAGAGGGCACCGACTACGTGCTTGAACCGCGCATCGGGTACCCGAAGACGATGCTGCGCTTGCATCTCGATACCAACGATATGGCACTGGGCGGCGCGGGTACCACGGCCTACTTCAAGATCACTGGGAACTGGGGCGCGGGCAACATGCGCAGCGCCTCACCATGGCGGGCATCGGGCATCACCGGCACGGTAGCGGACACGACGGGCACCAGTCTGACATTGAGCGCAGCGGGCACGGCGCGCGCGGGGCACACGATACGCATCGAGAACGAACAAATGTTTGTCGAGAGCGTGGATGACGCAACGGCGACGGTCATTCGCGGTGTCAACAACACCACGGCTGCCGCGCACACGGCCGCTGATATCACATTGGCCGAATACCCCGATGCTGTAATCATGGCATGTGCCTGGATGGCATCGGCCACATGGCGCGAATTCGCGCATGCGGGATATGAGAGTGAACGCATCGGCGATTACAGCTACAAGATTTCAACGAGCGAACAAACACAGAAGATAGTGCGTCGGATTACCAACAGCGTGCGGCGCGAGGGGGTGGGATGAGCCTCGCTGGATTGCTTGATAAGACCTGCACCATCCGGCGCGTGACGCGAACCAACACCGGTCCGGAACCCGGGGAAACCTGGGCGGATAGCGCAACGGGCGTGCCGTGCCGCATCAGCATGTTACGCGCGTTTGAGGTCGCGCAGATGCACAACGCGATGGCGGTGACGCATCGGCTGTATTTGCCTTATGGCACCGACATTACCAACGACGACCGGGTGATTATCGACGGCGACACGTGGCACATCAAAATGGTGAACAGCGATCCCGGCAGTCGGCAACACCACGTCGAAGCCCTGATTAAGGCGGGCACATGAACGACGTGCAGATTATAGACAAGACCGCCGATGCGACGCGGAAGATTACATCGATTGCCGACCGCAACGCGCGTGACTTGACTGAAGACACTGCGAAGATGGTCAAGGCGATGATGGGCGATGCGTTCAAGAAGGCCAGTACCGGCGCGCTTGCGTCAAGCATAAGCACAAGCCGCAACGGTGAGATGGACTACGAATTGCGCACAAACGCAGTCAATACGCAGGGCGTGGGGTACGGCGCGAAACAGGAATGGGGATGGCACGACCGGAGCGGCAAGAAGCGCAAGGGCCGTCACATCATCCTACGTGCTACGTGGGGAATGCGCAAGCGGTACGAACGTGGCGAGAAGTGGAAAAACTGAGTGACGGATTCAAAGCAAATCCTATGGGAGTTTCTCACGGCCGCCGACACGGCGCTGTACGGATTGGTGGCGACGCGGGTGTGGAGTCCGCGCGCGCCCGAGGGTTGGCGCAACACCAGCGCCGCTGTGATCTACGACGTGAACGAAAGCGCGCACGCGACGGGCGCCATGAATGAGGTCTTGATTACCGCCAACTGCTACGGCGGGACGTTGCGGTATAGCGACGCGGACGCGGTGTACCGCGCGCTATTCGACAGGTTACACGGTGCGCACGGAAAACGGTGTGCAAGCGGAACATTACACGCTGCCTATCTTGTGAATGGCAGCGTTGGCGATAGAGAAATCGAAACGGAGTGGCCATTTGCGGCCGCGACGTATCGAGTGATCACAAGTGGTTAATGAAGGAGATACGCAATGGCTGATCCAACCGGACTGACGATTCAAACGGCAACCAGCGCGGGTGCTGAGCTTACACTCACATCCGCCGATACAGTCAACGGCAATCGTTGGCTGAACTCGGGCAATGAAATTCTCGTTATCTACAACGCGGGCGAGAGCTCCGCAACGGTGACAGCGACAACGGCGCTGCAGATGGACGGCGACCTCGACATCGAAGACCGTGTGTGGACCGTCGGTGCGGGTGAGTACCACTTCGCAACACTGCCGCGCACGGACATCTACAACGACGCCAGCGGCTATGCGGTAGTAACGGCCGGTGGCGCCGCCGCGGCAGACATCGCTTTTGCCGTAGTGAAAAAATAAGGAGAGTTAAACGAAATGGCAACAGCAGAAACCAGCATCATCTACCAGATCGGCATTCACGCAACCGCCGAGACGACCGTGCCCAGCCTTCCCAACAAGTATTCACACATCTCGTTGCCGGGTTGGACTGTGATTGGATCGCGGGATCGCGGTGACGATGCCGACCTCGACGAAGACAATGTTGACATCGGGCTTGTGCGCGAAGACGTGGAGATCAATCCGCCGATGGCATTGACGGCCAAGGACGCGCTCCTCCGCAAAGCGGGCGCGGACAGTTTCGAGTTTGTGTGCTACGACGGCAGCGAAGACCTGCTTGAACTCGACAGCGACATCAGCATCGCGGGGAACATTGCATCGATGAGTACCACGCGCACGAAGCGCACGGTGCTTATCGAGGTAAACGGGCTTTGGGTGGATTACTTCCCGAACTGCGTTGTACGCGTTTCGCAGATGCCGACCGGCATCGCGGAAGGCGGTATCAGCCGCACGCGGTTTCAGGTGCGTCCGCTCGGCACATCCACCATCGGTGGTGGCTGGCAACGGCACTGGTTCCAGGCGGCATCGTAACATTAACTGAGGAGGGTACACCGTGGACGCTACGGATTCTGAAATCCTTGAAGGCAAGACACTGACCGTAGAGGTAGGCGGGAAGTCCTACGTGTGGCGCGAGCCGGTGCGCCGCGAACTGCGCAGGATGCTTCGCGGCCTGTTGCATATCGACCATATGCGTGCGGGTAAAGATGAGAACGATCCAGAGCTGCTGCTTGATTTGGTAGATGCGATTCTCGACTTCTTCTATGCGCACAACAGGGCGATGGCCGCGGACCAGAAGCATCTCGACAACTGTGCCGAAGATGAGATTGCGGACGCATTCCAGGAGGTGGCGGCGTTCCTGCAGGCCCCTTTATTGGAAATGCAAAAGCGGGCGGCCGCCAAGATGCGCACGCAGAAAGCCGCGTCTACGAAATCCTGATGCACGAGTGGGGCATTCCGTTTCACGTTATCGAGAACGAGTGGACACAACGGCAATTCGACGCGATGTGTGAACGATTGGCAGAGCGCATGAAGCAACAATCGAGGGGCCATGAAAGGGGCAACTCGGGCGTGACGCGAATGCGCTACAAAGACGCGATTACGCAGGGGCTGTTCTGATGGCAATCCAAGCTGGCGATGTTGTATGGCAAATTAAGGCCAGTACCGATCCGCTCAAGAAGGGGATGCAGGAAGGATTGCAGACGGTTCAATCCGGTGCGCAGAAGATCGCCGACCACGCGCGGCAGATCGGCATTGCGTTCACGGCGGCGGGTGCTGGGATCAACGCCGCACTGACAGGTTCCGTGTACTCATGGGCGACGGCCGGTAACGAAATCGACAAAGCCTCGAAGCGCATGAATATGGGCGCGGTAGCGACCAGCGAATTCAAGCACGCGCTTGAGTTAAGCGGCGCGAGTTTGAATCACTTTGAAACGGCCATTAAGCGGATGGGGCGAACGCTTATCGATGCCGAGCGTGGCAGCGCCGAAGCCGAATACGCCATTGAGGAGCTTGGGCTTAGCGTAGAAGACTTCGCAGGGAAATCTCCCGACGAACAATTTATGATGTTCGCGGAAGCGCTCTATGGCGTCGAAGACGCTTCAAAGCAGAGCGCGCTCGCCCAGATGTTGTTTGGCCGCGCGGGTACGCAACTGCTGCCCTTAATCAACCAGGGTACCGAGGCGATCATGGAACAGCGGCAGGAAGCGCACGAGCTTGGCCGCGTGTTCGATGAAGAAGCCGCAGAGAAGGCCGCCGCCCTGGTGGATGATTTAGATCGCCTGCAAAAAGCCATCGGCGCATTGGTGTTCCCGATTGCCGAAGCGCTTGCTCCAACAATCATGGAATTGGCTCAGAAGTTCACCGAAGTTTCCATCAGTATGCGGGGGTGGATGGAAGAGCATCCCGGTATGACGAAGGCGATTACGATTGTAGTGGGCGCAATTGGCGTACTCCTTTCCGTACTTGGTCCAATCCTGATGCTTATGCCGGGCATCGTGGCAACGATGGGATTGTTCAGCGGGTCAGCCGTTGGCGCCGGTGGTGCCATCGCTGGATTAAGCGGAGCGCTCATTGCAGCGCTGCCCGTGGTCGCTATGGTTGGTGCGGCACTTATTCTCTTGGCCCCTTTAATCGCCGGTGTTGCTAAGGAGTATCGGAGTTGGCGTGATGCTGTTGAACAAAAACGCCAATCCGAAGAACGCCTCGCAAAACAAATCGACGAGCGCATCAAGCAGATTGAGGCGATGGGGATCGCTGTTGACAAGTCCGCGCTCAAGGAAATGGATGCGCAAGAGCAGATACTGTACCTAAATGGACTGGTGCGCGACAGCCAAGACGAGACACTCAAGAAGTATCTCGAAAGTTACGGAGATCGGGAGAAGGCGCACAAGCAATTCGCGCAAGCCAAGAATTTGCTGCTTAACGAAGAACTGTCTGTAGAGGAAGCGGCCAAACTTGCGATGATGGATTTGGACGCGGATGTCGTCAAGAACCTGATGGCAGCCAATGAAGAGCAAACCCGGTCGATGTTGGAGTTCCTTGGCGTCCGGGAATCCATAGCGCAGGAGTCTGTTGAGATTGATCGCGCCGCCGCCGATAAAAACATACAGGCGCAAAAGGAAACCGTTGTAGCGCTTGAAGGCACCAATCAGGAACTCCAACACCTGACCGACGAGTACGGGCAGAGCGTTCACCAAAGCACGTCAAACGTCTCCGCGAGTATGCAGAAGATGGCCGCCGTTGGAGAAAATAACGTTGAACGGTTCACCGGCGCGAGCAGTGAATACCTATCACAATTCGATAGCGCGGCAACACAATACCTCGGTTCCGCAGGTAATGCCTTTGAGCAACTTGAGATAGCGTCCGAGCAAGTGCCCAGCACGATGGCGCGTTCTATGGAAGCGACCGTGCGAGCAGTGTCCAGTGCTGTGGATCAAATTGAACGCGAGGTAATGCGAGCTATTCGCGCACTGCAACAACTCAACGCCAACAAGCGGCACAGTCCATCCATCAACGATCAAGTGAGGTCCGGCCTCGCAACCATGAAGCAGATATTTTCCAAGGAGATGGCGGAGCTTACGGAAATTACGGGCGGCCCGCACGCCAACCTATCCGCCGTGGCATTGCCGGTTCCTCGAACCATAGCAGCAACAGCAACCGAGCGAAACATGACAACGAACAACAGTGCCCAAGTCACGATTGATCTTCGCGGCTCGGTGATGAAGAAAGACGCGGACATCAACACGCTACTCGACAGGCTGAGTGACATGATGACGGCGCGGTTCAGCGCGGCGGGGTTGCAGTATGGCTGATGCGTTTACATTTCATGGCACGGATGTCAGCACGCTGGGGGTAACGGTAGTCAGCAGTACCAGGCAACGCATGGCGGATGTGACGTTCTCTTGGGAGCAGCGGGGACTGTCTCAGGGTGGCGTGCCGATGGGTGGGCAGCGCATTCCGAAACGATGGACAGACAACTGTTATCTCGTGGGTACGAGCGCCGAGACATTACGCACGCGCATGGATACCTTGTGTGCGCTTATCGATCCGCGCCACGGGGACCGGCTGTATGTGTCGGATGAGGAATCCGACTTGAGCGCATCCTTACAGCGGGGATCGTACTGCCGCATCAACGGGCCGATAAACGCATCTTTCGAGGGGCGCTGGGGGTACCGTTTCGAGTTGAACTGGATCAACGTGCGCGGCACGGACGTCGGCGCTACGGAGAACACCGATCTGAGCAACAGCGGCACGTTCAACGTAAGCGTGGGCGGCAACACGTATGCCTATCCCGTGTACACCTTCAGCACGGGTTCCTTCACGTTGACCAACAACACCACGGGCGAGAGCATGACGGTGACCTCACCCGCAACCGACGTGGTGGTGAATACGTGGAACAAGACGATCACCGGCACGGTGGCGGGATCGTCCGCTAACATTATTGGATTTCTCACGCCGGGCGGCAGTTTCCCGCGATTGCAGGGAGGCACCACAAACTCATTGACGCTTTCATTGGGCACGGTTGATCTGGCCTGGCGAAACGAGTGGTTATGAGCGACGGCATTTTCGATAGACCGCTATACGACGAAGTGCCATTCAATGGCGATGCAGGTTCCGGCTTGGGATACGAACCCGGCGATGTGCCGACACCCGAGCCGTATCCTGGAAGCGCCCGCCTCGATGAAGCCATGGCATCGAGCTCGGGTGACACCGACGTTGTGCTGGTTACCGGTTCCGGCGATTCCCTGCCGATAACCTATCCCTACCTGATCCGCATCGGCAGTGAAATTATGGCGGTGACGAGCCGCCTCGACGACACATTAACGGTGACACGCGGCGCGGCCGACAGCACCGTGGCGGCGCATCCCGCTGGCGCGTTGGTAACCGTATACAGTCACACCAATGAGGTGGAAGCGGAACCCGCGCAGTACACGGAGCGCTACACCATCGAAGTGCAGAACGCTACCGGCGCGGTGCAAACGTATCTGCCGGATGCGTTACAGGCGAAGTGGGTGCAGGCGATTAACGAGCCAAGCACCATGACGTTCACCTATCCGCAGACATCGGACGCGGTAGATACAATTGTCGCGCCCAACGTGATTGTGTTGCGGGATAGCAACAACGCGATTCTCGATAAGTTCATCGTGGCGCAAACCAGCGCGAAGCGTGAAGTGGACGGGCGGCTGAGCCTGAACGTTCACGCGGAAGGGTATCTATCCATCCTTGGCCGCGTGGTGGTGGAAGATTACGAAGCCGACGGCGAGAACGTTAACGCGGTGATCAACTACCTACTGGATTTACAACCGGACGATCTGCCGTGGGCGAAGGTGCAGCTCGGTAGTGTACACGAGACCTACGGCAGCCAATCCGTAAGTATGAAGGTCGAAAACAAAACCGTTCTACAAGCCTTGCGGCAGTTGCGCGGAATCATCGGCGGATACTTCAAGGTCGATGTGACGGCATCGGGCACACCGTTACTTCACTGGGACGTATTGCGGACATCATTGAACGCGCCTCGGCAGATCGCGGGTAATCGAAACAGTCCCTGGATGACGGTGACGCGAGACTGGCGAACGGTGCGCACGAAGGTGATTGCTTACGGCGCGCAGATCACCACGGGCACGGGCGAAGAAGCCGTTACGGAACGGCTGCGCAGCGAGGTAACCAGCGACGCGGCGAAGATCGCTGAGTACGGCACGACGACGGCCATATATACAGAATCGTCGATTACATCACAAGATACCCTGGACGACTTCGCGGCGGCGCGGTTAGCGGAACGCGAGTCGCCCCGCACGGAGTATTACATCGGCGCGATTGAACTGAACAACGCCGATACCAGTTGGGATTACGCGGACGAGCCTTTGAACCTGGGCGACGGCGTGCGGGTAGTGGACACCGATCTTGGCATACAACTCGGCACAGCGATCACCAAAGTCACGCGGGTACTCGGTGGAAACACGAACGTTGAACACGGCGATAGTTGGGTAGAGGGATACGAAGACACGGGCGCGGTGGTGGAATTGGCCGATCCGAATTCGGCGCTGGATGGCGTGGGCTATCCCGGTAATCTGAACAAACCTCGTGATTGGTTCGACGAGATCATCGACCTGAAAGAACGGGTAGACGACCTCGACGACAGCATTGCCGATGTAGACATCGACCCGGCAGACATCGACCCGTCCGAGATTGACTGGAGCGAATTCGATATAGGTGAATTTCCGTGGGACATCCCGGACTGGGACGAGATTGATTTTCCGTGGGAAGACTTTGTGCAAGAACAGATAGAGGGCACGATCACTGAGCAGGTGATTCCTGACATTCCACAACCGGGCGACGATATTCAAGATGTTGGCGAAGAGAACGATCCCGGTACCAGTTTGCTATACGCCAGAGAAGATCATGTACACGCAGGTGTGTCAAGTCAGGGCGTACAGTTTGCTATTGTAGGTACGAAGGATGAATTGCCACTCAATCTAGGCGCACCCTACCTTGGCTATACCACGAGCGATGGCCGGTATTATGCCTTTGTGGGGAGCGCGTGGATTTCATTCACACATTTGGAAACACCTGAATAATGAACTGGTTAAACTATGGACATTGGGAAGGGTTGTCAGCGGCCTACCTCCCATATCTATATTGCGAGATCATGACATCCGTTCGGGAGCGTTATGTTATTGCGCTGTCTACGGACATTGGGGAATATAATCCTGCTAACTACGCAGGTGAACATATACAGGATTTTGTCAACGGTCGCCTCCCTTACATGCAGCAGATGTTAGAGAACCTATGCAGCAGATGGGCATCCAGTCCTGGTGAACTAATGAACGCAACCACTACACCGTCTGATCGGTTTTACTCGGCGTTAGATAAAACCAGCTGGCCTGGTGGGTGGCTTTCTCCTGAATACCTTACCGATGTTCGCCCGTGGATACAGGCGCGGCAATTTGTATGCTGCCTTCTCTACGCACAGCGCCATGTTTGGGGAAGGTATGACGGCTACTGCGAGTGGAGGGATGAGCTTGAATCTATTCCGCGCAGTTATCCACAAGTATACCCAACACTGCAAAAGGGGTGGGAGTATATGTTGGATGGGGAAGAGCATAAAGAATGGGGATTGGTGCCCGGCATCCTGCTCTTAAAAAACATAGTCCAATATAAAAGTAGTTTTGCTGCTTCCCATATTGCAAGAAATGGGGGCCAATCTTATACGAAATTTATACACAAGATTGATCTTACAAATGAGCCCACGGTAGGGAGTGTCGTTAAGTGGAAACACGGAGATAGCACCGGCGATATAGGCGTAGCTTGTGGCTCTGGTGGTTACTGGGGATACAACATTTACAAACCGTACTTAGCAGCACCAGTGACTCTCAGAGCAAAGGATACGGAAGGCAATGCGATTGTTGCGGAAATAGGTGCTGATGGTGTGGTGACCTCGTTTACCTTTAACGGAGATGAGTTATCCCTAAATGCACATAATAAATACTACTTACCCGATTTCACCACACCACTCCCGCGAGGCGGGTACTTTGAATATGGTTACGAACTAACCACAGAGCTTCCTGAGAGCACTTACTGGGAAATGGATATTGACACCTGGAACAACTATTCAGGCTGGGGCTCTATGGGGATCGGGATAACATGGAACAACCTGCAATACGTGCTAGGTCTGAGTAGCCTCGACTTCACCTACGGCTAACTTTCTGGAGCTTAATCCATGACTGAATTTTATGTAGCAAAAAACAGGGCAACGGGTACGCTGAACACGGCGCTCACGGACGCGGTTGACGACGTTAGCGTGGTGCTTACCACGGGCGACGGCGGCAGCTTCCCTTCGACGTATCCCTACCCGATTACCATCGACGACGAGATCATGGTGGTAACCAACCGCTCGGGCGATACGCTCACCGTCACACGCGGCGCGGAGAACACGGCGCGGACGGCACACGACGCGGGCGCGGATGTAGAACTGCGCATCACGGCGAAGTACATCACTGACCTTCAAACCGCCGTAACGACGCTCGAAGGATTGACGATGCTCACGGCGTCGGACATCGACACCGAGGCGAAGCTCGAATCGCTTGTCGGTGACGTTACAGACATCCTCACAGACAACGACGAGGCATATGGCTACCTGATCAACAGCGCGGGTACGGCGGGCTATGTGTGGACGTCGCAAGGTAGCGGGCGCGGGCAATGGGCGGAACTGCCGGAATATACCGGCGCGACGGGTGCAACGGCGGGTGTGTCGGGCATGGTGCCGGACAGCACGGCGGGCGATGATGATCGCTGGTTCAATGTTGACGGCACATTCAAACAGGTGCCGGACATGACAGGCGCGGATACTGAGACGGCGGGTGCATCAGGATTAGTACCCGGGCCGACGGCGGGCGCGTTGGAGCGCTACCTGCGCAGCGATGGCTCATGGAGTACGCCGGGCGTCGATAACGTTGGCGGGCCGGGTTCGAGTGCCGATAACGCCGTGGCGCGTTACGATGGCACAGACGGCGATGTGATCCAAAATTCAGGCGTCACGATTGATGACAGCAACAACATGACCGTTCCGGGCACGCTTACCCTCGGCAGCGCCGGGCATCTACTGAGCAATAGCGTGGGGTTGCTAGACGGCGCGAAAATTCAGGACGCGACAATCACGGGCGTTAAGCTGGTGGATTCGGGTGTGGCTGCGGGAACATACGCTATCCCTACCATGACGGTTGACGTCAAGGGCCGTGTAACCTATGCGGCAAGCGGTGGCGTTGGCCTAACCGATCTCAACGACGGCGAAACAGACTATACCGGCGCTGCCGCGCAAACGATTGTTGTAAATGGTACGGAAGACGGCTGGGAGTTTGGGCCGGTAGCAACGGCCACAGCAACAGCGAACGCGATACCCATAGCGGATGGAAATAATGAACTCGATCCAGACTATCTCCCCGACTTCGTGGGCGACTCCGGCTCGGGTGGCACCAAAGGCGCCGTGCCTGCACCCGGCACCGGCGACGCTGCGGCGGGTAAGTACCTCGCAGCCGACGGCACATGGACCACGCCCAGCGGCACCGGCAACGTCTCAGGGCCGGGCACGTCTACCGACAACGCCGTGGCGCGGTTCGACGGTACGGGCGGGCAGACCTTGCAGGACTCGGGTCTGCTGGTAGACGACTCGGACAACGTGACGATACCGGGAACGATCACGGCGGGTAGCGGGGCGAACCTGTTGACGAACAGCGCGGGCCTCATTGATGGCGGCAAGTTGCAGGCGGGTACGGTCGGGGCGGCCGCCGTGGATTTGGACGTGGACGATCTGAACGACGTGACGATCACGAGCGCGGCCGATGCGGACCTGCAGATTTACGATGCGACGGCCGGAGTGTGGAAAAACCACGCGCTGAGTGGGGATGGCGTTTTAAGCAACACCGGCGCGTTGACGGTGAGCAATGTCGAAGGCAGTGCCGTAGACATCACCGGCACGACAGCGGAAACCACGGCGGATGATGCGGACGAAATTCTGATCTACGATTCGACGGCAACCGCCAACCGCAAGATAACGCGCGCGAATTTTCTGAGTGGTGCAGGCGATATAACCGGCCCCGCGTCAAGTACCGATAACGCCGTTCCTCGTTGGGACAGTACGGGTGGCGACACGTTACAGGATAGCGGCGTCACTATCGATGATGATGACAACATGGTAGTAGCCGGATCGGTTACCGCAGACAGCGCATCCGTAAGAAGAACAGGCAGCACGGCGCTTACCGCCGAAGAGCGGATCGGCGTCGCAGCAGAGATTACATGGGGCGGCACCGTCGACGCGGATTCAACAGTCGCGGCCATCACGGGAATCGCCGCGCCTGCATCGGGATGGAGCGGCGGTAACGGTACGGCTATCGGCATTAGAGGCAGCGGTAAAGTAGGCACAGTATTGACGAACGCCGCTGACGTTATAGGCGTAAACGCAGCGCTGGACTTTAGCCAGTCGGGTTCAGCTACAAACGCTACGGCACTAAGCGTCACGCATAGTGGATCAACTTCGACCGTCGTGAATGCTTACGGCATTAAAGTCGGCGACGTGGCTAGAGGATCGTCTACCAATTATGCGCTGTACACCGGCACGGGCGACGTGCGCTTCGGCGATGACGTGCACATTGTGGGTAATCTCACTGTGGACGGCACGTCGCCGGGTGGCGCAAGCGAGCTGAGCGACCTGAGCGACGTGGATACCAGCGGCGTTACCAACGGGCAGATTCTCTACTACGACAACACGTCGGGTACGTGGTTGCCGGACGACGCGCCAGCGGGCAGCGGTTCCACTACATTCACCGGCCTGACCGACACGCCGTCGGCCTACACCGATCAGGCAGGTAAGTATCTCAAGGTGAATTCGGAAGAGACGGCGCTTGAATTCACCACAGCGCCGTCGGGCGGCACAGCCGCCGATACCCTATGGACATTCAGGCCAACCGATTATGAACCGCCGTCGAGCAATTACGCGACGCTCGACACGCGCAATGGACATCCTGTACTCGACTTCGACGCAGACACCGACGAGAGCGCGGTGTGGTCGGAT
>Ga0172382_10004942_pt1 | contig 20149 bp, 18 predicted proteins | sample Leawel138RmetaG_FD_122245 | JGI IMG/M metagenome (GOLD analysis project Ga0172382, IMG submission 122245) | Leachate microbial communities from a municipal landfill in Southern Ontario, Canada - Leachate well 138R metaG | ecosystem: Engineered > Solid waste > Landfill > Unclassified | place... | reverse complement strand
GGCGGTTAACGAGCATTTTTTGGTAAAGGGAATAAAGTATCCTTCGGCAGGCCCTTCGACAGGCTCAGGGTGACGAGGTAAAAGAGAATAGAGGATGCAGGATGGGGGAAGGAAGGGCACGTCCTGGTGAGCCTGTCGAACCATGGTTTTCGGTTGGGTGTTGGTATGATGGGACTGATTTTAGCTATGAATTGGGGTAAAATTTTAACATATCCTTGTGATTCACGCTTTCGTAATGCTTTATCCATGCCTTTGGGTAGGCTTTGGTATGCTTTAAATAAGCAGTAAAATGACATGAAAATTGTCGAAATCGGCCTGATTTTGTGAAATTTGACTTAAAAATTCTTAAGTGTTTGTTAAAAAAGCAGTCGGGTTTTTATCGGGGTAGCCTGACTAAAATTTGAACCGGTTGGAGGAAATCAGCTGTAATCGGTTTCGATTCCCAACGCTTAAGGTAAATAGATCCGTTTAGCCCCTGATCAGGTGTTCCAATTCTTCATAGCGGATACCGGAATACTTACAAAACTCATCGAATGTGAGGTATTCGCGATCCGATTTGTTGAATTCCCGTTTCATTTTTGCCATAATCCTGAGGCTTTGGCGGTAGCTTTTACCGGTAATGAGTTGGATATCTTTCGGGTAAATGCAAATTCTGTTCATTGCCTTTTTCAACTGAAAGCTATTTAATCCAAATGGTAAATCAATTCCATCCCGAAAATACGAATAAAACGGCTGTTTTTCCCGGTCAAATCATGTCAATCCCGGCCGTTATTACCGGTAGGTGACATCCGTACCGGACGTTGTTTCCAATCCCGGCCAATTCATCGGAACTTTGTTGCTGAATCAATCATTCAAAGTTGCAACGAATTGAGATTGACATCATTTCACTGAGTTATTCATTTTAAATTTTTTAATTATGGCCAAACAGAAAGGCATTTTAAAGTTAAGAGGTACTATCGGAGATATGACCTTTTATAAATCGAGGGACGGGTATATGGTCCGTGAGAAAGGCGGGATTGAACCGGAGCGGATTGCAAACGACCCGGCTTTCCAGCGAACCCGGGAGAACGGCGAAGAATTCGGGCGTGGGGGAAAGGCCGGAAAGCTATTCCGCCATGCATTCCAGGGGTTGTTGATCCGCTGTTTTGACCGAAGGCTGGTCAGCCGGCTGCACCGGTTGATGGTGAAAATCATCAAGACGGATACGGTAAACATCCGCGGCCAGCGGACAGTTACCGAAGGGAATTCGAATATGCTGGTAGGATTTGACTTCAATGAGCGCAGCAAATTTGATTCCAGGTTTTATGCGCCCTATACTTCGGCCATTGACCGGGCAAACGGCGAGCTGAGCGTTTCCATTCCTGCACTGGTTCCGGTCAATCTGGTTGCGGCACCACGGGGCACCACCCATTTCCGGATTTTTTCGGGCGGGGGTGAAATTGATTTTGACGGTGAGCAATTTAGTGTCGCCCTTTCCGAATCAGAGCTATTGCCCTGGGATAATACGCCCACCGAAGCGTTGATCCATACCCATTCTGTGCCGGAGGCATCTACCCATCCTTTGTTTTTGGCATTGGGTATTGAGTTTTTCCAAGAAACCAACGGGGAATTTTATCCGCTCAAAAATGGCGCATTTAATTCACTGACGGTGGTGGCCGCAGACAAAGTCTAGCCATGGAAATTTCATTGATCCGAACCTATTTCCCCCATTGCACCCATGGGGAAATTTACCGAGAAGAGAAGCTGATTTGCTATTCCATTGAACTGGCCTGGCGTAAAAATCAGCGGTTTATTTCCTGTATACCGGAAGGAAGATACGAATTGGCCAAACGGTTTTCAGCCCGTTTCGGCTGGCATATCGTTGTCGAAGGCGTACCCGGGAGGAGCTCGATTTTATTTCATCCCGCCAACCATGCGCAAGTTGAACTGAAAGGGTGTATTGCCCCGGTCAGTGAAATTACGGGTTGCGGCAAGGGGTTAAAGTCCAAGCATGCTTTCGAGAAACTGAAAGCCATCGTTTATCCCATGGTTAAAAAAGGAAAGGTTTATTTGAATGTTACATCTTTAAATCCAATGTTATGAATATCATTCAAAGGGCAAAAGCGCCCACACCTAAGTTGTTTCAAGTGCTTCGTAACCTGGGATTGGTTATGGCGGCGGTAGGCGGCACACTGGTTGCTTCCCCCGTGGCCTTACCGGCGGTTGTGGTCACCATTGCGGGTTATCTGACCGTTGCCGGTGGCGTGCTTTCAGCCGTCAGTCAGCTGGCTGTTGAAGACCGGGCATCCGAATCGGAGAGCGATGGGGAAGATTCCGATTAATCCCATTGCTTTTGGCACAATCGGGGGTACATTCCTCAGCATGGTACCCAACCTGAAATTAATGAACCTGTTGGAGAGTATGTTACTCGCCGCAGTGGGTGCAATCGTTAGTTTCCTGGTTTCCCTGCTGATGAAAAGGCTCTTTAAGAAGCACTGAACCAAATAAACGTTTATTGAATGGAAAGCTCTTCCCGCGGGGAGGGCTTTCTTTTTGGGCTGCAGGTATGGAATGTGGAATGTATCCTTCGACAGGCTCAGGATGACGGGTAAAAGAGAATAGAGGGTAGATGTTGGGTGTGGGATGTGGGATGAATAATGTATTAAGTGTCCAGAATCAGGTAGCAGGTGAAAAGGGAAAATGAAGAATGTATCCTTCGGCAGGCTCAGGATGACGGGAAAAGGGCAAATGGCAAAGGCAAAGGGCAAAAGGTAAAAGGCAAATTGTAAAAATGTAGAATGTAATTAAGTATCAGTAGCAGGTAAAAAGACGGCGAAGGATCTGAGATCTCTCCTTAGTCGAGATGACAGGAGACAGGGTATGAGAAGGAAAAAGTAAAAAGCAGAAGATGCAAAGGGCTTACTTTTTCGGGCTTCGTTATTTGTTTGAGGCGATATATACATGCTATCGGAACGTCATGGTCAGCCTGTCGAACCATGGTCTTTGGCGTTTAAGGAGCATTTTTCTACATAAGTCAAAAGTATCCTTCGACAAGCTCAGGATGACGGGAAAAAGAAAGGCAAAAGGTAAAAGGCAAATTGTAAAAATGTAGAATGTAATTAAGTATCAAGTAGCAGGTAAAAAGACGGCGAAGGATCTGAGATTTCTCCTTTGCCGAGATGACAGGGATAATGAAATGTAAAATGTAGAATGTATCAAGTATTAAGTATCAAGTATTAAGATAAAAAGGCAGTTTAAAAATGAAAAACGTAGAATGTATCAAGTATTAAGATAAAAGGAAAAAGGAAAGGTTGGATTTATAAGGTTTTTTGGTTCGTATGGTTCAGGAAGCGCATGAAAATCCTGCTTGATTTGTAGGGATGGGATGTAGGGTGGTATCTGATATAGCCGCCTGAATGTAGAATCCTGAGGCATTTGTGGTAGGTCGCTTTTGAACTGATTTTGCTGGCCGTCATGATTTCTTTTTTCTCTACATAGAGCGGATTTTTAAAATTAATTTCCTGCCATAATCGGAACAATGCCAAGTAAAATGAAATCTGTGTAGGGCAAACCGCGGGGTCGTGCTCTGCTTTTTCTAAGAAGGAACTCAAGTGCCGGGTATAATCCATCTTTCAGTTCTTTTGCGGGTTATTTCTAAAGGTGAATGGAGAATAACCCGTATTTTTTTTGAAAAACTTGCTGAAAATCGAGGGCGATGAAAAGCCGAGTTCATCGGAAATATCGTTTATCGTCAGTGAATAGTCTTTGAGCAACCATTTGGCTTCCTGAATCAGGAAGCTGTTGATGAGTTTCCGTGCTGATTGGCCGCAAACTTCTTTCACCGATTTATTCAGCACTTCGGGAGTCACATACAAGCGTGCGGCATAGTAATTTACCGCATGTTCGGATTTAAATGAATTAAGGAGCAAATGAAAAAAGCGATCCACAACGGCTATTTTATTAGTGGATATGTTGAAGCAGGTCTCCGGGAAAAATGTGAAATTTTGAAATTCCTTTATCAGAAGGAAATCGATTATTCCGGTTTCGAAATCAGATTTCGGGAGCCGTGTATTCCATTTGAAATTAATCAGCCTGATTAAGAAGTAAAGATAAGTATGGTCTGCCATGCTCAATTTTGCCATGCTCAATTGCGTTCCGTACAGTAAGGAAATACCTGAGTCCGGCCTGAAGTGCGGATGGAACCAATGGATGATGCTTATAGAAACCATTGCCGTTTTATTTTTCCGGTCGGAATTTAAATTGAATTCAAAAGGGATTCCGGGAGGTATAAACAGTAAATGCCTTGGTATTATCCTTAATTCTTTATCGCCTATTATACAGAACAGAAAACCGGAACAAACCAATACCCAGGTGAGTTCATGTCGGTTGGTTACCCTGTTGTCGGGTTCCGGATTCCTGTCTGTAAGCCAATGAATTTTCATTGTCGGTTAGGTTAGGATTAATCCGTAATTCCCAGGTGTGCACAGAGGCCCGCAATCAGACCGAGACTTATGGCCGAATCGGTATTTTGGAGCGCACCGACCAAAACCGCCCTGTTCCCAACTGATACATCCCAATCCCGGTCATCCCTGCCCTTTGAATAAATGCAATAATACCGGAAAACGGAGGTCAGGGTAAGCATCACTTCTTTTTCCTTCGGTGACAGCGTTAAATCGGCCAAAACCGATTCTTCGAATGAAAGGTTGTAATCCATTATATCATCGAAATTTTCAATATTATAATCCGCTACCTCCGATAAGTAATCGTTTATATCCGAACGGGTATTCAGTGACAATCCCGAGTCCGAGAGGAGTGAATCCGTCATCCCTATCGGGTCATCCAAGAGTTTTTGGATGGTCGAAACCGAGCCGTAAACAGGCAGAATCGGTTGGGGAAGCCCGTTCAGTATTTCCGTGATTTCCTGGTAGACCAAATGAATACTGTCATAGCCTGAATTGGCGGAAATAAATTCATCCAATACTCCATAAAATACCTGTCCGGTATAATCATAAGGATTTGAATTCCTCGCGGAATGAATACCGTCTTCCGTAATGGCAAGATCAAAAGCGTTTGCTGAAGGTTTCTCCCGGGGAAAATCAATCGGTTCATTATCCAGGCAGGATACAAGCAGGCATGTGATGCCTATCAACCCCAAAAGGTTGTAAAATTTATAATTAAACATGATTTAAAATTAAAAGTTAATAAATGTTTTAACCGTTCTTCCTAACCCGGGGCGGCAGAACTATGTCCTGAATTCGAAGTAAAAGTACCGTTGGGGAGTGGGCCGGGCAAGGCAAGGCTTGGGGGTTTTCGGAAATGCAGCTATTGAATTTCGGAAATGGAGGAGGGTGTTGGGTGCTGGGGGCCCATCTGCGGGTTGAAAGAGAAGTGCTTTTGACAGAGTGAAATGAATGTAAAATTGAAAATGTCAAATTAAAAATGGTAATCTCTTTACAGTTTAAAGGAACGTGCTTCGACAGGGCGACGTGTATATGAGTAAGGTAAAGGTATAAAGGCCCTTCGACAGGCTCAGGGTGACGTGTATGGGCAAGGTAAAAAGTGGATGCAGAGTGATGGATGCAGGGCGTTGTAGGATGGAAGGGAACGTCATGGTGTCTGTCGAACCATGGTCTTTAGCGGTTCACAAGGGTTTTTAGGCAAAGTCCCATGAATCCTTCAATCCTCCTAGGGCAGACAGCTCAGGGTGATGGGGTAAAAGAAAAGATGCAGAAAGCAAAGTATCCTTCGACAAGCCCTTCGACAGGCTCAGGGTGACACTCAGGATGACGGGGAAAAGGCAAATATAGAATGTATCCTTCGACAAGCTCAGGATGACGTGGTTCGGCAGGCTCAGGGTGACGGGAAAAAGGCAGATGTAGGATAGTAGGAAGTAGAATGTAAAATGAAAGGCAAAGGGCAAAAGGAAAAAGGCAAAAATGAAAAGGTATTTTGGTAGGTTTTCCATTTTTTTATTTTGCCAAATTTGAATAAATTAGGACTCATTAATCCGCTTTAATGTCCATGTTCATCTATCTTCCCCTGAAAGTGCCAAGGTGCGCTCAATTGATCCTATCCATTTTTTTGCTGATGGGGGGATATGGTGTTTTTTCGCAGACTTTTGATGAATTGTATGAAAGCATAGAAACGTTCAAGAACCAGCCTGCTGAACAGAAAACCTATCTCCGGCTATTTCTGGAAAAAGCGAAGCGGGAGCGGAATGGGGAGGAGTTGGTGAACGGTTACCGAAATTTCATGCATCATACCGAAGGGCGCATAGCCCGGAATTATGCCGACAGTATGGTTTTTGCAGCCCTTCAGACCAAAGACAGCCTTTTGATTGGTTCCGCTTATCTTTCGAAAGGCGTTTTTTATTACGGCCTGAAAATATATGGTGAAGCACTGGATCATTACCTGACTGCCCAACCGTATATTGATGCTGCCGATGACCCTTACCTCAAACACAAAGCCCGATACAATATCGCCCAAATCAAATATTATCTCGGGGATTATGCAGAAGCCATCCGCCTGCTTGAGGGTTGTCTGGGTTATTTCAAAAAAAATCATCCGAGGGCTTACCTGAATAGCCTTCATTCTTTGGCTTTGTGTTATCAACGGAAAGGAGACATAGGCCTGAGTTCGGAAACGGTAAAAAAGGGGATGGATGAAGGGAAAAGGCTGTCCATTGTTCAAATGGATGCTTACTTCCTATTCACCGAGGGGATTAATCAGTATTTCCGCGAAAACTACGGTTCAGCCATTGAAATGCTGTCGGGAACCTTGCCTTTTCTCATTGAAAAGGGTGATTTTGGAAATGAAGCAGTGGGGCATTTTTACCTTGGTAAAAGCCATTGGGCCCTTAAAGCAACCGACAAAGCCGTGTTGCATTTTGTGCAGGTGGATAGTTTGTTTCATAAACACCAATATATACGGGAGGACTTAAGGGAAGCCTATGTACTTATGGCCGGGCATTATCGAGCCAAGGGTGATTTCGAAGCCCAGGTTTATCAGCTGAACCAACTGTTAAGAGCGGACAGTATGCTGAAGTCAGGTTACAAACACCTGAGCAAAAAGATCCATCATGAATATGATACGCCTGTCATTTTGAAGGAAAGGGACTTTGCCCAAAAGCAAGTTGAAAAGAAAAGCAGGGTTTTGGTTATCGCCTTCTTCCTCATTGGAAGCCTTGGCTTGGCCATTGTTTTTATTGTCTCGCGCCATTTTAAAAACCAAAAATTATACAAGGAGCGGTTTGATGCATTGATGGCAAATGGCCCAATCCAAAAGAAGCAAGCCTTTACACCCCATAACGGGAATGTGGGGACTGAAATCAATGCGGAGGCCGTCAAAGCGATATTGGCCAAATTGGAGAAGTTCGAAAAGGAACAGAAGTTCCTTCATCAAGACTGGACCCTTTTTAAACTGGCAGCCCATTTCAATTCGAATAACAAATACCTTTCCCTGGTAATTCATCAGTATCGAAATATGAATTTCCCCACTTATATCAATAACCTGAAAATTGATTTTATCATAGAACAGCTGAAAACCAACCGGAAGATGCGAAAGTACACCCAAAAGGCATTGGCGGAAGAAGCGGGATTCAGTACCACCCAAAGATTCACCAATGCGTTTAAAAGTTATACGGGGATTTCTGTGGGATTTTTTATTGAGGAATTGGAGAAGTAGGGGTTGGAGGATGGAAGTTGGGTGATGGGTGATGGATGTTGGGTGTTGGGTGATGGGTGTGGGATGTTGGAAGGGAGCGTCATAGTGAGCCTGTCGAACCATGGTCTTTGGTGGTTCACAAGGGTTTTTAGGCAAAGTCGCAAGTATCCTTCGACAAGCCCTTCGACAGGCTCAGGGTGACACTCAGGATGACGGAAAAAAGGCAAAATTAAAAAGTAAAAAGGCAAAAGTATCCTTCGGCAAGCCCTTCGACAGGCTCAGGGTGACACTCAGGATGACCAAAAAAAGGGAAAATTAAAAAGAAAAAAGGCAAAAGTATCCTTCGACAGGCTCAGGATGACGGAAAAAGGGAAAAAGAAAAATTTAAAATGTATCCTTCGACAAGCCCTTCGACAGGCTCAGGGTGACACTCAGGATGACGGAAAAAAGGGAAAATTAAAAAGAAAAAAGGCAAAAGGTATCCTTTGGCAGGCTCAGAATGACGGGAAAAGGGCAAAAGGCAATGGTATAAGTTTATGTTGTCATCCAGTTAGTAGCGAAGGGTCTGGGATCTCTCCTTTGTCGAGATGACAGGAAATGGAGGAGTATAGATTTTGAGTTTTGGCTACGTTATGTGTTTGAGGTGGTTTTTATATATTATAGCAGAACGTCATGGTGAGCCTGTCGAACCATGGTCTTCGGGGATTAACGAGTATTTTTCGACAAAAGTCAAAAGTATCCTTCGGCAGGCTCAGGATGACGGGAAAAAGGCAAAATTAAAAAGTAAAAAGGCAAAAGTATCCTTCGGCAGGCTCAGGATGACGAGGTAAAAGGCAAAATTAAAAAGTAAAAAGGCAAAGGTATCCTTCGGCAGGCTCAGGATGACCAAAAAAAGGCAAAATTAAAAAGAAAAAAGGCAAAAGTATCCTTCGACAGGCTCAGGATGACGGGAAAAAGGCAAAAGTAAAAAGTAAAAAGGCAGCGGGTAAAGTTGAAGGTAATCAGGAACCAAATATTTGGGTAAAAACAAGGTTTTTGACAAAAAAAAGCCGGAAATAGACAAACATTCGTAGATGTTCCCTATTTAATTTTGAAGCGTACTCCAAAAAGTAAGGTGATGAAACGCTTCAAAAATACAGGATCCCTTTTTGTAAACATAGTCGTTTATCTGTACATTCTATTATTTGTATATGCGGCTGTAAGCAAGCTTTTGGAATTCCGGGATTTTCAAACCCAACTCGGACAATCGCCCATACTGGGTGCTTATGCAGAAGTAATTTCCTATGGTGTCATCATTTCAGAATTGCTGTGCGCGGTTTTGCTTTTAATAGAAAGGTATAAAAAAGCAGGGTTGTACTTTGCCTTCGTTTTGATGGCCATGTTTACGGCATATATCATTATTATCCTGAATTTTTCCTCCTATACCCCCTGTTCCTGTGGTGGCGTACTGGAATCAATGGGCTGGACTGAACACTTGGTGTTTAATACCGTATTCCTATTAATGGCGGTAGTTGCCCTCGTTTTAGAACACCCGATAGCTATCAAAAAAACCATAATCATCTTATTGGGTTTATTGATTACTGCTTTGGGAATTATGACGGTATTATTCTTCCTTTCTGATCAGGAAATTAAAAGGAACAATGGATTCCAGCGAAAATACATTCCCCATGCCCTTGAAAATTTAGGTTCCTATCAATTGGAATCCAATGCATTTTATCTTGCCGGAGCTGATGGTAAAAACTTTTATTTGGGTAATTACAATGCGCCGCTGTATCTGAAAGCCATTTCGAAAGATTTAAAGACCGCCAATGAGGTCAGGATTGAAATTGACAATTACAATCTGCCATTTAAAAGGGTCCGGATCAAAGTACAACCCTCTTTGTTTTTTGTCGGGGACGGAACGGTACCCATTTTATTTCGGGGAAAAACAAAAGATTGGAAGGCGCAAACCTTTTCCTATAAAGATGCTTATTTCAATCAATTTGAGGTAGTGGACACCAGTCACCTGGTCATAGGAACACATCATCCCCGAAAAAAATACAACCTGATTGGTGCGCTCACAAAATACAATGACCGTATCACTTCTGAGGTATCCGATGAAATTTTACATTTTCAAGCGGATGGAACTTTTGATACCGATGGCATCCTTCTTTGGAACGAAGAAAACCGTCAAATCCTATATGTTTATTATTACCGGAACCAGTTTGAAGTAGCTGGTCAAGACCTAAATTATATTTATACCGGAAAAACCATTGATACCCTTTCCAAAGCAAAATTAAATGTGGCTTATCATCAAAAGAATGATACCTACCAGCTGGGTAAGGCTGTTATGGTAAACCGGTTGGCTACGGTTTGGGGTAACCGTCTTTACATCGTGAGTGACCGGCTTGGTAAATTTGAAAATGATAAAGCCATTCAATCGGCCGGAATAATCGATCAATATGACTTAAGCCAAAAAGAATATGTCCGTAGTTTTTATTTTTACCACCAGCGGAATGAAAAAATACGGGAAATAAGCGTATTCAATGACACAATGGTTGCCTTGGTTAACGACCAATTGTGGTTGAAAAAAATGAAATAATTATCGAATCAATAATAAAACACGCGCGTTTCAGGAGGAAGGCCGAACACCTGTAAAAAATAGTAGGCCGTCATTTCAAAATCATTTTTTATGAAAACAAAATTTTTAAAAATGGGACTCCCGGTCGGAGTATTTATGGTGGCAATTGCGATGGCATTTGCTTCGGAAACTAAACCAGAAACACCAGCGGCTTCTGAGTACATTAAGCAAGGCCTGGATTGCAGGCCGGTAAACCGGGGTTGTAACAATGTATCCATGGTGCCCTGCACCTATTCAGGCCAACAAGTCTGGACCGACAATTGCACGGTCAGACTTTATCACTTTGGCGTTGATTAGGAATTGAAGGATGGGTTGCCCGGATGCCTTTAGGTCACCTGGAAAGGGATGTACCTTTAAAAACTTCGCGGACAACCCATTTTCACTTTAAATATTTTTCAAACCAGGCAAATAATTCATGAGACAACTTATACTGATTCTCTTTTTTGGATAAAGTGTGTTCCTCATCATTGAAAAGGAGTAAGCGGCCTGTTTTTTTTAATCTTTTCATAGCCAGAAATAGCTCAATGCTTTGTGTCCAGTTTACCTGATAATCCTGTTTTCCCGTCCATAATAATAAGGGCGTTTTCAGTTTCTCTACCTGATGCAAGGGAGAGTTCCTAATATAAGCTTCCGGAATTTCATAAAATGATTTCCCCATTCTGAACTGTCCGCTTTCAAACCGCCAAATTTCGGCTTTTCCCCAAAGCCATCCCATACTATGGTACCAACTGATGAAGTTGGTCGGAGCCGCGCCTGCGGCTACTGCCCGAAAAAAATCGGTTTGGGTCGGAATAAAAACGGCTTCATAACCACCAAAGGAATGGCCGTAAAGGCCTACTCTCTCCTTGTCAATTTCCGGTACAATGGAGCAGGCTTCCCGGACGGCACTCATTACACAATCCAAAGCAGACAGGCCGGGGTTCTCCCATTCATAGTTTATATCCGGATAGAAAACAAAATACGCATTGGTCAGGTATTTGAGCAAACTGAATCCGGTCATTTCAAAATCACCGGGCGGAATAAAACGGTTGGCATCACCGGATTTCTTTTCGTATATATTAAGAATCAAAGGATATTTTTTTGCCGGGTCAAATTCTGCAGGATAAAACAAAGTCCCATTCAGGAGCTCACCACTTTTGTTTTTATAAGTGATGTTCATCGCGTGACCAAAATCGTAATTCAATAATTCCAGGTTGCTTTGGTAAAGCATCCGGGTAACGCCGGTTTCGGTGTCCAATACATACATGGCCGGGGGTTGGTTGTAACGCTGGGTTTTAAAAACGAATGAGGAGGCATTCCGGTTCCCAGAAATTTCATTTATATGCACGTTTTGGAATATCAGATTCCTTAATTTCCCATTGTCGTATTGTAGGAACCCGTTTGCCATCCGGTTATTTCTGACTTCTATGATAATGGGGTCATCCTGCAACTGATGGTACCCACTCATTTCTGTGGTTGCAGAAAAGCCATTCCTGAAAACATCCCTTCTTATTCGGTACCTAAGCCCGGTCACGGCTCCATTCGTAATGCGTTTTTTATTTCCGTTGGTAAGATTGAACGCCCATACATCGTTTTGGTCGGTCAGGTAAACTATATTCCCGTCCGTTGACCAAAATGCCGGGTCCTTTGGTACCAGTCCCGTAAAATTCGGGATTTCTTTTTCCAGAAACTCTTTGCCCAAGGATTTTGTGAGGTTAAAGGTCTTAGAGGTGTGAAGGGAATGCCAAAACCAGTCCTTGTCCTGAAAGAAAACGATATCCTTTCCATTAGAAGAAACCGAAAAATTATCAGGATGGTCGTAAAGGGTTTCTATGATTAAGCTTTCCGTATTTGACTCCTCATTTCTTAAATAAAGATCCACATAAGGGTATTCTTTAAACGCAGGTTCATGCGGCATTGCATTATAAATTATACAATAGCCGGGATGGCCTGCATATTTCAGGGAAGGCTTTTCTTGAGTAGTCAATTCAAACAATTTATTTTGCTTAACATCCCAGCCGGTGAGGAGCCGGGATTCCAAATCCTTTTTATATTTGACCCTCCTGGGGTACTCCCATGAATCGGCCGTATTCCAGATTTCCATAGCAGTAGCTGTTTCCTTGTTTTCTTGTGGCAGATCGCGGTAAAAGAAGATATTATCCCCTTCAAAGCTTAATCTTTTGTCACTCAGTACTGCATTCCCGAAGGTTTGTTTTAAAATGGAAGGGGTCAGACGTTTGATTTGGCCGGTATCGGAAATGAGAATAATGGAATTTTCACCTTTCTCCCGGAGAAAGAAAACACAGCTTTCCAAAGCGGGATGGTAGTTCAAATTTGAAAGAGAACCCTCAGGGAATACCTGCACTACCTTTTCCTGCTTTAATTTGGGATCAAACACGACCAATTGATCGCCCGATTCTTTTGTCTGCACAAACCGAAGATTTTGGTTTGGATCCCATACAAAAGACTTTACAGATTGAATCGAATAGGTATCGGCCTTTTCCAAACCTTCCATTACCAATTCATTTTCTGAATTTTCAATTCTCTTTAAGTATCCTATATATTTGCCGTTTGTTGAAAAATCAAATCCCAGGACATTTTCAATTTGTTTCAGATGGCGAGAACTGAGGTTGAATAAGGAAAATCCCCCGTCCATCGCTAAGCTGCCGAACCATTCATTATTGGAAGCGAAAACTTGTTTGTACCCTTCATTAAAGGTGTAAAGTTCAGGGCTTTTGGTATGGGCCAAATGCAATTTGTTTTCCTGAAACGGAAAAAACTCGGTAAATGTCACCCAAAAACCATTGGGTGAGATTTGATTGATATAGGTATTTTCACTCCAGATAGAATCAAGCCTGCTGTCATATTTCATTAGGCCTGATTGGCTAAAGACCCCTGTTGAAAACAGTATGAGGATGGTCACTACGGTACGGTTTATTATATCCATCATGATTTTCAATTTAATAACCGGGATTTTGCGGGAGGAGGTTGGGATTGGCGGCTATTTCATTTTCAGGAATAGGCAAAACCAGATCGGTAGGCCTCCAACCCGGCTTGATGAGAGAGAGGACATCATTTGCTTTCCCTGTTCTTTTGAGGTCAAACCATCGGTGCCCTTGCTCGGCAAATAACTCCCATCTTCTTTCATTTAGAATGGCATCCATCATTTCCTGGGTGGTGGCGGGGAAGATTTCGGGTAAACCTGCCCGCTGACGGATAGTATTGACATCCTGGGCTGCTGCTGCCAGATTGCCTGATTGGGCATGGGCTTCGGCTCTTATGAGGTATTGCTCGGATAATCTGAGCAGGATGGAATATTCCAAAGTAGCTCCCGTATTGCCCGTTTCTTTGTATTTGGAACAGGCATACCAAGTATAGTCCCCGTCGGTGACCGGAGTGATCCAGAATTCTTTCCTTAAGTCGGCATCCGACATTGAATTATAAAGGCCGGAAGTCAGGGACACATTAAAGGGAGGCCCATAAGAGAAATTCATGATGGCTCCTTCCAGCGTATTTTGCCCTTCGGTTGCCGGCTTCAATTGCAAGATGGCGGAGCTGCTGTTTTTCAGGAATTCTTCCGATAAGTCCTGCTCCAAGGTATATAAGGATTGATAGCCTATTACCTCACCGGCTTGGGCTTTCGCTTCTTCCCATTGTTCATTGTAAAGATAAACCCGGGCCAGGAAAGCCGATACGGATAATCGGTTTGCCCTTATTCTTTCTGCGCCCGGATAAGCGTCAGTTAAATAGGATTTTGCCAATACCAAGTCTTCGGTTAGTTTCTGGTAAACCACGGCCTTGTCTTCCTTGAAAACATCCTGGTTGTTGTGGTAGTCGGTTTGGGTAATATAGGGAATATCCCCGTAGAGGTTAACCAGGTAAAAATGACAAAGCGCCCTGACAAAAAGGGCTTCGCCCGTCAGTTGGTCCCTGACTGAAGGGTCGAGGGATTGGGAACGGCTCAGTCCCTCAATGATTGAATTGCTCATATAAACCAGACTGTACGCAGTGTTCCAGATTGACCTTACCAGATTGTTACCGGCCGTAATATTGTGCAAATAAAAACTTTCGAGCGGATTCCCGGGGTAGGAATAGTAATCCAGTTCATCGGCATAAAGACCCATTGTGATGCCCATGCCGTTGAAGTTTCCCGACACCAGGACTTCATCCCGAAGTTGGGCATATAAATTATTTACCGCTGCGGTTGCAAGGGATTCGCTTTCAAATACATTTTCCCATGCTGTCTCACCAATGGGTTGGTCTGTTTCCAGATAGTCCTCGCAACTCAGATTAAAAAACAGTAATAAAACAAGTAGCAATATTCTGTTGTTTGGGGTTAAAATATTTTTCATGATGGTTTTTATTAAAAGTTAAGTTCAATTCCTAAGGTAAATCGTTTCAAAGGCGGCAAAGAGGCCACCGATTGTTCCGGGTCCCCGCCTTTGTACTTCGTAAAAGTCAGGAGGTTATAACCCTGGGCCGAAAGGGTACAAGATTGAAAGCCTTTGTTTTTAACCGGTATCGTATAGGTCAGGGCTAATGATTTTAGGCGGATAAAGGATGCATCCGAAATTACTTTGTTGCTTGTTTCAAAGCGGGTATAAGCCAGGTAGGCATCATAATTATAACCGCTGGTATATATCTGGTTGTCTGCCTCGTCACCGGGGTTTTGCCAATGGTTCAATACGCCGACGGGTTGGTTAAACATGGTTCCGGGAGGGGAATAGCCACCATAGTATTCATTGAATCCCTTTTTCTTTACGAACTGGAAAAGGAATTGAAGCTGGAGGTTGTCATACCGGATCGTATTGGACAGGCCTCCGTAATATTCGGGGGCCAAATCAACAATATACTCCCTGTCTTTTAAACTGTTTATGATTCCGTCCCCATTGTAATCTTCAAATGTATAGACTCCGGTCTCCGGATCTACCCCGGTAATATGGTATAATTTTACAATGGTAACCGGCTGGCCAATCAGGTATCGGTTGGCATAAGCCGATTTGTCTAATCCTTCAAATTCAAGGAGTTTATTATTCGGGAAGCTCAGGTTGAAGCTTGCGTTCCAATTGAATTTTTCCCTTTTGAATATCGTACTGTTTAAATTGATTTCCCATCCTGAATTTTCAACCGTGGCATTCCAATTTTCCTGGATGATGGTAAAACCGGTGGTACCGGGTAAAGGGGAGCCGACCAATTGGTTTCCGCTTCTGTTTCTGTAATAATTGATTTCAAAAGACAAGATATCCCGGCGGAAACTGCCTTCCAGTGCCAGGTCCAGTTTTTTGTTTTTCTCCCAGGCATAATCCGGATTGAACAGGCGTGTCGGGTATAAAGTGAGGGCGTTGTCATATTGGGTTTGTGAAATGCTGAAGGTATTTAAGTATTGGTTATCGGCAATCTGGTCATTCCCGGAAACACCGTAACTGAGCCTCAGTTTACCGAATTTCAGCCAGGTTTGGTTGTCCATAAACCCTTCCTTTGAAAAAACCCAGGCTGCCCCGGCCGCCCCAAAATTGGCGAATTTCTTTCCCGGACCGAACCTACTGGATCCGTCCCGCCTGCCGGTCAGGTTCAAGATATATTTTCCGTCGTGGTTATAGTTTAGTCTTCCGTAAAAGGCCAAATACCTGTACTGGCTGCTAAGCTCCCGGTTTACAGTGACTTCTTCTGCGGCATTCAGGTTTTCAATAAATTGATTGTCGGGGAAACCTCGGCCATTTTCTACCATCTGGTAAAAGTTCCGTTCCTGGAAACTGGCTCCTGCCGTGATGCTTAGCACTCCTTTGCCCCATTCTGTGGAATAGTCCAATTGGGGTTCCATGATCCAGGAATCCTTTGTGGTGGAATTTCTTTGAAAGATCGACCAACCGCTGTCTGCACCATAGGCAGGGTCATATACGGTATGGGGAATGGTTTTGGATTCGGTCAGCTTTGAATCGGTGAAACCGAGGTTGGTTTTAAAGTTGAGTCCTTTTGTTAACCTGTAATTGAATACACCATTGGCAATGAAATTCCGGGACTGGTTTTTATATTGGCTCTCTAATTTAGCAAAAGGGTTTTCCCAAGTCGATTCTGCCCAGTTAAGATCTCCGTTCTCATCAAATAGAGCCGGTGCATTGGGGGGCAATATTCTGGCAATCCGCGTTAAATCCTCTCCGGGTAAATGGTTTTTATCAAATCCGTAATTAAATGAAAATTGAACGCCTAACCTTTCATCTTTAGACTGATGGTGGAGATTTGTATATAACGATCCTCTTTTATATTGGTAATCGTTTGGGAATACAGTGGTTTCATTCCCGAAATTACCTCCTATAAGAAAATGGGTAGGCTTTGACCCTCCTGAAATTGTCAATTCAACCTGATTGGTTTTAGCGGGATTCCCTAAAAATGTTTTCTGCCAGTCTGTGTATCGGTTCCTATCCCATATACCGTTTACATCATAAGCTGTTTCCGGAAATTCCGTCACACCGTCATTTATAAACGCTTCTTCTCGCATTTCCAAATACTGCTCCGTATTTAATAATTTTGGGAGACGGGTTACTTCTGCTATACCATGACTGCTTTTGACATGAAAAGAAATCTTTCCTGAACTATCCCTTTTCGTGGAAATCAAAATTACACCATTTGCACCACGGGAACCGTATATAGCCGTAGCATCCGCATCCTTCAATATCTCTATGGATTCTATTAGGTCAGGGTTCAGGGTGTTCAGGGGGTTAATGACCCCTCCGGGTAATACAGCACCTCCTGAGATATCCTTGAAACCCATGCTGGACATATCATACGGCACACCATCAATGATGTAAAGGGGTTCATTCCCGGCCGCTATACTGTTCTGTCCTCGGATTTTGACCGTATAACCCCCACCTGCTAATCCCGTTGTGGGTGTGATTTCCAACCCCGGGACCCTCCCTTGGAGGGCATCCAATACATTATGGATAGGCTGGTTCCCGATCTCATCTGCCGTCACACGGGAAATACTCCCCGTTTTCTCTTTATCCTTCACCGTATAATAGCCCGCATTGATGACCGCCTCTTCGAGTTGGGTGATGGATTGAGTTAATTCTACATCGATGAGGGTCTGGTTGCTTACCGTAATTTCCAGCGTTTCATAGCCGGGGTAAGTAAAGATTAGTACATCCCCGATGGAGGCATCGATTGCATAATTTCCGTTTTCATCCGTATAGGTTACTACTCCGGAACCTTTTATCGATACCGCAACATCCATCATCGGCCCGGCGGCATCGTAAACGGTTCCAGTTATGGTTTCTTCAGGCTCGTCCTCCTGAGCTGATGCCTGTACGCCGTAGGAGGATCCGCCGTAGGAGGATCGAAGGGCATCCGTCCTGTTTTCACTGGCTGTTGTGTGCAGGCCGGTGTTTGAATGGCTAAGAGCGGGAGGGTAGTGTGCCGGGGCAAATGAGTACAATGCTATGAGGATTAGCAAAAGCGTGCTGCCCGGCACAGGCCCAATTCCCCCGAAGCTGTCGCTTCGCCTTTTTACTATCAAATCTGATAATGAAAATCTTTTCATAATTTTGAATGGGTTTTAGTTATACATTAATTTTAAACTCAGGCTCTCTGTAACTACGCCAATAGATATACAGGGAGCTTTTTTATTCTGAAATTGAAACAGTCTTTTTCTTATAATTTTCTACCTTTTGTCTTTCTTCATTTTACCTTCTACCGTCAGCCTGACCTGATGCCTGCCTGCCCGCCCGCCGTAGGAGGGTCCGCCTTAGGAGGGTCGAAGAGCCGTCACCCTGAGCTCGTCGAAGGGCCGCCATATTGTAGCTAGTCGAAGAGCCGTCACCCGACGTTAGGAGAAATCTCAATACTTCTAACCTCAATCCAACATCCATCATCCAACATCCAACATCCATTACCCAACATCCATCCTCCATCCTCCATCCTCCATCCTCCATCCTCCATCCATCCTCCATCATCCATCATCCATCATCCATCCCCCAACATCCATCCCCCAACATCCTTCCCTTTAAAAACCCCCGCCCCGGTAAAAAAAACCGCTTTCCCGGCCATGATTCCGGGCTGCCGGAGCAGGGGCATCAACAATTAACACACATTTCCGTTCAGTTGCAGGCACAATCCACCGCATGGCCTGTTAAGCCATAAAGCTCAACGCGGTAACGCCGCTTACAAAAAATTTCAGATCGTTCAGGTGGAGGTATTTCCGCCTCTAAGATGATTACAAATGAAGTTATTCGCTCATAAGCCTTATTTTTTAAGTTTTCTGTGTTGTTGTTAGTTTCCGCAAAACCCAAAAAAGAAAGAAAAAGAAGATTGCTTATATCTTAAAGAAGAATTCCTGAAGCATAACGCTTAACTCAAAACGCGCGACGTATAACACCTTACTCAAAAGAAAAGGCGTGGAACTCAACTTACCAATCTGGGGTACTGGTATACCTTGCACGATAAGAGAGCCCACGCCCGGGTCGTGAGCATCTTGCTTATTTTCTCGTGCATAAAAATTACCAGTTTTCAGATTGAGAATCTAAGCAATTGCTTCTAATATTTTAATCCTATTGGAAGAATTGCAAATTTAATATTCGTTGCTAATATAACAATAATAATTTAAAGATACTTATAAGTATCCTAAAATTTAAACTTTTACGAGGAAATTTAGCCTAATGAAAAAGTTTGATTTGACAGATGAAAGAAGAGCACTTGGTTTTAGGGTTGCTGAATTGAGGAAGAATATTATTAATCCAAAAACTGAAAAACCTATATCTCAAGAAGAATTAAGTCTTAGAACAGGTCATGCAAAGAAAACAATAGGAGAGCTTGAAAGAGGAAACACAAACCCAAGGTTTGAGACTCTGTTATTAATATGCAAGGAATTAAATATTACAATTAATCAACTCTTCAATTTTGATATGAATGAGTATATTAAAAAGTCGAAAAAGTAAATTATTTGAGTTTTCTAAACTCCCAAGGAGCAATAGCGTGTGGATCTTGCCATAGACCGAGTTTATTTTCTTTTGCTTCACTTTCTAACTCGCCAAGGCTTTCATCGTCAGAATATCTGTAATACCACCATCCCATACCGGCTTTTATGATCTCAGCAGAAAGGTATAAGTTATCATCATAATATACTTTGGCAATGGTACGTCCCCATCTGTCCTGATCTGTTTCTTCAAAAGTTATTTCTTTTCCAAAAACAGCATCTGAAGTAAACTGTTTTGCATTTTTCCCAAACGCCTGACCACTCTCCGGGCAATCAACTTCTGCCAATCGTAAGGTTTGCTGAGTTTTGTCGTTTAGAAGTACGACAATAGTGTCCCCGTCTTTTATACCTACTACTTTGGCTGTTGTTTGAGAGTAGGAGAGAAGTGGTAATAATAAAAATAAATATATAGGTTTAAGAGTCATAGCTCAAAGATAGGTTAAATAAAAAATCCTAATTATAACTATTTGAAAATAGATATGATGATGATGTAAATCCCCCGAAAACTCCGACAGTTTAAAAGATTAAAAAAAGTATTAATTTTAAACTGTTAAAAGATGAAAAGGTCAAGATTTACAGAAACCCAGATCAGTCAGGTTCTCAAGGAGCACGAAGCTGGCAAAAAGGCATCCGATATATGCCGAGAATTATCCATCAGTCCAAACACTTTTTATTTGTGGAAACGCAAGTATGGAGGAATGGATCAAGAAATGTTGCGTCAATACAAAGAATTGGAGCGAGAAAATGCCCGCTTGAAGAAGATGTATGCAGATTTGAGTTTGGATCACAGTATTTTAAAAGAGGTCATCGAAAAAAAGCTCTAGGGCTCTGTCAGAAAAGAGATTTGGCAGAAGAATTAAAAGATGACAAACAAATCAGTACTGCCAGAGCCTGTCGCATCATCGGATTGGAACGTTCGGGATATTATTATCAAAGCATCAAGG
>Ga0172382_10004941_pt1 | contig 20152 bp, 21 predicted proteins | sample Leawel138RmetaG_FD_122245 | JGI IMG/M metagenome (GOLD analysis project Ga0172382, IMG submission 122245) | Leachate microbial communities from a municipal landfill in Southern Ontario, Canada - Leachate well 138R metaG | ecosystem: Engineered > Solid waste > Landfill > Unclassified | place... | reverse complement strand
GCACCACCGGGTCGACATCGAGGATCTCGGCCACCTTCGCCATGTCCGGCGGCACGTCCTTCCCGATGGGCAGCAGGGTCCACATTTGGTCGAGCGGCACCTGTGCGGTCACTTCGGCGACCGCGATCCCGTCGCCTTGCGCCAGAACTTGACCACGGGCGGCATATTGATCGACCTCAACGGTGGCCGTCCGAACGCGGATGTCGAACGGGGTGGCAATGACCGTGCGGGTGACGTCGCGCGCCGCGTCGGCACGGCGGGCTTCCAGCACGGCGCGTTCCTGGGGCAGCACGCTAAGGGTGCTCTCCAGGGATTGCACCTGCTGTTCCCCCTGCAACAGGGCGCGTTCGGCCGAGTCGATGGAGGACTGCGCGGCGGCGCCTTGCTGGCCGAGCGTTCGCTTGCGTTCCAGGTCCTTGCGCAGGGAGGCCAGGGTGCGGCGTTCGATTTCGAGGGATTTGCGGGTGTTAACCTCGCGTATATCCATTTCCTTGAGTTGCGCGGTGATCTGAGCCAGGGCCAGTTCCGCTGCGCTAGGGTCGATGCGGGCGAGCACCGTTCCTGCCGACAGGACGGCGCCGTTCTTGAGATCGGGATGGACCTCCAGCACCCGTCCGGCGACTTCGGCCACGGCATCCCAGGTGCGGCCGGGCAGCACGGTTCCATGGGCGGTCACATGCGGTACCACGTCCAGGCGCGGAGCGGACACCACGCGCGCCGGGCGGGCGACTTCCTCGGCCGCGACGCGTGTCGGGGCGGGGCGGCCTTGGGTTGCCACGACCAGGACCAGCACGGCCACCAACAGCGGCGGGAGGACCAGGAAACGCCGCCAATACCGGCGCAGGAATCGCTTCACCATCGTAGACTCATCCTCTTGCCGACCGGGTCCAGTTTGCCAGTTCCCGCGACGGGTGTATCGCAGGACTGAAAGCAACGCCTTGCTTTTCATCAATATGAGATTTTTTGCATAAACGCCATTTGAACCGCCGTCGAGCACCCCGACGTTCCCCCTTCACCTCTGCCCGCCAAGACCCTATAAGTGCCGCATGAGCGGCGACCCACTCCAGATCCTGCGGACAACCTTCGGCTATGAGTCCTTTCGCGGGCATCAGCAGGAGGTGGTCGAGCATGTCATTGGCGGCGGCGACGCGCTGGTTCTCATGCCGACCGGCGGCGGCAAGTCACTGTGCTATCAAATCCCCGCGCTCGCCCGGCCCGGCGTCGGCATCATCGTCAGCCCCTTGATCGCCTTGATGCAGGATCAGGTGGAGGCGTTGCGGCAGGTCGGGGTGCGTGCCGCCGCCCTCAACTCCAGCCTGGGGCAGGAGGACAGCGCCGCCGTGGCGCGCGCCATGATGAGCGGCGCCATCGACATGGTTTATGTCGCCCCCGAACGCCTGATGCAGCCGGGCTTTCTGGACCTTCTGGCGCGCTGCCCGCTGGCGCTGTTCGCCATCGACGAGGCGCACTGTGTATCGCAGTGGGGCCACGATTTCCGGCCGGAATACCTGCAACTGGCCGCCCTGCACGAGCGGTTTCCGGGCATTCCGCGCATTGCCCTGACCGCCACCGCCGACGGTCCCACCCGGCGTGAGATCGTCGAGCGCCTGAACCTGGGGGAAGGGCGGCAGTTCATCAGCGGATTCGACCGGCCCAACATCCGCTATCGCATCGGCCTGAAGGACAATCCGCGCGCCCAGTTGCTGCGCTTCATCCGCGAGGAGCACAAGGGCGAGAGCGGCATCATCTATTGCCTGTCCCGCCAGAAAGTCGAGGACACCGCGACGTGGCTGCGCGAGCAGGGCATCGACGCGCTGGCCTATCACGCAGGTCTTGGCAAGGACATCCGGGCACGGAATCAGGATAAGTTCCTGCGCGAGGACGGCCTGATCATGGTTGCCACCATCGCGTTCGGCATGGGCATCGACAAGCCCGACGTGCGGTTCGTCGCGCACCTGGACCTGCCCAAGTCTCTGGAGGCCTACTACCAGGAAACCGGCCGCGCCGGGCGCGACGGTCTGCCGTCCGACGCCTGGATGGTCTATGGCATCCAGGACGTCGCCAAGGTCCGCCAGATGATCGAAGGGTCGGAGGCTCCACCTGAAAAGAAGGCCCTGGAGCACCGCAAGCTCAACGCCTTGACCGGGTTTTGCGAAACCACCCGCTGCCGCCGCCAGGTGCTGCTGGAATACTTCAATGACAGTTGCGCCCCGTGCGGCAACTGCGATACCTGCCTGGAGCCGGTGGACAGCTTCGACGGGACCGAGGCGGCGCAGAAAGCCCTGTCAGCCATCTATCGCACCGGCCAGCGGTTCGGCGCCGGTCATGTCATCGACGTGCTGCGCGGGACGGTGACGGAGCGGGTGCGGTCATTGGGCCACCACCGCTTGCCGACGTTCGGGGTCGGCGAAGCCGATTCAAAGGACGTGTGGCAGTCCGTTATGCGCCAACTGGTCGCCATGGGGCATATCGTGGTGGACGTGGCCGGGCACGGCAGCCTGATGCTTGGCCCCAACGTGCGCCCGGTGCTGCGTGGGGAGGAAAAGGTCCTGCTGCGCCGCGACGCCGGTAAGGCCAAGGGCAAGAAGGACCGCACGACCGAACGCCGCACGGTGCTGGACAGCCCCCAGGAGGAAGCATTGTTCCAGGCCTTGCGCGCCCGCCGCCTGGAACTGGCCAAGGAGCAGGGCGTACCGCCCTACGTCATCTTCCACGATGCAACGCTGGTCGAAATCGCCAAGGCCAAACCCGGCAGCCTATCGGCGCTGGGCGAACTCCCGGGCATTGGGGCCAGCAAACTGGACCGCTATGGCCGGGAGTTTTTGGACGTGGTGACTGGGTTCGTCGCGGCGCTCTAGGGGGCCATCAGTTCGGCCAGAGTCGCTTGCGCGCCGCCTCGGAAGGTAATCAGGAAATCGCCGTTGGATGCGGCGCTGGCCGATTTGATCGTGATCGTATCGCTCGTACCAGCGAAGCTTATCACGAGGTCGGTTCCGGCGCCGGTAGTGACCTGGGAGAAGCTTACGTCCGTGGGGCGGGCATCTTTCAGGTTCAGGGTGCTGTTGCTGAGGTCGCCCTTGATGATGTCGTTGCCATCGCCCCGGCTATATTCGATGTCGGCGGCGGCATTGGACACGAATATGGTGTCGTCGCCTTCGCCTCCGACAATCTTGGACGGCGTGAAGTCGGTGCCAGAAGCCGGGCCTTCCAGTTTGATGGTGTCATGGCCGTCGCCGCCCATGATGGTGCTGCCGACTCCAGCGGTTATGGTGTCGTTGCCGGTGCCACCGTCAACGACGGAAAGGCTGCCGGCCGTGATGATGTCGTTGCCCTGGTCGCCCGTCACGGTGGAGCCATCGCCGACCATGATGCGGTCGTTGCCGTTACCGCCACGTACGGCAACGCTCGTTCCGCCGATAATGAGATCATTGCCTTCGCCGCTGATCACTACGCTCTGATTGCCGACACGGATGGTGCTGTCGATATCGCCTGTAACCGTGACGGTCGAGGTCGCCCCGGTCAGGACGTTGGCGCGGCCCGAAGCCTCCACCACCGATCCGTTGCCGACCTTCACATGCTGGTTCCAGCGCGCGATGGCGTGGGTGTTTGCGTCGCCGACGAGCGGCCCGCTGGTGCCCGTCAAACGGGTCAGCGTCGTCTCACTTTGCCCGCCGCCGCTACCGCCGCCGCCGCCGAACTGCGCCAGCATCATGGGATCGACCTTAAACATCTGGAAGTGGTTGGGCGACCGCGAGGCGCCGCCCATAATGATCGCCGGCCCGAACGTGCTCGCCGAAGGAGTCGCTTTCTGCGCGCCAGGCAGAGTTGCGGAATACCTTTCGCTCCGGCTGGGAAAGAGTGTCTTGAGCATCGAGATCGGGTCCATGGCGGACGTTCTCCTAAGGTAGAGGTGTCCGCGATGATACTCTCAAGAATTATGTATCGCAATTGGCGATACGTCATATGCACATCCCGTTAAGATGTTGTAGGGGGTCGCTTGTGATGGGGACCTGATTTCGGGGCGTGGACGCTTGACATGCCATCGTCGGGCGTCGGAAGGTGTGGTATTGGCCGCAGGGCTTACGTGCGAAAGGCGCTTGATTTTTCATGGCAAAACAACCGCTTCCCTTGTTCTACACCCGCCCGCGCTTGCTTAAGGCCGATAGCGATACGGACCTTTCACTCTCTGCGGTCCTGAACTATGGCTTTGCGGCCAAGACCAATTCCGTGCCGTTGAACGGTGTGGAACTTGCCATTGCCAGCAAGGATTACCCGATCGTCTTCGCCGGTTCGGACGTCAACATCCCGGTCGCTTTGCTGGGATTCCGGGCAGACAGGAATGAGTTCGTCGAGTCGGACGGTCAGTGGAGCAGTGGGGTCTATGTCCCCGCCTACGTGCGCCGCTATCCGTTCATCTTCCTGGAAAGCCCCAGCAGCGACACGTTCGCATTGTGCATCGACGAGGCCGCGCCATCCGTGAAGACAGGCCGGGACAATCCGTTATTCATCAACGGTCAACCGACCGATGTGACCAAGCGTGCGCTGGAGTTCTGCCAAGCCTACCAGGGGCACCACCGCACCACTGCCGAGTTCTGCGCCGCTGTCGCGTCGGCTGGTCTGCTGGAGGAACGCCGCGCCGATATCGCCATGGCCTCCGGCGAAAAGTTGAGCCTCAATGGGTTTCGGGTCATCGACGAAGCCAAGTTCAATGCCTTGCCCGACGACGTGTTCCTGCAGTGGCGGGCCAAAGGGTGGGTCCAGTTGGTCTACTGCCACCTTCTGTCGATGAACAATTGGGGCAGACTGATCGACCGCACGGCACGGGCTGGCGTGGCCGCCTGAACCAAATCTTCTTGTGGGATGCCGGGTCGGTGGGGTTTACTTGAGGCTTCAACTAACTCTTACGGTGGAGGCCCCATGTTCGTTCCGCAGGACCCCGACTTCGCGGCCAAAACCCGCGCCAGTTTCGACCGCCAGGCCATCATGAAGACCATGGGGGTCGAAATGACCAGCGTGGAGGCCGGGCGGTGTGAACTGGTCATGCCGTTCCACCCCGATTTCACGCAGCAACACGGCTACCTCCACGCGGGGGCGGTGACGACGGTAGCGGATTCAGCGGCAGGGTATGCGGCCTTTACGCTGATGCCCGCCAATTCGTCCGTGTTGTCCATCGAGTTCAAACAGAACCTATTGTCTCCTGCCGCTGGCGAGGCCCTGATCGCGCGGGGCGAGGTCGTGCGTGCTGGTCGCACCATCACCGTGGTCGAAGCCCGCGCCTTCATGCGAAAGGATGGGGCCGAAAAACTTATAGGCATCATGGTGGCAACGATGATGTGCATGCACGGGCGTTCCGACGCGCAGGGGTAAACTAGTCCTTGGGGCGCGGCGCGGGGCGATTGCGTGGGCGGGCTTTCTTCTTGTCCTGCCCGTTTTCCGTATCCTGCCGCGCGTCCAACTCGTGCATGAAGCAGGGAGGGGAACTGCATTCGATCGTGACGTTGGGGTCCTCGTCGGGACCGGCGATCTGGGGGCGCTTGGCCATGGGCAAGGTCCTTTATAGGGCTTTCCCTCCATATCAGGGCACCGGGCGGGCTTTGCCAGGGGTGGCTTCGGCTTGACTCAAGGACCTGAACGGAAGATCGTGCCCGCACAATCCTTCACGCTCGCGATCCCCCACTGCCGGACCCTAGCCCGCCCATGCCCGACCGTCGTCCCGATCAGGTGGTCTATCGCGTTCCGACCAGCCTTTTGCGGCTGGACGTGGGGCGCAGGCTGATGGTGGCGGGCGGACTGGCCGCCGTGCTGTGGCTGGCCGTTCTGTGGGCGACCGGGCAATGACCAAGCCCCACATCGTGTTCGAAAACGTCACTCTGGGCTATGACCGCCACCCCGCGGTACATCACCTGGACACTGTGCTGGCGCCGGGTACCCTTACGGCCATCGTCGGGCCGAACGGCGCGGGAAAGTCCACGCTGCTCAAGGGCATCATTGGCATCCTGCGGCCGTTGGAGGGGCGCATTGCGCTTAAAGGCATCGCCCGTGACCAGATCGCCTATCTGCCGCAGCAGGCGGAGATGGACCGCTCCTTCCCGGTGTCGGTGTTCGACATGGTGGCGATGGGCCTGTGGCGGTTGATCGGCCCGTTCGGCGGCCTGTCGCGCGCCCACGAGGACCGCGTGCACGAGGCCATGGCCGCCGTCGGCCTGACCGGGTTCGAGCATCGCGCCGTGGGGTCGCTGTCGGGCGGCCAGATGCAGCGCGCCCTGTTCGCCCGGCTGCTGCTTCAGGATGCCCCGATCATCCTCCTGGATGAGCCGTTTAACGCCATCGACACCCGCACCGCCGCCGACCTGCTGGCCCTGATCAAGCGGTGGCATGGCGAGGAACGGACGGTGGTTGCCGTGCTGCACGATCTCGATCAAGTGCGCGGCCATTTCACCGACACACTGCTGCTGGCCCGCGAACTGGTCGCCGCCGGTCCCACGGCCGAGGTGATGACCGCCGAAAACCTGTTCCGCGCCCGCCAGTTGTGCGAGGCCTTTGATGAACAGGCCGCCATCTGTGCCCGCGCCACCGGCGGGTGGAGGTTGCGCTGATGCTCGATAGCCTGATCGGCCCGTTTGTCGAGTTCGGGTTCATGCGCCGCGCCCTGGTCGGGTGTCTGGCCCTGTCCATCGGCGCAACGCCTGTCGGCGTGTTCCTGATGCTGCGCCGCATGAGCCTGACCGGCGATGCCATGGCTCACGCTATCCTGCCGGGTGCAGCCATCGGCTACTTGATCGCCGGTCTGTCGCTGGGCGCCATGACCATCGGCGGCATCGTCGCGGGGCTGACGGTTGCGCTGTTGTCCGGGTTCGTCACGCGGGCGACCATTCTGCGCGAGGATGCCAGTCTGGCGGCGTTCTATCTGGTATCGCTGGCGCTGGGCGTGCTGATCGTGTCCACGCGGGGGTCCAACGTGGACCTGCTGCATGTGCTGTTCGGCACCGTGCTGGCCCTCGACAATGCGGCAATTTATCTGATGGCCGGGATTGCAACGGTAACGCTGGTGGTGCTGGCTCTGCTGTTCCGGCCCCTGGTCATGGAGTGCCTGGACCCGGCCTTCCTGCGCTCGGTCAGCCGGACCAGTTCGTTGGCGCATTATGCGTTCCTGACGCTGGCGGTGCTCAATCTGGTGGGTGGATTCCATGCTCTCGGTACGCTGATGGCGGTGGGGATCATGATCCTTCCAGCGGCGGCGGCGCGGTTCTGGGCGCGAGAGATTTTCGGCCTGCTGGTTGCCGCCGTGCTGATCGCCGTGATGAGTTCGGTCGCTGGGCTGCTGCTGTCCTACTATCACAACCTGCCGTCCGGTCCGGCGATCATCCTGACGGCGGGCATCGCCTATGGCCTGTCGTTGATCGTCGGGCGGGAGGGCAGCCTGCTCGCCCACTACTGGCCGGGCCGTCATCTGGAGGCCTGAGCCCTTGCGCGTCCTGATTGCCCTCATCGCCTGCTTGATTGCCTTTCCCGCCGCCGCCGAGCCGGTCAAGGCCGTTGCCTCGTTCAGCATCCTCGGCGACATGGTCGGCCGTATCGGCGGCGACCGCGTGCGCGTCACTACCTTGGTTGGTCCCAATGGCGACGGCCACGTCTATCAGCCCACTCCGGCCGACGCCCGCACCTTGGCCGGGGCGGAGTTTCTGGTGGTCAACGGCCTGGGGTTCGAGGGCTGGATGGACCGCCTGATCGCCTCGTCCGGGTATGCCGGAGCGGTGGTGGTGGCGGCCGAGGGCGTCACCCCACGCCGCATGGACGGCGGCACGGCCATCGACCCGCACGCGTGGCAAAGCCTGGACAACGCCCGCACCTACGCCCGCAACATCGCCGTCGGTTTGAGCAAGGCCGATCCCGCCGGGGCTGCCGTCTATGACGCCAACTTGACCGCATGGCTGGCCGACGTGGCGACTTTGGAGGCCGAAGTCCGCGCCATGGTCGCCGCGCTGCCGCCCGACCGCCGCAAGATCATCACCTCCCACGATGCTTTTGGATACTTCGGAGAGGCCTACGGCCTTACGTTCATAGCCCCCCAAGGCGTCAGCACCGAAGCCGAAGCCGCCGCTGGCGTCGTCGCCGCGCTCATCCGCCAAATCCGCCAGGAAACCGTCCGCGCCCTGTTCGTCGAAAACATCTCCGACACCCGGCTGCTCGAACAGATCGCCCGCGAAACCAATGCCGTTATCGGTGGGACGCTGTACTCCGATGCTTTGTCTGAACCGACCGGCCCGGCGGGCACGTATTTGGACATGATCCGGCATAACGTGCGGACGATTGGTTCGGCATTGGGAATGTAATTATGGTGTAGCTGTAACAACGAAAGCGGGCCGCCCCTTGGGGCGGCCCGTCTCCCATGGCGGGACGTGCTTTAGCCTCAGCCGGCGCGAACCTCACCCAGGAAATCCGTAACTGCCGTTTTCAGGACGTCGGCGTTCTGGGCGAGTTCTTTCGAGGACGCCACCACTTGGGACGATGCACTGCCGGCCTCGCTGGCCGCAGTGGTCACGCCCTGGATGTTGGACGACACTTCAGCAGTGCCGGCCGAGGCTTCCTGGACGTTGCGGGCAATTTCCTGCGTAGCGGCGTTTTGCTCCTCCACCGAGCCGGCGATGGCACTGGCAACTTCCTGAACTTCGCGAATAATGCTGACGATGTCCTTGATCGCCGTCACCGCCTGTTGAGTCTCGCTCTGGACGGCCGAGATCTGGCCGCTGATCTGGTCGGTCGCGCGCGCCGTCTGGTTCGCCAGGGTCTTGACCTCGTTGGCAACGACCGCAAAGCCCTTGCCAGCATCACCGGCGCGCGCCGCCTCTATGGTGGCGTTGAGAGCCAGAAGGTTCGTCTGGCTGGCGATGTCCGTGATCAGGTTGATGACGTCCCCGATCCTGTTGGCCGATTCAGACAGGCCTTGCACCACAGTTTGGGTATCGCGGGCCCTATTTACGGCATCTTCCACGATCCGGGCGGAATGCTGCACCTGACGGCCAATCTCCGAGATGGACGAGGAGAGTTCGTCCGCGGCCGCGGCCACCGTTTGGACATTGGAACTGGCTTGCTCGGACGCTGCGGCGACGGCGGCGGCTTGTCGGCTGGTCTCCTCGGCAATGGAGGACATGGATTGGGCAGTGGACTCCATCTCCAGAGCCTGGCTGGAGAGGCTGTCCACCACGCCGCCGACGGCATTCTCGAAGTTGTCGGCCATTTCGTTCATCAGCCGCTTGCGTTCCTCCTCGGCGCGGCGTTCCGCCTCCACTTGCTCGGCCTCCAGCGCCTTGACGCGGATGGCGTTGTCCTTGAACACCTGGACGGCCTTAGCCATGGCGCCGATTTCGTCGCGGTGGTCGAGGGCCGGCACCATGGTCTGTAGGGCACCGCTGGCGAGGGCGTCCATGGCGGAGGTCATGGAGCGGACAGGGCGGGTGATGCCCATCGCGATCAGGAGCGCGAACGCCATACCGAGCACCAAGGCGAAGATTGAAAGGGTCAGGCTGGTTTTCTGCGTCGAACTGATTGAGGCGCCCGTTTGTCGCTCGATCTCGCCCATGCGCTGCGCTTGTTCACTCTTGATGAGGCTGGTCAGCGCGCCGGCTTCATCGGCAACGCGGGGTAACTCCACCATGACCTGAGTATTGGTGGCGAAGGCGGCCTCGGCCAGTTCGTTGAAGGTGGTGCGGTACTGCTCGGCAAGAGTTTGCACCTCGCGGGCAGCTTTGATGTCTGTGGGGCTTGGGAGAAACGTCCCGAGTTCGGCGGCCCGTTGGAGGAACAGGCCAATGCGTTCGTTGCTCTCTTTGAGCAGGTCCTGCGATGGAGCGCTCAGAAAACGCACCGCTGCGAGCCGTGCCAGCAGCAAGGCTTCCTGTGCCTGACCGACCTTGGCGGCGGCCAAGTGTGCATCACGTTCCATCAGGCTTTGAGTAAGGGAGGCCAGCTTCTTGCGTGCATCCGGCCCGATGGTATTGATGCCCGCAGAGGTGAGCCGCTCGCGGCGCTCCACGTTGGCCGCCGCCTCGTCGAAGGTGGTGCCGTAGGTCGTTAGTAGGGCGCCCAACTCGGTAAGTTTGGCGCGGCGCTCGACATTCGCCGTCGTATTACTGACGTCGGTGATCTGCGCGTTCAGTGTCCGCCGCAGTTCGCCAATCCGCTCCAACGTCTTGGGGTCGGCCGAGTTGGTATAGACGATGACGTTCCGCCGCAGCCCGGCGACATTTCGGTCAATTTCCGCCACCTTCAAGGAATTGCCGCTGACCCGCGAAAATGTGTCCAGGGTCGAGGAGAAATCGGTCCCACTGGTGTAGCCCTGCACCGCCAGTAGTGCCAGCAGGATAAGAATTAGCCCAAAGCCAGAAAAAATTCGGGCCCCCACGCCGACGCGCGCCATTATCTTTAGCATTGCTCTGTAATTCCCTTTCCGTGCTTGCTGGCCAGTCTGCCGCCTAGCCGGAAAGATAGGTTGTTCCAGCGTCCTGTTATCGGTTGAAAACGTAGGGAATGCTGGGAAAACGGGATACGAATAATATCCAAATGTATATGGCCGTCACCTAATATGCGTACCTGTTGCCCTTATTCCATGCCGAAGAGTGGAAAGGCCTATCGTAGCGCTGCATCCAAGCGCATCCACGCAGCCTCGTCGCTTGGCAGCCCAAAACGCAGGCGGTCTGGGTGGGCCGGAAAGGGACGGGTGAGGATGCCATGGCGGGCGGCGAGGTGGGCGTGAATGCGGGCGGCGTCAGGTGTCGCGGCAAGTCGGAACAGAGGCGTTCCTCCTGCGACCCGTAGCCCGGCGGCGTGGAGAATGTCGTCCAGGCGGGCGGCGTCGGCGCTTAATCGGGCGCGAGTGGCCTCTGCCCAGGCGCTGTCCTCCAGCGCGACGGCTCCGATTTCCAAGGCCATGCCGGATACTGCCCAGGGGCCGAGGGTGGCGCGCAAGGGCTTGGCGCGGTCGGGGGCGCAGATGGCGAACCCCAGGCGGACCCCGGCCAAACCATAGAACTTCCCGAACGAGCGCAGCACCACGATGGGCGCGGTGTCAACCAGCGCGTCGACGGCCTCGCCGCCGGTGTCGAGGAATGCTTCGTCCACGATCAGCAGGCCCACCGTCCGCGCCACGTCCAGCAAAGTCGACGCAGAGTGCAGGCGGCCGTCGGGGTTGTTGGGGTTGACCACCACGGCCAGATCGGCCCCGGCGAGGTCGTCCAGGCGGGGCACTTCCTCCACCGTGTGCCCGGCCAGCCCGGCGGCGCGGGCGTGCTCGGCATAGGTCGGGCTGAGGACGCGGGCGATGCCCGGCCCGATGCCGCGCGCCAGGATCGGCAGCAGGCTTTGCGTGCCCGGCGCGGCGACCACATGGGCGGGCGAGGGCGCGCCGTAGCGCACCGTGGCTGCCTTCAGCAAGCGGTCCAGCGCGTCGCGGCCGGGCAGGCGGGTGAACGCCTCGGCGGGCAGCGGCGGTACCGGGTAGGGGTGCGGATTGATGCCGGTGGACAGGTCGATCCAAGGCTCCGGCGCGTCAGGATGGCGTGCCCGCGCGCCAGCGAGGTCGCCGCCATGGAACAGCGGGGTCATCGCGCCAACTCCAGCAGGCGGGGCAGGGGGATGTGGGCCTCCAGATGGTCGGCCAGGGCGTCCAGGGTGTCCTCGATCTGGCGCGTATAATTGACCTGCGCGGTGCCGCCGCCGAGGCGTTCCAGCCACGCGCCGCGCTGGGCGTCGTCGGCGAACAGGCCGTGGATGTAGCTGCCGAGGATGCGCCCCGCCACCGCGCCTTCCGGCCCGTCGGACAGGCGGGCGAAGGGGGCGGCGGTGGCCGGGCCGGTGGTGCGGCCCATATGCATCTCATAGCCGGTGAACGCCGTGCCGTCGAACGTCGTGCCGCTGGCCGGGGCGAGGCGTTTGGCGCCGGTCAGCACCGTCGTTACGTCGAGCAGGCCGAGGCCATCCACCCCGCCGGGCGGGCCTTCGACGCCATCGGGGTCTTCGATCCGGCGTCCGAGCATCTGATAGCCGCCGCACAATCCCATGACCCACCCGCCGCGCCGGGCGTGGGCCAGGATGTCGATGTCCCAGCCGTTTTCGCGTAACGCCCCAAGGTCGGCGATGGTGGACTTGGAGCCGGGCAGCAGGACCAGCGTTGTCTCGGTCGGCAGCGCCATGCCGGGGCGCAGGTGGATGACGTCCACGCCCGGCTCGGCCTCCAGCGGGTCGAGGTCATCGAAGTTGGCGATGCACGGCAGGATCGGCACCGCCACCGTGATCCGCCCCGTGGTCTTGGTCGCGCGGGAATGGGTCAACGCCACGGCGTCCTCGGCGGGCAGCCGTCCGGCATCCGCGAAGTGGGGGACGAGGCCCAGCGCCTGCCAGCCAGTGCGGGCGGCGATCAGGTCCATGCCGGTGGCGAACAGGGCGGGATCGCCTCGGAACTTGTTGATGATGAAGCCGACGATCATCGCCGCGTCCTCGGGGTCCAGAACGGCTTGCGTGCCGACCACGCTGGCGATCACGCCGCCCCGGTCGATGTCGCCGATCAGCACCACCGGTACGTCGGCGGCACGGGCAAAGCCCATGTTGGCGATGTCATTGCGGCGCAGGTTGACCTCGGCCGCGCTGCCCGCGCCTTCGACCAGCACCAGATCGGCGTCGGCCCGCAGGCGGTTGAAACTGTCGCGCACCGCGTCCATCAGGCCCGCTTTGAGACCCTGAAAGTCCGCCGCGCTGCGCCACCCGATGACCTTGCCCTGCACCACCACCTGCGCGCCGACGTGGCTTTGCGGCTTGAGCAGAACGGGGTTCATGTGGACTGTGGGAGGCACCCCGGCGGCCAGGGCCTGCAACGCCTGCGCCCGGCCGATCTCGCCGCCGTCGGCGGTCACGGCGGCGTTGTTGCTCATGTTCTGCGGCTTGAACGGCAGAACGCGCAGGCCCTGCCGGGTAAACGCGCGGGCGAGCCCTGCGACCAGCAGGGACTTGCCGACGTCGGACCCGGTGCCCTGAAACATGAGGCTGCGCGCGGTCAAAATTCGATGCCCTGCTGCGCCTTCACCCCGGCGGCGAAGTGGTGCTTTACCAGCGCCATTTCCGTGACCAGATCAGCCGCTTCGATCAGCGCGGGCTTGGCGTTGCGGCCCGTCACCACGATATGCAGATCGGCCCGCCGCGCGGTCAGTTCGGCTACCACGGTGGCCAAGTCCAGGTAGTCGTAGCGCAGTGCGATGTTCATTTCATCGAGCACCAGCAGCCCCAGGTCCGGGTCGGCCATCAGCTCGCGCGCCTTGTCCCAGGCCCGCCCGGCGGCGGCCACGTCGCGGTCGCGGTCCTGGGTTTCCCAGGTGAAGCCTTCGCCCATGGTGTGCCAGGACACCAGCGGTCCGAAGCTCTCCAGGGCGTCGCGTTCGGCGGAGTGCCATGCGCCCTTGATGAACTGCACCACGCCGACCTTGCGGCCATGACCGATCATGCGCAGGGCGAGGCCAAAGGCAGCCGTGGACTTGCCCTTGCCGGGTCCGGTGTGGACGATCAGCAGGCCCTTTTCCTCGGTCTTGGAGGCGACCTCGGCATCCTGCACGGCCTTGCGCTTGGCCATCTTGTCGCGGTGGCGGGCGGCGTCGTCGGTGGTCATGGGCTTGCGTCTCCTGCGCCTCTGGGGGTAGGACAGTGGGACCGATCAGCAACAACGGAAATTCGATGGCCGCGCAGGATACACCGCTCCGTCGCGGTTGGACCACCGGGGCCTGCGCCACGGCGGCGACCAAGGCGGCTTGGGCCGCGCTCAACGGCGGCGGGTTTCCCGACCCGGTACGGATCACCCTGCCGCGCGGCGAGCAACCGGCCTTTGCCCTGGCCGTGGCGCGGATGGAGGACGATGGCGCGGCTACGGTCGGGATCGTCAAGGACGCGGGCGATGACCCGGACGTCACCCATGGGGCGCTCATCCTGGCGACCGTGCGGCGCGGGGCGGCGGGCCGCGGCGTGACGTTCCGCGCCGGGGCGGGCGTCGGCATGGTGACGCGGCCGGGCCTGCCCATTCCGCCGGGCGAACCGGCCATCAACCCGGTGCCGCGCCGCATGATGGAGGAGGTCATCGGCGGCGGCGATGCGGAAATTACCATTTCGGTGGAAAACGGCGAGGCCCTGGCCGCTAAGACCCTCAACCCGCGCCTGGGGATCGTCGGCGGGCTGTCCATCCTGGGTACAACGGGGATCGTCGTGCCGTATTCGTGCGCGGCGTGGATCGACACCATCCATCGGGGCATCGACGTGGCCCGCGCCCTGGGCCTGACCCATGTGGCAGGGGCCACCGGCTCGACGTCCGAGGCCGCCATCCAGGCTCGCCACGGCCTGAGCGACCCGGCGCTGATCGACATGGGCGATTTTGTCGGCGGGATGCTCAAGTACCTGCGCCGTCACCCGGTCGAGAAGGTCAGCATCGCGGGCGGCATCGGCAAGATGACCAAGCTGGCCCAAGGCCGTCTGGACCTGCACTCGAAGCGTGGCTCCGTGGACCTCGCCGCCCTCGCCGCGCTGGCCGGGGGCGATGCGGCGTTGAGCGCCGCCATCACGGCCGCGAACACCGCGCTGGAGGCGTTCCAGTTGGCCGAGGCCGCAGGCGTGCCCCTGGGCGATGCTGTGGCTCAGGCAGCCTGGATCACCGCCGCCCACGTCATCGCCGGGTCCGGCATTGCGCTGGAGGTCGTGGTGTTCGACCGGGCGGGGCTGCCGGTCGGTCACGCGCCGTTCCGCGTCGCCTGAGCCGACGGCCGGAAGCGGCGGTCGTAATCGGCGTCGTACAATGCGCTTTCCCGGAAGTCCTTCACCGCCAGGGCCGGGCCGATCAGGATCAGCGCCGTGCGTTCGATCTTGGCCTCGGCCACCTTGGCGGCGATGTCGGCCAAGGTGCCGCGCAGGACCACCTCGTCGGGCCAGGAGGCGCGCACCACCACGGCCACCGGACAGTCGGCGCCGTAGTGGGGGAGGGTTTCCTCGACCACCTTATCAATCACATGCACCGCCAGATGCACCGCCAGGGTCGCCCCGGTGGCGGCAAAGGCGCTGAGGTGTTCGCGGTCGGGCATTTTGGAGGCCCGGCCCGACACGCGGGTCAGCACCACCGACTGCGTCACCTCGGGCACCGTGAACTCGCGCTGGAGCAGGGCGGCGGCGGCGGCAAAGGCCGGAACGCCCGGCGTCAGGGTGTAGGGAATGCCCAACCGGTCCAGGCGGCGCATCTGCTCGGCCACCGCGCTATAGACCGACAAGTCGCCCGAATGCAGGCGCGCCACGTCCTCGCCCGCCTCATGGGCCTTGACGTATTCAGCCTCGATCAGGTCCAGGCTCAGCGGCCCAGTATCGACCAGCCGCGTGTTCGGCCCGCAATAGGCCAGCAGGTCCTGCGGCATGATGGACCCGGCGAACAGGCACACCGGGCACGTCTCCAGCAACGTCTTGCCCCGCACGGTAATGAGGTCGGCAGCACCCGGTCCGGCGCCGATGAAATGGACGGTCACGGCGTTTGATCTCCTGATTGGGCAATGGCACAGGTCACGGGACCTACCGCCAGGCGCGGCACGATCAGCCGCGCGTCGGGTCCGGCGGCGGCCAGGGCGGAACATTCGGCGACCGAGGGCACCCCGGCTTCGCGCAGGGAGGCCAGGGACACGGTGACGGCGGGGGCGGCCTGCATGGCCTCGACGCTGACGCCCAGCAGGGGCAGGCCGAGGGTGTGGGCCAGCGCGCGCAGGCCCGGTTCATCGACCTTGCGGTCGGCGGTCGCCAGGGCGGTCGCGGTCACTCCGGCGGCGTCATAGGCGGCGCGGGCCTCGGCCTCGGTCGCCCCACGGCGGCATCCAAATCCGGCCACGATCATGGCTTTGTCCAGGTCCATTGCACGATGGGGATGGCCTGCCGCCATGCGGTCATGGAGGCCAAGGGCGCGGCGCGGCCAATGGCGATGTGGGTGAGGTCGCCGCCCAGCTCGGCGTACCGGCCGAGAACCAGGGCCTCGGTTTCCAGGGTCACGGCGTTGACCACCATCCGCCCGCCGGGGCGCAGGGCGTTTATCGCCGCCTCGACCACGCCGGGCACGGTGGCGCCACCGCCGATGAACACGGCGTCGGGCGTGGGCAGTCCGGCCAGGGCATCGGGGGCCTTGCCCTCAACCAAGCGCAGGTGCGGGACGCCAAATCTCAGGGCGTTGCGCAGGATGCGGCCGGCGCGGTCGGGGTGATGCTCGATGGCAATGGCCGAAAGGGTCGCATCGGCCAGCAGCCATTCGATCCCGACCGAGCCTGACCCCGCGCCGATGTCCCATAACGTTTCGCCCCGGCGCGGAGCCAGCGCCGACAGGGTCAGGGCGCGGACTTCACGCTTGGTGATCTGGCCGTCATGCTCGAACAAATCGTCGGGCAGGCCGGGGGCGCGGGACAGGATGCGGGCGCCGGGGGTGGCTGCAACCTCTATGGCAAGAACGTTCAGTCCATCAATTTCGGCAATGTCAAAAACCTCCGCCCCCGCACTGCGCACTTTCTCGCGCGGCCCGCCCAAGGCCTCCAGCACATGCAGGCGCGACGGCCCGAAGCCTGTCTCGGTCAGCAGCCGCGCCACCTCCGCCGGGCTGCCGCCGTGCGAGGTCAAGGCCAGCACCCGCGCGCCGGGGTGCAGGTGGGGGCGGATGAGGTCGATGGGCTTGCCGTGCAGGGACACGCACGCCACCTCGGGCAAGGCCCATCCCAACCGGCTGGCCGCCAGACTGAACGCCGACGGGGCCGGAACCACGGTCATCTCCGACGCCGGAACAAATGCCGCCAGGGTGGAGCCGACGCCGTGCTGGAATGGGTCGCCCGATGCCAGCACGCAGACCCGCCGCCCGCGCGCCTCGACCACTGCGGCCACGCTGAACGGCGATGGCCACGCCCGCGCCTCTCCCCGGATAAGGCCGCCCGCAAGATCCAGATGACGCTGCCCGCCGAATACCACTTCGGCCCGCGCAATCAGGCTTTGGGCCGTGGCGCTCAGGCCGTCCGCGCCGTCTTCGCCAATGCCGACGATGGACAGCCAGGGGGTGACTGGGGCAGTGTGCCCCCCGAACAGACTAGAGGACGACATGACCACGCGGCTCCTCATACTCGGCGGCACCACCGAAGCGCGGCGTCTGGCCGAACGCCTGACGGCGCGCGCCGACCTGAACATCACGATTTCCCTGGCCGGAGCGACCAAGGACCCCGCGCCCTTGCCGGTGCCCACCCGCATCGGCGGGTTCGGCGGGGCCGCGGGCCTGGAAGAATACCTCAAGACCGAGGGCGTGCAGATGGTGATCGACGCCACGCACCCTTTCGCCGCCCAGATTTCCACCAACGCTTTCCACGCCGTGCGTGGGGCGGGCATTCCGCTGCTGGCCCTGCGCCGCGCCGCGTGGGCTCCGCATGAGGGCGACAATTGGACCATGGTGCCGACCATGGAGGCCGCCGTTGCCGCGCTCGGCAAGCGTCCGCTGCGCGTGTTCCTGGCCTTGGGGCGCAAAGAACTGGCCCCGTTCGAGGCCGCGCCCCAGCACAGCTACTTGGTCCGCAGCGTCGATCCGGTGGACCCGCCGATGGCGGTGCCCGATGCGCGCTATGTCCTGACCCGTGGCCCGTTCACCGAGGCTGACGACGCCGTTCTGCTGCGCTCGCAGGGCATCCAGGCCATCGTGTGCAAGAACAGCGGCGGCAAGGCCACGTCGGGCAAGCTGGCGGCCGCGAGGACGTTGGGCCTTCCGGTCATTATGGTCGAACGGCCCGAGGTTCCCCAGGTCCGCGTCGTCAAGACGGTCGAGCAGGCGATCGGCTGGATCGATCAACGCGCCCGCCCGGCCGGCAAGTCCGGCAAGAAAAAGCGCGGCGAATAGACCAGCGGCGGCAGGCCGGGACGCTCGACGATGCGCGTCTCGGCCGACCCGACGATGACGCAGGTCGCCATGTCGGCAACCTCGGCATCGGCCTCGGCCAGCGTGAACACGGTGATCTTTTCGTCCGGTCTACAGGCGGCGCGGCCAAAAATGACCGGAGTGGTCGGCGGCAGAATGGCCCGCAGACGCTCCAGCACCGCGCCGAGCTGCCACGGCCGGGCCTTGGAACGCGGGTTGTAGAACGCCATCACGAAGCCCGCCCCAGCGGCGGCATCCACCCGCGCCTCGACCACCGGCCACGGTTTCAGGTTGTCGGACAGGTTAATCGCGCAGAAATCGTGCCCCAGCGGAGCACCGCTGCGTGCCGCCACGGCCAGCATGGCGGTGACGCCGGGAATGACCTCGACATCCAAAGTGCGCCAGGAGGCAGGCCCGGCTTCGATCTGCTCGACCACGGCGGCGGCCATGGCGAACACGCCGGGATCGCCGCCCGTGACCATCGCCACCTTGGCCCCGGCCTCGGCCCGCTCCAGCGCGGCGGCGGCGCGGGCGGCTTCCTCGCGGTTGTCCGTCGGGTGGCGGATCTGGCCGTCGCGTAAGGGCGCGCGGTCGATGTAGGGGCCGTAGCCGAACAGCTCGTCTGCCTCAGCCAAGGCGCGGGCGGCCTCGGGCGTCATATGCTCGGCGGGGCCGGGGCCAAGGCCGATGACCACCAGCTTGCCGCTCATGGCCTGTCCTCCCAACCGGGCACCAGGATGAGGGAGAAATACGGCGCGTCGTCCTCGGGCCGGTCGGCCAGGGGGATGATCTTTTGGTGGGCCGTGGTGCCGCGCTCGGCATAGAGGGCGCGGCTCAGGCACCCGGCGCGGTCCAGGGCGCGGCGCACCTTGGGCAGATTGCGGCCGATCTTCATGATGACGGCGGCCTGACATTTGCTCAGTGCCTCGACCAGCGTATCCTCGGGCAAGGTGCCGGGCAGGATGCTCAGGATGTCGTCGCCCTGGCAAATGGGCTGCTGCGCCGCAGACCAGCACCCGGCCATGCCGGACACGCCGGGAATGACCTCGGTGTCGAAGTGGGGAGCGATGCGGACGTGCAGGTGCATGGCCGCGCCATAGAACAGCGGGTCGCCCTCGGACAGCAGGGCCACCGTTTTGCCCTCGGCCAGCAGGGCGCGCAGGCGGTCCTCACACTCGGCGTAAAAGTCGCGCAAGGCGGTTTTGTAGACCGTGCTGTCCTTGTGATGCTCGGTGGTCATTGGGTAGTAGAGCGGCAATTCCACCGTGTCCGGCGGCAGGTGGCAATCGACGATGCCGCGCGACGTGCCTTTGCTGCCCATCTTGGCGAAGTAGGCCACCACGTCCGCCGTGGTGATCGCTTTCAACGCCTTGAGCGTCAGCAGGTCCGGGTCGCCGGGGCCGACGCCCACGCCATAAAGCTTGCCGGTCATAGGCCGGGCCTCGCCAGGGCGTTGAGCGCGGCGGCGGTGATGGCGCTGCCGCCGATGCGCCCGCGCACGATCAGCCACGGCACGCCGCGAGAATCTTCGGCCAGCGCATCCTTGCTCTCGGCCGCGCCGACGAAGCCGACCGGGATGCCGAGGATAGCGGCCGGGCGCGGCGCCCCGGCGTCGAGCATTTCCAGCAGCCGGAACAGGCTGGTCGGGGCGTTGCCGATGGCGACGACAGCCCCCTCCATGTGCTCGCGCCACAGTTCCATGGCGGCGGCGGAGCGGGTGGTGCCCATCTCCTCGGCCAGACCCGGCACGCGCGGATCGCGCAGGGTGCACAGAACCTCGTTGTCGGCGGGCAGGCGGGCGCGGGTGACGCCGTGGACGACCATGTTGGCGTCGCACAGGATGGGCTTTCCGGCGATCAAGGCGGCGCTGGCGGCGGCCACCACGTCGGGGTGGAACTCGATCAGCGGGGCGATCTCGGGCTGGCCGCAGGCGTGGATCATGCGGACGGCCACGTCGGCCTCGGCCTCGGTGAAGGCCGACAGGTCGGCTTCGGCGCGGATGATGGCGAAGGACTGGCGGTAAATGGCCATGCCGTCCTTCTCGTAAGCATAAGCGTGCGTCATGGGTGCGCCTTGTTGGAGCGGATGTCAGCGGCGAGGCGGGAGAGGGTATGCCCCAGCAGGCCGGGATCGGCAACCCTGGACGTCGGCGCATCGCCCGCCGTGCCGTTGAGGATGACCCCCAGGCCTTCGGCGTCCCCGACCACGACGACGGCTGCG
>Ga0172382_10004940_pt1 | contig 20155 bp, 10 predicted proteins | sample Leawel138RmetaG_FD_122245 | JGI IMG/M metagenome (GOLD analysis project Ga0172382, IMG submission 122245) | Leachate microbial communities from a municipal landfill in Southern Ontario, Canada - Leachate well 138R metaG | ecosystem: Engineered > Solid waste > Landfill > Unclassified | place... | reverse complement strand
GATAATGGAAAGACGCTATTTCGAGCAGAAAAAGGGTCGGGTCGAAATCATTCCGATGATTGACATCATGCTCTTCCTGCTGGTGTTTTTCATCATGATCACCCTGCAGATGATTCCCGACAAAGGGCTCAATCTGCAGTTGCCCACTTCCAGTGAAGCCCAGAGCCTGCCGCGTCCGCATTTCACCATCAACATTCAGAAAGACGGGTCGGTGAACGTCAAGGGTCATCATTACGACCTGGATGGTCTGGAGAAAATGCTCGCCAGCGACGGTGACCCCGGCAAGACCCAGATCACCATCGCCGCTGACAAGGGCGTGCCCTTTCAGGATTTCATTCATGTCATGGACCGCTGCCAGAAGGCGGGGGTGAGTGATATCGGGATAGCGGCAAAAAGTTCTTGAACAAACTTTTTTCTAACATTAAGGAGTTATAAAAAATGTACCGTAAAACAAATATGCGTCCATTAACCCTTGCCTTGGCCGCTACCGGCCTCTTGGGCTTGATACCACTGGCCCATGCGGGGGTGACCGCCCAGACGCGCAGCGCACGGGTACGACACAAAACCAATCAGCAAAGCATTGCTGTAGGCGAAGTTTCCAGTAATGTGGTGACACAATCTGCTTATGCGCAGCATACGCCAGAATTACCCAAGCAAAAGCATATTTTCAAGTCAGGCATTTCTTCAAAAGTGTTAGGCAGAAAAGAAATTGAAGCAGCAGGACCAGGTGCCGGCGGTGCGCAAATGCTGAATTTTGCTCCCGGGGTGAGTACTTTGGCCAGTTATGGTACGGGCGCTGCCAAGGCTCAGATTAGCATAGATGGTATTAAACAAGGCTGGGGTAATCCCAAGGGATCTGAGGCCGCACACAGCATTGCCATCTCTTTTGATGGTATCCCCATGAATAATCCGGCTACCGGGTTGTGGCAGTCTCCCCAGGTCAATCAGCCATCCATTATCCAGGGCATTCATGTCACCTATGGCCCCGGTAATCCTGAGAATCGCTGGTACAACAATATTGGAGGTGGTATTGATTTTGTGCCGATCCAGCCGACCAACAAACCTGGTGCCAGTATTGGTATGAGTTACGGAAGTAATGATTTCAAGAATATTCACTTTGATGTGCGTACCGGTAATTTTGATGGTTTTTCAGCGGTTCTCGCGGGCGGCGTGAGCAGCGGTAACAGTTTCCTTGGCGTACCATCCGGAACCAGTTTACTCAGTCCTTCTGGAGTGGTTTTGCCGAGCAACAGCTATGCCTGGTTCTTCAAGATTCGCAAGCGCTTCCGCCGGGGCGATGACAGTTTCGGAGCCTATTTGGCCAAGGGTTCAGCCTACAAGCCTTATGATATTCCTGTATCGGCGGCGGCAGGCACCACTATTAACGGTTTTGATTATAAAACCAACAAGCCCATACCCGGCCCACTGTATAGCCAGCAGACCTCTGGCTTTTACAATGCGGCACCCTACAAAATTGACAGTAACAGTACCTGGATGTTCTACAACAAGCTGAACGTGGATATTGGTGCCGCGACCTGGCTGCATAATGACATCTGGTATCGTTATGGACACCGTTTGCACAATCGATATGTTTCCTATGGGGTGGGAGCGCCCAATACCAATGAGTATAATGATCCCCACAGTGAAACTTACGGAGATAAGCTCTGGTTTGATAGCAAGTTACCCTATAACAAGCTGGGATTTGGCGGCTATTTTATCAAATCCAGAGACAACTCTAAAAATGCCTTCTACAGCCAATATGCACCCTACTATGCCACGCGTTTTGTTCCCAACGATAAGTACCGGAGCAACTTTCTGGATGTGACCGATGTGGCGGCTTTCTTCCAGGATAAAATTCATCCGATATCCTCTGTGGATATTACTCCAGGAGTTCGCGTAGAACAATTTCAGATGAATTATACGCCTTTTACAACGGAAACCTTCCCGGAGTCGAGCCAATTATATCCTAAGGGTAATCAGGCTATACTCCCTGCGGATTCTCGCAGCCTGAGTGCGGTGGAACCTTCGGTGAATATCAGCTGGCGTCCTATTCATCATCTGGCGCTGTTTGCAGGTTATAGTGAGGCTTATCAGACACCTGCATTCGGTGGTGGCGGTGGTCCTTTCCAGGCTATCCCAGCCAGTTCGCTTTCGTTGGAAAAGGGACAGAATTATCAGGCCGGCTTCAAGGTCCACGTGGCGCATGATGGTTACCTGCATCATTTTCTGTTTAGTGCCAACTGGTACTTCACCCGCTTCTCCAATCAGTATCTTCCCATTACTTTGACCAATGGTGATGTGATCAATGCCGACGGCACTTCGGATTATGAAGGCGTCAATATTTATGCTGTGGATAATCCACTGTACTGGCTCCACACCTTTGCCAATTTGTCGTTCCAGAAAGCGTATTTCAGTAATTATACCGTGAAAGGTAAAAGTTATGATGGTTTGCCAGTTGCCAATGTCCCGGATGCAACTTTCAATATTGGTGCCTATACCAAAAGTTTCGTTGACGGTATTTTGCTGGAACCGCGTATTTGGGTGCAGTACACCGGACCCCAGTCCCTGTATGACAGTATCACCAAGTCACCCTCAGCTACGGCAAAACTGCCTTCTTATACCTTGCTGAACCTGGCCCTGCATAGCAAGATTCCCATGCACATGGCTTATTTCAGGAATGTGGGCGTGGATGTGGACCTGCTCAATGTGCTTGGAAACCGCTACAACAGTTATGAATATATCAGCAGTGGTGGAACTTACGGACCCAACACCAAGGGCGATCTGATTGGTCTGCCCGGGGCACCGAGAACTTTTTATGTAAGCCTGACGGCTAATTTCTAAGCCGTTATTTGTTCGCGCCGTAACTCTTTTAAAGGATTTGCGGCGCTATTTGAAAGCCATTGCCCGGCATGGTGCTTCGGTATATTTCCGGGCAATGTCATTCGATGAGGGTTAAATGATGAATACCATGGTGACAAATCCTTCCTGGTCGCCCCAAGGGCCTGATAAGTCTGAGGGGCATTTTGGTAAGGCCCTGCTGGTGGGGGCGGTACTGGAAATTGCGCTGCTGGCGGGGCTGTTGTGGATCAGCTCGGCTCCGCCGCCGCCCAAGCCGGTGGTGAAAAAAATCATCGCTATTCATATGGTGCATCCGGCGCCGCCTAAGCCTAAACCCATTCCGGTTCCGCCGCCGCCCAAGCCGGTGGTGCAACCCAAGCCTGTACCGGTGCCGAGGCCCAAACCTATCCCCCAACCGCGTCCAGTGGTCCATCATACTCCGGCGCCCAAGCCGCTGATGGCCAAGACGCCGTTGCCGACTGCTCCAGTCGTACCGCCGGCGCCACCGGTAACACCACCTGCGCCGCCGCCGCCCCCTCCGGCTCCCAGTATGGCGGCGCGGCAGGCAGCATTGGCGCGCTATGCGGCCATGGTACGTGCCCAGGTTCAGGCCGATGCCCATGTGCCGGAGGCCGTGCGCCTGATGCACTTAAGTGGTACGTCAGTCATCACTTTCCGGTTGACCCCTTCCGGACAACTGCTTTGGGCCAAAATCACCCAGTCTAGTGGTGTGCAACCGATTGATAAGGCGGCTCTGCAATCCGTGAAAGAGGGTAACTATCCGCCCTTCACGAAAAACATGCCCAAGCATGCAACCAACTTTACGGTTGAAGTACATTTGTCCAGCCACTCCAGTTAATATGAACACTATTTTTCGGGGAGCATTTTGCCAGTGAATATTTTGCGAGTCATAAAAGCTTCAGTTTTATCTCTCGGTCTTGTTGGGACTGGCCTGTCATCTTCGCTGGCAGCGGCAGACGTTCCCCAGGGTATGCAGAATTTCAACCACTATACTTTTGCGGTCATGTGGCATCCCGGCGTGTGCGCGACCTGGACCAATGCGGGTGCTGCCTGCAAGGATTTGTCCCCGGACGCAAAAATTAACCAGGAGTGGACCATGCATGGGCTGTGGGCGAGCCGCCCCCAATCCCTCATTGCCTCCGGAATGAATGGCCCGACCTGGTGGCATTACGGCTGTTACTGGTATAACCCGGGCCATACCCTGCCAAAGGATAGTTGTGCCAATCCGGCTCTGAAATTACCGGCTGCACTGCATCAGCGTTTGTATGCACACATGCCCATGGCCAATATTTGTCTGGATCGCCATGAGTATTACAAGCATGTCGCCTGTTTCGGCGAAACGCCCGAACAGTTTTTCCCCAGGGAGCTGGATTTGCTGGATAAACTCAACGCCAGTTCGTTCACGGCCTTTATTCGTGCGCATCGCGGGCAATGGGTGGAGCGCAATGCCATTCTCAAAGCCTTTGCCGAAAGCTTCAAAGTGAAAAATGCGGATGCGCTGGAACTCCGTTGCGAGACGCCCGGCCGTCATACCCATGAACTGGAGCATCAAGGTGATATTTTGACCCAAGCCTGGATTACCATACACAAAGATAAAGTCAATGATTTCCCTGCCCCTGATAGTCTGGAAAAGGGTCGTAAGGGTAATTGTGCTGAAAAAATTCATATACTGAATTAACCCACCAGAATAACAAACTCTTTCTTTTTGATGAGGAATATATGATGGAGCGTCAGAATCGTCGGCAGTTTTTGAAGCAGTTGGGTTTAGGTGGCGCAGCAGTGGTTACCGCACCCAAATTAATGGGTGTGGCCCATGCGGCTGGTGTGGATGAAAAAACCATCCTGCGCAAAAAAATTGAGCATGTGGTTGTCATTTTTCAGGAAAATCGCAGTTTTGATCATTATTTCGGGACTTTTCAACCCAAGAATGGTCAAAAAGTCATTAATCTCCTGGATTCATCAGGAAATCTGGACCCTCGCTTCAATGGTCTCCAGAAAAACCCGGCCGGAATTCCCTATGGTAACTTACCTTTGCCCCTGGATATTCCTGGTTTTCAGAATGTACAGCTAGATAATAAACCCTTTCATTTGGCGCCTTATATTCCAGCCAAGGGCACTGTGCATTGGGATCCCAAGCATCGTTTTTTCCGGATGATGGCTGAAGTCAATAATGGCAAAATGGACCGTTTTGTAGCCCTGGCCGGGGGTAGCAAAACCCATTTGCACCGTGATGAATTCAGGAAAATGTCGGCAGAACAAATAGCTTTTGATCTGGCCCGTCCCAGTGGGCCTGTTCTGGGGCACTATACGGGAGAAGATCTTCCATTTTATCATCGCGTGGCGCATCAATACACCTTGTTTGACCATTTTTATCAGGCAATGAGTGGTGGTAGTACGGGCAATGCCCTGTATCTCGTCGCCGCGCGTTCGTGCATCAACCCTCAAGCTACAGCGGATATTTGTGCACCCTTCGATCCGCGTGAAGCCGGTCTGGAACATGGATTTTTTGATCTGCCTTATGATCATCGGAAAATCATGGTGAATGATCTGGCTCCTATTCAAGGTCCTACGGACGCAGGCAGAATGCAAGAGCTGAAAATTTCGCCGCCGCCAGCAGCGCAGACGTATGACAATATTGGTGATCGTTTGGATGCGGCAAAGGTTTCCTGGGCCTGGTACAACGAAAACTGGAATAAAGTAAAACCCTGGGCGCTGAAAACGGCTTTCGGGCCGGGAGACGGTTCGGCAATTATTGATACCAATCAGTTATTTGTTGCCCATCATAGTCCTTTTCAGTACTACCCGCGTTGGCCGGATTATGTTAAGGCAGGTCATATTCGGGATAGTGATGATTTTCTGGCGGATGCGCGTGCCGGCAAGTTGCCATCGGTTTCTTTTTTAAAAGCTACGGCATCCCATGATGAACATCCAGCGGATAGTGCGCCCGCTTATGGTATGGAATGGGTGGAGCAACTGGTGCGCGCTGCGGCTGATGGCCCAGCCTGGGATAAAACCGCCATATTTATCACTTATGATGAAGGGGGTGGTTTTTGGGATTCGTTACCTCCGAAAGTGGTGGATGATTACGGATTTGGAACTCGTATTCCCGCCATGTTGATCAGTCCATGGGCGCGGAGTGGCCTGGTGGATCATCATCTGGCCAGTACCGCCAGCATTCTCAAATTTATTGAAACCCGTTTTGGTCTCAATCCCCTCAATCATCGCGATCGGGATGCTTATGATCTGTTGGGTGCTTTTGACTGGGATCAGCAACCCAAGGATTTCAGCGTTTAGTTTTTTCTACAGTAATTTTTAATGAAGCGCATGATTTTTCATGCGCTTATTTTTTCTTATTTTGTCAGGAAATTGTCATAAAATCTTCATCATAGTGTCACATTGTGTTGTTAGAATGCTGCAGTGTTGTAAAACACGAATGGATTTTAACTTTCATAGAGGGTCTCCTGATGATAAAACGCGCAACGCTACATTCAGCAATCGTGCTGGCTCTGCTGGGAATGTCTGGCATGGCTTATGCGGATGTCACTGCTTCAACAGTCAGTTCTGTAAATTCTGCCACAGTAACAACCGATAGAGGTAATGCACCGGTAACTATTGGTGAGGTAGAAAAAGAAGCCCCACCGGAAAGAGGTACTGGCTCTTTGAGCAAGGAACTCGTGAAGCATGCCAGCCCCAATGAAAACTTTCAGTCTGTTCTGCGCAATGTTCCCGGCTTTACGGTAACGAGTTCAGGTCCGGGAAATCTGACAACAAATGACAGCACTTTTACTTATCAGGGTTTTAATAGTGATCAGATTGGCGTGAACCTGGATGGCGTACCCTTAATCAATACCTTCCGCGGTGGTACCAATGGTCAGGGTGACGATCATGCCCTGACGCCACTGGGTATGGGGCAGTTTTCCGGAGTTTCCGTATATAGTGGTGCCAATACACCATCAGAAACAGGTATTAATGCTTTAGGTGCTACGCTGGATTACAAACCAAGAATGCCTACATCCAAGTTTTATGCAGAAGTTTCGGGTAGTGGTGGCCTTTACAGTGGCGGAAATGGAAACAGTGCTGCGGGTGGTTTCAGTATAAACTCCGGCGTGTTGCCTTACACGGGTACAAAGCTTTATGCCAATTACTACTATAGTCCATTTCATAGCTTTCTGGACCATGTGTATTCGATCAATAACAACTACTATTTTGCGGCGGTACAACCCTATAATCATGGAATGTCCCAACTTTCATTGATTACCATTTATAACCATGAGATTGCTCAGCAGCCGGAGACTGTGCCTTTGGCATTATTACAGAAATATGGCAGGAATTTTCAGTGGGCTCGGGATATTGCTAACAATCATACGACAACCAGCTCATATACAACGATTGTGGGTTGGAAATCTATTTTGAACCAGTACATGCTGGCAAAGGCGAAGTTCTTTATCACGCAGAATACGAATGATCGCACGGCATACGCCAACGCAGCATATAAAGATGGCTATGAGGGATACCCTTTGCCAACAGCCCTTAAAGGCTATGCGAATCCGGTAAGCTCTGGACATCCCAGTAATACCTATAATCCAACTGCATTATTCGGAAATAGTTATAATGGTACGCAATATCAGCGCTATATTGATAACTTTGGTAATGCCGGATTCATGCCCTCATTGACCTTTCTGTTGCCGCACAACACGGTGACTCTGGGTGGCCTTTATATGTTCAGTAAGGATAATTCAGCAGAATACTGGTATGGTGCTCCTAACGTACCAATGATTGATGGTTACAACGATGCCTGGGATGAACATGATACGCGTAATTACGCAGATGTATATGTACAAGACCGCATCAGCCTGTTTAATCATCGCTTGATAATTACCCCGGGTGCCAAATATTACATGGTGGGTACAACTTGTAATGATATTGAAGGTTATTACTACAATTATGGTGGTACTGTCAGCAATACCTTTAACTATTGGGAACCATCATTTGGTGTAAGCTTCCTGGCTACCAAAGATGCAGATCTCTACTTCCATTACGGTCGAGTTTATAAAGTGCCAAATATTAGTGCCTATTATGCTGTTATTGGTGATACGCCAACGCCTGGACCAATGCTCGTAAAGCCTGAGTATGTCGATAGTATTGATGCTGGCATACGCTATAATTTTGGCGCTATCAAAACTTCTCTGGCCTATTTCCGCAGAATGTTCAGCAACAAGTTTGGCTATTTTTATAATGATCAAACAGGACAGACATTTCAGTACAATGTCGGGAGTGCCTTATATCAAGGCCTGACTGCATCGGTAGATGGCAAATTGCCATACAATATGAATGCATTTATCAACTACAGTCTTACCGATGCTAAATACACGTCCAACTTTGATGCGGCTGATGGTGCTGCAGTAAGTTCCGGTGAGTATGTTGGTGATGTGCCGATGTATAACCTGAATTTTGGCTTGGGTTATCATTATGCAGGTTTCTCGGCAAGAATCACGGATCATGTCATTGGATCCCAGTATATCAACACCAATAAGGGCGCGCCGGCTGGTATTGCCTTGCATCCTTATAACATTACCAACCTCAACCTGGGTTATGTCTGGCGTCCTGATGATATGGGCGTCAAAAAACTAACCTTTGATGTCTATGTCGATAACCTTTTCAACGCAAATTATATTCCTTATGAGTATCTCCAGCTTGAAAGTGTCAAAGATGGCGGAAACTTCATAGCTGCACAGGCTAGTGCTCCAGCCTTTGTTGGTGCGAGCCTTGCGGCTAAGTTCTAGATTAATGATAAACCTACGCTTGTTCAGGTAGGTAAGATTCCATCCCCCGGCACCAAAATTGGTTGCCGGGTTTTTTATTGCCTCTTCACCAGCAGTAATCCCTCGCGGGTACTGCTGGAGCTCAATACCGCCAGTTGGTGCAAGGCCGGGTAGTCCTTCGCACTGATCACAAACTCCGGTAGCTTCAGCCGCTGATCAATTTTGAGGGTTTGTCCGGACAGTGCGTAGTGAATGCTATAGTTTCCAACGGATGTTTGTACGTCGATATTTTTCGGTAAATAGGCGGGCTGATAACCTTGCGGTAATTTCAGAGAAATATCTGATTGCATATAGCTGGGGTTGATCAAACTCGGTGTTGTGCGGACGCTCTCGGCAGTAAAGGCCTGCAGAGGTTTGGCAATGGACGTATCTGTGGGCATGATCATGGCGACACTATGACCGGGTATAAACAGGCCGTTTTTTACGGCGCTGGTTTTCAGGCCCAGAGGCTGGTCGAGCTTTTTCCGGTTCTGAAAAGCAATGCTTTCCAGTTGCCCCAGATCTCCCTGTTCATAAAAACCGTTGCGCAATCCTTTCATCAACATGCGTCCCTTGCTGCCCATCAGGGCGGAGCGAATATCCTGGGCGGCGTAACCCCGGCGTATTTCGACGGTCTGGTCGTGCATGGTGCCGGAGGCGCTCAGGCGGAGTTGGCTATGTTTGTCGATGAGCGGCAAGCTGAGATCGGGCAAAGGGGTTTGCGTCATGCGTGGATTTTTTCCGGTAATGAGCACCGGTCGGCCCGCATCCTCCAGGGGCAAACTATGGATGCCGGCATAGCGCGAAGTGGGGTCCAGAAACAAATGATAAGCGGGCACATACACCAGAAAATGACCAAAGGCAAAGGGATCCACAGCGGGGTAGGGGTGAAAGCGCGCTGAAGTGGAAATCATGGCCGGTACTGCCTCAATATGGAGGGCGCCTAGCAGGGTGCAGAGCAATACCGCATTGGCATTACTGTCGCCGACTCCGCGTTGCAGGGTGCTGCTCGCGCTGGGTGGCGTAAAGCCGGCATTGGCGTAGTTGATGGATACCGAATGAATGTTTTTTTGCATCCAGTGATAAATGACCTTGACCGCATCCAGCCCCGTCGCCCCATGCGCAAGATGTTCAGCGGCTTTTTGCAATTCCGGGGTCATCTGCATGGCTGGGGTGGCAAGCTGATTGTAAGCCTTGGCGACTTCAGTCCAGTGTTCTGCCGTCGAAATCACCGCCAGGGGCGCATATTGGGTCAGTGCCGGACTACCCAGTGGTGGGTAGGAAACTTTATTGAGGCTGGTTTCAAAAGATCGGCTGGTCGCATCTTTAGCGGGACTGACGGACATGGCATGCCAGGCATCCCCTTGTTGGGCGGCATAGAGTTTTTGCGCGGCAGGGGTGTGCAAAATGATTTGTGCCTTGCTGACGGGCACATTGGGGGCCAGGAGCGTGCTGATGGCGTAGATACCCGGCAAATAGGGATGATCATAGTGGATAGTGTAGCGGATGTGCAGCGTATCTCCGGGCGCTACCGCCGGAAAGACCACACTCTGGATGCGACCATCACTTAAAAAAGGGGCACTCAGGGCATCCGGGCTGGATTGGGTATAAATGGCATCGGCTGGGACGGGATGTTTAACGCCCGAGGCCGTTTCCGTATAGGCTTCGAGTATGTGCACCTGGGCAAAGTTAGCTGGATAGCCAATTTGCATCTGGGATTGTGACTGTACGCCAGCCATGGTCAGCGGTTGAATCACCCGGTCAATGCTGTCGGTATAGGCACCGTTTTTCTGGACGCTCAGTTCCTGACGCAGGAGTAACACCTGATAATTCACCTGGGCGGGTTCCCGGGCAAAAGCCGGGTTGGCGCTGACAGTCAGCAGGATAAAACCGGCAGTCAATAAAGCCGCTTTGGGAGTGAGATGACGGGTCATATGCAGGTTTCCTGAACTCATTGGCGAACAAGGATAATCGGGCTTTGCTGCGCGGCATAATCCAGTTTCAGGAGCGTGCGCAAGGCCGGATATTGCTGAGGGTTGTACACGACCCGCTGGAGTTGCAGTGTGTAGTGTACGATGACGCTGTGTTCTTGCAGGGTGAGGTTATAAGTGAAACTTCCCGCCTGATTATGGAGCTGCTGTGCGGGCGGTAGATATTGCACCTGATAACCAGATGGCAGATGAATAGTCGTTGTCCAGTGAATTCCACCGAGATACGTGGTGACAGGATGTTGACGCTGCAGCGGGCCAATGACCCGGGTCAATGCTTCCATGGGTCGGGCGGTGGCGGAAAGGCCGGGGGTCAGATAGGGGCCGGAGGGAATGGGAAAACTGATATGATCGCCAACATGGGTGTAAGCCACCGTATGCCAATGCGCAGTCACGGCAAAGGGCTGATCGAGAATATCCGGATTGCCTGGCACAAAGGTGCCACTCCCGCCTCCATCCGGCAGCAGCAGGGTATTCATGACCCGGTGATAGGCTGAGGGAGGAATGGAGGCGAAGGTTTGCCGATACATCCAGGCCCACCAGCCTTTGGTCTGCATTTTGGCAATCCCGCTCAGGTCACCATTTTGGTGCAGGGTCAGATCGGCTGCATAGTCCAACTGATTGGCATCGGGCTCGGCACCAGGGGTGGTCACTACCCGGGGATGCGGACCGGTGACAATACTGGGCTTGTCGCGTTCACCAATAGCCAGCTGCCCCGGTGTTTCGTAGGTGCCGGTACTGTCCAGAAAAAGATGGCGCTGCGGGGCGTAGTCGATGGCGTGATTAAACCAGAAAGGGGTGGGCAGCGGCGGCAGGGTGAACACATTATTCCAGTTGATTAGTGTTGGATAAAGTTTGAAGCCTTTGGCATTGAAAAGCGCCTGTAGCAGAGTGGCGTGGGCCTTGCAGTCTCCATAGCGGGTTTCCAGGGTTTTGCTGGCCGAGATGGGCACATAACCGCCGACACCCAGTTCCAGTCCGACATAACGAATATGGTGGGAATCCCAGGTATACAGGGCTTTTTCTGCATCCCAGCCCTGCAGTCCATGGCTCGCAGTATTGGCGGTTTTTTGGACAATGGGGGTAACTGCCGCCTTGTCGGCGGCGCGTGACCAGTAGACCTTGCCGACGGCTGCCCAACTGGGAAAAGTACTGACTTCAAAAAGCGGACTGAACTGCCTTTCATCCACGGTGCTCGGCCCCGGATAACGTGCATGGTGTACCGCCATACGGGCGCTGATGTGAATCAACTTACCCCGGGTGTGTTGCGTAACTATCCAGTTGCCGGTTTTGGCGGCCCGTAAATGCATGTTGCGTGGTGCGGTGATATCAATACGAAAGTTGCGTGCAGACTGACTGACCGGCATTTCCCAGATTTGCGAAAACTGTCCGGCAAAATAGGGCGTGGTCTGGGTTTTTTCGGTGATGATATGAAGCTGATCCTTTTTGCCCAATTTCGGCAGAACGATGGAAAGCACCTTGGCATGGCTGTACATGGGGGCTCCGGCAGCCATCGGTTCCGGGCGCACAAAAATGGCACTGGCAGGAACGACATATTTTTGGCCACTGGGCGTGCTGACCCAGGCGCGCAGCACCCGCAGCTTGGCCATATCGGCAGAATACTGGATTTGGTAGGGATTGATCATGGTTTCCAGGGCCGGATTGAGAAGTTCCAGCACCTGATGATCGCGCTCGGTAAACAGTCCGCTGGATTGCACCGTAACATTGACATGGTTTTTGAGAATCCGCAGGGGCGTTCCGCTTTGCTTTTCATTGATCGGGATAAAAGGCGCGTTGCTGTTGCCAGAAACCGTCGTCCCGGCCTGGGCCAGGCTGCCCAGTAAAGTGCCGCTTAGCAGGCCTGCCCCACCAAGAACCATCAGAGCGCGCTGGACAGATTTCAGAAGAAGCATGGATGAGTCACCTTTATGAGAGATCGGGATTCAACGCAACGGTTTGCGTCCGTTTGCGGCGTGGCCAGGAGAGCCCGTCAAACCATAAATAAAAAGCGGGCGTGATATACAGAGTGAGAAACTGGGAAAATATCAGGCCGCCAACCACGGCAATACCCAGGGGTACTCGACTTCCGGCACCGGCGCCAAAGCCGATGGCAATGGGCAGCACCCCGAGAATGGCGGCAAAAGTAGTCATCATGATGGGCCGATAACGAATGGTGCAGGCATCAATAATGGCATGGTAAGCATCTTCGCCCTCACGGCGCCGACTGACGGCAAAGTCAACGAGGATAATCCCGTTCTTCTTGACCAGCCCCAGTAACATGATGATGCCGATGAAACTGTATAAATCCAGCGGCTCATGAAAAATGACCAGGGACAGCAGCGCACCGAAAGCCGCCAGCGGCAAGGCTGTTAATATCGTCAGGGGATGGAGAAAATGTTCATACAAAATGGCAAGGACCACGTAAATCAGCAACACCGTTGCCAGCAATAAAAAAGGCAAAGATTTGAAGGCAGACTGAAATTGCGCGGCATTACCGCCCAGATGTCCGACAATGCCTGCGGGCAGGACTTGGTGAGCCGTATGCTGCAGGGCGCTGATGGCCGAACCGAGCTGCACCCCGGGAGCCAGATTGAAGGAAATGGTGGTGGAGGGCTGGCCATTGTGCTGCATCAGATTCAGGGGGACTGCGTCATAATGAAAACTGGCTACGGCAGAAAGGGGAACCAGCGCTGATCCCGCCCCCGGCACGCTCAGGGTGGACAAGGCGTTGATATTTTTCTGATAGCGCGGTTCAAGTTCCATAATTACTTCATATTGATTACTGGTCCCGTAAATGGTTCCCACCTCATGTCCGCCAAAGGCCAGACCCAGTGTGTTTTCGATGGCGGCCGGGGTGACCCCCAAAGCGGTGGCACGAGCACGATTGATATGAATGGTGACCTGCGGATTATTGTTTTCCAGACTGTTACTGACTGAATTCAGCTGCGGAAGCTTTTGCAGGGCTTCGGTCATTTTCAGCGTGGCCGCATTCAGATCTGTCCAGTTGCTGCCCATGAGTTCATAAATATAGCTGCCATTGCCGCTGGCGGTTCCCGAGTGGGCGCTTTGCGGTCCCTGAAAAACAATCTGGGCATTATGGAAGCGACGGGTGGCGCGCTGCAGATCCACAATGATGTTTTCCGTCTTTGGCGCATATCCACTGCGAATGTGGATGAACATATGGCCGGAGTTGCGGCTGCCAAAACCTCCTGCACCCTGGCCGGCCGAAGACACCACCGATTGAATGCGGGCATTGGATTTCACAATCCGGGCGATTTCTGACTGCTCATGCCTGACTTCAGCAAAAGTCATTCCGGTCGGGTATTCAATGTTGGCATTGATCATGCCCGAATTCTGGCTGGGTAGAAAAGCCTTGGGAACAATCATGACCAGCCAGACGCTACCCGCCAGCGCAAGTCCGGCCAGGGCCAGCATCCAGTATTTATGCTGCAGGGCAACTTTCAGGGTGCGAATATAAAAATCGCGACTGTCCTTGAAAAAGCGCTGAAAAATTCCGTCTTCAGGTAAGTGACCCGTATCATGCAGATCAGTCAGGGCGTGAGCATGATTGGGTTTGAGATAACGGCTGCAGAGCATGGGAGTAACGCTCAGGGCGACCATTCCGGAAATCAGGATGACCACAGCAATACTGACCCCGAAGTCCGAGAATAAATGACCGACAAAGCCCCCCAGGAAAATCAGCGGCAGAAAAATGATGGACAGGGACAAAGTCATGGACAGCACCGTAAAACTGATTTCCCGACTGCCATTGAGGGCGGCAGTCATGCCGGTTTCACCCCGGTCGATATGTCGGTTGATGTTTTCCAGCATCACCACGGCATCATCCACCACAAAACCCACGGAAAGGGTCAGGGCCAGCAAGGTCAGGGTATTGATGCTGAAACCGAGCAGCATCATGACCAGAAAGGTGCCCAACAGGGAAAGGGGGATGGCGACTGCGCCGATGAGGGTGGCCGAGGGGCGGCGCAGAAACAGCCACATGACACCTGCTACCAGAATGCTGGCCAGGATGAGGGTCATCAACACTTCGTGTACTGCCGCGCGAATGTAATCGGCCAAATCGAAAACATTGGTCAGATGCACCCCGCCGGGCATGGCCGCCTGCAGTTGCGGCAACAGGGCGCGGATTTTGTTGGAAATCTCTACGGTATTGCTGCCGGGCTGCCGTGTTACGGCGAGAACAATGCCGGGCGTTTTGTTGATCCAGGTCTCCTGCTGGTTATCCTGGGTACTGTTGATGGCCTTGCCAACCGCACTGAGGGGCACGGCCTGTCCGCCTTCGTAGGCCAGAACCAGATGGTTGTAGGCTTTTGCGGTATGTAACTGACCATGTACCTGGGTGGCGAAAGCCTGATCGCCCCCATCCAGGGTGCCGCCGGGCAGATTGACGTTGGCATTCCCCAGGGCGCTTTGTACAGCCTGCAGACTCAGACCCCGGGCAGAAAGGGCAAAAGGATTCACATAAATGCGCACGGCGTAGGTTTGTGCACCGTAAATTTGTACGTCAGATACCCCGGATATGCCGGATAATGCCGTGCTGACCTTGGTTTGCGCGTACTTGTCCAATTCATAGAGCGGCATGTTGGGCGCGGACATGCCAATATAAAACATGGGCTGGGCCGAAGGATTCATTTGCCGGACCGAAGGTGGCTCGGGCATACCCGGTGGTAAAAAATGCTGGGCCTGGGAAACGGCGTTGGACACCTGCTGGGTGGCCCCCAGCGCGGATTTGCTGAGATCGAACTGCAGGGTGATCTGGGTGACCCCGTTTTGACTGACGGCACTCATGGAGTTGAGACCGGGAATGCTGGCAAATTGCCTTTCCAGTGGGGTGGCTACTGCGCTGGACATGGTTTTGGGGCTGGCTCCCGGCAGTTCTGCGGTGACCATCACCATCGGAAAGCTGACGTTAGGCAGCAAAGCCGTGGGTAATTGCAGATAGGCAAACAAACCCAGCAGGGCTACTGCTACGGCGAGTACCGTCGTGGCGACGGGGCGGCGAATAAAGGGTTCTGATAGATTCATGACTTGATCACGCGCACTTCAGAACCGGGATGAAGTCGGGTCGGCGCTCCCACAATCACCCTTTCTCCCAATAAATGGCTCCCGGCGATGGCCACCTGCTTACCGTTTTGCCCTAAAAATTGCACGGCCTGCATAATGGCCTTGTCTTTTTTTATGGTATAGACATAAGGGCCGGAGACGCCCTGCTGTAAGGCGGTTGCGGGGATAATGAAAGCATGATGGAGTTCGCGTGCGGTGAACTCTACCTGCACATATTCACCGGGCCAGAGTCGGGCTGGTTGATTACTCAGGCTGGCGCGCGCCGTGACCGTTGCGGAAGCCGTGTTGACCGTATTATCAATCACCGTGACTGTCCCGGTGCCAATCCGGGTCTGATGATTTTCATCCCAGACTGCTACTTTGCCGGAGTGATTGCTGATGGCGGTATGTAAATCGTCGAGATAGGCCTCAGGCAGGCTGAATTGCACGTAAATGGGTTGAATTTGATTGATGGTGACCAGTGCTGTGCTGTTGGCAGTGACCAGATTGCCGGATTTGAGGCTCAGGATGCCTACGCTGCCACTGATGGGTGCGGTAATCCGGGTTTCAGCCAGAGTAATTTGAGCGGCTTGCAGTGCCGCCTGATCAGCGGCTACGGTGGCGGCTGCGGTGTTGGCCTGAGCCTGAGCCTGCTGGACCGTCTGACGGGTGACATAATCCTTGCTGAGCAGCGGCGCATAAGCCTTGACCTGGGCATCATCATATTGTTCCTGAGCCATTTCACCCTGCAGATTGGCTTGATCTTCAGCCACCTGGGCGGCGGGTGTGGCAGGATCAATCTGAAAGAGAAGCTGGCCTTTTTGAACCACTTGCCCCGAGTGGACGGCAACCTTTTGCAAAATGCCGCTCACCTGCGGGGTGATGGTGACACTGTGGGATGCCACGGCTTGCCCCAGGGTGTTGACCACAATGGGTAGATTGCCGGTCCGCACCGTCGTGGTTTCGACCGGCAGGGCCGTGTTTTTGTGGGAGGGCTTATGCTGGGTGCAGCCCGCCAGGATCAGGGCTGCCGCAACGGGAAGCAACAGGGATTTTACGGGCAGAGAGCGCATCATGAATGGAATCCTGTGGTCGTGTTGGGGAGCCCGATCATCCCCAAGGCGTTGGCGAGATTAGCCAGTTGCACATAGGCCGTCGTCATGTCCTGAATCCGGGTCTGTTCAGCAGTCGTCAGCGTCGCCTGGGCAGTCAGCAAATTGAGCATGGTCGAAAGTCCTACCTTGTATTGGGCACGGATGGCAGCCAGCGAAGCCTGGGCACTTTTGACCGCGATTTGTGCCGCTTTTGCCGCTGAGCGCGCACCCATGACGGTCTGGTAATCCTGATACACGGTTAAGGCAATGCTTTGGGTCTCCTGGTTCAATGAGGCCTGAGCACTACGCTCCTGGCGCCGCGCCTCCTGAATTTGGTAACTGTCATGAAAACCCGTAAACAACGGCACTTTAAGACTGAAACCGATGGCCCAGTTCTGGGAAGGTTCCAGCCCGTTCTGAAAGCGTTTTCCGGCGGAAACCGATGCACTCAAGGTCGGTAGTCCCTGAGCCTGATCCTCCCGGAGTGTGGCACGGCTGGCCAGAATCTGGGCGGCAGCCGCCATGACATTGGGGTTGTGTTGAGTAGCATGAAGGACCAGGGAGTGCACAGAAGGGGTAATGTCGGGGGGCAGTTGATGGGTGTTCAACGGTACCAGCGGAATGGGATTGCCGGGTGGTAATCCACAACTTTCCGCCAGTGCAGCCTGATCTGAGCGCACGGTAGCCTGAGCCGAAATCCATTGGGACTGCGCCTGTGCAAGAGCCGACTGGGCCTGCAGAATATCGGCAATAGTAGCCATACCCGAATGCTGTTTCAGACGGGCAGCGTCCAGATTGGCAGAATCTTCGGTGACCGTTTGTGCATAAGCCCGAACCAGCGCCTGCTCGCCAATGAGCTGGTAGTAATTCTGGGTGACGGTGAGAGCGACTTTCGTCAGCGCGCTATTGTTATCAAAGCCGGAAATGTACAACTGAGCCAGCGCCCCGTCTTTCTGCGCGGCGCGTAGACCAAAATCCAGCAGTACATAACTCAGGCTGAGAGAAGCTGAATTACTGTTGATGATGGGAATGCTAAAACCCGCTGTGGTATTGCTCTGGGAACGCGCTGCAGTGTCACTCAGGGAAATACTCGGCAACCAGGCAGATTCAGCGACACCCAACCCTGCCGCAGAGGCCTGTAAATTCTCATAGGCCACCCGGGTTTGCGGGTTGTGGGCCAAGGCATAATTGGTCAATGCGGCAAGGCTTTGGGGTTTTACGAAAGTGCGCGTGCCCGGCAGAGCCGCCTTGGGCAACTGTAGTTGCCGATCTTGCCAGCTTTGTCCCAGTGGTTGCTTTACCCATCCTTGAGTATCAAAAGGGTCGTGAAACAGCATGTCCAGAGGCGCTGCCGAGGCAGTTTGAGCACTCAAAAGCATCCCGAGAGTCATACAATACAGAATGCCCTCGCACCAGCTCCGTAAGCGATCCCTAAAAAATGGTTCGTTCAGGAAGCCACGGATAAGACGCATAGTGCGGGTACCTTGTTCTTGCGGATGTTGTCTGATGCGTGAAGCATCTTAAAGACTATAGATGCATCACGCTAGCCATGCGACCGGGAAGTTCTGTTGATTTAAAGTAGAACAGGTTGGGTATTGGCCGGATCACTGAAGCTCTCGTCCCCGTTTTCGATGTGCCCTGCCAGTTGCCACTGGTGTTGAGGGGTGGAGACCATCAGGTCATACCAGTGGTGACTGGGTTGCAGGTTCCAGTGCAGTTCCTGGGTTTGTCCTGCTGCAAGTTGAATTTTCCGAGCTGCCTGGCCATACACCGGGTCCGTTACTTCAATGGGTAAGGTATCAGCACCGGCGTTATACAAGAGCACCTGGATATCCCCAGTCCTGGTTCCCTGGGTATCAATGTGCAAAGTGGAAGGACCGGTACCCGTAATTTTACGGATATAGCTGTCCGGACCATAAACCGTGAGCGCGAGCTTCTGATCCTTGGGCAGCATCATCTCGTCTTCCAGTTTGGCTCCTGCTCCCAGAGTGTAATGATGAGGAAGTTGATGGCTGTGATCCCAGTAGGCGGTGCAGACGACGCCTAGCTCAGAAGGGTTATGCAGGTGCAGACGGACTCCCTGATGCGTTGCTTCCAGCCGCACAGCGGTGGCGTAAGCGAGGGGCCGCCGTTTGCGTACGCCACTTTCTTGAGGATCTATGGCAACGGCCTGCTCTGTAGGCACTTGCGGAGCGGGCAAGGTGGATTCGTGATGTACCGTCGCCACATAATTGGCGGTGCTGGGCAGTGATACCTTGCGTTCATCGGGGCGTGAAAAGTCAAAGGCCGAAGTCAGATCACCGCAAATGGCGCGTCGCCAGGGAGTGATGTTGGGTTCGCTGACGCCGAAGCGTTTTTCGATGAAGCGGATGACGGAAGTATGGTCGAAAACTTCCGAACATACATAGCCGCCCTTGCTCCAGGGCGAGATAGTAATCATCGGCGCACGGGGTCCGAGCCCATAGGGCAGTTGGTCGGCGCTATAAAGCGTGGGCCAGTTCGGGTTGATCCGATTGTGGATTTCGCCTTCGGTGCTCACCGTACTTTTGCCGGGCCGCACCGGAGTGGGAGGTTGAGGTGGCGGCACATGGTCGAAAAATCCATCATTCTCATCATAATCCAGAAGCAGCACAGTCTTACCCCAAACCTCCGGATTGCTGGTCAGGGCATCCAGCACCCGGGCAATGTAAATGGCGCCATAGGCCGGTGGATAAGAGGGATGTTCGGAATAACCGGCCGGCACCACAATCCAGGAAACCTGCGGCAGACGATTACGCAGCACATCCTCACGCAATGCCGCCACTCCGCCCGGTCGCCGTGCGCGTTGGGCCAGCGGTGAACTGTCGGGAATGTCCGTAAACGCCTGGAAATACAGCAGCGCATTTTCCCCGAAATTCCCCGTCATCGGATTATGATCCTCTTCGTGGAGTCCTTCCTGATAGACGCGCCAGGAAATGCCTGCCTTTTGCAGGCGCTCCGCGTACGTCGTCCAGGTAAAGGGTTTGACGCCCTTGGTCCAGAGATGCGTGTCATCATCAATATAAGGCCCACCGTGATGACCTTCGGGATCAATGGAGCCGGTAAACAGCATGCAGCGATTGGGACAGGTAGGCCCGGCAAGAGAAGTAAAATAATGGTCACAAATGGTGAAGGCATCGGCCAGCGCATAATGAAAAGGGATGTCCTGGCGTTGGAAATAGCCCATGGTCATGTCGGTCTTGTTGATCGGCCAGGCATTCATCAGGCCCCCCGCAATGGCTCCGTGCTGAGACGCCCAGCTATGGTCCAGGTCCTGAAGGAATTGTGCGGAAGTTTTCCGGGTATTGAAATGAAAAGGTAGAATGTGCCG
>Ga0172382_10004935_pt1 | contig 20161 bp, 18 predicted proteins | sample Leawel138RmetaG_FD_122245 | JGI IMG/M metagenome (GOLD analysis project Ga0172382, IMG submission 122245) | Leachate microbial communities from a municipal landfill in Southern Ontario, Canada - Leachate well 138R metaG | ecosystem: Engineered > Solid waste > Landfill > Unclassified | place... | reverse complement strand
GTATCATCGCCGCATGACAGGGCAGGAAAGCGTCCGCTACCTGGCCAGCGCAGCCAACCCTCACTTGAAAGAGCTGGCACGGCTGAAGGAGCGCCGCGGCAGGCGCAAGGCTGGGCTCTACCTAGTGGAGGGCTTACGCGAGGCTCAGCGCGCCCTGGACGGCGGGGTGATCGCCACCGAACTGCTGCTGGCGCCCGACATTGTGAGCGCCCCGTCGGAGACGCTCGCCGGTTTGCTGGAGGCCGCGCGCGTGGCCGGCGCCGAGGAGGTTCACCTCTCCCCCGCCGCGTTCGCGCAGCTGAGCTTGCGCGATAAGCCGGACGGCGTGGTTCTGGTGGCGCGCAGCCGCCAGCTGAGCCCGGCCTCTGCCGGTCTGCATGCCGACTCGCTGGTACTCGTGGTCGACGGTCTCGAGAAACCCGGCAACCTGGGGGCGCTCATGCGCACGGCTGACGCCGTGGGGGTAGACGCCCTGCTGTTATGCGGTTCTGGCAGCGAGGCTGGCGGCACGGACCTGGAGAACCCCAACGTCATCCGGGCCAGCATGGGCAGCGTCTTCGCTATGACCACGGCCACCGGTAGCCGGGCCGAGGTCGCGGCGGCCCTGGCCGGGGCCGGGCTGCGCCTGGTGGCCGCCACGCCGCACGCCAGCGGATCGATGTGGGACGCGGACCTCACGGGTGGCGTGGCGCTGCTGCTGGGCACCGAGGGCGCTGGCCTGCCACAGTGGTGGCTAGGGCGCGCCGACCTGCATGTGCGGATCCCCATGCGGGCAACCGCCGCCGACAGCCTCAACGTGTCGGTGGCCGGCGCGGTGCTGCTGTACGAGGCGTTGCGGCAACGCAGTGCCGGTCCGCAGTGACCGGCGCCGCGCAGCAGCTACTCGGACTGGTCTTCGGCCGCCTGCCCCTTAGCTAGCAGATCCTTGACCGTCTGGCGGAAGTCCTTACCCTCCAGCGGCTTCATGATCACCTCGTCGGCCTGGCTCTCCCAGGCCCGCCTGAGCGTTGCGTCGTCGCGCAACGCCGTGAGGATCACAACGGGCACGTGCTTCAGGCGTGGGATGCGCTTCATGCGGTCGCACACCTCGATGCCAGTTAGGAACGGCATCTTCACGTCGAGGATCGCCAGGTCGGGGGTGTGCTCCTTCAGGAAGTCAAGCGCGGCCTTGCCGTCTTCTACGGTGGTCACGTCGTAGCCGTCTACGCTGAGGAGCATCTCCAGGATCAGCCTCTGGCCCGCCAGGTCGTCTGCGACGAGTATCGAGGCCTTCTTCTCTTCAGTCACCAACCAAGCTTATGCAATGTGGCGCCGGAGCGCCAGTGCCGCGGGCCATGTGTCGCAGAATGCCTGGCAGTGGGCACTCGGGGGCTTTAGCTGTATCCTCGTGAAAACTACACAAGGAGTACCAACGATGCTCAAGGAGTTTCAGGAGTTCATAAACAGAGGAAACGTTCTCGATCTGGCGGTGGCCGTCATCATCGGTGGCGCCTTCGGCCAGATAACCACGTCGCTGGTCGACCAGGTGATCATGCCCGTCATCGGCCTGATCATCGGCGGCGTGGACTTCAGCAACCTCGGTTTCATCCTGCGGGACCGCGAGCTTTACGCCTCCGTGCACGACGCGGTGGCCGCCGGCGCGCCGGTCATCCAGCTCGGGGCTTTCCTCAACACGGTCATCAACTTCCTGCTCATCGCGCTGGTGCTGTTCTTCATCGTCCGGTCGTTCAACCAAGTCAGGACGCGCCTGGAGCGCAAGGAAGAGCAGGAAGAGGCCGCACCCGCAGCACCCGCCGAGGACGTCGTGCTCCTCACCGAGATCCGTGACCTTCTGAGGAAGCAGAACGCCTGAGCTAGTACAGGATCAGTAGTTCCAGGTTGGCGGGACCGGCGCGCAGCACCGGGTCCGTTGCCACCAGACCGATAGTGACCGGCCCCGTCAGCCGCAGGAGCATGTTCATGAACAGCTCCTCGGTTACGGGGCCGAAGTCTGGCAGCTGGCCGTCGTCGAGGCCCGCGCGGCGCAGCTTGCGCACAGCCTCCGCCTTGAGTTGCGTGATAGACGCCCGGATCTCGTCCTGGCTGGCGGGCAGGTCTGCGGTGCCCAGGTGCAGCGGATGGCTCACGACCAGCTGCCCCTGCCCGAACAGCTCGTTGTTCTCCAGCGCCTCCACCAGCACGTCGATGGTCGAGCTGATCTGGTTACTCGGGGAGATGAGGCGGATGAGGTCTGAGCCGGGCGTTTGCGTGATGACCTCGACCAGCATGTTCACCTGGTCAGGCGTAACCCTTATGCGCTCGACGCCGCGGCGCGCCACGAAGGTCGTGGCGTCGGCTATGAACGACGCCAGTTCGTCTCGGACCGCGGCGGGCTCCTGCGAGTGAATAGCGCCGGAGTAGATCAGCTGGTCCCGCACGAAGTAGACCTCGCCGCCCTCGAAGCGCTGGTAATCCTGCTGCAACTCCGCCAGCTCGCGCGCCTGCAGCTCTACGTCCCTTTGCAGGTCGTCGACCGCTGCCTGCAACTCCTGCACGGTGAGGTTGCGCGCCCGGATCTCGGCCTCCAGCCGGTCGTTGAACTCGGCCAGCGAGCGGTTCTGCTGCTGGATGCGGTCGTTGTCCTCGGCCAGCGCCAGGTTGCTGTCGGCCAGGCGGGTGTTCTCCGCTAGGAGGTCCTGCGCCTGCTGGCGCATCTCAACCGCGCTGCGCTCCAGTTCCGCCAGCTCCTGGTTGAGGGCCCCCAGGCGCTCCGACAGGTCGGCGCTCTCCTGTAACGCAGTGTCGCGCTCCTGCTGTGCCTGCACCTGGTCCGCTAACGCCGCCTCACGGGCCGCTTCGGCCTCGGAGCGCGCGGTCTCGGCAGCGGCCAGGTCCTCCTGGGCGCTGAGCACCTGTTGTTCCGCTACCGCCAGTCGCTCGCCCACCACGGCCAGGCTCGATTGCAGGCCGTCTAGCTGCAGGTTGGCAGCGTCCAGCTGGGAGCGTGCCTCCTCGGCCTCGCGCTGCAGTTCGGCGGCTTCGGCCTGCGCCTGCTGAGCGGCCTCCCTGGCCGCGTCGGTCTCGGCGAACGCACGGTCGCGCTCGGCCCGCGTGTCCTCCAGGGCAGCTCCCGCCTCGGTCAGCTCGGCTTCCGTTTCTGCCAGGCGCGCTTCTGCCGCGTCGACCTCGGCCACCGCCTGCGCCACGACGGCTGTGGCCTCGCTGACTTGCTGCACGAGCTCGTCGCGCTGGCCCAGCAACTGGTCACGTTCGGCCAGAGCCGCGTCGCGCGCACCCACGGCAGCGTCGCGCTGCTCTTCGGCCGAGCTGATGGTCTCAAGCGCCTCGTCGAGTTCGCTCCGCAGGTCGCCGAGCTGAACGTTGGCATCTATGACCCTCTGGTCGAGTACCCGCTGCTGTGCGCGCAGCTGGTTTAGTTCGTCGAGTGTGCGCTGCACGTTCAGCAGCGTGCGGGTGGCGTTCTGGAACGCCAGCGCTAGCACGCCGATGGTGGTCAGCATGATGAGGATGCCAGCCACGACGCCTACGATGGCGCCAGTGGTCTTGGGCCTGGCGCCGAAGAGGCTCAGGCGCCTGCGGCCCACGTAGGCGCCCAGCCGGTCACCCAGGTAGGCGATGCCGCCCGCCAGCACGATGAGCACCAGCACCAGCAGTGCTATGAGGGTCATGCGCTCACCGGTCTCAGGGCGGTCAAGACGCCAGCCACCTCAGAGTTGAAACTCGCTGCCTAGGTAGTAGGTGCGTACATCGGGGTCCGCTGCGAACGCGTCGGGGGTGCCGTCGAAGCGCACCTTGCCGTCGAACATCAGCACCACCCTGTCGGCGATGGCGAGGGTCTCTCGCACGCTGTGATCTGTCAGTAGAACGCCGAGGCCGCGCCGTTCGCGAAGCTCGGCGATGATGGTCTGGATCTCGCGGATGGACTTGGGGTCCACGCCGGTGAACGGTTCGTCTAGCAGCAGGAAGTCGGGATCGATGGCCAGTGAGCGGGCTATCTCGAGCCGCCGCCGCTCGCCGCCCGACAGGGTGTCGGCCCTGTGATCAGCCAGGTGGCCGATGTGGAACTCCTCAAGCAGGCTCTCGGCGCGCTCGTGCTGCTCAGAGACGCTCAGGTCCTGGAACTCCAGGATCGCTAGCAGGTTCTCCTTGGCGCTAAGGCGACGGAACGCGCTCGGTTCTTGCGCCAGGTACCCGAGACCGAGCTTGGCCCGGCGGTACATGGGGAAAGCGGTGATGTTACGGCCACCAAGGTCGATGCTGCCGCCGTTGGGCCTTACGAAGCCCACGATCATGTAGAAACTGGTGGTCTTGCCGGCGCCGTTGGGTCCTAGCAGCGCCACGATCTCGCCTTGCCTCAGCACCAGATCGACGCCGTCGACCACCGTGCGCCTGCCGTAGCGCTTAACCAGCCCGGCCGCCCGCAGCTCCTTGCGGTGCGTGGCGGGGATACTGGCGTAGTTGCTGTTGGAGACGGGCTCTACAGCCTGCATATCGCGGATGCTACCACGCACCCCCATGAGACCCGGGTGAACCATCTCCTCTTGCTATGCGAAAAAAGGGGCCCGCGTTCGCGCGGGCCCCGATGGTCATACCCGTGGCTGTTCTCAGCCCTCTAGCGCCAGCAGGAACGGCTCCTCGAGAGCGCGGCATACCCAGCGCAGGAAGCGCGCGGCGGCGGCGCCGTCGATCAGCCTGTGGTCGTACGTGAGTGCCAGAGGCATCATCAGGCGCGGCTCGAACTCGCCCTTCTCCTTGTTCCATACCGGCTCCATGCTGGAGCGCGAGACGCCCAGGATAGCGACGTCGGGCGGGTTGACGATGGGCGTGAAGCCGTGCCCGCCTATACCGCCAAGGTTGGAGATGCTGAAGTTGCCGCCCTGCATCTCGTCGGGCTTGAGCTTGCGGTCGCGGGCCTTCTCGGCCAGTTCGCCGAGTTCGGTAGCCAGTTCGACCAGGTTCTTGCGGTCGGCGTCCTTGACCACCGGCACCAGGAGGCCGGAATCGGTGTCGACCGCAACGCCGATGTTGACGTACTGCTTATGCACGACCTCTTGCTTGACCGTATCGATACTGGCGTTGAAGTCAGGGAACTTGCGCAGGGCGCCAGCGATGATCTTCAGGAGGATGGCGGTCGGCGTGAGCTTGGCGCCCGCCGCTTCGACCATGGGCCCGTACCGCTTACGCGTGACCTCCAGCTCGGTCACGTCGGCTTTATCGAAGTGCGTGACCATGGGAACGGTGCCCCACGCGGTGCTCATGGAGCGCACCGTGGCTTTGCGGATACCGCTCATTGGCGAGCGCTCCACCTGACCCCAGCGGCTGAAGTCTGGCAGTTCGAAGGCGGGCGCCGCGGGCGCGGACGGTGCCTGGGCGGGTGCTCCGCTGGCGAAACCGCGCACGTCCTGTGAGGAGATGCGCCGCATGACGCCCGTGCCGGGAACCTGGTGGATGTTCACGCCCAGTTCACGCGCCAGGCGCCTGACGGAAGGCGCCGCCGGCACGAGTCCGCCGTGGCCGTTAGCGGAGGCGGGCGCCGCTCCGGCCGCTGGTGCGGGCTGCGGCGCGGCGGGCGGCTGCGCTGCGGGCGGCGGCGCCTTCTCGGCTGGCGCCGGCGCGCTCTGGCTGTCGTCAGCCGCCGCGGCCTCTTCGGCCTGCGGCTCGGGCGCGGCGCCTGCTGCGGGCTGGTCGCCAGCTTCGTCCACCACCACCAGCACGGAGCCTACGGCTGCGTCCTCGTTCTCTTCGACGTTGATCTGCGTCACTACGCCCGCCGCGGTTGAGGGAACCTCGACCACGGCCTTGTCGGTCTCAAGCTCGACGAGGGGCTGATCTTTCTCGACCTTATCGCCGACCTTCACTAGCACGCCCACAACGGTGCCGTGCTCGATCCCTTCGCCGATATCCGGTAGTTTTACTTCTGTCGCCACGCGTGTTCCTTTCTCAGCTCAGTCGACGTAGGGGTTGGCCTTGTCGGGATCGATGTCGAGGGCGGTGCGCGCCTTGATTAGCGCGTCCTTGTCGAACTTGCCCTCGTCTGCCAACGCCTTGAGCGTAGCGAACGCGATGTGCCGGGCATCGACTTCGAAGAAGTCGCGCAGTTCAGCGCGCGCCTCGCTGCGCCCGTAGCCGTCGGTGCCAAGACTGACCATCGGCCGCGGCAGGTGCCGCGCCAGCGAATCGGGAAGGATCTTCATGTAATCGCTAGCCGCCACGAACACGCCCTTGGTGTCCTTCAGGACGCTGGCCGCGTACGAGGTGCGTGGCTCCTTGTCGGGGTTCAGGCGGTTGTAGCGCTCGACCTGCAGGGCGTCGCGGTGCAGTTCCTTGTAGGAGGTCACGCTCCACACGTCCGCCGCTACCCCGTAGTCTGCCTCGAGCAGGTCTGCGGCCTTGAGCACCTCGGTCATGATGGTGCCCGAGCCGAACAGCTGCGCTTGCAGCTTGGCGCGCTTCTTGGCGCTCTTGCGGAAGAGGTAGAGGCCCTTCAGCACGCCGTCCTCGAGCTGCTCCCGGCTCAGGTGCTCGGGTGCGCCCGGCTGCCGGTAGTTCTCGTTGGAAACGGTCACGTAGTAGAAGACGTTCTCCTGCTCCTGGTACATGCGGCGCAGTCCCTCGCGCACCACGATGGCCAGCTCGTGCGAGAAGGCCGGGTCGTAAGCCAGCATGTTGGGGACCGGGTAGACCAGCAGGTGCGAGTGGCCGTCCTGGTGCTGCAGGCCCTCGCCGGCCAGGGTCGTGCGGCCGGCCGTGGCGCCCACGAGGAAGCCCTTGGCGTGACTGTCGCCCGCCAGCCACATGAGGTCGCCCACGCGCTGGAAGCCGAACATGGAGTAGTAGAGGTAGAACGGCACCGTGTTCACGCCGTAGTTGGCGTAGGCGGTGCCAGCGGCCACGAACGACGCCATGGCGCCCGCCTCGGTGATGCCCTCCTCCAGGATCTGGCCGGTGTTGGACTCCTTGTAGTACATGAGGTGAGCGGAGTCCACGGGCTCGTAGAGCTGTCCGACGGGCGAGTAGATGCCTATCTGGCGGAAGAACGCCTCCATGCCGAAGGTGCGCGCCTCGTCGGGGATGATGGGCACCACCAGCTTGCCCCACTCCTTGTCGCGCAGCAGCTTGCGCATGACGTTGACCATGACCATGGTGGTCGAGACCTCGCGCTCCTCCGACGAGGCCATGAACTCATCGAACGACTCCGCGGCGGGGGCCGCCAGCGGCTGCGCCTTGACGGTGCGCTCGGGCAGGAAGCCGCCCAGCTGCTCGCGGTGCTCCATGAGGTACTTGTGCTCCGCGCTGTTCTCGGGCGGGCGGTGGTACGGGGTGGTGGCGATGTCCTCGTCGGTGATCGGCAGGTTGAAGCGGTCGCGGAACGCCTTCATCTCGTTCTCGTCTAGCTTCTTCTGCTGGTGGGTGATGTTCTGCGCTTCGCCAGCCGTGCCCATGCCGTAACCCTTGACCGTGCGGGTGAGGATGACCGTCGGCTGGCCCTTGTGCTTGGTGGCGCGGTCGAAAGCCGCGTACACCTTCACGGGGTCGTGCCCGCCGCGGTTGAGCTTGGCGAAGTCGGCGTCGCTCCAGTCCTCGACCAGGGCCTTCAGTTCAGGCGTGTTGAAGAAGCGCTCCTTGAGCTCCTGGCCTCCGAAGGCGGCGTAGCGCTGTGACTCGCCGTCGACCAGCTGCTCGAAGCGGCGGATGACGTGGCCTTCCTTATCGCGGGCTAGCAGGTCGTCCCACGCGGAGCCCCACGCCACCTTGATAACGTTCCAGCCGGAACCCTTGAAGATGCCCTCGAGCTCCTGGATGATCTGGCCGTTACCGAACACCGGGCCGTCGAGGCGCTGCAGGTTGCAGTTGATGACCCAGATCAGGTTGTCGAGGTTGGCGCGGCTGGCCACGCGGATGGCGCCCAGCGTTTCCGGCTCGTCGGTCTCGCCGTCGCCGATGAAGGCCCACACCTTGCCGCTGCCCTTGGGGAAGAGGTCGCGGTCCTCCAGGTAGCGCCGGAAGCGCGCCTGGTAGATGGAGGTAATAGGACCAAGGCCCATGGACACCGTGGGGAAGCTCCAGTAGTCGGGCATGAGCCACGGGTGCGGGTACGACGAGAGGCCGCGCTTGTCCTGCAGCTCGCGGCGGAAGTTATGCATGTCCTGGTCGGAAAGCCGGTGTTCGAGGTACGAGCGCGCGTAGATGCCGGGGCTGGCGTGACCCTGGAAGTAAACGAGGTCCGCGTCTGGGCCCTTGGCGGCGCCCCGGAAGAAGTGGTTGAACCCGACCTCGTAAAGGATGGCAGCGGAGGCGTAGGTGGCGATGTGCCCCCCGATGCCGGGCGAGACCTTGTTGGCGTGCACCACCATGGCCATGGCGTTCCAGCGGATGAGGTTGGTGATCTTGCGCTCGATGTCGATGTCGCCCGGGTACTCGGGTTGCTCCGAGACCGGGATGGTGTTGAGGTAGGCGCTGTCGAGGTCGACCGGCAGGTCGACACCGTTGAGGCTCGCGTGGTCCTTCAGGCGGTTGAGGATCTCGAGAACGCGCTCAGGCCCGCCTGAGGCCAGCACGTAATCTAGCGACTCGATCCATTCGCGCAACTCGACCCGGTTCAGCTCTTCCAGCTCCTTGGGATCCAGCTGGGAACGGTCCAGGTCCAGCAGTTGGTCTAGAACGTCAACCATTCGGTTACCTCTCGTTCGTACCGCGAGCCGCGCTGGCGCAGAGGCGCAGCACCGGGCTCCGGCATTGTAGTGAGCGCCCACAGGCGCCCCGTCACCCGCGGCGTCAACTCGACCTACACGGCGCGCCCGCCGCAGGTGACGGCGCGCCTCATCACCGTCATTCTACGCCACCACCGGCGCGCCTCAGGGAGCCGCGCCAACGTAAGTAGGAACTCTCTCTTCGCTGGCTGGCTGCTCGCCTCAGGGCAGGCGCCGCAGGAGGCCCCTTACCACCTGCTCGGCGTTGCCAGCGGCTTCCCTGGTGAACGCCCTGAAGTCAACCTCGGCCGCGTGATCGGCGCTATCGGAGATCGAGCGGATGATCACGAACGGCACTCCCCAACGGTGGCACACCTGCGCCACGGCGGCCCCTTCCATCTCTGTGCACGCCGCGCCGAAGGCGCTGCGCAGGCGCTCGGTCGCCGCCTGGCTGGCCACGAACGTGTCGCCCGACGCCACGCGGCCCACGACCACGCTCAGGCCTTGCAGCTCGGAAGCGGCGTCCCGCGCCGCTGCGATCAGCGCCTCGTCGGCGCGCCAGGAGTGGCCGCTGCCTGGCACCTCGCCTGGCTGGTAACCGAGGCCCGTGACGTCGACGTCGTGCTGCACTGCGTCCGAGCTAACGACCACGTCGCCGACCGCTAACGCCGGGTCGACAGCGCCAGCCACGCCCGTGAAGATGAGGCGGCCAGCGCCCGCCGCCAGCAGCGCCTGAGTGAGCGCAGCCGCGTTGACCTTGCCCACACCGCACTCGGCCAGCAGCACGGGGCGCCCCTCGAGCTCGCCACTAAGCCACTTGAACGGGCCCTGGCCGCCCGGGAGCGGGTGCGCGAGCGACGCCTCGAGGCGCTCGACCTCCTCGCGCATGGCGCCCATCACCGCTGTCGGACCAGGTTCCAGGCGCTGCGCCGGGACGCCTTCTGCGCTCACCGCCTCAGGCCCGCGTTGAACACGGAGCGCCCGAGGTACGCGCCGGCGACCACGCCCACTGCGCCCAAACCGACCATCATGAGGAACCACTGGTCGAGGCCGCCGGCTTCCGGGCCGATGAGGCGCGTGAAGAGCACGCCGATCGCCAGCGCGAGGCCCGAGGTGATGGTGAAGCCGAACGCCTTGTCGTTGCCGCGGCGCAGGAGGAAGAGAGCAGAGAAGTAGCCGAACATCAGGAAGAAGCCTGCCCCGACAAGCGAGCTCTGCACGCCCGCATCCTCTGGCGGCACCGCCGCCTGCAGGATGATGAAGAAGACGGTGGCTATCATGAACCCGCCCGAGAACCGCCCCGGCATCTTCTTGCGCTGCTCGGGGGTGAGGCTACTAAGGCTCACGGGCGCCTTGGGCGCCTCCGGCTTCGCTCCGACCAGCCGGCGCTGCTTGCGCCGCTCCTTGATCTTGTTAACCTTGTCCTGCCGCGCCTGCTTCTTCTTCTGTTTGTCGCGGTCGGCCTTTTCATCGAGTTTCGCCTGCGCCCGGCGCAGCTGACGGTTCATGGCACCAAGCATAACCGCCGAAGGAGTGAGGTACGTTCGTGGCCCAAGACCTGCATGAAGCCGAGCTCTTCGAGGAGGCCGCCGCCAGGTTCGGCACCCCCACGTACCTTTACGACCTGCCCCGAATCAGCGACCAGGCAGAGAGCCTGCGACGCGCCTTCCCCACCGCGCACATGCGCTACGCGGTCAAGGCCAACGCGAACGGCGCCCTGCTCAGGCACGTGGCTGCGCTGGGTTTCGGGGCCGAGGCTCTGACCCTCGGCGAACTGGAGCGCTCGTTGCGGGCTGGCTTCGCGCCAGGGGCCGTGGTGCTGGGCGGGCCGGGCGTTACAGCTGAGCTGGCGCGCCGTTCCGTTGAGGCTGGTGTAAGCCTGGTGAGCCTGGATGGACCCGGCGTCTACGAGCTTTACAAGCCGCTGCTCGGCTGCGCTGCGGCGGCCAACCTGCGCTTCATGGTCAGGCTCAACCCCGGCTTCGATCCGGACACTCATGAGCATCTCGCTACCGCCGCGGCATCATCGAAGTTCGGCCTGGCCACGGAAGACGCTGCTCGGCTGGCTGAGTCAGTGGCCAGTGACGGCCGGCTGGCTGGCTTCCACGTACATGCGGGCTCCATGCTCACCAACGCCGAGGTGGCGCACATGGTGGTAGCCGCGCTAGAGCCGCTGTACGCGCGCTTCCAGGAGTGCACGCACGTCGATCTGGGCGGCGGTTTCGCGGTGCCTGGGGCGCCGCTGGCGCAGTTCGCCGCCGCGTACACGGGGTTCGCTGAACGTCACGGGGTCGAGCTGATCCTCGAGCCTGGCCGCTTCCTGGTGGCAGACGCTGGCGTGCTGCTCACGCGCGTCCTGCACGTCAAGCGCGGCGCTAAGACGCACGTTATCGCCGACGCCGGCATGGCCGACCTGCTGAGGCCGGCGCTGTACGGCGCCACGCACCCGGTGTGGCAGGTGGGCGCCGATCCCGCAGAAGCTACGCACCTGGCGGACGTCGACGGCCCGCTCTGCGAGAACGCCGACCGCCTGGCCCAGGCGGCGCCCCTGAGCACGGTAAGCGCTGGCGACCTGCTGGCCGTGCGGCAGGCGGGGGCGTACGGTTTCGCCATGGCCTCGAACTACGCGTCGAGCCTGCGCCCCGCAGAAGTCGTGTGGGACGGCGCCGCCTTACGTCTGGCCCGGCGCCGCGAGCGACCCGAGGACCTGTGGCGCCTCGAAACCAATGACTGAACCCGTGTCCCCACCGCGTGCCGGTCCAGCCACCGCGCGGCGGTAGACTCTGGGCATGATCAGCATCAGCGGTATCGGCGGCAGGTACCTGGGCAGCGGTTGGCAGACCACGGACCGGACATACGAGCTCAACTCGCCCATCGACGGCACTCCGCTCAGCCTAGTAGCCGACCTCGACGCGGCCGCGGCGCGACACGCGGCGGACGTCACCTGGCAGGCGTTCACTTCTTGGCGCAGCACCACACCGTTCGAGCGTGCGGAGCTGCTGCTGCGCTGGCAGAAGCTCATGCTGGCAAACGTGGAAAGCCTGGCCGAGACCATGGCGCGCGAGATGGGCAAGCCCCTGCGCGAGGCGCACGGCGAGGTCACCTACGCCGCTGGGTTCGTGGGCTGGTACGCCGAGGAAGCCAAGCGCATCTACGGGGAGACCTTCCCCTCGGCCGCGGGCCACAAGCGGCTCATGGCTCTACGGCAGCCAGTGGGGCCCGCCCTGGCGATCACGCCGTGGAACTTCCCGCTAGCCATGGTCACGCGCAAGGCCGCGCCAGCGCTGGCGGCGGGCTGCACGATGGTGCTGAAGCCAGCTGAGCAGACGCCGCTGTCGGCGCTCCTGCTGGGCGACCTGTGGCTCGAGGCGGGCGGACCCGAGGGCACCCTGCAGGTCTTGCCCGCCGCCGATCCCGTGCCCCTCACGCAGACCCTGATCGCCGACCCGCGCGTACGCAAGCTCACCTTCACGGGCTCCACCGAGGTCGGCAGGCTGCTCTACCAGCAGTCAGCGGCAACCATCAAGCGCATCTCGCTGGAGCTCGGCGGCCACGCACCGTTCATCGTGTTCGACGACGCCGACCTCGACGAGGCCGTAGCTCAGGTGCTTGCCAGCAAGTTCCGCAACTCCGGCCAGACCTGTGTGTGCACCAACCGCGTGTACGTGCAGGCGGGCGTGGTGGACGAGTTCACTGCCAGGTACGCGGAGGCCGCCGCGAAGCTGGTGGTCGGCAACCCGCTCGACGAAGCCACCGACATCGGGCCGCTGGTGGACGAGCAGGCTGTCGCCAAGGTGTCGCGCCACGTAGAGGACGCGGTCGCCAGGGGCGCCACGGTACTGACCGGCGGCGAGCGCGACGGCCTGTACTTCGCCCCCACCGTTCTGAAGGGGGTGCCGAGCGACGCGTTGATCATGCAAGAAGAGACCTTCGGTCCGGTGGCGCCCGTGGCGTCATTCGAGACGGCCGCCGAGGCGGTGGCGCTGGCTAACTCCTCGCAGTTCGGGTTGGCGGCCTACCTTTACACCAACGACCTCTCGCGCGCGGTGCGCGTGGCGGAGGAACTTGAGTACGGCATCGTGGGCGTGAACGACGGTGTGCCTTCGGTACCTTACGCGCCGTTCGGCGGGGTCAAGCAGTCCGGCGTCGGCCGCGAAGGCGGTCCGTGGGGGCTGGAGGAGTACCTGGAGACCAAGTTCGTCTCGGTCGCGCTTCGCAAGGAGCCGCTCTGACAGGCGGCGCCTCGGCGCCAACGCCAGGTGAGCTGCTGGCGCGGCTCAGGAGCACCGCCTTCGGTCAGGGCTCTGCTGGCGTGCCGGTCCTGTACCAGTACGCCTCGGACAAGCTGCGCGGCAAGCTCGGCGACCTGGCCGTGTTCGAGCGGGCGTTCGGCAACGAGCTTTACGCCCCGCTCCTGCAACATGATCAGCTGCGGGCGGAGCCGCCGACGGTCATCGGCGATTCCGCCCGCGCTCAGCTCGAGGTGCGGCGCGGCGGCGAGCTGGCGGTGTTCCAGGTCGGCATGGTCAGGAGCCGCCATGGTGACCGCGCTGGCGGCTGGACGCTGAGCGGCGTGTTCCGCGAAGGGGTCGACCTCTAGGCGCTGCGCGCCTCCCGTTTCTAGTTGGTGACGTCCAGCCTGAACTGCATGGGTCTCGTGCCGCCGCCGCGCGCCTCGATGGTGCCCCTCACGCGGTAAACGCCCGCGATCGCGTCGGCAGGCACCTGGACGCGGATCTCTGCCCAAAGGTCCGTGGTTGTGGTGGTGGTGCCGAACGCTTGGTTGGTGACCGTGGTGCGCTCCACCAGCATGCGTGACAGGTCGATCTGCCAACCGGTCGCGCCCTGAACGTCGTGCAGGCTGAAGTACGAGGTGGCGTCACCGATCTCGGACGCGAAGCCTGACGGGACCCAGATAGCAGCGCGCATGTCATCGGTGCTGATGCCGAACTCCTCGAGGGCGTAATCGACCCTCACGAACAGCGTGTCTCCGGCGGTCACGGGCAGCGCGGTGGTGCCTGCCGGCACCGCCACCGAGCTGCTGCTCCCCGCAGCCGGAGCGCAGGCGGCGAGCAGCAGGCCAGCCACGGCCAGGAGGAACAGGGCGGATCTGGTGGAACGCTGAGCGGCGTGTCTCATAGCGCTAGGCTAGCAGGTGGGGAACACGACTCCGCGTGCAGCCTAGTCGTTCTGTTCCTGTGGTCACCTCCAGCAGTGCGTCACGTGAGATGATGCCTGCAGCGGCGCTCCCAGGGGCCATCAAGGTCACGCCGACAGGACCGTGGTAAGGGCGCCGCCACGCCGGAATCGCCCGATGGATGAGAACCGAACCTCCCTCCCGACTCTCGCGCCGGTACCCGTGCGCCTCAGCGAGTCGCGCATGCGGCTCCTGCGCGAGCTGCTGGCGGCGCGCACCTCGGGCCGCACAGCCGACGAGCTGGCCGACGCGCTTGCGGTTTCGCGCAACGCGGTGCAGCAGCAGCTGACCGCGCTCGAGCGCGAGGGCCTTGTTGAGGTGCTGGAGCTGCGCAGCACCGGCGGCCGACCGAGCCGCGCCTACGCGCTTACCGAACCTGGTCTCGAGCTGTTCCCGCGCCACTACGCCCGCATGGCGGAGGCGCTGCTGCGCCACACCCAGGAGCTGTTCGGTGAGGAAGGGCTCCAGAAGGTGCTCGTGCAAATGGCCGACGAGCTGACGGCCGAGGTTGCTCCTCGGCTCGCAGGCAAGGCAGGCGACCAGCGTGTGCGCGAGGTGGTGCAGATCCTCGACGAGCTGGGTTACGGCGCCTACCTCGACGACAACGGCAACGTTCACGCTGTGAATTGCGTGTTCCACCAGCTGGCGCAGTCGTCCGACGCAGTGTGCCAGTACGACGCCATGGTGCTGCGCAACCTCCTCGGCGGCGACTTCGATCACCTGGCCTGCATGCGCGACGGGCGTCCCTCGTGCGTTTTCGCTCCGCACTGAACTGAAGCAACATCCAACGGCGTCGGTGCGGCGGTAGAGTCTGTCAGTGGCAGCGTCACGCGGCGCCTCAGCGGGCGCCGGTACCCACACAGCCAACTCCGCTTCGCTAGCGCCTCTGACGGTGGCCGAGGTCTTCCGTAACTGGCTCCCCCTCGCCGCCAGCTGGGCGGTCATGGGCATGGAGCTGCCGCTCGTCAGCGCGATCATGGCGCGGCAAGTCGACCCGGCTCTGCACCTGGCTGCTTACGGCGGCGTGGTGTTCCCGGTGGCCCTTATCGTGGAGGCGCCCGTGATCATGTTGCTGGCGGCCTCCGTGGCCCTGGCGCATGACAGGGCCTCCTACCGGCTCATCTACCGCTTCATGATGTATACCAGCGCCGCGCTCACGGTCCTGCACGCGTTGCTGGCTTTCACCCCGCTGTTCGATCTGGTCCTGGTGCCGCTGTTCGGTCCGCCCGAAGGGGTCATCGAGCCGGCTAGGCTGGGCCTCAAGATCATGTTGCCGTGGACCTGGGCTATCGGTTACCGGCGCTTCCAGCAGGGTCTCCTTATTCGCTTCAACCGCTCGCATCACGTGAGCATCGGCACCGTCGTGCGGCTCGTGGTCGTGGCCGCGGTGGCGCTGCTGGCGGCGTTCGTGTTCGGTGCGCCGGGGATAGTCACCGCCACGGCGGCGATCGCGGTAGGCGTAACGGTGGAGGCGGTGTACAGCGCCTGGGCCGTGCGCCCCGTGCTGCTCGGACCGCTCGCTCGAGCCGCCGAGGTGAGGCCCACGCTCACCCTGACCGCCTTCCTGGCGTTCTTCGTTCCCCTGGTGCTGACCAGCTTCCTGTCGCTCTTGATCCAGCCGATCGGCAGCGCGGCCATGGCGCGCATGCCGCAGGCGCTGGAGTCGCTGGCGGTGTGGCCCGTCGCCAGCGGGCTGTTGTTCATCCTGCGGGCGGTGGCGTTCGCGCTGAACGAGGTGGTGGTAGCGCTGCTCGACCGGCCGGGTGCGCTTAGCGCCCTGAGACGCTTCACCGTGCTGCTGGCCCTCGGGCAGTTGGCGGTCACGGCTCTGGTGGCGTTCACTCCGGCGGCGCGGTTCTGGTTCGCGGACGTGTCCGGCCTGGCGCCGACGCTCACGGTGCTCGCCACCGTGGGCTTCGCCTGGGCGGTGCTGTGGCCATCTCTCGACGCCTTCCGCAACCTTGTGCAAGGCGTGGCCGTGTACACGCGCCGCACGGGCGCCATCAGCTGGTCGATGGTGGTGTTCCTGGTCGTGACCGCCGCGATCCTCATAGGGGGCGTGGTGACCCAGCGCTTTCCGGCTCTGCCTGTCGCCATGGTGGCGTTCGTTCTGGCCACCGCCGCACAGGTCGGTTGGCTGCGGTTGGCGGTCCGGCGGGAGATGGCTGAACTCGCCCAGAGCTGAGCCCCGGGGGTGCCCGTCGCCGCAGGTACTAGCGCCAACCGCAGCCACCGTGTAGCATGTGCACTCGTTGAGGGGGAGTAGCCGCCCGCAGTTTGGGCGTTCGCCATCGTCAACACGGAGGTCATCGACCGCCCGGTGGCGAACACGAAGGCAAGACCCTTAAGGGAGGCCGTCGTGACCGAACCCCTCTGGGCATGGTTCGCTTTCATCGCTTTCGTCCTGGTAATGCTGGCTATAGACCTGGGCGTTTTCCAACGCAAAGCTCACATCGTCAAACCGCGGGAGGCCGCCATCTGGACGGCCACGTGGGTCACGCTCTCGTTACTGCTGGGCGTGGTCTTCTACTTCTGGCTCGGCTCCGAGAAGGCCGTGGAGTACATAACGGGGTACGTGCTCGAGTGGTCGTTGTCGGTCGACAACATCTTCGTGTTCGTGCTGGTGTTCACTTACTTCAAGGTGCCGTTCAAGTACCAGCAGCGGGTGCTGCTGTGGGGCATCCTCGGGGCGCTGGTCATGCGCGGCATCATGATCGTGGTGGGCGCAGCGCTCATCGATCAGTTCGCCTGGATCCTCTACATCTTCGGGGCCTTCCTGCTCTTCACGGGCTTACGCATGTTGTTCTCCAAGGACGGCGACGAGCAGGACTTCGACAAGAACCCCGCCATACGCCTGGTGAAGCGCGTGCTGCCAATCACCACCGAGTACGACGGGCAGAAGTTCTTCACCGTTCAGAACGGCGTGCGCATGGCCACGCCGCTGTTCCTGGCCGTGGTAGTCATCGAGTTCACCGACCTGCTGTTCGCGGTCGACTCGATCCCCGCCATCTTCGCCATCACCACCGACCCGTTCATCGTTTTCACGGCCAGCATCATGGCTGTGCTCGGCCTGCGCTCCATGTACTTCCTGCTGGCGCACGTGGTGCACCGCTTCGTGTACCTCAAGACCGGGCTTGCGTTCATCCTCGTGTACATCGGCGTGAAGATGTTGCTGCTCGACGTGCTGCATATCCCTGCGCTGGTGTCGCTCGCCGTCATCATCGGCATCCTCGCCATCAGCGTGGTGGCGTCGCTGCTGTGGGGCAAGCCGCAGGAACCGCACCACGTCGAGCAGGAGTCCACCGCCGACTAGGCCCTCGACCCGACGTTCATGGCTTGCCGCTACGTATGACCGGACGAGCTGCTAACGTTTAGGCGTGACTAACGAACCTGTCAGCGGCTCTCCAGATGCGCGGCTGTCGAGCTCGGTCGGCGATTACCTCAAGACCATCTGGCTCCTGTCCGCCAGCGGCGGTGGCGCCGTGGCCACGGGCGAGATCGCGCGCGAGCTGGGCGTCACCGCGCCGTCGGTGACGGGCATGCTCGGCAAGATGCACGCCCAGGGCCTGGTGCAGTACCAGCCCTACAAGGGGGCAGAGCTCACGGTCGAGGGGCGGCAGGAAGCGCTGCGCCTGGTCCGGCGCCACCGGTTACTTGAAACGTTCATGATCACGGAGCTCGGCTTCGGCTGGGACGAGGTGCACGCCGAGGCTGAACTGATGGAGCACGTGGTGTCGGACGAGTTCACGGAGCGGCTGGCGGCGCACCTCGGCCAGCCCCTCTTCGACCCGCACGGCGACCCCATCCCTCAGGCCGACGGGTCCTTGCCCAGTGCGCCTCACACGCCGCTCGCGCAGTTGCTGCCCGGTGAGCGCTTCGTGGTCCACCGGGTGCCGTCGCAGGACAGCGAGGTTCTCACGTACCTGGAGAGCATCGGGGTGGAGCCCGGCACCGAGCTGCGGTTACGTGGGCGGGAACCCGGCGGGAACCTGCTGCTGCTGGAGCGCACCGTGCCGGGCTCGCCCGGGGGTTCGGGCGAGCCTGGCGCCACCCGGCAACTGTCACTTTCGCGCGAGATGGCTGGCATGGTCCTCGGCCAGGTGCTGGGCGCCAGGTGAGTACCGCGGGTAACTGACCGGGCGCTGTGACGCCGCCTTGGCCCTGTTGACGAGGCCGTGAGTGCCGCGCAGAGCTGCTTGACAGGGGGCTTCGCTGGCAATATATTAGGCATACCTAAGTCCAGGCTTATGGACTAGCGAATAATGGAGTGATCCTCTTGCTAATACAAGCTGCCACCTCCCGCTCTACCGACCGACACCGCGCGGCCTGGCTGGCGGCGGCTCTCGTGGCGTTCTCTCTGCTCGCGGCGCCCGGCGCCGCGCGCGCGGCCACCCCCAACGTGGTGGCCACCGTCGGCATGATCGGCGACGTAGCCGCCCAATTGGCCGGAGAGTGCGCCCAGGTCAGCACGCTCATGGGGCCCGGCTCCGACCCTCACCTCTACCGGGCTTCCGCGGGTGACGTCCGGCTTATGGAGCGCGCCGACCTGGTGCTGTACGGCGGCCTTCACCTGGAGGCCAGCCTGGCGCGCGTGCTGGAGGGCTTCGCCAGCCGCACCGCCACCGTGGCGGTGTCGGAGGTGGCCGTGAGCCCTGCCGAACGCATCGCCGCCGGCACCGTGTACGACCCGCATGTGTGGATGGACGTGTCGCTCTGGCGCGGCGCCGCGCAGGTCATCGCCGACGCGCTAGTCGAGGCCGTGACGGCAGCGGGCGACACAGAGGGCTGCGCGGAGCGAATCACCGAGCTCCACGCCGACTACTCGACGCTGCTCGCGGACCTTCACACCTGGGCCGTGGAAGCCAAAGCGTCCATACCCGAGCGGCAGCGCATCTTGGTCACCGCCCACGACGCGTTCGCGTACTTCGGTCGCGCGTACGCCATCGAGGTCGAAGGCATCCAGGGCATCAGCACCGAGACCGAGGCCGCGGTGGCCGACATACGCCGGGTGGCGTCGCTGATGGTCGAGCGTGGAGTGCCCGCCTTGTTCGTGGAGAGCACCATCAACCCCCGCACGGTCAACGCCGTTCTGGAGGCCGTGGCGCAGCGCGGCGGCCACGCAACTATCGGCAGCCAGCTTTACGCAGACGCCCTCGGCGCCCAGGGCGAACCCGAAGGCAGCTACGTGGGCATGATCCTCCACAACGTGCGCGCCATCACCACGGCACTAGGCGGCCAACTACCCCAGCTACCGGCCAGCCTGGCGGAGTGGGAGGCGCGCTGGTGAGCCCTGCCGCGGCCGGACCTGAGGAACTGGCGGCGCGGACCGTGGACGCGTCGGTTCGTTACGGCAAGGTGTCCGCAGTAGAGCACGTTTCACTTGAGGTCCCCGTCGGCGTCATGGGCGCCATCGTAGGGCCCAACGGAGCCGGCAAGAGCACGCTCCTGAAGCTGCTCCTCGGCCTCCAGGACGACTACGAGGGAGAGGTCTACCTGCTAGGCGAGGACGTGGCGCGAAGCCGGCACAGGGTGGCTTACGTACCGCAGCGCTCCACGGTGGATTGGGACTTCCCGGCCGACGTGCTGGACGTGGTGCTCATGGGCCTTTACCGCGAACTGGGACCGCTGCGGAGAGTGGGTCGAGTCGAGAAAGCGAGGGCCCGAGCGGCGCTCGCTGAGGTCGGCATGGCCGACTTCGAACGGAGGCAGATCGGTCAGCTGTCGGGCGGCCAGCAGCAGCGCGTGTTCCTCGCCCGGGCGCTGGTGCAGCAGGCCGAGTTTTACCTGCTCGACGAGCCGTTCGCCGGCGTGGACGCCGCCAGCGAGCTGGCGCTGGTGCGGGTGCTCAAGCGCCTGAACGCGGAAGGGGTGACGGTGCTGGCCGTGCACCACGACCTCAACACCCTGGAGAAGTACTTCGACTGGCTGGCGCTCCTCAACGTGAGGCTAATGGCGCAAGGACCGCTGGCCGCCACGCTCACGCCGGAAGCGCTGCAGGCGGCGTACGGCGGCCGGCTGCCCAGCATGGCGGAAGCGCCACCCGCTGAGGGACCGAACCGTGCGCTGCTCCGCGCCGAGGCCTCAGCCGGCAGGAACTGAGCGGGCTGGGACCATGCTGGAGCTCCTCACCGACCCCACCGTCATCACCGTTTCGCTCGGCGCCCTCATGCTGGGCCTCACTTCCGGCGCACTGGGCACGTTCGCGGTTCTCAGGCGGCAGAGCCTGCTCGGCGACGCCATGTCGCACGCCGCTCTGCCGGGCGTTGTAATCGGT
>Ga0172382_10004933_pt1 | contig 20168 bp, 22 predicted proteins | sample Leawel138RmetaG_FD_122245 | JGI IMG/M metagenome (GOLD analysis project Ga0172382, IMG submission 122245) | Leachate microbial communities from a municipal landfill in Southern Ontario, Canada - Leachate well 138R metaG | ecosystem: Engineered > Solid waste > Landfill > Unclassified | place... | reverse complement strand
GTCAAGCGCATCGACGCCGAGGACCTCAAGCCCACGGCTGTCATCGCCACCGCGTTCGGCTGCCCGTTCGAGGGCAGGGTTCCGATGGAGCGCACCCTGGAACTGGCCGAGCAGTTCGCCGCAGCCGGGTGCCGAGAGATCGGTTTCGGCGACACCACCGGAATGGCCCATCCCGCCTACGTTTTCGACATCTTCTCCGCGGCCATCGAGCGGTTGCCCGGTGTCGAGATCACCGCGCATTTCCACAACACCCGTGGCCAGGGCCTGGCCAACGCCTACGCGGCGTTGCAGGCCGGATGCACCAGTTTCGAATCCAGCTTCGGCGAACTGGGCGGATGCCCGGTCCCGGCCGGTTCCACCGGCAACATCGCCACCGAGGACCTGATCAACATGTTCCACGAGATGGGCGTGCAGACCGGGGTCAACCTGCCCGCCGTCATCGACGCCGCCCGCGCCGCCCAGACGGTGCTGGGACGAAAGCTGACCAGCCATTGCATCGTCGCCGGACCGGTGGACTGGCACCCCGGCCCCGGCGCCTCCGGCTGTCACTGACCCCCAACCCACACCGAAAGGCAGTTCATGTCCAATCGAGTCGCATTCGTCACCGGCGGAGCCCAGGGCATCGGCGGAGGAATCTCTGAAGCCCTTGGCGCCCAGGGCTTCCGGGTGGCAGTCGCCGACCTCAATCTCGATGCTGCCAAGCAGACCGCCCAGCGCATCATCGACACCGGCGGCGAGGCGATCGCGGTGGCCGTCGACGTCACCGACATCGAGTCGGTCCGCGATGCCGTCACGATGACGGTTGAACAACTCGGCGACATCGAGGTGGTGGTCAACAACGCCGGCTGGGACGACTTCATGCCGTTTCTGAAAACCACCGAGGATTTCTGGGACAAGATCCTCGACATCAACTTCAAAGGCGCGCTGCGGGTTTGCCACACCGTGGTGCCCACGATGGTGGAGCGGGGCTTCGGGCGCGTGGTCAACATCGGCTCGGACGCCGGGCGCGTCGGCTCGTCGCTGGAGGCGGTCTACTCCGGCGCCAAGGGCGGCATCATCGCGTTCACCAAGACGCTGGCCCGTGAGGTCGCCACCAAGGGCGTCACCGTCAACACCGTCTGCCCCGGCCCCACCGACACGCCGGCGCTGCGCAAGTTCGCCGACAACTCCGGCGAGGACGCCGACAAGGTGATCGGCGGGATGGCCCGGTCGGTGCCGATGAAACGGCTCGGCAGCCCTGCCGACGTCGCCGTCGCCGTAGCGTTCTTCGCCTCCGACGCCGCCGAGTACATCACCGGCCAGACCCTTTCGGTCAGCGGCGGATTGACGATGGCGTGAGCGACGGCATGAGTAGCGAGAACACGGCCGTCACGTGGTCGCAGGACGGGCCGATTCTGCACATCGTGCTCAACCGGCCGCCGGCCAACGCGCTCGGACCGGTGATCACCGAGGGGCTGCACGCAGCGCTGGATTTCGCCGACGCATCGGCTCCGAAGGTGCTACTGGTGTCCTCCGGTCTGCCGGGGTTTTTCGCCGCCGGCGCTGATATCAAGCACATGACCAACATCGACGCCGCGTCGTTCAAGGCCTACGGCGACACGCTGCGGTCCGGGTTGGCCCGGCTGGCCGCACACCCCGCGCTATCCGTCGCGGCCATCGACGGACTCGCGCTCGGGGGTGGCCTCGAACTCGCCATGGCCTGCACCATGCGGGTTGCCGGAGCACAGTCCAAGCTCGGACTGCCCGAGGTGAAGCTCGGACTGATCCCCGGCGCCGGCGGCACCCAGCGGCTGCCCAGGCTGGTGGGCCGCGGCGCGGCACTGGACATCATGCTGACCGGGCGGCAACTGACTGCAGATGAGGCGCTGCGAATCGGACTGATCGACCGGATCGCCGAGGCGAGCGACGCCGTGGCCGCAGCCCGGCAACTGGCCGACGAACTGTGCGGCGCTTCGGCGCCCGCGCAGCGGGCCGTCACCCGCACCGTGGACGCGGCCTTCGATATGTCGATCGACGATGGGCTGCGCTACGAGGTCGATCAGATTCAGGCACTGTTCGAGGACGGTGAGGCCGCCGAAGGGCTGCGGGCGTTCGTCGAGAAGCGCCGACCGAACTTCACCTGACTTTCGAGGCCAGACCCGTCGAGCACGAGGAGACAACATGGATTGCGGCGACTACGACACCCTCATCACCTCTGAGCCGGCCCCGGGCGTGTGTCTGATCACCCTGAACCGCCCGGACCGGCTCAACGCCATGACGGTGACGATGTTCGACGAGCTGGAACGCGTGGCGCGGTGCGCCACCGACGATGCGGATGTGCGGGTGGTGATCCTCACCGGCGCTGGGGCGGGATTCTGCGCCGGATACGACCTTGATGACGCCGAGAAGCTTCCGGATCTGTCCCCGATGGGCATGTTCGATCAGCAGAGCCGCGCCGCCCGTGCGCTCGCCGCGATCCGGGCGATCCCGGTGCCGGTGATCGCCGCGGTCAACGGTGCGGCGGCCGGCGGAGGCTTCTCACTGAGCCTGATGGCCGACATCCGCCTCGGCTCTCCCCGGGCGAAGTTCAACGGCGCGTTCGTCAAGATCGGCCTGTCCGCCGGGGATCTGGGCGTGTCGTGGTTGCTGCCACGGCTGATCGGCCCCGCCCGCGCCGCCGAGATGTGTTTCAGCGGGCGGATCGTCGAAGCCGAGGAGGCCGAACGGCTGGGGTTGCTCAACGCTGTCACCGGTCCCGACGACCTGATGGACCGCGCCCTGGCGATGGCCGCCCAGATCTGCGCCAACTCCCCCGGCGGAATCAAGCTGTCCAAGCTGGCGTTGCAGTCCAATCTGGAGATCGGTTCGTTCGCGGCGGCCCTGGAACTGGAGAGCCGCGGGCAGGCGCTGCTGACCCGGTGTTCCGACATGCCCGAGGCGCTGACCGCCTTCCGGGAGAAGCGCGCACCCAACTTCACGGGGCGATGATGGCCGACTGGAACCGGGTCTCTACCCGGCCGATGGACGACATCCTGGCCGAGCTCGGCCGGGCCAACACCCTGACGATCGCCGAACCGCGCCCCGGTATCGCGGTGATGTCGGTCAACCGCCCCGAGCGCGGCAATTCCCAAACCGTGGAGATGTTCGGCGAGATCGCCTGGTACGCCCAGGTTCTGCGCAACGCGCCGCTGCAGGCACTGATCATCACCGGGGCGGGCGGCGCGACGTTCTGCACCGGATTCGACCTCCGGGAAGTCGAAGTCATCGCAACGATGACCATCCCCGAGTTCAACGAACTCGTCGACACCGCCTCGGCGGGTACCTCGGGTCTGCGGTCGCTGCCCTACCCGGTGATCGCCGCGATCAGCGGACCGGTGGCCGGCGGCGGGCTGTCGCTGGCGCTGTCGGCCGACATCCGCCTGGTGACACCCGCGGCGAACTTCAACGCCGGTTTCGTCAAGGTGGGCCTGTCCATCGGCGAGCTCGGCGCCTCCTGGCACCTGTCCCGGGTGATCGGACCGGCCCGGGCCGCCGAGATCTCGTTCACCGGACGTATGGTCAAAGCCGACGAGGCGGTGCGGATCGGACTGGTCAACAGGATCGTCCCGGTCGAGGGCGAGGAGATCGTCACGGCTGCGCTCGAGCTGGCCGAGATCATCGCCATCAACGGCGCCGAAGGCATCCGCGCGACGAAGAACACGTTGATCCGCAGCGCGGAGATCGACTCGTTCCTCGCCGCGCTGGAACTGGAGAACCGCAGCACCGCGGTCTGCAACACCACACTCTGAGAACGGAGACAGCCGTGACGACCGGGAACGAGCTCCCCCCGCCCAAAGCCCTCACCGAGTGTGGTGCCCTGATCGTCGGCGGGACGGCCGGCATCGGCCTCGCCACCGCCCGGGCGCTGGCCGCTGCCGGGGTCCCCCGGATCGTCATCGTCGGCCGCACCGTCGCGCGTGGCGAAGCCGCCGCCGCCTCGCTGCGCGAACTCGGCACCGAGGCGCATTTCCTGGCTGGCAGCCCGCTTGATCCGGCAGAGGCGGTTCACATCGCCGCCGAGGCCGAGCGGCTGCTGGGCGCCATCGACATCATGATGTGCAGCACCGCCGCCGATGGCATCGCACCGGAGCTTTTCAAAGACACCCCGGCCGGCGAGATCAGCCGGATCCTCACCGAGATGGCCACCCCGGCCATGCATATGGCCAGCGCGGTCCTGCCCGGGATGCGCAGCCGCAGAGGCGGGGTCATCGTCAACGTGGCCTCCGACGCCGCCAAGACCCCCACCCCCGGAGAGGCGATGATCGGCGCGGCGAAAGCCGCGATCGTGATGTTCACCCGCACCATCGCGATCGAGGAGAAGCGGCACGGCATCCGGGCGAACGCCTTGACACCTTCGCTGGTGCACGGCACCGCGTCCACCGAGCGCATCACCACAGGCGAGGGTTTCAGCGCCAAACTGTTCGCCAGTGCCGCCAAGCAGGCCGCCCTCGGCGTACCCGATGCCGACGACGTGGCCGCGCTGGCGGTGTTCGTCTGTAGCCCCGAGGCCGGGAAACTGACCGGCCAGGCGATCAGCGTCAACGGCGGAATCTCGGCGGCCTGAAAGGGCCGCGGCTCCCAGAAAGGAAGGTCAGCATGATTTTCGACGACGTCGTCGAGATCCTCGACAAATCGGTGGGCGGGCCCGATGAGGACGTCGCCTCCCACGGCGCGTTCTGGCGGGGCGTGACCCGAGACCGGTTCGTCGCCATGAAAGTCGGCGGGCGCAAACTGGTGACCCTCGGCGACGGCGCCAACTCCAACCTGGTGCTGTCGCTGCGCGGCGAGAAGCCGTTCGGTTCCGATCTCGTGCCCGCCCCGGAGGGCGCGACGGTGATGCGGATGCCCGCCTACCTTCCTCCGGTGCCCGAGGAGGAGATCGCCGCGATCGCTGCCTGGATCGACGAAGGCTGCCCCGAAGGTTGATCCTGGGAATGCCCCGAAAGCGGGAGCAATGACTCCACCAAGTGGTGACGCGGGCCGGGAGCCCTCCGCAGAGACTTGAATCACTTGCACCAACCGTCGGAAAGAGGACCGCAGTGACCACCGCCCAAGACACCAAGGAAGCCGTCCTGCCGAATGAGATCGCTCGCCGGATCGTGCTTCCGGAGGGCCATGCCGACCTCAAGGCCCTGCATGAGGCCTACAGCTGGATGCGCGCCAACATGCCGGTCGGGCTGGCCGAGGTCGAGGGATACGACGACCTGTGGCTGGTCAGCAAGTACGAGGACATTCAGGAGGTCGAAGGCCAACCGGAGATCTTCACTGCCGGTGGCGGGGACGAGCCCGGGAGCCACAACCCGATCCTGGCCAACCAGGCCGGCGACGCGTTCACCAAGCAGTTTCTGGGCGGCTCCCTGCGCCTGATGGACGCCCTGCCCTACCTGGATCCGCCGGAACACACCATCGTCAAGAACATCGCCTTCGACTACTTCAAGCCCACCAATCTCAAGAAGCTCGAGGGCAAGATCCGCGGCTTGGCCGACGAGTCGATCGACAAGCTCAAGAGGCTTTCCGACGGCGGCGAGCAGATCGACCTGGTCGACGACTGGGCTCTGGGCTTTCCGCTGCACGTGGTGATGACCCTGTTCGGAGTTCCCCCCGAGGACGAGCCACGGATGATGGCGCTCACCCAGGAGTTCTTCGGCACCGCCGATCCTGAGCACCAGCGCGACGACGTCGAACCGCTGTCGCCTGAGGCGATGGCGCAGCAGTTCGCGGCCACCGTGCAGGATTTCTACAAGTACTTCGACGTCCTGATCGAGGACCGCCGCAACAACCCGCGTGACGACATCTCCACTCTCATCGCTCAGGCGAAGGGGCCGGACGGCCAGTACTGGCCGACCCCCTACGCCTACGGATGGTTCATGTCGATCTGCACCGCCGGCCACGACACCACCTCGGCCACCCTGGCCGGCACTCTGCAACAGTTGGCGCTGAACCCCTCCGAACTGGCCAAGGTCAAGGCCGACCCGAGCCGGGTACCGGACCTGATCGCCGAGGGCCTGCGCTATGTCGCCCCGGTCAAACACTTCATGCGGCGCGCACTGCAGGATTACGACCTGGGCGGCAGGCACATCAAGAAGGGCGACCGCATCATGCCGCTCTTCCAGTCGGCCTGCCGCGACGAGGACCTGTTCACCAACCCCGACAAGTTCGACATCAGCCGCAAACCGAACAATCACCTGGCCTTCGGGTTCGGCGCGCACACCTGCGTGGGACAGCACCTGGCCAAGCTGGAGTTGCGGGTGATGTTCGAGCAATTGCTGCCGCGACTGGAGGCGATCGAGGTCCTCGGCCCGGGAAGCGTGACGCACACCAACTTCGTGGGCGGCCTCAAGCACCTGCCCGCGAAGGTGACCGTCTCCTAGCCGATGCCCACCGCCGGCGTCCACGAGTTCACCGCGGATCTGACCGTCCGGCGCCGCGACACCCCCGCCGAGGGTGTTGTGGTGCTGGACCTCGGCTACCCCGACGACCGCACCGGCTGCCCGGAATTGCCACGGTGGCAGCCGGGCGCCCACATCGACCTGATCCTCAGCGACGACCTGGTGCGGCAGTACTCGCTGTGCGGCGATCCCCGTGACCCGACGGTGTGGCGGATCGGCGTGCTGCTCGACCCGGCGAGCCGCGGAGGATCCCGGTTCGTGCACGAGCACTTGCACGAAGGCGCCACCGTCACCGTCCGGGGGCCGCGCAACCAGTTTCCGCTGGTGAGCTCAGCCAAGTACCGCTTCATCGCCGGGGGCATCGGTATCACCCCCATCCTGACGATGCTCGAGGCCGCGGAGTTGTCCGGTGCGGAGTCGACCCTGATCTACGGCGGGCGAAACCGGAAATCGATGGCGTTCGCCGACGATCTCCTCGGCCGCCATCCCGACAAGGTCACCGTGTGGCCGCAGGACGAACGTGGACTGCTCGACCTCGATTCGCTGCTCGGCGAACCCGCCGACGACACCCTGATCTACTGCTGCGGTCCCGAGGCGCTGCTCACCGCCGTCGAGGAACGGTGTTCCATCTGGCCCTCCGGAAGCCTGCACGTCGAGAGGTTTGCGGCCAAGGCACCCACCGCCGAACAGCTCGCGACCGCGCTCGAGCATTTCGAAGTGGTGTGTCAGCGTTCCGGAGTCACCATTGAGGTGGGCCCGGACGACTCCGTTCTTGAATTGGTCGAAGCCGCCGGAGTCCCCATCACCACCAGCTGCTACGAGGGCATCTGCGGAAGCTGCCGGGCGCGGGTGCTCGACGGTGCACCGGATCACCGGGATTCGGTCCTCAAAGCCGCGGAGAAGGAGGCCGGCGACATGATCCTCTGCGTGTCCCGATCCTGCACGCCGAGGCTGGTGCTGGACCTGTGAGCGCCGACCGCCCCGACAACTACCCGAGGAATTGCTGGTTCGTCGCCGCCACGAGCTCCGAGGTGGTGACGGCCCCGCTCGGGCGACGCCTGCTCGGCGAGGACGTCGTCCTGTGGCGGAGCGCCGGCGGCCGGCTGATCGCCTTCGAGAACCGCTGCGCCCACCGCGCATTCCCGTTGTCGCACAGCGTGATCGACGGGGAGCACCTAATCTGCGGATACCACGGCTGCACCTACGATTCGGACGGCGCCTGCACACACATCCCCTCCCAGGAACGGGTGCCCAGCGGCATGCGGGTGCGGACGTTCCCAATTCTGGAGGATCCGCCGTTCGTCTGGATCTGGATGGGATCGCCGGGAGCGGCCGCGCTCAGTTCCCCGCCGCACGTGCCGTGGATCCGCGAGCCGGGCTGGACCAGCTTCTACAGCGCCTGGGACGTGGCGGCGAACTACCTGATGGTGCACGAGCACTACCTGGACTTCAGCTACGCGACGATCCTGCACGGCGCCGACATCCCGGAGGCGATCCGCAGCATGCCGGCCTTCAGCGAGGTCGAGGTCTCCGAGACCACGGTGTCCTACACCAGAGTGCTGCCGCCGGCCCGGCCGACCGACTGGGAGGCCGACGCCGGCGGCCTCGACCGCACGGTGGAGTACCGGCGGCAGGAAATGGGCACCTTCGCGTCACCGGCGTTGCATCTTCATCAGTGGGATCTGGAAACCCCGGCCGCCGAAGTGCTGACCACCACGCGGCTGCACGCCCTCACCCCGGAGAGCGAGACCTCCACCCACGTGTTCATGGCGGGCTCACGCAATTACGCCCCGGGCTCGGCGGTCGTCACCGAGGTGCTGCGATCGTTCCTCGACGGCGTCGCCGGGCGGGACGTGGCGGTACTGGAGGCGGTCTCGGCGCATTCGGGTTATCAGCGCTGGCAGACCGGGGTGGAGTTCCAGGCCGACGTCGCGGCCCTGCACGCCCGCCGGATCGTCGGGGTGATGCTGTCCAACGAGGCGGGACCGGCCCGCATACGCGGTCGGCGCGCCGGCAGAGACTGATCCACCTCCATCGGGCGCAGCAGACCACTCCGACGGAGATTCACCGACGTAACAAACAGCAAGTTATGGTCTGACCATAATAACAATTGAATTTTCGGATGATTTGCGGCACGCTGTGAGTGACAGCGATCACAACGTAAACCCCCGGAGGTTCGGATGCCGACGATTGACTACCGCCAGCTCTACATCGGAGGTCAATGGGAGGACCCCGCCAAGAGTGAGACCATCGAGGTCTTCTCCCCCAGCACCGAGCAGCAGATCGGTTCGGTGCCCCGCGGCAGCGAAACCGATGTCGACGCCGCGGTGGCCTCCGCCCGGCGTGCGTTCGACGACCCCGACGGCTGGTCGACCTGGAGCCCGTCGCGGCGCGGCGAGGTTCTCGAGCGCTTCGCCGCCGAACTGGAGGCCCGCGGCGAGGAGACCGCCCGACGAGTGTCAATGCAGAACGGCATGCCGATTTGGTTGGCCCAGCAGTTCGAGGCCGGGTTCCCTCCGCTGCTGCTGCGCTACTACAGCGGCATCATGACAGCCACACCCGCCGAGGACGCCCGGCCCGGGATGCTCGGCGGGACCGCGCTGGTGTCCCGACAGCCGGTCGGGGTCGTCGCCGCCATCACCCCGTGGAATGTGCCGCAAGGCATCTCGTTCCTGAAGATCGCGCCCGCGCTGGCCGCCGGCTGCACCATGGTGCTCAAGCCGGCTGAGGAGACGGTTCTCGACGCTTTCCTGATGGCCGAGGCAGCCCTGGCCGCAGGGCTGCCCGCAGGCGTCCTCAACGTGATACCCGGCGGCCGCGACCTCGGTGCCTATCTGGTGGCCCACCCCAGCATCGACAAGGTCTCCTTCACCGGATCCACCGCCGCCGGCCGCGCGATCGGCGAGACCTGCGGCCGGCTGCTGCGCCCGGTCACCCTGGAATTGGGTGGTAAGTCCGCGGCGATCGTCCTCGACGACGCGGACCTGGGCGCCAATATCGAGTCCTTCTTCGGCGTCACGCTGCTCAACAACGGGCAGATTTGTTGGCTGAACACCCGGGTGCTGGCGCCGCGCAGCCGCTACGCCGAGATCGTCGATACCGTCACTGCCCTGGCAGGCAGCCTGACCATCGGTGACCCGCTGGATCCGGAGACCAAGATCGGCCCGCTGGTGTCCAGCCGCCAGCGCGACCGGGTGGAGGGCTACATCGCCAAGGGCAAGCAGGAGGGCCGCCTGACCACCGGCGGCGGTCGCCCGAAGGGCCTCGATCGGGGCTGGTACGTCGAGCCGACCGTTTTCGCCGACATGACCAACACCTCGCAGGTGTCCTGCGAGGAGATCTTCGGCCCGGTGCTGTCGGTCATCCCCTACGACAACGAATCCGAAGCGATCGCCATCGCCAATGACAGCAACTACGGACTCGGCGGCACCGTGTGGTCCTCCGACGTCGAGCGGGCCACCGCCGTCGCGCACAAGGTGCGGTCCGGCACGGTCGGGGTGAACCACTACACCAACGACCCGGTCGCCCCGTTCGGCGGCATCAAGGACAGCGGCATCGGCCGCGAACTGGGCCCGGAGGGATTGGACGCCTTCCAGGTCTACAAGACGATCTACCTGCCACCGGCCTGATCGGAGGAGCGAGATGTCAGCACCCACGCGCCACGCGGACAACGCCTACGTCGAGTGTGTCCGGGAAATCGTCAGCGCGGCAGCTCACCTGCTCTGCGACGACGATCTGCTGCCCGCACTGGGCGACGACGACCTCGAGGGCAGTGACTGGGCCCTCGAGGCTGTGCGCCAAGCTCTTGCCCGGCGCCTGGAACTCGGCTCCGACGAACCGCCGGCATACCGCGCTGCCGCCCTCGTGCTCGATTCGTTGGCGGCCCAGGCCGGCGTCAAGAACGCGCTTCTGGAGCGGCGCGCCGACGTCGCCACCGGAGCCCGCGAGGCGCTTACGGCGCTGCGCAACGCCCCCTCCACCAGCGCCCTGACCGAACGGGCCCCGATCGAAGCGCGGCGGATCGGCTTCCGCCGCGCGTTGTTCTCCAGAATCGAGCAGGGCACCTGGCTGGCCCGGTCCGGCTTCGCCGTCGACGACCCGGAGTTCGGCGCGGCGCTGGTCGAGATCGGCCAGGCCCATCCGCGGCGCCTGAACGGACCGCTACTGGAGAGCGAGATGGTCCGGCGCTGCGCCCCGATCGTCATCGACGACCCGCAGTCCAATCCGCGGGTACACACCGAGTTCATCCGATACACCGGCACCCGCAGCTACGTCGCCGCGCCGGTCCTCGCCTGGGGTGAGCCCGTGGCGATGATCCACGCGGATCGTGATGTCGACAGCACGGTCGACGAATTCGACCGCTGCGCACTGGGCACCTACGCCGAAGCCCTCGGGCTGGCGATCGAACGCGCCCAGCTGATGGAGCGACTGCAGGCGGTGCGCCGTGCCACCAGCGACTACCTCGCCGGCGTCAACGCGATCGCCGAGGACTTCACCGCCGACCTGCTCGACACCGCCGACCGGGGTTCGGACAATGTTGCGCCGGGCCGGACCCATGCCGGGCCGCTGTCCGACACGCGCGCCGAACGACTCACCCATCGCGAGTGGGATGTGCTGCGAAACCTGGCTTCCGGCAAGACAAACGCCCAGATCGCGGCCGGCCTGTTTGTCACCGAGGGCACAGTGAAGTCACACGTCAAGCACATCCTGCGCAAGCTGGGCGCCACCAACCGAACCGAGGCGGTGGCCCGGTACCACCGGCTGATCTCGACGACCGGCGCGAGCGCCGGCTGATCAGAACCGGATCACACCCCGGATATTGCGGCCTCCCAGCATGTCCGCGTAGCCCTCGTTGATCTCCTCGAGGGTGTACTCCCGGGTGATCAACTCGTCGAGCTTGAGCTCACCGAGGTTGTACATCTCCAGGTAACGCGGGATGTCGTGGCGCGGGTTGGACGACCCGAAAAGCGAACCGTGAATCGACTTTTCGTAGAGCGTCAACTCGAACAACGAGCCGCCCATGGCCACGTCGGTGGGATGACCGATGGCGGTGACGATCACCTTGCCGCGTCGGCCGACAAGGCTCAGCGCCTCCGCCACGTAGGCCGACTCCGCGTGGTCGGTGGTGATGACGCACGCATCGGCCATCACGCCGCGGGTCAGGTCGGTGACCAGGGCCAACGCCTCGCCGACATCGGATACCGCGTGGGTGGCGCCGAAGATCTTCGCCTGTTCGCGCTTGTACTCCACCGGGTCGATGGCCACGATGTGGCGTGCACCGGCGCTCCTGGCGCCCTGCAGGGCATTGGCGCCGATGCCGCCAATACCCATCACCACGACGGCGTCACCGGGACGCACGCCGGCAGTGTTGACCACGCTGCCGAACCCGGTCGGCACACAGCAGCCGATCACCGCGGCGCGGTCCAGCTTGGTGCCGTCGTCGACCTTGACCACCGAGGCCATAGGCACCACGGTGTACTCGGAAAACGTTCCGAGCAGGCACATCTGACCCAGGCCCCGGCCCTTGGCGTGGAAGCGGTAGGTGCCGTCGAGTTGCGGACCCTGGATGATCTGGGCGCCCAGGTCGCACAGGTTCGTCATGCCGCGGGCACAGTGCGAGCACTTGCCACACGCCGGAAGGAAACTGAGCACCACCGAGTCGCCGACGGCCACATCGGTGACTCCGGGCCCGACCTCGGCAACGACGCCCGCGCCCTCATGTCCGCCCACATAAGGCAGCCCCACCGGGATGTCGCCGGTGACCAGATGGTAGTCCGAGTGGCACAACCCGCTGGCGGTCAGCTTGATCATCACCTCCCCGACCTTGGGCGGATCGAGGTCGACCTCGTCGACCTCCCACTTACCTCCGAGTTCCCACAGAACCGCTGCCTTCGTCCGCACGGGCGCACCTTTCGCTCAAAGAAATCTCGCCCCTCAATCGTGACCTCCGACGCCAAGGCGGCGCATCTTCCAGAAGGGTGAAATCGGCGATCTCCGGCATACCTCCTCAGAAGTAGCGCGGGAACCGACTCCAGTCCGGATCACGCTTCTCCAGAAAGGCATCCCGGCCTTCGACGGCCTCGTCGGTCATGTAGGCCAGCCGGGTGGCCTCGCTGGCGAAGATCTGCTGGCCGACCAGTCCGTCGTCGAGCAGATTGAACGCGAACTTCAGCATGCGCTGGGCCTGTGGCGATTTGCCGTTGATCTTCGCGGCCCACTCCAGTCCGACTGTCTCCAGATCGGCGTGGTTGACCACGCGGTTGACCGCGCCCATTTCGTGCATCTGCTCGGCCGTGTAGGGCTCACCGAGGAAGAAGATCTCCCGGGCGAACTTCTGGCCCACCTGTTTGGCCAGGTAGGCGCTGCCGTATCCGCCGTCGAAGCTGCCGACGTCAGCGTCGGTCTGCTTGAACCGGGCATGCTCGCGGCTGGCCAGCGTCAGGTCGCAGGTGACGTGCAGGCTGTGCCCTCCCCCGGCCGCCCAACCGTTGACCAGGCAGATCACCACCTTTGGCATGAACCGGATGAGCCGCTGCACCTCCATGATGTGCAGTCGGCCGGCACGAGCGGCATCGATGGTGTCGGCGCTCTCTCCGGATGCGTACTGGTAACCGCTGCGGCCCCGGATGCGCTGATCTCCGCCCGAACAGAACGCCCAGCCACCGTCCTTGGGTGAGGGACCGTTGCCGGTCAGCAACACCACCCCGATGTCGGGGGACATCCGTGCGTGATCGAGCGCGCGGTACAACTCGTCGACCGAATGCGGACGAAATGCGTTGCGCACCTCGGGCCGGTTGAAGGCCACCCGCACCGTCGGTTGGCCGGCGCCGCCGAGAACGTGCCGGTGATAGGTGACGTCGGTGAGTTCCTCGAAGCCGGTAACAGGTTGCCACAGACTGGGATCGAACGGGTTCGCGGTCATGGGTGGCAATTAAACCTCCCTTCGGGGCACCGATTTAACCTCCCTTCGGGGCAGCGATGTCAGCCGGAAGGGTGTCGCGACGGCGCGAGGACGCGGTTAACGTCGACAGCGACGGCCAGTGCCCGACCCGGAGGAACAACCAATGTCCCAGGCCTGGAGATCCATCGAGATCTTTCTGCCCGACACCATGTCGATGGCAGATGTGAAGACGACCGTGCGCGGCGAAATTCTCTGCACCGCAACTGATTCCGGGGAATTTGTACGGCGCATTCGACTCGGCGACAGCACCGATCACACCGACGGCTGGCGGAAGTGGACCGCGTCCTACCTTACGGGGCCACCCGGAGTCTACCTCGGCTAGCCGTCGCACCCGACCCGATCCCCCTTTGGATGCGAAAGACCTCCCTTTTGGAGGCTGTCGACGAGCGGCGGCCGGTGCTGTAGTGGCATCAGGACGCGCGATGTCCTTGACTTCGAGAAGGAGGCGGCCATGGCAGCCGCGGGACGGATCATCTTCAACCGCTCCACATGTGCGGGGATCGGGCTCTGCGAAATGCACGCACCCGACTTCTTCGAGATCGCCGACGGCGGCGACGGGCAGATGACGCTGCTAAGGGACACCGTCGAACCGGCCCGACGGGCCGAGGTCGAAGAAGCGGCCGCCAGTTGCCCGACCCAGTCGATCCAGGTCATCGACGCCTGACACCGGCCTTCGCCACAGGTGGGTGGAGAACAGTTACCCCTCTTGGGAGATGCGGGACGCGCCGGGGCCCGGATAACGTCGCACCCGTGACAGCCCTGAACCGGGCACCGGAGTCGGTCGACCCCGGCTACGTCGGCGCGGTGCCGCCGGCGAGACGGCCGGCCGCCACCTCCGACGCCCTGGCCCGGCTGCGCGGTGTGAACACCAACGGTGAACTGGCCGAGCGTATTCCGGTCGAGTTGTGCCGTGCCGGGTTCGGCAGGGTGCTGTTCTCCCTGGTCCGGCACAACATGTGGCTGGTCCGCTCCGCACATACCACCGGCGACACGGCACTGACGGCGGCGCTGCTCAAGGTGGGACGCGCGCACCCCCGCCGGATCTGTCAGCCGCTGCCGGAAAGCTCGATGCTGCGAGCCAAGGCGCCGATCCTGGTCAACCGTCCGCAGTCAGACCCACGCGTGAACGCACCGCTGGTCGCCGTCGTCAAACCCGAGGTCTACATCGCGGCGCCGGTCTACCTGTGGCAGTCACCCGTCGCCCTGTTGCACGCCGACGCTCCCACCGAATCCGGGGACGTCGGACCCTCGGACCGTGACGTGCTCGGGGTGTTCGCCGAGGGCCTGGGAGCGATCATGGAGCGCAACCTCGCGCTGGAACGCCTGCACGCGATGCACAGCGGCGCGTCCGATTACCACCGGGTGGTCGACGCGCTCACCGGATTCCTCGACGGTGACCTCGGCGCCGATGTCCCGCCGCCTCGACCACCGGAGCCCGCCGACGTCCACCCCCTCGGCGGACCCGACACCGAACAGCTGACCCGCAGGGAGCGTCAGGTCCTCAACCTGCTGGCCGAGGGTAAAACCAACGCGCAGATCGCCGGACGGTTGTTCATCTCCGAGGGAACCGTCAAGTCACACCTGCGCCACATCATGGGCAAACTGGGCGCTGGCAACCGAACCGATGCCGTGGCCCGGTACCGGCGGCTCTTCACCTCGCTTACCTAGCGCCGGCAACGGTGGGCCTCCCACTTCCGGAACACAAAGTTGACCCCATCAGCCGATGTGTCAGCGGTCACACAATCCATACCCTCGTTTGGACCGGTCATCAGCGACGCATGCCCGGCCCGAGAAGTGAGGAACATCCGATGAGCGTTTCGACCGAAAGCATCGACACCCGTTTGAACTCCCTGGAGTTCTGGGCCAAGCCGCGGGCCTACCGCCACGAAGCGTTCCGGTGGCTTCGCAACAACAGGCCGATCAGCTGGAACGACGCGCCCGAGTCCCTGGACCCGAACCTGCAGAACGCCAAGGGTTTCTGGTCGCTGGTCAAACACCGCCACCTGCGGGAGGTGTCCCGCAACGTCGAGGTCTTCAGTTCGGCCGAGGGTGTGTTCATCGACGACTTTCCCCAGCTCGAGGACATGCTGTCGTTCATCGTGACGGATCCGCCGCGACACACCGAGATGCGCAACATCGTCACGGTGGCGTTCACCCCCCGCAACATCCGGAAGATGTCGGACAAAATCGGCGGCATCGTCAGGAGCATCGTGGACGACGTGGCCCCGCTCGGGGAAGGGGATCTGTGCGAACTGATCACCAAAGAGGTGCCGGGGCGGGTCTTCTGCAGCATGCTGGGGATCACCGACAGCGACCAAATCCAGTACACGATGGACGCCGCGGAGCAGTTCGCCTGCTGGAACGACCCCGAGTACGCGCACATCGGGTCGCCGCTGATGGTGTTCGCCGATGCGTCGCAGAAGCTCGCCAACCTGGCGCACGAGCTGGTGCCGGAACGGATCAAGAATCCCGGCGAGGATCTGTTGACCTGGGTCGCCGAGGCTCAGTACGAGGGCAACAAACTCTCCCAGAACGAGGTCGGCGTGTTCTTCGCCCTGCTGGCGGCCGGTGCCAACGACACCACTCGGCACGCGATGGCACACACCCTGAACCTGTTCCAGGAGAACCCCGCTCAGCTCGAGCTCCTGATGGGCGACTTCGACAACCGGGTCGACGACGCGGTCAACGAGTCGCTGCGGATGGAGCCGCCGCTGATGCACTTCCGCCGCACCGCGACCCAGGACTACCAACTCGACGACGTCACCATCAAGGAAGGCGACAAGGTCGTCATGTGGTACTACGCGAGCAACCGCGACGAGGACGTCTTCGAGAACTCCGAGCAGATGGACATCACCCGCGACGAGAAGCACAACCCACACCAGTCCTTCGGTGCCGGCGGACCGCACTACTGCCTCGGCCACATCCTCGGCCGCGAGGTTCTCAAGGCGCAGATGCGCGAGATCTACCACCGCATGCCGAACCTGGAAGTCGGCGAACCCGATCTGCTGCTGTCGAACTTCATGAACGGCGTCAAGCGGCTTCCCGCCACCTGGACACCGGAGAAGAAGAAGTCCTGACAAAGCCCGTCAGGTCGCCGAGACCACCTGCGCCGGCCGGCCGGCATCTCGGTTGAGCTCTTTGAGCATGAATCCCGTTGTCACCACGAGGTATAGGCCCCACACCGCGACGGGCATGTAGAAGGCCAGCAGGCCGTGGTAGGCAAAGGGGCCACTCTTGAAGAAGGCAGGACCGGCGGCGGTGAAGATGGACACCGCCCCGAACAGGGTCAGCCAGGTGAACCAGCGTGGGATCATCGGGGCCGGCCGGTCGTCCATCAGTTCCACCACTGCGCTGGCGGCCATCTCGACCGCCAGATAGATCCACCCGAGCAGGAAGGCGAACCACGCCCAGTCGTACCAGGACTGCACCACGTCCGCACCGAACTCGGGCCGGTAGGCGGCCACGATCCACGCGCAGCAGTTCAGGAACACGATCAGCGAGATGAACACTCCGCACACCGCGGTGGTGAAGGACCACACCGGGTGCCGGCCCTCGATCCTGGACAGCATCATGCCGAACGCGATGGATCCCGGGGTGAGAATCCCGGCCGCGATGTAGAACAGGGTGCAGCCGACGATCACCCCCCAGCGGTGGCTCTCGGTGAACCAGATTCTGGTGGCCTCCATGCCCAAGTCCGCCCGTGCCGGCGCCCAGAAGTGCGCGATGCCCAACCAGCCGACGGCGGTGAGGGCCACGAAGATCCAGTTGCACCACAGCGCGATTCTCAGCGAGCCGGATTTCTCGATTGCGGCCACGGGAACACCTCTCTGTCAGGATGTTTCAGACGACGGACGGGTTGACGACCGGGGTAAGGATCCACAGGCCGAGGATCGCCACGACGATCACGACGATCCAGCTCTCGAAGACGATCCGCACCCGGACCGGGGCGTGGCGCAACGCCATGAAGTCCAGCATCACCAGGCGCACCTTGATCGCGACGACGAGGAACGTCCCGGCCACCGCGACGCTCGGGGCAAGGAGGTCCTTGGACAGGCCCCACGTGGTGAGCACGGTCAGCACCACCAGGACAAGCCACACCCGGCTGGCCCGCTCGCGCAGGACGGTCATGAGCCGGCCCGCATCAGGTAGAGCAGAGGGAACAGGACGATCCACAGATAGTCGACCAGGTGCCAGAAGGTCGCCACGGATTCGGGCACCGCACGGTTGACGCTGCGGTAGGTCCCGCGTCGGGCCCGCACCCAGACGACGGTCAGCAAGGCGGTACCCAACGCGACGTGCAGCAGGTGGATTCCGGTCAGGGTGAAGTACCACATGTAGAAGGTGTTGGTCGCCGGCGTGATGCCGTGCCCGAATTTCTCGGCGTACTCGATCGACTTGGACATCATGAACAGCAGGCCGGTGAGCGCTCCGAAGAGCAGATATCGCGAGACCCGGCCCATCGCGTCGCGTTTCAGCGCCTGGATCGCCAACGCGACCATCCACGAGCTGGTGAGCAGGATCAGGGTGTCTATACCGCCGAGAGTGCTGTCGAGCGTCTGCCGGGAGGCCTCGAACACCGCAACGTGTTGGCGGCGGTCCAGCATGAAGCTGACGAACAGCACCGCGAAGATCACCGAGTCGGCGCCGATCACCGCCCATATACCGTCGACCCCGGGCAACCGCCCGATCGCGAGGGGACGGGACGCGGGCGCGGTCATCGGTCGCGTGGAATCGTCGACGTACTCCTCCGCCGCTTCGGCCACGGGTCTCAGCATCACGCTGTCCGGGCCGTCGGGACAGACCCCATGGGGGTGAACCCGTGTCTCGAAGGGGGAAGATCAGACCCGGCCGCGCCCGTCGATAAGGCCGAGGTCGTCACACCCGGGAGTGCGAAGTGATCGGGCATTAACATTTGACAACACGAATTGCATGTTCATAGTCCGTGCATAATGAACCTTCAGGCACATCGGAGGGAAGAATCATCGTCGCTGAAGCGCCCGGGGAGGCGCGTACCAACGCACGCACCCGCGACCCGGAACGCAAGAGCCGGATCATGGCCGCGGCTGCAGATCTCGTCGCCCGCAAGGGTTTTCACGCTGTCTCGATCGCCGAGATCGGCGCCGCCGCCGGCATCACCGGATCCGGGGTCTACCGCCACTTCGACAGCAAGTCTGCCGTGCTGGTCGCGTTGTTCGACCGGGTGATCGACGAACTGCTGCGCGACGAGCAGGAAATCCTGAACGCCACCGACGACCTCGGCCAGGCTCTGGATCTTCTGATCGCCGGTCAGGTGGAGTTCGTCGTGGCCGACCGCGAGTTGGCGCAGGTCTACTACAACGAGATCAACAACCTGCCCGAGGAGGACAGTCGTCGTCTGCGTCGCAAGCAGCGGCTGTACCTGGAGGAGTGGGTGCATCTGGTGAACGAATTACGAGTGGACCTGACCGACGCCGAGGCGCGCACCGTGGTACACGCCGTCATCGGCGCGATCCAGTCCCCGCTGTTCCACAACACCGGCTTACCCGAGGACCGGCTTCGCGTGCTGCTCACCGATGCTGCACGCGCCGTGCTCGGTCTCGACCGTTAACTCGTAGGTACGGCGACGACGTTCTGCACACGACGATCGGCCGGGGCGGGGAGCGGCTGTGGCAGGAATCTGCTCAGTCCGTAGACGACGAACGTACACAGACCGATCGTGAAGAGGGTGGCCGCCCAGATGACCGCCGGGGTTGCGAGCCCGCGGTCGAGGTGCATCGCGATGATCACCGGGGCGCCGAGGCCGAAGTTCGCGGCGTAGAAGGTCATCGGGAAGACGACGAACAGACTCAGCAGTCCCCACGCCGTCGACACCTGGCGCCAGACCAGCACCGCCACCACCGTGAACAGCACGACCTGAGTGCCTTCCAGGACACCGATGACGAGCGGATAGTTCCAGATCCGTAGCACGTACGGCCCGTAATAGGTGTACACGTTGGTGCCCGTCCCGATCACCTCGAACACACACGAGGCCAACACCTCTGCCCCCCAGATGACGAACAGGCCGCGCCGCCCGAGCCGTCCTTCGTAGATCCGCCGCCCCGCGTACAGACATGCGGTGGCATAGAGGATTACGTAGCCGCTGTGCGTCCACACAGGCTGAACGACGCCGAAGGCGGAGAAGTGCATGTAACCTGCCCCGGGTTCGCCGTTTTGAGCGTCGTAGAACCAGAGGTCGAACGCCACGTCGTACAGCGGTTCCGCGTACGCCGCCACTGCGGCGGCCAGGATGGCGATCAGGTAGAACGGTGTGCGCTGCTTGACGCCCATCCGGACGGCGATGACGACCATTGCGACGACAATGGCCCAGCTGACCCAGGTGAAGATGTTCTGCCACAGCAGATCCAGTTCGTGTGCCATGACTTCGACGGGCATGCGTCCCATAAGTCCTCCTCGGCTGTGGTTTTCTGCTGCGCTCAGTGGCACGCTAGTGAAGATCGTGGCCTGCACCACATGCTCATCGGGGGTATCTCACTCCCCCCGCAGGGGTGAAGCGGAGCACCGGTCCGGTTCGCGCTGCCACACTTGTCTCCATGCATGTGGACGGAAACTTCGGCGGATCGATCGACGGCACCGGCGGCGCCGACCTGACGGTGCTCGCCGACCAGATCGCCACCGCCGAACGGATTGGTTACGACGGCATCTGGTCGACCGAGGTAAGCCGGGATCCGTTCCTGCCACTGATGCTGGCCGCCGACAGATCGGCGTCGCTGCAGCTGGGCACCGCCGTGGCCGTCGCGTTCGCCCGTAGCCCGATGACCATG
>Ga0172382_10004931_pt1 | contig 20181 bp, 12 predicted proteins | sample Leawel138RmetaG_FD_122245 | JGI IMG/M metagenome (GOLD analysis project Ga0172382, IMG submission 122245) | Leachate microbial communities from a municipal landfill in Southern Ontario, Canada - Leachate well 138R metaG | ecosystem: Engineered > Solid waste > Landfill > Unclassified | place... | reverse complement strand
CTGCATGTCCTATCTCTTTTATACAAAAAAATAGTAATTTTTATTTTCCTGCAAGTATTTATTGGTATTTGTGTTATTTATTGATAAACTGCTGGTTAAAAAAGAAAGGTCAGGTAATCTGAACTTTGAGAGTATATGTTACCGGGACTAACCTAATGAATTTTACAAAATTTAAAATCTGGGATGTGGAAATGGGAGGCAATGGATTGGATTATCCCGTGCAACGGGTAATTAACGTTGGTTTAAATATTAATTTTAATTAACATATTTTATGGAGTTTTTTAAATTGTATAAAATGAAAGCAGGATACACGAAAACGCTTCTTGAACGGATTCTCCTGTTGGCTGTTTTGGTCATCTTTGGATCATGCAAAGAATATCTGGATGTAGTTCCCGACAACGTGGCGACAATCGACAATGCTTTTGCTAATCGCACACAGGCCGAAAAATTCCTGTTCACCTGTTTTTCTTTCATGCCGCTCGACGGAGATATCGCACAAGACCCGGCAATGTTAGGAGGTGATGAGATATGGGATGCCATGCCAAGCCAGGGCGGCAGTGGGCGCCTATATCTTGCCATGGGGGCGCAATCGTCCGTATCTCCTTATTTTAACGGATTTTGGAGTGGTTCCAAATCATTGTTCAGAGGGTTACGTAATTGCAATATCTTTCTTGAAAATATTGAAAAAGTGCCGGATATTGAAGTAACGGAGAAACGGCAATGGATTTCTGAGGTTAAGTTTTTGAAGGCCTATTACCACTTTTATTTGTTGAGAATGTATGGGCCGATACCTCTTATAAAGAAAAACCTGCCGATCGATGCAGGTGTGGAGACGGTAAAAGTGTCTCGTGATCCGGTCGATGATTGTTTCAGCTATATCGCACAGTTGCTTGATGAGGCGGTAACCGATCTGCCTTTGATAATCATAAACCCAATACAGGACTTGGGACGGATCACACAACCCATCGCAAGAGCGTTAAAGGCGAAAGTCTTGGTCTTTGCGGCAAGCCCATTATTTAACGGGAATAGTGACCAGGAAAGTCTCAAAAACAGTGACGGAACGCCACTTTTCGACAAAACCTTCTCAAAGGAGAAATGGGATTCAGCTGCCGTGGCCTGCCGGGAAGCAATCGAAATATGCCATCGGGCCGGGAACAGGCTATATTACTTCAATAATGCGATCGAACAAGGGGTTTATCGTCTTACTGATACTATTTTGACCCAGATGAGCATAAGGAATAGTGTTTGTCGCCAATGGAATGAGGAAATTATTTGGTCCAACACCCAGTCACGGTCCCGTACCGTCAATTTGCAGCGGCAAGCTGCTCCTCGCTGGGATCCTTTTTACCTGGACAATGCTGCGGCCTATGGAACCCTCGGCGTTCCGCTTAAAATCGCAGAAATATTTTATACTGAAAATGGCGTGCCGATAGATGAGGATAAAACCTGGGATTACACCAATCGTTATCTGGTCAGGGCCTCGAAAGCTGATGAAAAGCTTTATGTAAAAAAAGATTACCTATCAGCATCTTTCAATTTCAACAGGGAGCCTCGCTTTTATGCTGATTTGAGTTTTGATGGCAGTATCTGGTATGGGCAGGGTATTTATAACGATAAAGCAACAAATCTGTTTTACATGCAATGTAAAAAGGGACAGGTTCATGGCCTGAAGAACCAGATCAGTTTTGATCCCTCTACCGGAATATATCTCAAGAAGCTGATGAATTATCAAAACGTAATTTACGGAATACAGCAGAGTTTTACCGTGGTAAATTATCCGTGGCCGATTATTCGCCTGGCTGACTTGTATTTGTTGTATGCTGAAGCATTAAATGAATCGCAGGGGCCGGGGACGGAGGTTTACCAATATATTAACCTTGTGCGCGAACGGGCGGGACTTCAAGCGGTCGAATCCTCGTGGACTAACTTTTCCACTAATCCGATCAAGCATACAACAAGAGATGGTATGCGTGAGATAATCCGGCAAGAACGGCTAATTGAACTGGCATTTGAAGGACAACGGTTTTGGGACCTGCGCCGGTGGAGAATCGCTTCAGAAGAGATGAATAAGCCAGTTACCGGATGGGATCAGGAACAGTCTTCTGCGACAGCTTATTACAGGCCTGTAACAATATTCAGGCAAGCATTTTCCCTAAAGGATTACTTCTGGCCAATAGCCGAAGCTGAAATTGAGGCCAGCGGCAGAAAACTGACCCAGAATATAGGGTGGTGACTTGTGTATACATGTTTCCTGAAAACTAAAAAACCATAGAAATATGAAAAGGATAATATTTAGTCTCCTGTTTTTAATCGCTTTCCTCTATTATGGCTGTATGGAAGACAGGCTTCTTCCAAAACCCGATGAAGACAGTCCGGTTCCGGAACAGGTTAGTAATATTCAGACTCTTTCAACACCGGGAGGAGCAATTATTACTTATACGCTGCCATTGGACCCAAACTTATTTTATGTAAAGGCTGTTTATGAAACACAGCTTGGAGTTGTGAGAGAAACGAAATCATCGTTTCATACCGATACGATTATTGTTGAAGGATATGGGGATACGATGGAACATGAAGTGAAACTGTACAGCGTCGGCAAAAATGAAAGAATGTCGGAACCCGTTGTGTTCTCGATACAACCTTTGCCTCCGGCCGTGCAATCGGTATTCAGCTCCCTTTCCTTAGACCCGACATTCGGCGGGGTAAAAATCTCTTTTCAAAACCCGGAACAGGCAAATCTGGCGATAGAGGTGATTGCGGACACAACATTGCAAAATACCTGGACATCAGTAATAAAGTACTATACGAAGTCTATCGGGGGAGCTTTCTCCGTCAGGGGATACGAGTCGATTGAAAAGAAGTTTGGGGTACTGTTGCGCGATCGGTGGAATAACAAATCTGACACGTTGGTGAAGTTGTTAACTCCCTGGTATGAAGAACAGATTCCCCGCACGGCCATCAGTATCCATAAGTTGCCGGGTGATGCCCCCGGACAACCTGGCTTGGAGCCGGAAAAGTTGTTCGATGGACGGATCGATGGTTATAATGGATATGGAACATACCGAACAGGTACAATGCCGCAGTGGATTACGATTAACCTGGGGCAGAAGGTGATTGTTAGCCGGATCAGAGCACATCAGCATTCTGGCGCGCATTGTTACCAGGATGGCGCTGTGAAGTCATTTGAGCTTTGGGGATCAAACCAGCCAGACACAGACGGAGGATGGAATCAGTGGACGCTTTTGGGAAGATTTGAGTCATGGAAGCCGTCGGGGAGCCCGCAAGGCACCGTTACTGCCGAAGATATCAATTATGCAAATGTCCAGGGAGAAGAATTCGTCCTGGAGAACTCTTCTGAAGCTTTTCAATATATCCGGTTTAAAGCTTTATCAAATTACAACGGCTCTGATGCGCTTATGGTAATCCTTGAACTTAATTTTTGGGGAACAATTGTGCCATAAAGACATGAATTATAATCAAAAACAATCGAATAATATGAAATTCAGTTTATTGCGTCTGACGATACTGCTTCTTGCAGTCTGCTTCTTCATGAGTTGCAAGGAGATGGATAGCACGTATAAAGACTTTGTTGTACCCGGGGGGATAACGTATATCACCAAAGTCACTCCGTCAGTTACGGTCGGTCTCAAAAGAGTAACAATTTCCTGGCGGCAGATAGATCCCAAAGTAACCAAGGTTCGGATTTGGTGGAACAACAGTGCCGATTCTGTGTCGGTCAATATCCCGCCTTTGGTACAGGATTTAGTCAGCACGACGATTGAAGGGCTGGAAGAAAGAACCTACTCCTTTGTTTTGGTAGCATACGACGCGTATGAGAACCAATCTGTCCCGGTTGAAGTGCTGTGTACTCCATACGGAGACAAATATCAGGCGGGATTAGTAACCCGACCGGTATTGAAATGTGAGCTTCTCAGCAATGACCGTATTGTCATTGATTGGGGAGCGGCAGACATGTCAAACGGCGCTTATGCAACCGACATACAATACGTCGACACATCAGGAGTTGTTAAAACCTTTCGAGCATTGACAACTCAGCCAAATTCTGTTCTGGAAGACTTTGATTCGCAGAATGAGATTTATATCCGGACTGTCTACGTCCCCCCGCTATGCACAGATACTTTTTATACTGCTTTTGTACCGCAGCAGGTTTCAGCAAAAATAAGCAAGTCGGGATGGGTGGCAACAGCCGATTCATTCGAGCCTACAGGGCAGCTTCCTAACGGTTCTCCGCAAAAGGTGATCGATGATGATGAAAAGACATTCTGGCATACAAACCATACGACCAACAGAGTTGGTTATCCGCACTGGTTGGCTTTTGAGATGAACCGGACGGTTACGGTAACTAGGGTTGAATTAACCAGAAGGTCAGGGAATGCCGACTATTTTACCAATTTTATTCTTGAAGGGAGTCTCGACGGGTTGACATGGCAAACTATTGGCGCTTATACATGCGCTGCTGTGGATGGGCCTCAGTCGTTTGCCGTCGACGGTGCGCTGCCAATACGCCGTATCAGAGTATATGCGCTCAATGGGGCACGAACGCCTGCGACGACTTATTACTATGCACATTTGGCTGAGTTCTCTGTTTTTGGATATTAGAAACAGAATAAGACAACTGACGGGGTTGGTCTTTTGAGGCTGTTTTGGAGCTGAGCACTTTAATTAGAAGCCACCCGGGATGCCCTTGAACGAAGTGGGCATTCCGGTATCTCTTTGGTAAATAATATTTTTCTCAATGAAGCAACACATGCACCTGCTGCTTGCCCTTAGTTTTCTTCCGGGTTCAATGAAATTGCAGCCACAGTATCGGTTCGATATCAGTGCCGATCAGTACAAATTGTATTCGGGCCATCTCCGGTTGGGCAACAATATTTCCCCGACGGGCGAGAGTTTTGGCTGCACCAACCTGTATTTTACGCATAACGGTAAGCCGTGGTACCCGGTAATGGGCGAGGTACACTATTCTCGCCTGCCCCGCCACCGATGGGAAGAAGCCATTCTGAAAATGAAATCGGCAGGCATCAATGTTATTGCTTCGTATGTTTTCTGGATATGCCACGAAGAAGAAAAAGGGGTATTTACCTGGAACGGGGACAATGACCTGCGTGAATTTGCAAAATTGTGTGCAAAACACAAGGTTTATTTCTTTCCCCGGATCGGCCCGTGGTGTCATGGAGAGATGCGCAATGGCGGTTTCCCCGATTGGGTGGTAAAGCTGGCGAAAACCAGGCAGAATGACCCTGAATATCTTGGATACGTGCAACGTCTGTTCGCGCAAATAGGCGAACAGCTTTCTGGTTTGTATTTTAAAGACGGTGGCTTCATTATTGGCGTACAAATCGAAAATGAATACGGTTTTAAAAGTGAGAAAGGGTTGGAACATATCCTTACCCTGAAAAAGATGGCCACCGGGGCGGGTATCGATGTCCCGTATTATACGGCCACCGGTTGGCCCAATTCTGACCAGAAACAAAACGAACTGATACCAGTATGGGGAGCCTATCCCGGCGCCCCGTGGGAACAGCATACCCGCAAACTTGTCCCGCTGGACAATTTCCTGATGAACCCGTTGGGGAACGACCCCCGCATCGGTAAAGACCTGTTGGGGAATTATCAGAGCGACGAGATTGACCTGAATATTTACCAATACCCCTTTGCAACAGCCGAAATGGGGGGCGGCAACCAGATAACCTACCACCGGCGCCCTTTGTTCCATCCTATGATGTGACCAGCCTGGCGTATATAAAAACAGGCTCGGGAGCCAACCTGATGGGCTACTACATGTTCCACGGGGGTATCAATCCGACCGGAAAATTTTCGACCCTTCAGGAATCAAGACAGACGGGTTACTCCAATTACCTGTCCATTATCCATTACGATTTCCAGTCGCCAATTGGGGCCATGGAAAACCTCCGCCCTTCGTTTTATGAATTTAAATTATTGCATGCTTTCCTGCACGACTTTGGGGAAATACTGGCCCCGAAGCCTGCCTTTTTCCCTGAGCAAAGGGTGAGGTTCGCCGGTTCTGCCGACACGGTAAGAGTTGCCGTCCGGGCAAAGGACAACAGCGGGTTTATTTTCCTGAGCAATTACCAACGCCATGTCGATATGAAACCGGTGAAGAATTTCCAGGTTTCGGTCAAATGTGGAAATGAAATATTGAAAGTGCCGCGCGAACCTGTTTATTTTCCGGAAAATTCAATGATGATATGGCCTTTCAACATGGAGATAGAAGGCAGTAAGTTGGTTTATTCAACGGCGCAACTGTTGTACCGGGCCGGAACAGAGAATCGCCCGTTGTATGTTTTCTGGGGAAATGAAAATGCTGAGCTGGTATTCGATCGGCGAAGTGTGAAAACAGTGCGCGAGGGGACAGGATTTTCCCCGGCTGAACGTTCGGGCGATCACCTGTCGTTTTTTGCAACAGAGCCGGGAAAAGAATGTATGTTGTATGTCGAGGCCGTCTCGGGCAAGGAATACGATATCTTGGTACTGACTAAAGAACAGGCGTTGCAGTCGTGGAAGTATAGTTCAGGAAATACCAGCCACCTGATACTTACCGATGCTGATTTATTGGCAGATGGTGCTACCCTTACTTTTTTGAAGACAGACAAACCTGAAATCCGTTTTTCCGTTTACCCATCGTTGGATTTTTTGGCTCCTGAAGGATGGAAAATGAGAAAGAAGGAAAACATTGGCTGCTTTTCCGAATACACGTTCTATACCCGTCCGGTCGATGCAAGAGTTGTGTTTGCAGAAGAAAAGATAGTCTTGCCGGATTATCTGGCATATAGCGAAAACGATCTGGGGAAAATCAGGGGGACATATCCTTCTCCGTTCGGGGGGGTATTGAAAATATGGGGCAGTCAGGGCACTGAACAAACTTTCTACCGGAAGAATTTTACCATCCGGAAGGATCAAACAACCCGGGTTTACCTTGCTTTTACTCCCGACGATGAAGCCCGTGTCTATTGCAATGGTGTCTTTCTTGATGTTTTCAATGCGAATAATAACCTTGCTTTTCTGAATTTAAGCAACTATGCCAGGGACGGTGAAAATACAATCAGCATTGAGTTGAAAAACCAGAACAGTAGCGGCGGGCTCCTTGCCCGGATATTTATCGTTGACGGCGAAAATATAAGCGCCATTTCCGGTGATACGACTTGGCGTGTAAATACAACCCAGTCCGCAGGTTGGGAACAACCGGTTTTTGACGACAGTGGTTGGGAAAGAGCAGTGGAAGTACCGCTTCCCCGGATGGCTGTGCCCTGGGAAAATCCGCAACCGGGGCCGTTATACGGGGTACGGATCCAGCCTTCCGTAAATACAAAAACATACCGGCTATCAGTTCCTGCCCTTGCTGCCCGTAAAACGGTTCGCGACCTGTTCCTGAAACTGGATTACCGGGGCGACATGCTGGCTTTGTACAAAAACGGGAAACTCGCTTACGATGATTTTTATTACGGCGAAGAGAACCTGTTACTCAGCGTGAACAGTCTTGCTCTGGGCAGGAAAGATGAAATTATGGTGCAACTGTTTTCGGTAAAACCATATTACAAGGTTTACGTGGAAGGCCATGTCCGCCAGCGCTTTATGGAAGGCGCCAATCCCCGGATTGAAAAAACAGAGATTTCGCCTTTGTACGAAATGAGCATAAAAGTAGCCGCCGAAACCAACAGCAGAGCTTCTTTTTAAGAGGCCTCTCTGGAAAAATAAACGGTTGATAGGAACATAAAAAAGGTAACGTATTTCCCCGGTTAAAGGGGTTGTCAAATCTTCTCAAAAAAAATCATTTATGAAAGTTTTAGTTTTTAGTTTTTTGTTTCTGAAGCTCTGCTTCTATGTGCAAGCACAAAATCAGTATCGGGTAGACATTAGCAGGGACCAGTATAAATTATACACTGGGCACCTTCACCGGGGAAGTCATGTTTCCCCGTCGGGCGATTCGTTGTCGTATACCAATTTGTATCTTACAAAAAATGGCCGTCCATGGATACCGGTAATGGGAGAAATGCACTATTCGAGGACTCCCCGGGCGACATGGGAAGAAGCCATCCTGAAGATGAGATCAGCCGGGATAACTGTTATTTCCACGTATATATACTGGATTCAGGTGGAAGAGGAAGAAGACAGTTTCAATTGGGAAAACAACAACAATTTGAGAGATTTTGTCGATTTGTGCAAGAAGCACGGCATGTACGTGTGGCTTCGGATTGGCCCGTGGTGCCATGGCGAAATCCGGAGTGGAGGGTTTCCCGACTGGCTTCAGAAAAAAGGGTTTGGTTTGCGAAAAAATGATCCCGGATATTTGAAATACGTGGAAAGGCTTTACAATGAAATTGGCAGGCAGGTAGATGGCTTTTATTACAAAGAAGGCGGAAATATTATTGGCGTACAGTTAGAAAATGAACTTGCCTATAAAAGTAACGATGCTTACCAACACATGCTTACATTGAAAGCAATGGCAATAAATGCCGGGATGGATGTTCCTTATTATTCGGCTTTTGCACAGGGTCCACCCGATCAACAGGACTTTTTATCTCCCATTGGCGGGTATCCCGACTCGCCCTGGAACCAGCATACAAAAAAGTTTATAAAAAGCGTGTTCTTTTTCAACCCACTTGAAAATGACAAGGAAATTGGAGCCGATTTATTCGGGCAGATAGATACGAAGGTAAACAACAGGTACCCGCTGCTTTCTGCTGAATTAGGGGGCGGGATGCAGGTCACTTATCATCGCAGGATAAAAGTAGAATGGAAGGATGTGCTGGGCATTGCCTATACCCGTCTTGGATCGGGTTTAAATGGCATGGGCTATTACATGTTCCACGGAGGGATCAACCCGATAGGGAAGCATTCAACTTTACAGGAATCCCGGGCAACTGGTTATCCGAATGATGTGCCGGTTATCAATTACGACTTCCAGTCGCCGATAGGGGCGATGGAAAACCTCCGTCCTTCATTTTATGAATACAAATTACTGCATTCTTTTCTGAACGATTTTCAGGAAATACTGGCCCCGATGCCTGCTTTTTTCCCGGAGCAAAGGGTGAAGTTCGCTGGTTCTGCGGACACGGTAAGGGTGGCTGTTCGGGCAAAAAACAACAGCGGTTTTATTTTTATGAGCAATTACCAGCGCCATGTTGATATGAAACCGGTGGAGGATTTTCAACTTACCCTCCAATATGGCAACCATACCATGAAAATTCCTGAAAAACCAGTCCGTTTCCCTGGAAACTCGATGACGGTATGGCCTTTCAATATGCAGATAGAGGGCAGCAAATTAATTTATTCGACCGCGCAGTTGATAAATAAAATTGAAACTCCGGCTCAGACCCTTTATGTGTTCCGGGGTGCGGCAGGGGCAGAATTTGTTTTCGAAGAGGCGGGCATCTCCAATCTGAAGGCTGGTAAAGCGTTGTTCACTGTAGAGAAATCGGACGGGAAGTATCGTGTAACGGTAAAAAGTCCCGGGTTGGATGGTGCCATCCATATCCGTTCGGCATCCGGGAAACCCTACGAAATATTGGTGCTGAACAATGAACAGGCTTTGGCCTCGTGGAAATACACCCGCAATGGGCATGATTTTTTGGTTATTACTGATGCCGATTTACTGATTAGCGGCGATCAACTGGTTTTTCAGAAAACCAATGACCCGCAGGTTCACCTTTCGGTTTTTCCGGATATGGGGTTCGCTGCTCCCAATGAATGGGGAGTAAGGAAATCGGGCAGGCAAGGGCAGTTTTTTCAATATACGTTTCAAACCCAACCTGTAATTTTAAAGGTCGGTTATCAGGAGTTAAAGAATAAAGTGCCAAAATATTTGAAATATAGCGACACGGTGCCGGAAAAATTGAAACAACTATCACCGCTTCCGTACGAAGGGGCTGAAAAAATCTGGAACGCGACAGGGGGAGATCAAACATTCTTCAGGAGAAATTTTATTCTCGACAAGGTTTCCGGAGCGGAAATTTATCTGGCATTTACCCCCGACGACGAAGCTACGGTTTATTGCAACGGGACTTTACTCGATGTTTTTAACACAAATAACAATGTTACCTTGCTCAATCTTACGGGCTATGTTCAGCAGGGAAGTAATGTCATCGGACTGAAACTGAAAAACCAAAACGGAGCGGGAGGTTTACTGGCAAGATTGTTTATTCTCGAAAAGAGTGGGGTGGGAATGTTGCCAAGCGATTTGACCTGGAGAACAAACACAATTGAAGAAAACGGGTGGGAAAAAGCTGATTTCGACGACAGCAACTGGACATCGGCCATAGCGGTTCCTTTCTCTGAAACCCCCGTTGTGTGGCAAAACCCACAGCCGGGGCCGTTGTACGGAGTACGGTTCCAGTCTTCCGTCAATACAAAAGCGTACCGGTTATCAGTCCCGGCTTTTTCGGTCTGTAATACAGTACGCGACCTGTTTCTGAAAGTGGATTACCGAGGTGACATGCTTGCCTTGTACAAAAACGGGAAACTGGTTTACGATGATTTTAATTTTGGGGAAGAAGCGTTGATAATCAGTTTGAAGCATTTCGGATTCAGCGGCCCGGATGAATTTACTGTACAATTGTTTCCGGTGAAACCATACCATGACGTGTATGTTGAGGACCATGTTCGCGAACGTTTCGCGCAGGGGACTAATTCCCGGATTGAAAAAATTGAAGTTTTTCCTGTGTACAAAATGAAGATAAAAGTAGAGTCCCATCCTAATCATTTTTAGGTGGGGCTTTTTTATGCTGTGAAAAAACCTCCCCGGATCATTGATTTTGAGGAGGTTTTTTGTACCCGGGGCGGGAATCGAACCCGCACGATATCGCTATCACTGGATTTTGAGTCCAGCGCGTCTACCAATTCCGCCACCCGGGCTTGAATCGGCGATGCAAAAATAATGGAAAAATCGTCTGCTCAAAGAAAAAATGCCAAAAAATGATCGCCGGCGGGTCCGGCGAAGAAAGAACAAAATACCTTGCGAAGCCAGGACGCTCTTTCTTTGAGGAAATTCCCCGCCTGCGCCCACCTGACCGCCGCTTTCGGGAAGGTGTGTGACTTTTCGTTTTGAATTCCCGCCGGCACGAAGTGAAAGCGGGAATCGAACTCCTTATTCCTGTTTAAAAAATATACCGGATGGAAAGCGCCACGCCGTCGGCCCAGAACTCATCATCGCCAGTGACGTTGAAGGTCGGCATCCAGTCCAGGCTGAGGTTGATCGGCGCCTGGGAAAAATTGAATTCAAGTCCCAGGATCCCGTTAATCCCTAGGATGGTATGATTGTCGCCATCGCGATCGAAATGCTTGTGACCGCCATCCCAGAACCCAATATGGGCACCCACGCCATAGTACCAGTTCAGGCCCGACGTGTTAAACGCCGGTTGGTGAAATTCATACAAACCGGCAATGTCAATACCTTCCCACCGGCTCGACACGATTCCCTCAATGGCATGACTGGTGTTCACAAAATGCTTGACCGTCAGTCCGCTAAAAGCCCCTGCCCGCAAGCCGATCCCGGTTTGATAATCCTGCGCGTTCCCATAGATAAACGCGGTGCAGACAAACAACGATGCTAAAATAACTCTTTTCATACTTCATTTTTTTAGACTACCTATATAAACGATAGATCAAATAAGATTGTTGTCGGTTTCCTGACTTTTTTTGAAAATTCCTTGAATGAACCGGTTTTGAGGGTAAAAACCAAAAAAGGAAGATGTTGTAGAATAGCTTGTAATTCTGACGGTTTTTTGAGGTTTAAAGGATGTTTTTGAATACCTTAGCCTGGTGGCAGTTTTTGTAACGATTGTATGGAAGGATTGAAAGACCGTGATTTGTTTCAGGCGTTGAAAAACGACAACGAAGCTGCTTTTGAGCAACTTTTTCATCACTATTATGCCCCGTTGTGTCTTTTCAGTTCCCGAATCCTGCATGACCACCAAAAAGCAGAAGAAATTGTTCAGGAGGTATTTCTGAAAATCTGGTCGGCGCGAAAAACGCTCCGGATCGGATCGTCGGTTAAAAATTATCTTTTCCATGCCGTCAGAAACCAATCATTAAACGTGATCGAGCACGAGAAGGTGGAAAGACGTTATCACGAGCAGGTTCAACGGGAATCGTTTTCGGCCCATGATCCTGACGCTTTCTTCCTGGAAGTGGGTTTGCGCCGAAAAATCGAAGAAAGCATCTGTGCCTTACCGGAAAAACGACGCGGGATTTTCAGGCTGAGCCGGGAGGAACGACTGACATACCACGAGATTGCCAACCGGCTTGGGATTTCAGTCAAAACCGTCGAAACGCAAATGGGATTGGCATTAAAGCAGTTACGGGAAATGCTGAAAGATTACAGCGATTATCTGTAATCCGGTTCAGGGTATCTCCCGGAGATAACTGTCTTTTCAGGGTATGGAGAAAACAAAACACATGACGGAAGAAGAATGGATTGCCATCGCCAGAGATCTGTACGATAAAAGCGATGGCACAGCGTCGCTTTCCGGTCACCCGGAAGGCCCCGCGGTTGAGATCGTCAAAACGGCGAAGGAGATCGACTTGTATTTCCGGCTGAAGCAGTTTGACACGGAGCGCGCGTTTCAACAGTTGAAACAATCCGGATACCAGTCCCCTGCAACACGGAGGGGAATAGGGCAAACCCGGCCTGTCCTGAAAGTTGCCGCCGCGGCCGTGCTGGCTTTGCTGGTGGCGTCGGCCGCATTTTTTGTGGGTACGGGCAAGCAGGAAGCAACCCGGCAATCGGGCGTGACCGTCGATCAGTACGGACATTCAAAAATCCAACTGGCAGACGGCACGATGGTGACCCTCAACCATGATTCGAAAATGAATTATCCCGGCAGGTTTGACCGTGATGTCCGGGAAGTCAGCATTGAAGGGGAGGCCTTTTTTGAAGTTCACCCCGACGCTTCCCGCCCTTTTGTCATCCATGCCGGCGACGCAACCATCAACGTGTTGGGGACAAGCTTCAATGTGAATGCCTACCCCGGAAATGACGAGGTGGAAGTGGTCGTCGAAACGGGAAAAGTCCGGATCTCCAAGACGAAGGCATCCACGGCAGTTGTCCGCGAGATGATCCTGGACCCGGGGGAACGCGGGACCGTGAAAACCGCGGGCGGGGAAATGCAGAAAAGCAGGAATGACAACCCCAATTTCCTTGCCTGGAAAACACGCCGCTTTGTTTTTACCAAAACATCCTTGAAAGAGGTGATGGCGCAATTAAACAAAGTCTACCGCGTACAAGTCAAAGCAAGTGACCCGCAGTTGGAAAAATTGCTGCTCACGGCTCATTTTGAGGATCGTTCACTCGATTTTATCCTGAAGGTAATTTCGTTGACGCATGATCTGAAGGTCGAAGCGGTGGATGATGCGTATGTGTTGAAAGATTGATCAATCAGGAAAAGCCATTTTGGGGATTTCGCGGAAGCCGGTGACGAACCGGGGAATACCAAATAGCTGATCGGACTTAAATTTGAAGAAGATGGACAAGAGAGCGTTAAACAACCGGATTGTGTGCCTGATGGCGACACTGTGGCTGGCCATGAGTTTCGCGGTTGTTCATGCACAGGAGACGAAACAGGAAAAGCCGGTCCTGGACCAGAATATCAGCATTTATGCTGAAAATGAGTCGCTGGCCAATGTGATTGAACGCATCTGCACGTATTTCAACCTGGATTATTCCTATAATTCAAAGTTGGTGGAAGGAAAGCAGGTGAGCCTGAATATTTCGAATAAACCGATCCGTTATGTGCTGAACAAGCTGATGAAGGATTACTACCTGATTTTCGACATTGAGGATAATATTCTGGTGGTGAGGGATTATGTCCCTTTGAGCGAAACCAGGGATTATGAATCGCGGGTGAAAATCATGCCCGGCAAAAACCGTTTTACCTTTGAGAATCCGCGAAGTAAAACGGTCACCATCGACTTCAAAACGGCCAGCAACCTGATCATCATTCCTGTCAGCATCAACGACTCAGACACGTTGAATTTTATCCTGGATACCGGCGTCCGTTTCCCGATCATCACGGAACTTCCGTACGTGAATAAGTTGAACCTGAATTATATGCAGCCCGTTCCCATTAAGGGACTGGGTGAAGGAGAGTCGCTCATCGCTTACCGGTCGGGCAATAATACCATGCGAATTGAGGGACTGGCATCCTATGATCAGGAGATCCACATGGTGATCGACGAACATTTTCAGATTTCGCAGATCCTCGGATTGCCGGTGCACGGACTTATCGGGTTTGACCTGTTCAAGGATTTTGTCGCGGAGATTGACTACAGCGCCAACAAGCTGACGCTGGTGAAACCAAAGTATTACAAGGAACGGGTGAACAACAAGGACATTGTGATGCCCTTGCACTTTGAGCATAACAAACCGTACGTGCGCACAACGATCATGACCGATAAAAACGAGTCGGTGCCGGTCAAGCTGCTGGTTGATACCGGAGCCAGCGATGCCATTTGGCTGTCGACCAGCTCGGACGATCGGATCAATATTCCTGAAAACCACATTGAAACATTTCTTGGCCGGGGTTTGAGCGGCGATCTCTATGGGAAAAAAGGACGTATCGGCGGGATTTGGGTCGGACCACTGGTCCTTTATGAACCGATTGTGGCCTTCCCGGAGGCGGAACTGGTTGACCGGATCATTTCGGACGACCGTAACGGGACGCTCGGCGCGGAGATCCTGCGACGGTTTTACGTGACCATCGATTATCCCAACCGGCAGATCAAACTCAGACCAACCAACAAAGTGAAGGAGGAGTTTAACTATAACATGAGCGGACTGGATATTTCCAATCCGTTCCCGGGAATGCCGGTCTTCACGATCGACAAGGTGCGCAAGGACTCGCCGGCCTTTTATGCCGGCCTCATGGAACACGATCAGATCCTGTCGGTGAACAAGACCAATCACCGGATGCTGTCGCTAAATGACATTAACCTGCTTTTCCAGAGTAAGGAAGACCGGAAAATTTCGATGACGGTGTTGAGGGACGGCAAAGAAATTTCAGCAAATTTCAGCTTGCAGAAAATCTTTTGATGAGGATCGCCGTCACCATACTGTTCCTTTTCCTGCTCGGGTGCCTCGTGTGTTCTTCACAAGCGCAGGAGGAGAGGAAGGAGGTGATTCTTAAAAAAAAGATCAGCCTTCAGGTGGACAAGCTGTCTCTGGGAAACGTGCTGGACACGATTTCATCGTCCGCGGGTGTTTTCTTCTCCTACGATCCTTCCATCCTGAATGCCGACCGGCTTATTTCGGCCAACTATGACGACACGGAAGCAGGAGAAATCCTGAAGGCTGTCCTGGGTGAAGGGTTTCAAATGGAAGAGCTGGGAGATCAGTGCATTATTACGCTGAAAAAGATGCAGAAGCCCGTCCCCGCAAACGGGCCCGACGTGGCTTCACCCGGCATTGTCCGGATTTCAGGGACCGTTACCAATGCGGAAACGGGAGAGGTGATCCCTTATGCCGGCATCTCGGTGCTGGATGAACCCTTTGGAACGATCACCAACAAGGATGGACAGTATGAACTGAAGATCCCTCAACACTACCAAAAGAAGAAAATTGTCTTTTCTTGCATGGGGTTTGAGCGGGAGTCGCTCAACCCGGAATCAATGAAGGGCGAAACCGTCGATATGGCGCTCCGGCCTGTCGATATCCGGCTGCGCGAAATTGAGGTGGCAGCGATCGATCCGGTCATGATCCTGGATAAATTTGAAGAACGGATCGCTGAAAACTATCCGGACGAACATTGGCTGATGACGTCCTTTTACCGGGAGACATTGCTGCAGGACAAAACTTATGTGAACGTTTCGGAAGCCGTCATCGACATCCTTAAGGCGCCTTATGATCAGCCTTTACGCGAAGACCGGATACGCCTGCTGAAGGGAAGAAAAAGCCCGGATGTGCAGCCCTTCAGATGGGTCGATTTTAAAATGCAGGGCGGACCGTTTTACATGACCAAGCTGGATGTGGTCAGAACGCTGGACACCTTCCTGGACAGGGAATACCGAAGGTTCTACAACTATGAGCTGGACTACGTGATCGACTATGCGGGCAGACCCGCCTTCGTCATCCTTTTTGAACCGGCCGGTAAAATAGACTTCCCCTGCTATGAAGGAAAACTATTTATTGACCGCGAAACTTATGCCCTGGTCCATGCCGAGTTTAGCCTGAGCAGGGTGGGGATGAAGTATGCGCGCAAGTCGCTCATCCGGAAAAAACCCAGGGGGTTTCACGTGAAACCGCTTGACCTGGACTACCGGGTCAGTTACCGGAACAACGGGGACTGGTGGTCATTAAGTTCGGCGCAGACATCCGCGCGGTTCCGCGTAAGAAGCCGGAATGACAGGATCAATTCTGTCTTCCACAGCATTTCCGACCTGTTGGTGACCAGCATGGAGAAAACCAGCTTAAAACGTTTTGACAAAGAGGAAACGTTTTTGCCGACCGACATTTTTACAGAGATGATTATCGATTATGACCAGGAATTTTGGGGCGACTATAATATCATTCAGCCGGAAGATGACTTACGAAAAGCGCTGAAAACGATCAATCTCACTGGCGGGAATTCCCGGGAAGGGCCCCTGAAACAAGAGTAAAACCCAATGAAATGATAAAGATAAAACACCTTTGCGTATTCCTGTTGCTGGCTGTCTGCCGGGTTGGAAGCCAGGCTCAGCACGAGACGGTCATCAAAAAGACCCATGATCGATTGATCAGCTTTTTCGAACACCGGGCTGTGGAACGAGTCTGCCTGATCACTGATAAGGACGTGTATAAACCCGGCGAGTCGGTTTCCTTCAACGCCCTGGCAGGAAGCCTTCCGGCGCAGGGACTGTACAGCGGCGAATCCGGGTTAACGGTCAGCCTGTACACGGACGACGGACAGGTGGTTGCCGAAGAAGACTATCCCTTTTCATCGGGCATGGTTTCAGGCAGCATCCGGGTCCCTGAGCACCTTGGTGAAGGGAGTTATGTGCTCGAAGCGCACCATGCGTCGGCCCGTGACGAAGATGAAGCGTGGATGAAACTGATCTTTGTCGATCCGATGCATGAAGCGGAAGTTATCTTTCGCCTTCAAAAGGCGCCGGAGTTGCTCCTGGCCGGTCAGCGTCATCCTGTGGAACTGCGCCTGCACGACCTGAACGGGGAAGCTGTTTCCGGACAAAAGATGACCTACGCATTGCGGGACGGAGACCGGCCATTGACGTCGGGCAAGTTGAAAACCGATGATCAGGGAATCCTGACATTTGACCTCGATGTTCCGGAAGGCAGCTATGAGAGGCCGTTGTTGTTGACCGTCAGCGATTCCAGGAAACTGCATTACAGTCGCCGGTTTCCTGTGAACACCGGGAAGCTGAAAGTTAGTTTTTACGCGGAGGGCGGCCATTTCCTGGCTGGTGTTCCGCTGAAAACAGGATTCCGGGTAACGACCTTCGACGGACTGCCGGTGGATGTATCGGCCGAAATCACCGGCGAAGGCGGCAGGCAGGTGTCGCAGACAAAAACACTGATCCCCGGATACGGCGTTTTTCCCGTGATGGCAAACCCTGGCGAAGAATATCAGTTTCGGATCACCAGCGAATTGGGGAAAGGACAGACCTTCGATCTGCCTGACTTTGAGCAGGAGGGGTTCACCTTCTCCATCCCCAGAACCGATCAGGAGTTCATTCATCTGAGTCTCCTTACTGCTGGCACCCGGACACAGGCGGTGAACCTCCTGATCACCAGGGGAGACCGGTTGTTCTGGGCATCGACGGTGAACGTCTCCGGCGCCGGACGGATGACAATCCCGAAACAGGACCTTCCGGCAGGACTTTGCCTGTTATCGGCATTCAGCGAACAGGGGGAACTGCTTGGAGAACGGTTGCTGTACGTCGGTCAGGATCGCGAACTGCAGGTTTCTGTCAGCGCCGGACAACTGGCAAGTGACCGGTCAGAAATGCTGTTGATCAAAGCAGTGCCCGTGATCAAAGCCGACTCGGCCATCGTGACCGTTTCGGTGAGCGCGGCGGTCAAAAACGCCGAAGCCGGCGAGGACTTCCTGACCTGCTTTACGTTGAACAGCCTGCTTGAAAACAGAATACCCGGGGCTGCCACGATGATGAAGGAAGGCGTTCTGAACGAGAATGTGCTGAATTTCCTGCTGATATGCAACCGGTTTCGGAATTATTGCTGGCAGTCGGTCGTTGATTTCGAGGCTGCCGGCGGCGCCTCCCGTGCGGAGAAAGGTTGGCTGTCGGGCAAAGTCATTGACCGGGGCGGTGAAGCGGTTCAGAATGCCAGGGTGAGCCTGGTCCATACGGGCCATGCGCAGTTCATGAGCGCCACCACCGATGAGGAGGGCCATTTTGTGTTTCCCGGGATCGATCCGGCGAAAAAAGACGATTACGTACTGAAGGCGATCGCGCCCGACGGGAATGACAAGCTGACCATCGGGCTTGACAAGGATTTTCGTGAGCGGCTGTCGATGCAGGTACAGCGTTTTCTCTCGGGCATGATCTCCGTCGAAAAGCCGGAGGTTCCGCTTTCGTTCATTTCCGATAACCGGTTTCTGTACACCAGGGTGAAGAAAAAACAGGCGCCAACCCGCGATGAAAGCATTCCTTACCTGAAACAGTTACAATCCGGCTCAACCATCATGGACGTCATTAAAATGATCAAGCCCTATCATCTTGTTGACGGCGATAAGATCGTATTCCCGGGAGGCAGCAATTCGCTGATGGCGCAGGACGGAGCGCTGATCGTGATCGATGGTCAGAAGATGGGGACAAGCGCCTCGGCGATCAACAACATCTCCCCGTATGACGTGGAATCGATTCAGATTTCCACCAATCCGGTGGAGATTTCACGGTATACCGGACTCAATTCGGTGGGGTTGATCGAGATCCGCACCCGCAGGGGTGAGTCCGCCAAAGAATCGCCGGACAAGGAAGAAGCGGACAGCAAGGAATTCAGGAGTGCGCAGCGGCAAACGACCTTATGCTGGTCACCTGGGTTACTGCTCAACGACCAGGGCGAGGTGAGGGTACAGGTTCCGGCAACCGAAATAAAAGGTGATTTTCGGGTGGAAGTGACCCTCATCGATAAAAAAGGACGAGTAGGTCAACATGTGTTGGTTTTAGAGAGAGAGTAAAGGCACGGGGCTCTCCGGAGCCCCTCCTTTACACGATTCTGTCCAGCAGTTGCCCCGCGTGGAAGCCTTCGCGCCGGAGTTGCGGGTCAAGCGATGTCAAAAGAGGCTTTAACAGGTCATAATCGTGATTTTGCGATTTCAGCGCGGCGGTGAGCGTCGCCGCCAGGGACGCCGAGAGATCGCCTTCCCAGGCCGATTCCTTGATCTTCCCTTTTTCGACCAGGAGCATCAGGGAGATCTTCTTCCCGGAGGGACTGCTGACCTCGTTCCGGTACCGGTATTTTGGCGAATACCCGTAAATCCAGTCCCATTGACTGTATTTTTCATCGCTCAGTTGACGGATGGCCTCCAGGTCGGCTGCCGAAAGATCGGCTACCTGGCCGTCCGGAAAGGTTTGGCCCACCTGGTCGAAGATAAACGCAGCAAAAGCATCCGTGGTCATGGGTGTTTGCAGGTGACCGGAAATATTGGTCACGTCGCTCCGGTTCGACGGGATCGACTTATCTTCAAACCGCGACAAATCCACCTTCAGCGCATTTTTCAACTGGTCGAGCCGGCTGTTGAAAAGCAGCGTGCCATGGTGCATCAGCCGGAGCTTGTGCACGTGATCGGCACTTCCCGATATCTTTTCCTGTCCTAGGAAGATGGACTGATGAGGACCGGCATGAGCCTGCAGTCCCAGTTCACCGAGCACCCCGATCATGAGCTGGGTAAACCACTGGTAGTTGATCTGGTCGGTCCGTTCCACCGTTTTGATAAAGGTGAAATTCAGGTTCCCTTCATCGTGGAAAACGGTTCCCCCGCCGGAGAGCCTCCGGGCAACATGAACGCGGTTTTCGCGGACATAGCGGTGATCGATCTCCGCCAGCGCGTTCTGGTGCTTCCCGACCACAACCGCGCGCTGACTGCGCCACGTCAAAAAGAAATCGCGGGGGTCATTCTTCAGAAGAAATTCTTCTGTGGCCAGGTTCAGATAAGGATCTGTGCTTCTTAACGGGATACAACAGGTTGTCAT
>Ga0172382_10004929_pt1 | contig 20187 bp, 16 predicted proteins | sample Leawel138RmetaG_FD_122245 | JGI IMG/M metagenome (GOLD analysis project Ga0172382, IMG submission 122245) | Leachate microbial communities from a municipal landfill in Southern Ontario, Canada - Leachate well 138R metaG | ecosystem: Engineered > Solid waste > Landfill > Unclassified | place... | reverse complement strand
GCTCGAAGCCGTCGCCAAGCACAAGGCCGCCGCCCTGCGTCTGGTCAATGAAGTCGCCTTCAACGACTAAGCCGCGTTCCGCGAGCACTTAAAAACACACCGGGCGGCACCCTTCAGGGGGTGTCGCCATCGGCGTTTTATGATAACCATTATCATATTGAGGCTTTAGGACCGTACAATGCCACAGTGGTCGCGGAGGCAAACAGAGCCGACACGCGCCCCCGTCAATGAGGCCGGGGCGCTCGACCACGCCTTGCGGGCGGCCGATGTGCCGCCGGTTCGAAGTGGCGCGTGGCGGTTCGACCTGTGGACCATCGGCAGCTTCGTAATGACCGCTGTCATCCTGATGCCGGTGGTTGCCGTCCTCGTCCTGGCCCTGTTTCCGACCGAAAACATCTGGCCGCACCTGATCGACACCGTTCTGCCCGGCTACGTCCGCACCACGGTTCTGTTGATGATCGGCGTGTGCGTCGGCACCTTCGTCATCGGCACCGGCACCGCATGGCTCGTTACCATGTGCCAGTTTCCCGGCCGCAAGGTGTTCGAGTGGGCCTTGCTCATTCCCCTGGCCATGCCGGCCTACGTGATCGCCTATGTCTATACCGACCTGCTGGACTACGCCGGGCCGGTGCAGGTGCTACTGCGCGACCTGTTCGGCTGGGCCACCCCACGCGAGTACTGGTTCCCCGACATCCGCACCCTGGGCGGCGCCACGTCGATGATGGTGCTGGTGCTGTATCCCTATGTGTACCTGTTGTCGCGCGCGGCGTTCCTGGAGCAGTCGGTGGGCGTTCTGGAGGCCAGCCGGACGCTGGGCTGCACGCCCTGGCAGAGTTTTATCCGCGTCGGCCTGCCGCTGGCCCGGCCGTCCATCGTGGTCGGCCTGACCCTGGCGTTGATGGAGGCCCTCAACGACTTCGGCACGGTGGATTACTTCGCCGTCCGCACTCTGACGGCAGGCATTTTCAATGTTTGGCTGCACATGCGCAACCTCGGCGGCGGAGCGCAGATCGCCGTGGTCCTGCTGTTGTTCGTGATTGCGCTGATCCTGCTGGAGCGCGGCGCGCGGCGCAAAAAGAGCTATCACAACACCGGCAGCCGCAATACGCCCGTGGTCCGCATCCGACTGAACGGCTGGATTGCGTGGAGCGCGATGGCGGCCTGCGCGCTGCCCCTGCTGTTGGGGTTCATCATCCCCGCGACGCAGTTGGCGGTCTACGCCGTCACCCATTTCGAGGAATCGTGGAACGCCGGGTTCGCCACCTACGCCCGCAACAGCCTCATCCTGTCGGGCAGCGCCGCATTGGCGGCCGTGACGCTGGGGCTGTTCCTGGCCTATGCGGCACGCCTCGGCAAAGGCCCCATCCTGACCACCTGCCTACGCATGGTGTCCCTGGGCTATGCCGTGCCCGGCGCAGTACTGGCAGTCGGCATCCTGTACCCGTTCGGAATGTTCGACAACGCCCTGGACGCATGGATGCGCGCCACATTCGGCATCTCCACCGGGCTGCTGTTGTCGGGCAGCATGTTCATCCTGCTGTATGCCTATGTGGTGCGGTTCCTCGCCCTGTCCTACGGCACCATGGAAGCGGGACTGACCCGCGTAAAGCCAACCCTGGACGACGCCGCCCGCACCCTGGGCCGCACCCCCACCGGGGTCTTGCGGCAAGTGCACATCCCGATCCTGCGCGGCAGCCTGCTGACCGCCGCCATTCTGGTGTTCGTGGACAGCATGAAGGAACTGCCGGCCACCCTGCTGCTGCGCCCGTTCAACTTCGACACGCTGGCCACCCACGTCTACCAATTCGCCAAGGACGAACAGATCGAGCGCGCCGCCCTGGGTGCCCTGTTCATCGTCCTGGTCGGTCTGGTGCCCACCATCGTCCTGTCCCGCGCCATCAGCCAGGGCCGCGAGACACCGACGACATAAGAACGTCTAGTTTCCTGCCTCATCACGCTGGGCCGTCTGCGGCAGAGTGTCGTCCACCCCGCGCAGGGCGGCCAGGACGCGGGGACCGATGGCCCCGTCCGCCTCCAGCCCCTTGGCCCGTTGCCATTCCGTCAATGCGCCGCGCGTCGCCGGGCCGAGCAGCCCATCAGGCGCTCCGGGATCGAGGCCGCTTTCGGCCAGGGCCGCCTGGACATACAGCACCGTGGCGGCATCGTCGTAACCGCGCGCGGGCTGGCTGGTCAGGCGCTTGGCGAGGCGCTCGCTTTCGGCCCGCTGTGCCTCATCAAGCGTCTCTTCGAGGGCTGCAAGGGCCTCTGCCGCAGCGGCATGACCCGCGCTGGAGGCCGCCTGATACCATGCGGCAGCCTGGACCACATCACGCGGCACCCCCTCGCCACCCGCGAACGCGTCACCCAAGCGGGCCTGAGCAGCCGGGACGCCTTGCCGCGCCGCCTTGCCGAACCACCGCGCGGCCCAGGCAGGATCCCTCTCGACCCCGTTTCCTTCGGCGTAGGCTTGCCCCATGCGCACTTGCGCTTCCGCATGGCCCTGCTGGGCAGCGCGCTCCAGCAGCACCAGGGCGGACCGACGGCGGGCCTCGTCGGGACCAGCCTCATAAAGCGTGGCGAGGCGGTAGGTTGCTCCGGCATGTTCGCGGGCTGACGCGCGGGCCAACCATGCCGAGGCCAATCCGGCATCTTCCTCCACGCCATTGCCCGCCAAATAAGCCTCACCGAGTTGATACTGGGCATCCGGGTTGCCCTGGATACCGGCCTTGTGCCACCACGCAAGGGCGGTCAGCGGGTCGCGGGCCACGCCGCGCCCCTGGGCATGGGCGAGGCCAAGTCGATACTGCGCTTCGGCATTGCCTGCTTCGGCCAGGGGACGGAGGCGCGCCACGGCTTTATCGAAACGCCCCGCCGTCCAGTCGGCTTCGGCCTGCTGCAACGGAGTGGGCGGGGCGCCACGGTGGGCGGTAGGCGCTCGTACCGGAACCGGAATGGCAGCTACGCCCTCGGAGTCAGCCGGCGCCGTTTCTGCCGACGTTCCGAACAGGGACCGCAAGCTCCGGTCGGCACGCTCCATACCGCTTTTCAGGTCAGCGCATCCGCCCAACATCCACAGCGCACTGACCGCAACCACGGCGGATTTCCGCAAGTGATGGCGTTGCATCATGACTCCTTGCCGTGTTCCACGAAGATCAACCCCCGGCAAGCCTTTAACGTTCCTGAGCAGGCCTGGGACGGAAGGAACCTCACCAATGCGCCTTTGGGCTATGGCAGCGGGCGTCGGTGTGTTGGCGGCAGCATGGCTGGGGCCGTTGCCGGAACTGGCCCGCTCGCTGTTCATCGCGCACATGACGATGCACGTGGCCGTGGTGGCAGTGGCCGCGCCCCTGATTGCCGCCGGGGTGGCCGGAACACGATGGTCCCGCCACGCCGCCCCGCTCCCGGCATCGCTGATCGAGCTGGTGGTGGTATGGGCGTGGCACGCCCCGGCCCTGCATGCGTTGTCACGCTCCAGCCTTGGGTGGCTGGCGGTCGAGCAAGGCATGTTTCTGGCCGCTGCCCTCTGGGTGTGGATCGGGGCCTTGAACTCGCCGGCTAACGGCGCCACGGCGGCAGGGATTGGCGCCCTGCTGATGACATCAATGCACATGACATTGCTGGGCGCCTTGCTCAGTGTCGGGCCGCGCTTGCTGTTCCACACCCACGACGGCGGTTCCGCCGATGCCCTGGGCGATCAACAGGCCGGGGGCTTGATCATGGTGCTGGTTGGCGGCGTGTCTTATTTGATCGGCGGACTTTGGCTTTTGGCTGCATTCCTCCGCGAAAAGCCGAAAAATACCTAAAATTTAGAAAAGCGACGTAAAACTGCCATACATAAAGTAAAATGAGGAAATATCCTCCCACATTTACTCCTTTAGAGCCATGAATACGCCATAATCTGGAGTAAATATCGCGCCGTCATCCACCGATTTTATTATTCTGCTAACCCTCTATTAACCATGAAGACAGTATTCCTGAATGCGGAGAGACCGAACGGATAGTTCCCTACCGACTCACCTCCAAGCTCGGGAATATGCTCATCATGCCCCTTCAGATCGACTATTCCGTCGCGCGAACGTGGAAGAACGGGTTCGAAGGCACCATCAGCATCACCAACACGGGCCTGGAGCCAGTGGCGGAGTGGCAGGTGACATTCGACTTCTTCGACGTGACCGTGCTCACGCTGAGTGACGCCGTGGTCATCGCCGAAACGGAACGTATTTATACCATCGCCTCCCTACAGCACGGGCCGGTCCTGTTGCCCGGCGGCACCGCCACGGTGGGTTTCACCGCACGCGGCAGCGCGGCCCGGCTTCCGCTGTTCATCGACGATGAGGACGATGAAGACTTGGACGATTGCGCGAATGTCGTCCACTTCCCCGGACCGGCCAACGACCTTGGTCCGATCTCTGCCCACGGCCTTGATAGCGACCTGCTGCTGACCGACGGCCTGACGCTCGACGACGGGCAAGTCCGTGACCTATTGGCCAAAGTGGATTGGCTGTATTTCGAAGGTGGCGCCATGGAGCGCGTGCGGAATGTCACCGGTATGGGCGACCGCATGGCCCTGCCCCACCCGTCGAATGAGAACTACGACCCTTTGTTCGCAGGCTCCTCGAGCTCGTCCTCGAACGGCTCGACATCGGTTCCGACAGTGCGCCCCGCCACCGGCGGGTCGTTCGGAACCGCCACGGACGCGACCTGCCACGCCGCTGCGGGCGAGGCTGGACGCGCGGCGCGCCCCGCCGCCTCGCCCATCGGCGACCGGCGTGAGCGCTCCTCCGTGACGGAGCCTGCCCCTTCGAGCCACCTTTCCCCCCGGTCCAGCCACAACGACCCCACGGGACTGCCCCCCTTGCCGGCCGTGCCTCCACGCGACGACTGGCTTTTGTAAAACCACCTCCGGCTCAGGGTTCCCCGTCATGCGAAGGATAACATCCGCGTTCCAGTCCGGCCCCCTGCTGCCCGGCATCAGCATGCTGGTGGTCGGGGTCATGACCGCAGCCCTGACCGGATGGGCGGTGTTGACCGCCGACGGGCGCGTTCCCGAACCGGCCCAGCCCGGTGCCATCACCGCGCCCCCCAGCGTGGCGGCCCATGTCCTGGCTCCCCAGGGGGTGCAGGAGGCGCTGGTCAACACGTTGGAGCGCCAGCAAATTTTGCTGGAGAGCCTGACGGCGCGTCTGGAAACCCGCAGCCGCGAATTGGAACTGGTACGGGCCGAACTCCAGGCCGTCACCACCCGCCTCGCCATGCCCGCTCATGCGCCTACGCCCAAGCCCGATCCGGCCGACCCGATTTCCGATACTGGCCGTTTGGCCGCTCTCGAAAGCGAACAGGCCCGCCTGGAAGCCAGCAGGGGCGAGATCAACCGCCGCATCGCCAGCTCCCAATCCTTCATTGCCGAAGCGCACACACTGATGAGCTTCACGCAGGCCAAGGCCCCCGCAGGGTCCTAAGCACTCGCCTTTTCCCGATGCTCCTCCCCAACTGCACCCGCCAGTCCACCGGCGGGTTTTTTTTCGTCACGCACCGTGCGATAACGGCATCTACTGCCGACTGCCCTCGCCACACAGACCCATAGGGACACCGATGACCCCGACCCCGCTCCGCCTGTTCAATTCCTATGGCCGTGAACTGCGCGAGTTCACGCCCATCAATCCCGATGCGGTGCGGATCTATAGCTGCGGGCCGACGGTCTACAACTATGCCCATATCGGCAACCTGCGGGCTTACGTGTTCGTCGATACCCTCCGCCGCACTCTGGCGTGGAAGGGCTACAACGTCGTCCACGTCATCAACATCACCGACGTCGGGCACCTGACCTCGGACGCCGACGAAGGCGACGACAAGATGGAACTGTCGGCCGAGCGCCAGCAGAAGACCGTCTGGGACATCGCCGAGCATTACACCACGGCCTTCAAGGCCGACCTGTCGCGGCTGAACATCATGCCGCCGTCGCTGTGGTCCAAGGCCACCGACCATATCCAGGAAATGATCGACTTCGCCCGCCACCTGGAAACAAACGGGGCGACCTATGTGCTTGAGGACGGGGTGTATTTCGACACCTCCAAGGTTGACGATTACGGCAAGCTCGGCCTGCTCGACCTTGAGGGGCAGGAAGCCGGGAAACGCGTGGCCGGGGTCGAAGGCAAACGCAATCCCACCGACTTCGCCGTGTGGCGGTTCAGCCCCAAGGACAAGCAGCGCCTGATGGAATGGCACACCCCGTGGGGCATCGGCGCGCCGGGTTGGCATCTGGAATGCTCGGTCATGGCCATGAAGTACCTGGGCCGTCAGTTCGACATCCACACCGGCGGCATCGACCACCGCCAAGTCCACCACTGCAACGAAATCGCCCAGAACCAGGCCTTCACCTGCACCCATGAAACCGGTGCGAACTGGTGGATGCACAACGAATTCCTGGTCTTGCGCAGCGAAGGCGGGACCGAGGACGAGAAGATGTCCAAGTCCAAGGGCAACTTCCTGACCCTGCAAACCCTGATTGACCGGGGCGTGCATCCGCTGGCCTATCGCATGTTCCTGCTGACCGCCTCGTACCGCTCGAACCTCGAATTCTCGTGGGAGGCTTTGGCGGGCGCCCGCTCCCACTTGCGCCGCATCCTCGCCAAGGTTGACCGCCTCAAGGCCGAGGTTGGCGCCGCCGATTGGTTGCGCGTGGCGGGCGAAGCCAAGTTCCAGAGCGGCGGTCCGTTCGACTTTATCCGCGCCGAACTGGCCAAGGGTCTGTCCGACAAGGCAGTGCGCTACGTCGGCGAATTCGACGCCGCCGTGGCCGAAGACCTGCACACCCCGCGCGCCCTGGTCGCGCTTGGCGAACTGCTCGACGACAAGGCCTTGACGGCGGAGGAACAACTGCGCCTGACGGCCTTGGCCGACCTGCTGCTCGGCCTGCGCCTGCTGGTCACGTCCCCGGCGGACATCGTTCTGCGCCCGGCCAGCGCCACGGCCAGCGACGACGACATCAACGCCCTCGTCCAGGCCCGCATCGACGCCCGCAAGGCCAAGGACTTCGCCAAGGCCGACGCCCTGCGCATCCAACTCACCGAAGCGGGCGTGGAAATCCAGGACGGCCCCCAGGGCACCGAATGGGAATGGACGATGGTGCGCTAAATCTTGGGAGCCGAACATTGACCGTACCGGCCGAACAAACCGACGACTGGGGTGTCCTGTCCGCCCTGCCCGGAAACCCGCTGATGTGGGTCCTGATCCTGTCGGAGATGCTGGTATTCGGCGCTTTGCTGGCCGGGTTCGCGGCAGTCCGTCTGCTCGACCCGACAGCCCACGCGGCGGGCCAAGCCGCGCTGGACCCCATCATGGGCGGCCTGAACACCCTGGTTCTTGTGACCAGCGGCCTGTTCATCGCCCTGGCTGTCCGCAGCCGCGTCGATGGAAGCGTGCGCGGCGCCCGCCTGTGGAGCGCCGGGGCGATGGTGCTGGGCGTGGTGTTCCTGATCGTCAAAGGCGTGGAATACGCCGCCAAGGCCGCAGAAGGCATCACCATCGAAACATCAGGATTCTTCACCCTGTACTACCTGACCACCGGCTTTCATGCCGCCCATGTGGTGATGGGACTGATCGTGCTGGGGCTGGTGAGCTGGAAATGTTCTGTCGAGAACATGGAGACCGGCGCCGCCTTCTGGCACATGGTCGATCTGGTGTGGGTGCTGATTTATCCCGTAGTCTATCTGGTGCGCTGACATGAACATGCCCTCCCCACGCCAGTTGGTCTTCGCCTGGACGCTGTTGAGCGCCCTGACGGTCGCCAGCATGATAACGGGAAGCCTGGGCGGTGGCCTTGGCGGCGCGGCGATCATTCTTGCCGTGACGATCTTCAAGGCCCGCCAGATTCTCCACGTCTACCTGAACCTGCGCGCCTCCACTACAGGGTGGAGGACGCTGTTCACGGCACTCATTGTGCTGATACTGGGGATCGTTCTGAGCGGCCTGTGGCTCGCCCAAGTGCTGCCGCACTAAGAATTAGCTGTCGTGGGGCGAGAAGAACGACAGCGGCCGGTCCACCACCACCTCGCCGCCCGCATCCCGCAGGGTGATGTGCAGCGGCAGGTTTCCACCGGCGTTGGCCGGGGCCGAGACGAACAGGCGATAGTCGCCGATGGCATCGGCCGGAACCGTGATCCGCTCGGCAGGACCGTCAAGGCCCTGTAGGGTCAGGCGCAGGCCCTCTGCGCCTTCCACGGAGATCTCAAGGTCACGGGCGTCTCGGGCCTTGTTGCTGACCTTGAGGGTGTAGGCATTGCGGACGGAGCCGTCGGACAGCGTGACGAACAACGGCGCACGCTCCTGGAGCACGGCAACCTCAAGGGTGCTGCGCCCGCCGAACGCCAGCATCAGCCCCAGAATCCCGGCCACCATGGCGGCGGCCAGGGCATAGGTTTTGGGCCGCAGAATCTTGGTCCGCTGAGGCTCGTTGCGGCTTCGGGCCGCTTGGCTTGCGAAGCTGTCGAAGGCGATCAGTTTACGCGGCTGGCCGATGCCATCCATGATGCTGTCGCAGGCATCGATGCACAGACCGCAGTTGATGCAGTCGGCGTTCACTCCGGCGCGGATATCGATGCCGATGGGGCAGACCTGCACACATTGGCGGCAGTCGATGCAGTCGCCCAGGCCCAGCTCGAACCGCTCCAGGGCCGTCTGCGACTTGCGGCGCGGCGCGCGGGTATCACCGCGCCACGCCTGATAGGTCACGACGAGGCTATGGTCGTCGAGCATGGTGGACTGGATACGCGGCCACGGGCACATGGCGTTGCACATCTGCTCACGCGCCCAGCCGCCCAAGACGTATGTGGTCGTGGTCAGGGTCGCGACCGTGGCCCACATCCAAGGCCCGGCGGTCAGAGTGAGATACTCTCCGACGGCAACCGGGGCCTCGACAAAATAGAACGTGAAGGTGGCCGCCGTGACGACCGACACGGCCAGCCAGCCGGCGTGCTTGGCAACCTTGCGGGCGACCTTGCCGGCCGTCCACGGCTGCGCATCGCGGCGCATGCGGACGGAGCGGTCTCCTTCGCACAGGCGTTCGATGCGGATGAACAGGTCGGTGAACACCGTCTGCGGACAGGTAAACCCGCACCACACCCGCCCGGCCAAGGATGCCGTGGCGAACAGGATCAGCACGCCCAGGATCAGCAGGGCGGCAAGGTAGTGAATGTCCTGCGGCCAGATTTCCATCCACAGGACGTAACCACGCGGCGCGTCGAGATCGAGCAGCACCGCCTGCCCCGTCGTATCCGGCCCCCGATCCCACCGCAGCCACGGCCCGATGAAGTACACCGCAAGCAACAAGACGGCGATGCCATCCTTGGCCCTGCGGAACGCCCCGGTGACGGCTTTGGGATAGACCTTTGAGGAAGCAGCGGCGGGGGAAGCGGTGCTCATGCGCGAACAATCCGATCAGTCAGGATGGTAAGGTGGAGGCTCAGCCGCCGCAACCACCACAGCAATTGCCGCTGCCCGTGACCTTGGACACCCGCACGCGCCACACCTCGGGGCCTTTTTCCAGGGTGAGCCACTCAAACGTGCCGGGGCGGTTCATGTCGAACTGAAGATGCAGAGGCATGGGGTCGTGGTCGTTGACCAGCGTGAAGGACTCACCGGCCTTCAGGTGATCGAACGTGCCGAACACGGTCGGGTGACGCTGCTGCGGCGGCGTGGTGCGGAGGTCAAGGACGATCTCTGTCATTCTGCGGGTCCTGTGCTGGAGGAAGGGGCACATGCTCCCTTCGGAAAACCAGACCCTAGGCCACTTCTTGCATTCGCGAATTGATCGCGGTCAAGTTTGCCACGCGGTTTATGACGCGGCATTAGACCGTGCGGCACCGTTCGTAGCGGGAGGAGCGCGGCCTCTTTCGATGAACGGTCAGCCTGCGCAGGCCTCGCGGCGTTGCTCGTGCACGCAAGAACGAACGCGAGGAGATGTCTCACATGTCGTTCAACCCCCTCAAAGAAAAGGGCATACCGCTGGACCGCCAACTCCGGAACTGGTCGGAGCTTAACATCGAGCCGTACCGGATGGAGGAGGTGGACCCCTATACCCGCACCCGCGTCATTGCCATGAACGGCGTCGAAGTGGAGGCCGTCATGTTCTCGCACTGCATGGCACGGCACACCATCGACACTGGCCTTAAGAAGATCATCGGCCAGACGCGGCGCATCGAACAGCAGCAGCAAAAAGTGTGTAACTGGCTGATTCCCGGCGAGGAAAACACCGTCGAGAATACGCTGGGGTATGAGCAGGTCGCAGTGGATCTGACCGCCTGGATCGCCCGCCACGAACCCGATCCCTATTTACGCCAAGTCTACGAATTCGGACTTTTGGAAGATTTCGACCACTTGTACCGTTATGCCAACCTGCTGGACCTGATGGGGTCCGATCCCAGCAAGATCGTCGGTGATTACACCGAAATCACGCCCGGTCGCCCAACCATCTTCGAGCACCGCCATCCGGCTGACGAACTGCGCCGCCCGATGACCGTGCAGGCGTGCGATTTCCAGTCCGTGATGAACGCCATGACGGTTCTGGCCGCCGAGCAGCAGACAATGAACTTCTACATGAACGTCGGCAATCGTCCGACCGACCCCATCGCGCGTGGCCTCTATCTGGAAATTGCCATGATCGAGGAGCAGCACGTCAGCCACTATGAGTCGATCATGGACCCGTCCATGAGTTGGCTGATGCACATGGTCCTGCACGAATACAACGAGTGCTGGATGTACTGGTCCTTCCTGCAAACCGAGTCCGACCCGCGCATCCGGGCCATCTGGGAACTGCATTTGGGGATGGAACTCGAACATCTGCGCATGGCGTGCAACACCATGAAGGCCGTCGAAGGGCGCGATCCCGCTGAATTCCTGCCCACCAACGGGATGAAGGCCGGCGTCACCTTCGAGCAGAACAAGGCCTATGTCCGCGAAGTTCTGGCCAATCAGGCCGACCTGACGGCGTGGGATTCCGAGTTCATGCCGGTGGACAAACTGCCGCAGGACCACCGCTTCTTCGAATACCAAAGCATAGTCAACCACACCACGCCACCGACCGAGGCGATCATTGAACGCCACCGCCAGGAAACCGGCGACGACTACCGCCTGGAGACCGAAGGCGAGAACCCCATAAAGGCCCTGCGCCGTGGCGGCAGCAAGAAGGGTCCGGGGATGAGTTACCACCAGCGGGCGCCGCAGCCGCACGCTCAAACCCAGCACAGGAGCGCCGGAGAATGACCCAGGATACCAAGAAAAGCCGGTCAAGTTCGGCCGCGGTGGCGTCCTTCATCGGCGATGCCATGATCGGCAATCTCTATGAGGTGGAGGCCAGCCGCTTGGCCCTTCAGCGGGCAAAATCGGATCAGGTCCGCACGTTCGCCGCCATGATGCTCGACGATCACCTGACGGCCGGCCACCAGCTTCAGTCGACGCTGCGGAGCATGCCGAACATCGCGAAGGTCCCGTCGGAGTTGGATGACAAGCACGGAAAGATGATCGACACCCTGCGCAACGCAACCGATGACGACTTTGATGGCCAATACCTGAAGCAGCAGGCAAAGGCGCACAAGGAAAACCTGACACTGTTCCGCAGCTTTGCCGACAGCGGGGACAACCCGATACTCCGCACCTTCGCCACGGCCACCCTTCCCTCCCTGGAACGCCACCTCGACATGGTGAAAGCCGTAAAGTAACCGGCACGGTACCGGCCGTCGGGGGTTTTCCCTTACGGCCGGTCCGCTCCTGCGTCAGGGAGGGTGAAGCAGAAGGTGGAGCCTTTGTCAGGACCATCGGACTCCACCCAGATACGGCCTCCGTGGCGCTCGACGATCTTGCGGCAGACGGCCAGACCAATCCCTGACCCTTCATAGCTTCCCCGCGTGTGCAAGCGCTGAAATACTTTGAAAAGGCGGTCAAATTGGTTGGGGTCAATGCCGATCCCGTTGTCGCTCACCCGGAATACCCATTCGCTGCCGTCGCGATGAACATCAAGACGCACCACCGGCAGGCGGTCGCCAGACCGATATTTCACGGCGTTGCCAACCAGGTTCTGGAACAGGCGTACCCCTTCATTCCGGCTGGCATGGACAGTCGGCCAGTCGCCGGTCAAAGTGATCTCCGCCCTCGCCTCGACGATTGCCGGGTTCAGGAACAGCACGGCTTCCTCGGCCAATCCCCGGCTGTCGAAGGCAGCCATCGGTTCGCCCTGCCGCCCAACGCGGGAGTACTCCAGCAGCGAGACCAACATCTGGTCCATGCGCTGCGCTCCCTCACGCACGAACCCCATGAACTCGCGCGAGGTGTCGTCCAGGCGATCCGCCAGGGCGCGTTCAAGTAACTGCGTATAGCTGTTGATCATCCGCAGCGGCTGCCGCAGATCGTGGGAGGCGATATAAGCAAACTGCTCAAGCTCGGCATTCGAACGCTGCAGCGTCTCGTCGATGCGCTTGCGGCCGCTAATGTCTGTGTGGGTTCCCATCATCCGGGTCGGCGCGCCATCATCGGCGCGCGCCACCACGCGTCCACGCCCTTGCAGCCACTGCCACCCGCCATCGGCGCGCCGGTACCGGAACTCGACGACGAACGTGCCGCCCTTGGCAAGTTGGTCCTGCACGGTGGCGACCGTGTGCTCCCTATCATCGGGATGAAGGCTGTTCGCCCACTCATCATAGGTCAACAGGCGGTTCGAGGGTTCATGGCCAAGCATTGTCCAGCAGGTGGCGTCCCATACGACCTGCCCGCCCACCAGATCCCAGTCCCATATGCCGACACCGGCTGCGGTCTGCGCCAGACGGTACCGCTCCTCACTCTGGCGCAGCGCTTCTTCCAACTGAACACGGACGGTGATGTCGTTGTTACTGCCGGAGATGTGCCAAATACGCCCCTCGGCATCGCGTTGCACCGAACCACGCGACAACACTGTGATGTAGTGCCCGTCCTTGTGTTTCTGGCGAAAGGACAGGTCAAACTTTTCCTGACCCGACACCAGTACGTCTTGAACAAAGTCATCCACCCGCGCCACGTCGTCGGGATGCAACAGGCGCCGCCAGAGATCGGTGGTGGCTGGCAGTTCGTTTTCCGCATAGCCCAGGATTTGCCACCAGCGCGGCGAGTAGACTGCGGTGTCCCTGATCAGGTCGAATTCCCACCAGCCTTCGTTGATGGCACCCAGAACTCGATCAAACTGTTGCTGGTTTTGCTCCAGAGTCTCCTCGGCTCGTTTGCGTTCCGAGATATCCCAGTGGGTTCCAGCCATCCATTCAGGGCGGCCATCGGCCGTCCATGAAACCACCTTGCCGCGATCAAGCACCCAGACCCAATGACCGTCCTTGTGGCGCATGCGGGCTTCGCATTCGTAGTGGTCCACCTCGCCCCGGCAATGCCGGTTCAGGAGGTCGCTGGACCGCGCAAGATCATCGGGGTGGACAAGCCTCGTCCAGGTGTCGATGGTGATCGGGGCCAGCTCCGAAAGCGAGTAGCCGACAATCTCGGCCCAGCGCTCGTTGACGATCGCCTGCCCCGTCCCGACATTCCATTCCCAGGTACCGACGCTGACGGCGTTTTCGAACGCAGTCATGTCTACGCTCCCACCATGCTTGCCCGCTCCAGAGCATCAAGCAACGCCTGCAGCCGCACCGGCTTGGTCAAATAGGCCAAGAATCCAACCTCCTCGCCGCGCTGCACGGTGTCCTTCATGGCGTCGGCACTCAGCGCGATCACGGGTATGGCCCATGTCCGAGGATCCGCCCGCAGAGCCTCAAGGGCAGCAAAACCGTCCATGCCCGGCAGGTTGATATCCATCAAAATAATATCCGGCGGCGCCGCGAAAGCCATCACCAAACCGTCCTCTGCGGACTCGGCGCAGGTCAGAGCGAAGCCATCGGTTTCGCCGATGATGTCCTCCATCAGCGCGCGGTTGGCCGGGTTATCCTCGACGTACAGAATGGTGCGAACCGCAGTGACCGTCCGAACAGCGGGCGCCGCGGCATCGGCCACAAGCCCGCCGCCCGCCTGGTCCGCCAGGGGCAGCGTCAACCAAAAGGTCGTCCCCTCGCCTTCCACGCTTGAAAAGCCGATCTGTCCGCCCATTTCCTCGACGAGGCGCCGCGAGATGGTCAGGCCTATGCCGGTCCCCTCGATCTTGCCGTGCTCCTGACCGAGCCGCGCGAACGGGCTGAACACCTCGCCCTGGCGCCCGCTGGGAATACCCGGCCCCGTGTCGGTCACGCTGATTCTGAGCTGCCCTCCCTCCGGCAGCGTGGCGGCCAGGGTGACGCCGCCGTTGGGGCGATTGTATTTCACGGCGTTGGACAACAGGTTGAGCAGCACCTGTTTTGTCCGCGTCAGGTCCACAGACAGCCATGGAAGGACCAGCCCTGCAGTCTCATCGACCACCGTAATCCCCTTGGGATCCGCCAGGGCGCGCGTGGTGGTCAAGCAGTCGTCGAACAGCGCGCGGGCATCCACCGGCTCTATCGACAGGCTGATGCCGCCGGCTTCGATGCGCGCCAGATCGAGCACGTCATTGATCAGGTTCAACAAATGACCCCCGCCGGTGCGGATGTGCCCCAGGTAGCCGCGCTGCCGGTCGGTTGCCGGGTCCCTTTGGCTGATCTCCATCAACTCGGCAAAACCGAGGATGGCATTGAGCGGCGTGCGCAGTTCGTGGCTCATGCGCGACAGGAATTCAGACTTGGCGCTATTGGCCGCCTCTGCGGCTTCACGCGCCTCGCGCAGCGCGGTGATGTCAACCCGCGTGCCAACGACATGGCCGCTCGGCAACGGTATGTTGGACACCAAAAACCAGCGATTACCGACCCGCATTTCGCGTGTGCCGCCGTCGTGGAAATGGCTTAGGCGATCTGCCAGCCATTCTTCCTCGTGTCCCTTGGCTTCGCTGAACAGCCCGCTGGCCATGCCCGCCCGCAATACCATTTCATAGGAGGTACCGGGCTCCACATCCACGCCGAGAAGGGTCTTGTAGGCATCGTTGCAAACCAGCATTCGGCCGTCGGGACCGTACAGCACGAAGGCATCGTGCAAGGCGCCAATGGACAGGCGCAGAAGATCCGACGCCTCGGCCATGGCAGACTGGGCGCGGCGCAGTTCGGTGATGTCGAGCAGGATGCCGAGCAGCCCGTGCATCTCGCCATGCTCGTCCATGTCGCCCGCGCCCTTGAGCAGGACGTCACGGATTTCGCCATCGGCCCGGCGCAACCGCGCTTCGATACTGAATTCACGCCCATCGGCCAGGGCTTGGATAACGGCCCTGCGCACGGCGCCGCGGCTGCCCCCCACATAGTGGTCCAATACAGCCGCCAAATGCGGGACATAGCGTCCCGGATCCAGCCCGTGAGTGCGGTAAACCTGAGCCGACCACTGCATTGTCTCGGCATCCACCGCCAGATACCAGTGGCCGACGTGGGCAACGTCCTCGGTCAAGGCAAGAAGGCGGTTGCGCTCCTTCAACTCCCGCTGGGCAGTCAGGACTTCGGTGACGTCGCGCGCCACCCCAACCAGCCCGAGAATGGCGTCCCCGTCCCCCAGGAGAGGTCCTTTTGTCACCGCGAACGTGCGCGGCCCGGCGGATGTCGGCAACTCCTCCTCCACCGTCACGATGCCTTCACCATCGAGCACGCGCTGGTCGGCGGCATTGATGATGCTTGCCGCCTCTCGATGGTCCAGTTCGACGTCTCGCCGCCCGATAATGTCGTGGGCAGCCAGCCCGAAGACCTTGCAACAAGCGTCGTTGACCAGCAGGTAACGGCCGTGCGCATCCTTGGAAAAAATGGGATCGGGAGTGCTGTTCAGGATGGCCTCGACCAGACGGCGGCGTTCTTCGGCTTTTTGTTCGGCTGCCGCAAGGTGGCTCAGGTCACTGAGAATACCCGTGAACACTCGGCGGCCGTGAACCGCCACGTCACTGACCGCAAGATGCAGCGGGAACGTCGTGCCATCCTTGCGCTGGCCGGTGACTTCACGACCGATCCCGACCACGCGCGGCTCCCCGCCGCCGATGTAGCGGTGCAGGAACCCGTCATGGCGGGCGGCAAGGTCAGGCGGCATGAGCATGGACACGTTGCGGCCCATGACCTCATCGGCCTTCCAGCCGAAAATCTCCTCGGCGGCGGCATTGAAGGACAGCACGATGCCGCGCTCGTCGATGGTGATGATGCCGTCGGCGGCACTGTCCAGAATGGCTTGCAGGCCATCGCGCGAGGCCCGCAGATCTTCGGTCAGGGTCTGCCGTGCAAGAATATGACCGATCTTGCGGGCGATCAGGGCGCCGGGCGCTACCCGCCTGTCGATAAAATCGTCGGCCCCCATGCGGAGCGCCGCCACCGCGACATGCTCCTGAGAGTCCTTGCTTAGTACCACCACAGGAACGTTCGGCGCCTTGACGCGCACCGCTTCCAGCGTAGCCAGCCCCCGGCTGTCGGGCAGGTCCAGGTCAAGCACGCAGGCCACCCAACCCGGCTGATCGAGTGCCGCCAGGGCGTCGGCCAGGGTCTCGACCGCCGTCACCAGTGCCGCGCCAGCCAGTTCGAGATGAAGCTCGACCTCCAGAAGACTTGCGACGGAGGGATTGTCCTCAACAACCAGAATATTGCCTGCTGCAACAACTCTGCGCGGTACGGTCACTGTTGAAGGTCCCCTCTGGCCCAAACGGATAGGGTCTATCCAGCGGGATAATACCAGAAATTTGCCAACCCATACCCTTTAGCGGCGATGCAACGGTTCCGTCGCGATGTAGCCGACCCCGTGGGCGGCGCGCACGGGCAAATCCAGTCCGATCACGTCCTCGACCTTGCGCCGCAGGCGACGCACGACGGCATCGAGCTTGCGCAGGTCGCAGGCCGGTCCCGGCTCTGACATTGCCAAAAGGGCACGACGGCTCACCGGGCGACCCGGCGCGGCCGCCAACTGGGATAACAGCGTGTGTTCGGCGGCGGTCAGGGCCACCGAGCGGCCGTTGGGACCGGCCAATTCCCAACCAAGGCGCCGCAATACCCAGGGTGCCTGGCTAGCCGCCAGAGTACCCACGCTCGGCATTGTGCGGCGGCACACGCTTTTCAGCGTCGCCACAAATTCCAGAGGATCGACCGGCTTGACCAAATACGCATCGGCCCCGGCATTCAGACCGCGTACCCGATCTTCCAGTGCCGCGCGGGCCGTGACCATGACGACGCCAAGCCGTTCATGCTGCTCCCTCAAACGGAGGGTGATGCTAAAACCATCCTCGCGCGGCAGGTCGATTTCCAAAACCACCACGTTGCAGGGCTGAACGCGTAAATAGTCGTCTAATCCAGCACCGCAGCCCACTCCGCGCGCGTCCATGCCCGATTGGCAAAGGACCCTGCAAAGCTCCTCGCGCAGAACGCAATCGCCTTCAACAACAGCAACATTGAGCATGTAGTCCCCAGGCGTCCGTGACAAATTGGCAGCACCTCAATGCCCTAGGACAGGACACGTAGCGGGTGATGCGACGTCTGTACGAAGCAGTGCTGTCTTAGGATCAGCACAGGGGCCATAAGGACCATCCCCACCCTGTCGGCGGCGCCGATCGTGAGCGACCATGACGCAAGATGTTTGTGGCTAGGCGGGGGAGTAAGCCTGTCCCTCAATCATTACCCGGCGGCGGAGCCGGAATGCGGGAAACAAAGCGGCCCTTGATGGCCTCGGGCCAATCAGCGTAAGGAACCACACCGTCGCTGGAGCGCACATACCCCCGCAGGTAAGCAATCAGGGCGTGCAGGCGGTCCGGTTCGCTGCTCATGTCGCCCAGCACATACCCCATACGACCCGGCGCGCGGAGGTGCACGGTGCAAGCCCGCCCGCAGGCCATCAGGCAGCGCATGGTGGTCAGTCGCACGCCGTTGAGATCAGCGTCGCTGGCGAGCATCCCGCGCAGGGCATCCGCGAACTCTCGCCCGGCGGTAATGCCGTCCAGGGGTTCGCCGTCCTTGCGGCGGCAGGTTTCGCACACGATTACTTCGACGGTCATGCCTCGGGGACTCCGTACCCACCACCACCGGGCGTTTCTACAACGAGCACATCGCCCGGCGCCATATCAACCTGCGCGGTCGGCCCCAGTTCCTGCAGATAGCCGCCGATCCGCTCCACCGCGTTACGCCCGACTTGTCCAGCCAGCCCGCCCGCCATCCCATAGGGCGGCACGATGCGGCGGTTGGACAGAATGGCCGCGGTCATCGGCACAAGGAACCGGATACGCCGCACCACGCCGTCGCCGCCATGGTGCCGCCCGGCCCCGCCCGAGCCTCGGCGAATGCGGAAGTCCTCCAGCCGCACCGGGAACCGCCACTCCAGAACTTCCGGGTCGGTCAGGCGGGAGTTGGTCATGTGGGTGTGGACGGCGTCGGTGCCGTCAAAGTCCGGCCCAGCGCCCGACCCGCCGCAGATGGTTTCGTAATACTGGTGCGTCTCGTTGCCGAAGGTCAGGTTGTTCATGGTGCCCTGCGCCGCCGCCATGACGCCGAGCGCGCCATAGAGCGCATCGACCACCACCTGGCTGGTCTCCACGTTGCCCGCCACCACGGCGGCCGGATAGACCGGATTAAGCATGCAGCCCTCGGGCACCACCAGATCGACCGGCTTGAGGCAGCCCTCGTTCATGGGGATGTCGTCATCGACCAGGGTGCGGAACACGTACAACACCGCCGCCCGGCACACCGCCAGCGGAGCGTTGAAGTTGTTGGGCCGCTGGTCGCTGGTGCCGGTGAAATCCACCTTGGCGGACCGAGTGGCGGCGTCCACGGTGATGGTGACATGCACCTCCGCCCCGTCGTCCATGCGGTACGTAAAGGCCCCATCGCACAACGTTCCAATAACCCGGCGGACGCTTTCCTCGGCATTGTCCTGGACGTGGCCCATGTAGGCCCGCACGACGTCCAGGCCGAAGTGGCCGACCATGCGGCGCAGTTCGCGCACGCCCTTTTCATTGGCCGCCACCTGGGCCTTGAGGTCCGCCACGTTCTGCGCCGGGTTGCGCGACGGCCATTGCCCGGCACTGAGGGCGGCTTTGATCTCGTCCTCCAGGAACCGCCCGCCGCGCACCAGCGGCAGGCCGTCAAGCAGGATACCCTCCTCCTCCACCGTACGGCTGCCCGGCGGCATGGAGCCGGGCGAGATCCCGCCGATATCGGCATGGTGCCCGCGCGAGGCGACGAAGAACAGCAGCTCGCCCCCTGCCGCCTCTTCAAACACCGGCGTTACCACGGTTATGTCCGGCAGATGGGTGCCGCCGTTGTAGGGCGCGTTCAGGACGTAGGTTTCCCCGGCCGTCAGGGCATCACCATAGCGGCGCATGATGGCCCGCACGCTCTCGCCCATGCTGCCCAGGTGGACAGGCATGTGCGGCGCGTTGGCGACCAGTCCGCCCCCGGCATCGAACACCGCGCAAGAGAAATCCAGCCGTTCCTTGATGTTCACCGAATGGGCGGTGTTCTGGAGCGTTGCACCCATCTGCTCGGCGATGGACATGAACAGGTTGTTGAAGATTTCGAGCATCACCGGATCGGCGTCCGTGCCGATGGCTACGCGCTTGGGCAGCGGCGTGACGCGGGTGAGCACCAGATGGCGGCGCGACGTCATTACCGCCCGCCAGCCCGGCTCAACGACCGTGGTCGCAGTGGCCTCGCGGATTACCGCCGGGCCATGCACATCGTCGCCGGGGTGCATCGTGTCGCGGTCGTAAACCGGGGCGTCGAGCCACTCCCCGCCGGAAAACACCCGTACGGAGTCCAGCGGCTCGGGCATGAGCGGCGCGTCTTTTGGCCGGGGCACCTCGGCCTCGTTGGCAACGGCGGAGGCGCCGATGGCTTCCACGGACACCGCCTCGACCACCAGCGGCTTGTCGGCCTGGACGAAGCCGAACTGTTGGAGGTGGGCGTCCTCAAACGCCGCCCGCAGCACCGACGGATCGCCGTGCGGCACGATCAGCGCGCTGTCCGAGCCAAGATAACGCAAATGCACGCGGTGAATGACCGTCACGGCATGGTCGGAAAACCCCTGCGCCCGCAGGTCGGCAACCGCGTCCTCGGTCAATTGACTGAGCGGCGTGTCCAGATCGGCGTCGTGGAGCGCCACCTCCACCGTGCGCTCCCGCAAGGCCCGCACGTCGGCCAAGCCCATGCCGTAGGCCGACAG
>Ga0172382_10004926_pt1 | contig 20196 bp, 26 predicted proteins | sample Leawel138RmetaG_FD_122245 | JGI IMG/M metagenome (GOLD analysis project Ga0172382, IMG submission 122245) | Leachate microbial communities from a municipal landfill in Southern Ontario, Canada - Leachate well 138R metaG | ecosystem: Engineered > Solid waste > Landfill > Unclassified | place... | reverse complement strand
TCGACTCGGGGTTGACGGGGATATGGGCATATCTTGATGTCCTATACCACATGATACTGCCCGCAGTTACATTGGCAATAGCTTCACTCGGCGGATTTATCAGACTGATGACAGCGTCAATTTCCGATGAAATGGAAAAACAATATATTAAATACGCGAGGGCAAGAGGCTTTGGGAAGTGGCATATTATCACAGGATTTGCACTGAAAAATTCGCGTATCCCGTTATGGTGGCACATCATTAACAGTATTCCTTATATATTCGGCGGTGCGATTATCGTTGAAAAAATGTTCGGGATTGACGGGCTTGGCAATATGGCGTATTCCGCGGCTATGGCAAGGGATTTCCCTTTGCTTATGGGATATACGTTTATTTTCGGAGCGCTCATTGTTATATGCAACGGACTCAGTGATTTAATCTATAAAAAAGCCGACGTTAGAATCAGGGAGGTCTGAGAGTGAACAGAAAATTTAAGCTGTGGGCAGGTGTGCTGATTGTCGCCGTAGTTAGCGCGGCATGTGTGTTCGGCCCCTTGCTTTCGGGCGTATCATATCTTGAAACTGATTTATCGAGGACCTATCTCCCGCCGAGCGGAGAGAACCCTCTCGGCACAGATGAATGCGGACGTGACGTTCTCATACGCCTTTTATATGGCGGAAGAATATCAATTTTCGTTGGTCTTGCAGCAGGCGTTGCTGAAATGCTTATAGCCCTAGCGGTAGGATTTGTAAGCGGTTTTTCGGGGAAGAAAACCGACAGACTTTTAATGACTGTTTCAGACATTGTTTTGGGTCTGCCTGTAATATGTATTATCCTGATTCTCGGCTCGGTTACGGCAGATTTGAACGTAGCAGTGTTTGTCAGGCATTTATGACCGCAACCGTTATTGCACTGCTTGGGTGGCCTGCCTCCGCAAGACTTATAAGGGCAGAGGTGCGCAGTCTGCGGGAATCGGATATAATAAAATCGGTACAGCTCCTCGGCTTGCCGAGGAAAAATGTAATGCTCAGGCATCTGCTGCCGAATCTTGCGCCACAGATTTTCGCACGTGCGGCGGTAGCTGCCTGTGCTGCAGTAGTGTCTGAAACAACGCTGAGCTTTCTCGGCTTCGGAATTTCATACCCCTACCCATCATGGGGCAATATGATTTCTATTGTTTCGGGAAAAAGTACTCTGCTTGAAAAATGGTGGGTGTGGCTGCCGGCCTGCATGGCGGTAACCCTTCTTATTCTGACCATAAATTTTATTGGCGAGAATTTATATGATAAAGGAAAATAAATATGTTGCTGGAATGTGAAAACCTATGCGCGAGCTATACAGGGCATGAATATGTTTTTCAGAATATCAATGTCAGTTTAGAGCGTGGGCAGACGCTCGCGGTCGTCGGCAGAAACGGCGCAGGCAAGACCACGTTTGTTAATGCAATAATGGGACTTTTGGATGAGAATTGTCAGTTAAGCGGAAAAATCCGTGCCTGCGGTATTGAAATATCGCAAAGTGACGGGGCAGAAATGCGGAATTTCAGAAGAAGAATGGTATCACTTATGCCGCAGGATTCCGCAGGCTCTTTAAATCCACTGGTGAAGATTGGGCGTCAGATAAAAGCAGCGGCAGTTCTTTCGGGGAAATATAAAAAGCCCGACAAATCTTTAATCTGCGGCATCCTGTCTAAAATGGGATTTGAAGAACCCGAAAAAATACTTGAGCTTTATCCGCACCAACTTTCTGTCGGAATGGCTGCACGTTGTATGCTCGCCATGAGCCTTATTACAAAACCGTCGCTTCTGATACTCGATGAGCCGACTGCTTCACTGGACAGCGGACTGAAAAATGATATAATTGATATAATCACCGACTTTTCTGAAAAAAGCGGTTGCGCTGTTATTGTGGTAACCCACGATGAATCGGTTTTGCGCAGATTAAATAATCCGGTTGTGCTTAACATGGGGGACAATAATGATAAAAATTGAAGAGCTGTGCAAAAGCTTTGGCGATAATATAGTTTTTAAAAATTTCAATTTTAGTGCCGGTGACGGAGAAATAGTTGGAATCACAGGCAGGTCGGGCTGCGGCAAATCAACGCTTCTGCGGATTATTTCAGCGCTTGAGCCTTATGACAGCGGTCTTGTTAGGGTAAATGATTCCGAAGTGGTTTACGGAAAATATAACTATAAAACCCAATATGTATTTCAAAATGCAGCAGGGTCTATGAATCAGAGAATGAGGGTTGAGGCGCTTGTTACGGAGGCTCCGTTGTATCATGGAATATGCACAAGGGAAACCAGACACGAATATTTCGGAGAGCTGATGCGGCTTGTCGACCTGAGGGCCGAAATGGGAAAGAGATATCCATCACAGCTTTCGGGCGGAGAGCTTCAGAGGATTGCCCTGATAAGAGCGCTTGCAGTCAAACCGTCAACACTTTTGCTTGACGAGATAACCTCGGCGCAGGACAAAAAATCAAATGATGCGATATGTGAGGCAATCAGGATTTATTGCAAGGAAAACAAGGCAACGGCCTTGTTTGTGAGCCATAATGACCACGCGGCTAAGTTAGCTTTTGACCGGGAGATCAGTCTCGGGCCTTCGGGAAGTTAAATAATTGTGTGCAATATATATAAAAAAATTTGTGATATTTCGACAATACTTACAGAAATTGCGACTAAAGATATTTTTTTGAAAAAAACTATTGACAAATGATTTTTGATTTGATATTATTAACTTGAGCAAAAAAAGAAGCTCCCACGAAGAGGCAAAACTGTCGAAAGACAGTGGCGCGAAACTATAGGGCCTAAGGAGAAATCTAAGGTAGCCAGCTGCCGTTTAAACCCAATTAAATAAAATTCTTATTAGGGAATTTTTAATTGTTTTTAGGTGGCTGTTTTTGTGGACAGCTGCTTTTTTTATTCCAAAAAAAAAAGGAGTCGATAAAATGAAAAAGTTATTTACACTGGCATTGGTATTGGTAATGGTATTCTCATTGAGTGCGACAGCTTTCGCAAAAACTGATGTAGCGGACAGCTTTGTTGCAAAAGCTAACAGCGCAGTTGAAGCTTATGTACAGACTGTCACTATTGATGACATAAGTGATAAAGACTATGCTAAGGCTGAAAAGACAGTTGAGAAAGCAAACGAAAAGATTCTCAAAATGGTCGAAAAAGAAATGGATGCAAAAAAATTAGATCTTGATAAGCTTGTTGAAAAAACTAACGATGAAGCATTCAAAGCCATTGAAAAATGTGCTAAGATGGGCATAGAAGTTATCTGCGAATACAAAGTATTTGAAATTCAAGGAAACATTGTATACATTGATCCTCTCAGAGTTGTTAGGAGATAATAACTGAATGGAAGCAGAACTCTTCAATATTATAAAAAGAATCGGCGACGGTATTTCGAATGAATTTTCGCTTTGTAGTATATACCTTTTTGGTTCCTACTATAAAGGGACATATAATTCGGAAAGTGATATTGATCTGGCGTTCTTTGTTAAAAATGAATGTGATATCAGCGGTGCTATGAAAAGACTTTTGTGCGTTTGCGGCAAGGAGGAATATGACATTCAGCCGCAGGTGTTTTCCGTGGAAGAGATGGAGAACAAAATGGGGATTGTTGAAGAGATTCTGGATAATGGGATGGAAATATACTGTGAAGGAACTTGGAGTCAGTAATGGATGGAATAAAAGTAAAAAGAGAAAAAGTTGATTTTCTTAATAATGGTCATGAATCAGAACTTGCTTTACTGCTTGATCATTCCAACACTGACATCATGGTACAACTAATAAATAAGAATTCACTCGTTTGGATAACTCCGGCGGATGACAAGGAAATGGTGGAGTTTTTCTACATTGTTCAAGGCGAGGTTAGCCTTGAAACGAGCAATGAAACGGTTCGTCTTAAAGAACATGACTGCTTCTACACAAACAAGCTTGAACATGAGGTGCTGCTAAAAAGTCATACGGATTTAAAGATTTTGTATGTTTCGACAAGACCAATTTACAATAATCTCGACAGGTTCAACAATGATCTGGATGAGCTTTTAACCCGAATTGATGAAAAGGACAAGTACACCAAACAACATTGCAGGCGTGTGGCAGATTACTGCATGCTAATATCAAGGAAGCTTAATTGCACCGAAAAGGTGCTGAATAATCTTGTTATTGCAGGACTATTTCACGATGTTGGCAAATGCTTTATTCCGGCAGAAATTCTTGAAAAAAAAACAAGGCTTACACATGAGGAGTTCAGGGAAATATATAAACATCCTTCTCATTCTAAAAAAATTCTTAAGGATAAATTTTCGAAAGAAATTTGTGAGATTGCACTGGCACATCATGAAAGGCTTGATGGGAGCGGTTATCCGTATGGTTTGTCCGGCAAGGATATATCACTTGAGGCAAGAATTATCGGTGTCGCCGACAGCTTTGACGCAATGACGACAAAACGGCCGTATAATACTCCGAAAACCTATTCGGATGCGGTTATTGAGCTTTGCAGCATGAGTGATAAGTATGACTCAAGAGTAACGGCTGCACTGAAGGATATTGTTTTCAGCGGAGAATTTCATAGATTTTTAAACGAGGTAGAATATGACAGGGATTGAAAAGTATCAGCATTGGAAAATCCTTTCCGATTATGATATAGAGACAGCAAGAATTCTGCTTGAAAAGGAAAGATATAACTATGTGGCTGTCCTGTGTGAACAGGCAGTTGAGAGAATGATTAAGGGAATGTTTATTTACCATACCGGTAAGGAAACGCCCAAATCGCACAACATACCGTTTTTGTCAAACCGACTTGCAAATAATGAAAGATTTTTAGCCAAGGAGGAGGGCATCCGATACGAAAAGGAACGTGCTGAATACGAGAACATAATGGTTGATTTAATGTTCTATTATATTTGTGACTATCCCTTTTCATACAAAAAGTTCCAGGAACGATTCATTTCGGAGTCCGTTGCTACAGACCTTTACAACAGGACTTTGAAGCTTTTGAAATGGCTTGAGAGTTTTCAAACAACAGACGAATAGACGAACAATTAAATAAAAAATTTAATATAGTATTATATACTTAATTGTGACTTCCCGATAATGGTAAACTCATCGAAAGATGGGGGCACAAAGCTATAGGGCCTAAGGAAAATTTTAAAAGAAATTTTCTATGGCAGCCTGGTTACCGAATGAAGTACGATTTATGATTATATAATTTTACTTGCTATGACTGGCATTAGTTGTATGGTGCCGAGTCTATAGTGCTGTGAATGTATAATTAGGACCGTATTCTCTTTGGTGGGAATACGGTCTTTATTTATTAAGGAGACAAAAGAAATGATAATAATTTTATTAGTAGTCGGATTAATTGCAGGAATGATAAGCCTTGAAGCCTCTAAAAAAATGATTATGAACCGTTCGGATGAACGGCTGACCTCCCCGTTTTTAGTAGGTGTATCATCCTACATAATATGGGCAGTGTGCTTCGGATTGGTTTTCGCATTCGTAGGGTTGCAGGTGGAAAACATTATAAACCAAATATACTGTTTGCTTATTTTTTCACTGTGCGCCTGCATTTCGGCGGTGGACCTGGTAACACGCAAAATACCAAACGTAATACTTATACTGCTTTTGGGAATTGGAATTGCAATGTGTTTCTTGGATCCCGGCTTTCCAACAACTAACAGAATTATTGGCATGGTTGTTGCACTTATAGTTTTTATCGTTCCATCCTACATGAACTTGAACGTAGGAAACGGAGACATAAAGCTTTCGGCAGTAATCGGTTTCATGCTGGGTGTTTCGGGATTTCTGCAGGCAATGATAATAATGGCTCTCGGAATGCTTATTTACACAGCGGTTCTGTACATAAGAAAAGCCGGTACTCTCAAAAGCTACGCTCCTATGGGGCCATATATTTCCCTTGGGTTTGTGATTACCCTATTATTCCCGATAATCTAAAAAATTATAAATATAAAAGGAGATGTCAGTAATGAAAAAATTAGTTGGTTTCTTAAAGGATGAAAATGGACAGGGTATGGTAGAGTACGGTTTAATAATCGGACTTATCGCGGTTGTGGTAGTAGGCGCGCTTGTACTTCTCGGCCCAAAAATCAAAGAAATGTTTGACGACATAACAGCAGAATTTTAAGGAGGAGAAAGAAAATGAAAAAAATGATGAACTTTTTAAAGGACGAAAACGGACAGGGTATGGTAGAGTACGGTTTAATAATCGGACTTATCGCAGTTGTAGTAGTAGGCGCACTTGTACTTCTCGGTCCAAAAATCAAAGAAATGTTTGAAGGCATAACAGCAGAATTCTAAAGGAGAAGAAAATGAAAAAAATGATGAACTTTTTAAAGGACGAAAACGGACAGGGCATGGTGGAGTACGGTTTGATAATCGGTCTTATCGCAGTTGTGGTAGTAGGCGCGCTTGTGCTTCTCGGCCCAAAAATCAAAGACATGTTTGACGACATAACAGGAAAAATCTAAAGAAAATCAGAAAAAATCCATGAGTATAAGGATAAGGGGGCATTTATAATGAAAAGAATATTTAAAGGTTTAAAAAGAGAAGATGGTCAGGCAGTAGTGGAATTTGCAATTATTCTGCCCATACTTATCCTTTTGCTCTGCGGAATAATTGAGTATGGCTGGTTATTTTCCGCAAAGCTTGCAACAAATAACTGTGCAAGAGAGGGTGCAAGATACGCATCTGTAAATTGCGACTATGTTTCATTTCTTTCCAAAACAGTTGAAAGAGTGACAGATATTGCACCCGACAGTATTAAAGATGGTATTAACATAACCGTGGAGTGTAGCAATGAATACAACGTAAGATCCGGAGATGTAACGGTTAAGGTTGAAAGTTATATTAAACCGCTTACATTTATCGGAGCGACAATGTCAGGAGGAGGAAAGATTAACCTTTCCTCAAGCGTAACCATGAAGGCGGAATGAATATGAGAGGCTTTTTTAAAAATGAAGATGGGGCCGTTGTTGTCATAATCGCAGTTATTATGACAACTCTCATGACAATGGCTGCACTTGCTATTGACATAGGCTATGCCTATGTCGGTGCGTCTGATGCGCAAAACTGTGCAGATGCAGCCTGCCTTTCGGTTAACGAGCTTTTGCCGGTCAGGGTAGATGACTCGGTAAGAAAAAGTCAGATAATAGACCGTGTTATAGAATATGGAGAAAAGAACGGAGTGGATAACATTGCAAGAAGCGATGTTACACTCGAAAATGAAAAAAACGGATATTACTATTCTGTCAACGTGTATGTAAACAAGGTTGCCCAAACCAATCTTGCACGTGTGATAGGTATTGAAAATATAACAATCAGGAAAAAAGCAACCGTGTCAGCTCTTCCTGCAGGCGGGATAGTCGGGGCGGTTCCGATAGGTGTTAAAAAGGACGTTTTCAGAAGCACCGAAGGGTCGAATGAAAGTGTTACACTGAAATTCGGCGGCGGTGACGGAACAAACGGTTTTTACGGTTATATTGTTCTTGACGGAGCCAAGGGAAATGCAAATATACTTGAAAAGTGGCTCAAATACGGTTATCCGGGAGAAAACTATGTCGGCGAAACTTTGCCAACTGCAAGCGGTAACAAAGCAAGCGTTGCCAAAAACGGCGTAGAATATCGTATGAGTCTTTGTACGCATTATAAGACAGATGGCGGTTGCACAAAGTATCACTATGTTGAGGACTGCCCCAGAGTAATTAATGTACTGGTATATGACATGGTTGACGATGATAATGTCAAAATTGAGGGGTTTGCGCCGTTTATACTCGAATACGCGGAAAAGGAAGATGAAATAAAGGGCGCATATCTTAAAATGCCGGTTCAGCAGAATAACGGATCGGTCGGCGATGAAGATTTCGGAGGATATATCTTAAAGCTGACTGAGTAGAGATGAGGCTTGAAATGAAAAAAATATATCTACTTGCAACTATTGTGGCGATTATCATGGGAATTGCCGTTTATATGTTTATAAACCAAATAACAAATAACAGTATGAAATCGGCTGAGGACGTTGTAGGAGTTGTGGTGGCAAACGATGTAATAAAACAAGGCACCGTGATAACAGAAGAAATGATAAGCCTTTCATATCTTCCGAAGCCGGGGCTTGCAGAAGGCTATATAACAAGCACAGCGGAAGTAATCGGCAAAACGGCATCCTGCAAAATAGGGAAAAGTGAACAGATTCTTTCGCACAAGGTGATAACTCCCGGCAGCAAGGAGAATGACCTTTTGATTGAAAAGATTGGTCAGGGAAACAGGGCGTTCACCATGGCGGTTGATGAGATTTCAGGACTTGCGGGCAATCTCAAAGCGGGCGACCATGTTGATATAATAGCCTCTCACACTAAGGACGGGGTTTCGACTACATATATGTTTGCCGAAAACGTCAACATACTTTCTGTGGGAAGCGCATTTGGAACGGAAAAGGATACGCCGGGTTATACAAACATAACCGTTGAACTGCCCGTAGCTGATTGTGTAAGGCTGTACAATGAAAGTCTGAACGGATTTATGACTGTTGTTCTTCGCGGACTTGGAGATGATGCTTATATCGAGGTTCCGGCTGTAATTTATTGAGGAGAACGGTGAAGATATGGACAAGCTGAAAATCGCTGTAGTAACAAATAATATTGACAGGCAGATAGAAATAAAAAATCTGCTGAAGGATGACGATATAATAATAAACGCATTTTTATTCTACGATAATATGACCTCGCTGAAACTGCTGGGACATAATCCCGATGTCATTATTTTCGTAAGAGACGGCAACGAGGATTCGCTTTTTGAAGTTGCGGCAGAAATATATACAAAATCAGTCGGCGTCGGCATGGTGGTAGTGGCAGACGAGCTGAGTCCTGAGCTTCTTGTGAGGGCGATGGAATGCGGTATCAGACAGGTTGTGGACACAGGCAGTGATGCCACAAAGCTGAAAGAGGCTATATTTAAATCACATACCATTGAAAGTCAAAGAGCGGGGGACAGAGAGGTACATTCCCTGCGGAGGAAGGTTATTTCATATTTTGGCGGCAAGGGGGGCACAGGCAAGACGACCATTTCAGTAAATACTGCCGTTGCGCTTGCGAATGCAGGGAAAAAGACGGTTATTATAGACCTTGACCTGCAGTTCGGAGATGTTCCGATTTTGCTTGATATTGAGCCGAAAGATACAATATACACTTTGGTTGAGGAAAAAACAGCGATTACAATAGATTCGGTAAAAAGCGTTCTGGCATTTCATCGGAGCGGGCTTGGTGTTCTTGCACCTCCGAAGAGCCCTGAATATGCAGAATATATTGACGATAAAACAGTTGAAATGATTATCAATGTATTAAAACCCTATTATGAATTTATTATCATCGATCTTCCGCCGGGGTTTAACGACACATCAATAGCTGCAATAGAAAACAGCGATATTGTCAATCTCGTTTCCGCGGTGGATATTTCATCCCTGCGAAATGCCAAGCTTTGTTTGAATATTTTGGAGGCACTCAGACAAAACGAGAAAACTGCTCTCATATTGAACAGAATGGTTGACGGGATAATTTCGAAAAAGGATTTTGAACAGATACTTGATTTGCCCGTTGCACTCGTTTTGCCTGACGATACAAAAACTGTGCTGACAAGTCTTAACAAGGGTATTCCGTTTGTCAGCGGAACTCCCAAAAATCCTACTGTTTCAGCAATGAATGAATATGTTCGCAGTCTTATGACTGAATGAGGTGATTTGATTTGGGACTGCTTGACAGACTTGAAAAAAATAAAGATTTACAGGATAATAACGGTACAGAGCGTGAAAACGAGGAAGTTACACGATTTTTAGCTAACAAGGACAGGATTCATGACAGCGTAATAGAGGAAATAAATTCGAAAAATCAGGCAGAGCCCGACGGGGCGTTTGTCCGTGAAACAATAGAGGAACAAACGGAAAAATTCGGGGCGTCGCTTTCCGCGACTGAGAAGAAAAAAATTGTTTCGGATATTTACAACGATATAATGGGCTACGGACCGCTGGAGGAGCTTCTGCAGGATCCGAAGGTTTCCGAAATAATGGTAAACGGGTATGACAAGGTTTTTATTGAGCAAAAGGGCAGACTTGTTCTGACCGACCTCAAGTTTCGGGATAATGCCCATCTGCTTAATGTTATTGACCGAATAGTATCATCAATCGGCCGGCATATTGATGAGGCGAGTCCGATGGTTGATGCAAGGCTTGCGGACGGTTCCCGTGTGAATGCGGTTATTCCACCCATTTCACTTGTCGGACCTGTACTGACAATCAGAAGATTTTCAAAAACGCCCATAACATATAATCAGCTTATTGAATGGGGTTCAATCTCGCCAAAAATGGTGTCATTTCTGCAGGCGTGTGTTGCCGGAAAACTGAACATTGTTGTTGCCGGCGGTACAGGAAGCGGAAAAACAACCCTGCTTAATGTTTTGTCGTCCTTCATTTCTGAGGATGAGAGAATAGTTACGATTGAGGATGCCGCAGAGCTTCAGCTCCAGCAGACTCATCTTGTTACACTTGAATCAAGGCCCTCAAACCTTGAGGGAAAAGGGCAGGTCAGCATACGCGATTTGGTTAAAAATGCGCTCAGAATGAGACCGGACAGAATAATTGTCGGCGAGGTGCGTTCGGGAGAAGCGCTTGATATGCTTCAGGCGATGAACACGGGTCATGACGGTTCGCTTACCACCACCCACGCAAACAGCCCGCGTGATACATTTTCAAGACTTGAAACAATGGTGCTTATGTCAGGTATGGAGCTTCCTATTATTGCAATAAGAGATCAGATAAGCTCGGCGATTGACATAGTTGTTCAGCAGTCAAGGCTGCGAGACGGTACAAGAAAGGTTGTCAACATAACAGAGGTTACGGGCATGGAGGGAGATATTATAAGCGCTCAGGATATATTCAGGTATGAAACTACCGGTGAGCTTGACAATAACGGTAAGTTCAAAGGGGCTTTCCGTGCAACGGGGGTCCGCCCGAAATGTGTTGAAAAAATAATTCAGAACGGAGTTCCAGTTTATGATGAATGGTTCAGATAGCACAATGTATCTGGGTGTAATTTGCGTAATGAGCGGAGTTCTTGTGTTTCTGATAGCATTTGCAATCCTGAAAAAGACTTTCAGCGACCGTATCGAAATGAAGGCGCGGATGAAAAAGCTTTTCGGAGAGCAGAAAATTGAGCTTATTGCGATAAAAAATACAGTTAAAAAGAAGAAAATCGAGAAAATTAAGCTGGGGAAGGCTCTTGCGAATGAACTGCAGGCAGCAGATATTCCCATAAGAAGTGAGGAGCTTCTCACAATCTGGCTGCTTCTTGCATTTGTTCCGTCGGGAATTATTGCAATAACATCAGGCAATATGCTTTTTGCATTTACCGCTGCCATAATGGGTATTGGAGTGGTGCCGTTTGTTGTAAGCAATAAAAAGAAAAAGAAAACGGAAGAATTTGAAAATCAGCTGTCAGATGCGCTTGTTGTGATTTGCAACTGTCTGCGTTCGGGGCTCACCCTCGGTCAGGCAATGGAAAATATTGCCCGTGAAATGAGTGACCCCATTGCTAAGGAGTTTGCAAGAGTTTGCCGAGAGATTAAGTATGGAACAAGCATTGAAAATGCGCTTTTGGCACTGAACAATCGGATAAAAAGTGACGATTTGATGCTGGCAGTTTCTGCAATAAATATTCAGCGTCAGGTAGGCGGAAACCTGTCTAATATTCTTGAAACCATATCAGAGACGATAAAGGCGAGAATAAAACTGAAACAGGAGATAAAAGTTCTTACGGCAACGGGCAGAGCCTCCGGGTTGGTTATAAGCATACTGCCCATAGGAATGGGGCTTTTGTTGACGATAATCAATCCAAGCTATATGATGCTGTTTTTCCAGCACCCGACCGGCAGAGTGATGATTGCAGTGGGTGCGGTTATGGAGGTTATCGGAATTTTGGTTGTTAAAAAAATTGTAACGGTAAAATATTGAGGGTTAGCTTATGATTTTAATTATTGTAATGAGTGCGGCTATACTTGCTTTTTGTTTCACCGCAATCTGTCTGCAGTCGGTCGGCAAAAGGATTGACATTAAGCAGAGCAGACTTGAAAGTGTTGTTCTGGAGAAAAAGTCAGGAATAAACGGACTTGACATTTCCCTCTACAGAAGGCTGATGGTGGATAAGGTTGAGAACGTAAAAAAATCACTTGAAAAGTTGTTCGCGCGTAAAAAGAAAGGTAAAAAAACCGGCGGTAACAGTAAGCTGCAGCACAGTCTGCATATGGCAGGTATATATATGGACCCCGACGAGTACAACATTATTCGTATGACGGTAACAATATCGCTTATTCTTTTGGGAATAATTCTGAGCAGTACCATAAAGGCTCAGATTTTAATAAGATTTCTTGTGCTATTGGTTTTTGTAATTCTCGCAATTCTTATTCCGAGTTATTTTCTTAAGGTAAGAATATCTTCAAGGGAAAGTGCAATAAAGATTCAGCTTCCTGAGGTTATGGATTTGCTCAGCGTAAGTATGGAGGCAGGTCTCGGATTTGACGCGGCGATACTTAAGATAACAGAAAAACTATCGGGACCGCTGATAGATTCAATTAAAATTTTATACAGAGAAATTCAAATGGGAAAAACAAGACGGGATGCGCTTAAAAATTTCGGCAGCAGAAGTGAAGTGGCAGAGCTTAAAACATTCGCATCGGCACTCATAAGTGCTGATGCGCTCGGAATATCAATTAAAAATGTTTTGAGGGTTCAGTCAGAACAGCTGCGTGAAGAGAGGCGTCAGGCAGCGCAGGAAAAGGGAATGAAATCTCCTGTTAAAATGATGTTGCCGATGGTTGTTTTTATATTTCCGATAATTTTTATAATACTACTCGGGCCGACAGTTATACAGCTTATGACACAATTTAAAAAATAAGGGAGGAAAAATTATGGGCATGCTGGTTGCGTGTAATGGTACAAATGTAATTGCAGGAGATGCAATAATGGCAGATACATTTTTCGCCAGGCTTTCAGGGCTTTTGCCGAAGAAAGCTCTTGCCGAAGGGGAGGGTGTAATATTAAAGCCATGCAAACAGGTTCATACATATTTTATGGGCTTTAATATTGATGTGATATTTCTTTCGGAAAACAATCGAATCATACATATGGAAAGCAGAATGGAGCCGGGTCATGTGTCGCCCTACATTAAAAAAGCACATTCTATTTTGGAGGTCCCGGAGGGAACGATTGATAAATGGGAGCTGAAGGTCGGGGATGTGCTCGACATAAGAAATAATAATCAGTAAACAGTTTGTGCCCTATGGGGCGGAAGGAAAGATGAATAATATGGATTCCATACGTCAGCTTATTATAGAACCTGAAAAAAATAATTTTAAAACTACTTTATTCGGACTTGAAAAAAAACAGGTATTTGAATATATTTCCTCTATGGAGGAAAGCAATAAAAAAGCAATTGAAAATTACGAAAAAAACAGTGAAGAACTGGGCAGTGCTCTGGCAATGATAACGCGGGAAAAGGAAAATCTTGCGGCGAAGGTGTCCGAGCTTGAGGCACAGATAAGAAGACTTAATCCCGAAAACGACGAAACAAAGACCAAGCTGATTGCCCAAAACGAGCAGCTGAAAAATGAAGTCGAAGCTCTGAAGGAATATAAGCTTGAGGTTGATGACTTAAAAGCACAGCTTAAAGCTCTTGAGGCAAATTGTGATTTTTTAAATTCCGAACGGGAGAAATACGAGCAGACCATAAAGGAAAAGGAAGACACAATTATGGAACAGTGCAGGCAGATTGCCGAAATGCAGAAACAGCATAAGCTCGACCTTTCTGAAATTAACCTGAGCGTTAAGGCAGAAAAGGAAATTTTGAATCAGAATATAAAGAATTTAAAAGAGTACATAACAAAAGCGGAGACTATACTTGATAGCATAGGCTAAAAAAGTGGTCTCAAATCGACAATTAATTTAAGCCAATTATCACTTTTTTATCTCATGTAAACCTTTATCCTACGGAAAAAGCGCACCGCATAAAGCAGTGCGCTTTTTTCATCTGTTAAGAGGAAGCAATCAGCTCATCTATCAGCTGTTTTGCAAGTCTGCCGCTTCGGCCGCCTCTGTGCAGCGCCATTTGTTCAGCCTTTGCGTCAAGCTGGTCAGCGGGCAAATTAATTCCCTTTTGCTGTGCAAGTGTTCTGACAATATGGAGATATGTCGTCTTGCTTGGCTTTTGAAACGTAATATGTTTACCAAACAGCTCGGAAAGTGAAATGATTTCCTGCATTGTATCATTACGATGAACATCGTCACCGTCACGGTCGGAAAAGCGTTCTCTGACAATATGACGGCGGTTGCTTGTCGAATAAATCACAACATTACCTGACTTTGCGCAGACAGAACCCTCCAGCACAGCCTTGAGCGCACTAAAGTTATCGTCATTTGTCGCAAATGATAAATCATCAATAAAAATGATGAATTTCAGCGGATTTGATGCCAATTCATCAAGTAAATTCGGGATAAGACCAAGCTGATTCTTGTTTACTTCAACTATGCGGACACCCTCCCGATAAAACTTGTTTGCAACTGCTTTTATAGTTGAGGATTTGCCTGTCCCCGCATCACCTGTCAGCAGGATATTTGCGGCAGGCTTACCCTCGATCAAGGCCTTTGTATTGTCAATAACAATCTGCCTTTCAGCCTCATAATCTATAAGGTCGTCAAGCGATATTTTGTCGGGATAGCGCACAGGTGTGATTTTCCCCGATTCATCAAGACAGAACATGTGGTGGTTTGCAAAGATTCCGTAGCCGAATTTTCCGATATTCTTGATACGGTTTAAATAGCTGTCCTTAATATTAACCTCGTCAAAATCAAATTCAGGCAAAATCCACTGATATTCAAGCGGAGCCTTAAGCTCTTGCGGTGTAATATCCGCTACAAGCTGAAGAATACTAAGCTCCGACGAAAGCGTAATCTGCAAAGCTTTCGAGAGACTTTTGCCTTCCCCGAGCGCCCGTACATAAACATTATCACTGTTCTCGCAAAGTGATAAAATCAGTTTTCCGAGGGAGGAGTGTCCGCTTTCATAGAGAGCGGACACAAAAGCACCGTATCTGAATACAGAGGGTGCATCCAGATATGCACACAGGCTTTCAATGACTTTATCCGAAAGAATTGACCTGAATATAGCGAGAGAGTCAATTCGCAATTTAATTTCAGTTAATTTAATTCTGTTCATAGATTAATAATTGCCCCCGATGCGCCGCCTGAAACAAACGATGCATATCGTTTTAAATATCCCGATAATTCCTTTTTCTTAGGAACAAAGTTTTCCATACGCTTTGCAATTTCTTCCTCGGATACAAGAAGTTCAATTCGGTTTTCGGGGATGTTAATGGAAATCATATCTCCATCTTCAACAATGCCGATAATACCTCCGCTTGCAGCTTCGGGAGTAATGTGTCCGACGCAGGCGCCTCTCGTCGCGCCACTGAATCTGCCGTCTGTAATCAGGGCAACACTGCTTCCGAGACCCATTCCCATAATTGAAGAGGTGGGACCGAGCATTTCCCGCATACCGGGACCGCCCTTCGGCCCCTCATACCTAATAACCACCACATCACCGGAAACAATTTTTCCGCTGTCGATTGCCGCCTGCGCATCTTCCTCGCAGTCAAAAACCTTCGCAGGCCCTTTATGCACCAGCATTTCGGGCAAAACTGCAGAACGCTTTACAACGCTGCCCTCAAGGGCAAGGTTGCCTTTTAGTATTGCAATACCGCCCGTTTCGCTGTAGGGGTTTTCAACAGGTCTTATTATATCAGGATTCAAATTTTTGCAGTTTTTGATATTTTCACCGATTGTTTTTCCTGTAACGGTCATGCAATCAGTATTTATCAGTCCCTTTTTGGTCAGCTCGTTCATAACGGCGTACACGCCGCCTGCCTCATCCAAGTCCTCCATATATGTTCTGCCCGCAGGAGCAAGATGGCAAAGATTTGGGGTTTTTGAACTGATTTCGTTTGCAATGTCAAGACTGAGCTCCACACCGCATTCATGGGCAATCGCAGGCAGATGAAGCATACTGTTCGTTGAACAGCCGAGTGCCATATCTACGGTTAAGGCGTTCATAAGCGCCTCTTTTGTCATGATGTCACGGGGACGGATATTTCTTTTAACAAGCTCCATTACCGCCATTCCCGCGTGCTTTGCAAGTGCTATTCTGGAAGAATAAACTGCCGGAATTGTACCGTTCCCGCGAAGTCCCATACCAAGAGCCTCGGTCAGGCAATTCATAGAATTTGCAGTATACATACCCGAACAGGAACCACAAGACGGACAGGCCTTGCATTCATATTCACGCAAATTTTCCTCGGAAATTTTTCCTGAATTATATTCTCCAACAGCCTCAAAAACAGAGGATAGACTTGTTTTTTCTCCGTATACTCTGCCTGCAAGCATTGGTCCGCCGCTGACAAAAATAGTCGGGATGTTAAGTCTTGCAGCCGCCATAAGCAGCCCCGGGACATTTTTATCGCAGTTGGGAACCATAACAAGCGCGTCAAATCCGTGCGCCATTGCCATAGCTTCGGTTGAATCGGCAATCAGGTCACGGGTAACAAGGGAATATTTCATTCCCTGATGACCCATTGCAATACCGTCGCAAACAGCGATTGCGGGGAACACTATTGGTGTTCCTCCTGCCATTGCAACCCCCAGCTTTACCGCATCCACGATTTTATCAAGATTGATATGACCGGGAACAATCTCGTTGTATGAGCTTACAATGCCGACCATAGGTTTTTTCAGTTCTTCTTCCGTAAGCCCGAGAGCATTATATAATGCCCGATGGGGTGCGTTCTGAGGACCGTTTATAATTTTTTCACTTTTCACGAAAATCTCTCCTTTCAAGTCGAGAGAGCAAACACGACTTAGTTTTAATTAGTTGTTGATAAGCTTATCCTCGTCACTCCAGCTATAGAGCTTGCGGATATCCGCGCCTACAACCTCGCTGGGATGCTCGGATGCAATCTTTCTCATAGCATTGAAGTGAACCTGAGAGCCTGCATCTGACATATCAAGCAGGAAGTCCTTTGCAAAGGTTCCGTCCTGAATATCCTTCAAAACCTTTTTCATTGCCGCTTTTGTTTCTTCGGTGATAATTTTCGGTCCTGTTATATAGTCGCCGTATTCCGCTGTGTTGGAGATAGAATATCTCATGCCCGAAAAACCGCTTTGGTAAATAAGGTCAACAATCAGTTTCATTTCGTGAATACACTCAAAATATGCGTTTCGCTCGTCATAGCCTGCTTCAACCAGAGTTTCATATCCGGCCTGCATCAATGCACAAACACCGCCGCAAAGAACAGCCTGCTCGCCGAAAAGGTCGGTTTCGGTTTCTGTGCGGAAGGTGGTTTCAAGTACGCCTGCTCTTGCCCCGCCGATTGCGAGCGCATACGCAAGACCGATGTCCCACGCATCACCGGTAGCGTCCTGCTCAACAGCGATAAGACAGGGAACGCCTTTTCCTGCCAGGTATTCGCTTCTTACAGTATGACCGGGACCTTTGGGCGCAACCATGATTACATTAACATTTTTCGGCGGTGTGATGCAGCCGTAATGAATGTTAAATCCGTGAGCAAAAGCGAGAGTTTTGCCTTCTGTTAAATGGGGTTTAATGCTTTCTTCATAAAGCTTTGCCTGCTTTTCATCATTGATGAGAATCATAATAACGTCAGCTGCCTTAGAAGCATCTGCGGCTGTCATAACCTTAAGTCCCTGCGATTCAGCCTTTGCCCAGCTTTTACTTCCCTCATAAAGACCTACAACTACATTTACACCGCTTTCCTTCAAGTTAAGTGCGTGAGCGTGTCCCTGTGAGCCATAGCCGATAACAGCTACCGTTTTGCCGTTTAACTTTTGAATGTCACAATCCTGCTGATAGAATATTCTTGCCATAATATTTTACCTCTTTCATATTTTATTTATATATTTACTTTGCTGATGGTAGTATTTCCTCGCTCAAGTGAAGCGACACCCGTTCGGCAGATTTCAAGGATTGAGTAGTCACGCATTAAATCAATAAATGCATTTATTCTGCGGGTACTTCCCGTGAGCTTTAATATAACGGCATCACGCGTAAAATCAACCGTTTCCGCACCGTATGAATCTGCCGCGTCTCTGATTTGAGAACGGGTTTCGGGTTCGTTTTTTACCTTTATGAGCAGAAGTTCAAAGCCGACTGTTTCGCTATCCTTTAGTTCCTTAATAAAGCAAACATCCTCAAGCTTGTTCAGCTGTTCAATCAGCTGATGTTTTTCCTGCTCGGAACCGTATGAGGTTAAAGTTATACGTGAATACTGTTCGGTTTCCGTTTCGCTAACGCTCAGTGAACTGATATTAAAGCGACGTCGCCTGAACATGCTTGTTACACGGTTGAGAACACCGAAACGGTTGTAAACCAAAACTGCGATAGTGAATTTTTGCATATCAGTCACCTGCCTTTACTATAATATCGTCCATCGAGCCTCCGGGCGGAAGCATCGGAAGAACAAATTCATCTTTATCAATCGCGCAATCAATTAAATATGGTCCGCTATAGCTGAAAGCCGCGTCAAGTGCCGCGTCAAGGTCTTTTATGTCGGTAACGCGGGTTGCGTCGCCGCCAAAGGCTTTCATCAGCTGAACAAAATCAGTTTTCCTGTCAAGCACGGTATTGGAATAGTGTTTATCGAAAAAGAGCGTTTGCCATTGACGAACCATACCCAATACACCGTTGTTCATAAGAAGAATAACCAGCGGAATATTATTGGTTACAGCGGTAGCAACCTCCTGCAAGCACATTCCGAAGCTTCCGTCTCCGGTAACCAAGACCGCATGCTCGCCTGTTGCTATTTGTGCTCCGATTGCCGCTCCCATTCCGAAACCCATTGTACCCAGTCCGCCGCTTGAAATAAACCTACGGCTCCTTTTAAAGCTCAGATACTGTGCCGACCACATCTGATGCTGTCCGACATCGGTTGCAACAGGGGTATTTGGTTTAAGGTATTTATTCAGAGTTTCGATTACTCTGCGAGGGGTAAGGGAATCTCTGTTGTCGCCGCTTGTTTTTTCTTCATTTTTCAGACTGTCTATTTTTTTCCACCACTCGGGATGCTTTTTCGGAGAAAGCTTCTCAATCAGCTTAACTACAGTTTCTTTTACATCTCCGCGAAGTGCGTGAGCGGGGGTTACAATTTTGGACAGCTCGGAACCGTCCACATCAATATGAATTATTTTAGCATTGGTAGCAAACTTTTCACGGTTTCCCGTAACCCTGTCGTTAAACCTTACTCCCAGCGCAATAATGCAGTCTGCCTTATGCATTGCCATTGAACAAGCATAATGACCGTGCATACCCTGCATGCCGAGAAAACGGGGGTGGTCTGACGGAACTCCGGAAATGCCCATAAGCGAACACCCGACGGGAGCGTCCAGAAGCTCCGCAAGCTGAAGCAGTTCTTCTTCCGCATGGGAGGAGATGAGTCCTCCGCCGAAGTATATAAACGGTCTTTCCGAGGACAAGATGCACGATGCCGTCTTTTCAATACGTTCATCCTTTTCCCGCAGTCTTTCTTCGGCAGCGGCGGGCGGCGCAGGTTCATATTCGCATTTGCCCATTTGTATATTCTTAGGTATATCGACGAGTACGGGACCCGGTCTGCCTGACATTGCGAGCTTAAAAGCGCTGCGGATTGTATCTGCAAGCTCCTCAACACTTCCGACCACGTAATTGTGCTTGGTAATGGGAAGCGTGATACCCGTTATGTCAATTTCCTGAAAGCTGTCCGACCCGATAAGAGTGGAAGCAACGTTCCCTGTAATTGCAACAAGGGGAACGGAATCAAGATAGGCTGTTGCGATTCCCGTTATAAGATTTGTTGCTCCCGGGCCTGAGGTGGAAATAACCACGCCGACCTTGCCGGTCGCTCTTGCGTAACCGTCGGCAGCGTGGGCCGCACCCTGTTCATGTGCGGTTAAAATATGAGTTATCTCGTCGCTGTATTTATAAAGCGAATCATAAACGTTGAGGATTTGTCCTCCCGGATAACCGAAAACCACGTTGCAGCCCTGTTCAATCAATGTTCTTACTACTATATCAGCGCCTGATAGCATCATAACTTATCCCTCACT